>Ga0302324_100021597_pt1 | contig 12543 bp, 15 predicted proteins | sample Palsa_T0_1_FD_201949 | JGI IMG/M metagenome (GOLD analysis project Ga0302324, IMG submission 201949) | Peat permafrost microbial communities from Stordalen Mire near Abisko, Sweden - Palsa_T0_1 | ecosystem: Environmental > Terrestrial > Soil > Palsa > Peat permafrost | place: Sweden: Abisko...
CCCGCGGTGGTCTGGAATTCGATCGCGTCATCCTTGCGAATATTCCGCAGCGCGCGGAAAAACGTGTCGCGATGCCCCGCCAATCCCACGTTCCCCAATTTGCCGGGCAGCGCCGTGCCGGGAATATGTCCAACCGCCCGCTGGAGCGTGCGCTCGTCAGCGCCTTCCCGCACCATGACGGATAGGTTCAGCCTCGGGATCTCGAGCCGGCCTATCACCGAACGCAGCACGGGTTGAGCATCGTTCGGCTGTTCATTCGGTTGCTCATTCAACCCAGTCCCCGGCGCGGGCGGCGCTTCCACTGTGCTCGCGCTTTCGCTCCCCCCGTTCCACAACCAGCGCGCCTCGTCGTTCACAAACCCTTCGACGCTCGGCGTCAACCCCCGCAGGGTCTGGTCGAAGGCCCAATCCTGGTAGGCCTGATCCAGCACGCTGGTGGTGTTGATCCATACGAAGCAATCGAGCGCCACGAGGCCCGCCAGCAGGAATGCCCACTCGGCAATCAGCAGCCCGCGCCTCTCCGTTCCTCTCGAGCGAGCCCTCATCGCTCGGCCTTGTCTGATGAGCCCGGCTTGTCCGGCGCGAACACGTAGCTGGTGCGCGTTCGCACCACCAGTTTGGAATGCTCCGGCGACGACGCGACGACCTTGACATGGCGCTCGGCTTTGCCTTCGGCCGCCGGCACATAGCCGATGGTGTACCGGGTGCGAATGTCCTTCGCGATCTGGCGGCAAATCGGTATGATCTCGGGCAGCGTCTCGGGATGATAGAACACGCCGCCGCTCACTTGCGCCAGCTTCTTCAGCACACCCTCGTTCCTCTCGGGATCGTCCTCGTCATAGAGGCCGATCGTATAAATCGTCGCCACCGACTTCAACACGTCGCGCGTCACGTCCGCGAGAGTGTGCGTGCTGTGATTGTCCCCGCCATCGCTGATTATTACCAGCGTCTTTTTATCGCGCCGTCCGAACTCGAGCTGATTGAGCGCCATCTCGATCGCATCATAGAGCGCCGTCCGCCCCTCCGGTTGGCCCTGGTACAGCGCCAGCCGCAGTTGCTGAACGTTGTCTGAAAACAGCACATCGTCCGGCAACCCGCGCCGGGGTCTCTCATTAAAGTTGACGATAAACATCTCGTCCATCGGATTGCTGGCTTGGTTAAACGCCAGCGCCGCCGTGATCACTTCGGCCCGCTTCGGCCGCATGCTTCCGCTCTCGTCCACCGCGATCCCCACGGTCACCGGAATATCGGCATTCGCGAATTGCGTGATCGGTTGCGGCTGCCCGTTCTCAAATACCTTGAAATCGTCCTTGGTAAGCCCGGACACGAATCCGCCCGAACTATCTTTCACGCTGACGTCTAAAAGAACCAGCCGCGAAGTGGTCCGGATGGTGAAATCGCTGGGCTCTTCAGCTTTCGCGGTGGCTGGGCCTTTCGATTGACCCCACCCCACCACGCTCGCGAGAACCAACAAGCTCGCCGACCAAGCCACTTCGCGGCCGCGGGTCATAAACTTTCCTGGTCTATCCGGTTGCTATGTTACGACAAACGGAACGCTCGGACCAATGCGAAAAGACCCAGTGAGAAGGCGCCAAGCAACCCAATCAATGGATATGGGCTGGCGGTCTTCGGCAATTCCCGTGGAACAGCAGCGGGCGACGGCGTTGGCTCCGGAGCCGCGGCGGCTTCGGGCGCCGGAGGCGGCGTGTTCTGCGCCACTTCCTGTTGCGGCTGCGGCTCGGGCTGCGTTTGCGTTACTTTCGCTTGCGGCAGCTCCGCCGCTTGTGTCGCCTCGGTGGTCGGCACTGTTTGATGCGATACGGCCGCAATCTGCGCGGCAGCCGTCTTCGGATATGCGAACTCCTGGCCGAAATTGTCGCCCGGATAGAACCAGGCCCTCAGCGCCTTCGGTTGTCCGGGAGGCGTTTCCCAGAACGTGACCACGGTCTTGCCCGTGGGCTGAAGCCGGTAGTTCGGTATAGCCAGAATGGTGGTGAACAAATGGTTTTCGTCCGCGTTGAAAATCTGCACGATGTGCCGGTCCGAAGGCGAATCGAGCAGCTTGATTACGTATGTTCCCGCGGGCAAAATCATGTTGGGAACTTGGATCGGTTCACTCACCGTCAAAACTGTCTTCTTGTTCCATTCATCCGCCGGTGCATTCGGCGCGAACGCCATTCCAAGCAATCCGATGGATGCCACTGCGAGTATTAAACGCTTCATATTCACTCCTTTGACTCCTTCTTGCAAATTGCCGCTTCGCGATCGCTCGAAGCAACCGCACGCGTCCCAGACTGCCCACATACGGCATGTCCGCAGCCTGCCCTTACTCCTCGCAGATGGAGTGCCAAAGACAGAAATCGTTAGAATTCAGTCGTATCGACTTGATTCGCGGGCTTTTGTAACCTGGAAACTTTTACAGCGCAGCTTGAATTGCGGAATGCCTAGTGTCTCCCAGTCGACCGATCGCTTCTATTTGGTCACCTGTACAGCCTGGGTTACCTCTGGAGCGGATCTTCGATCCAGGGTGGCGTCGCTTCCATGAGTCGCCCGAGCTCGGGCTCGAGCGCACTCATCTTTTGCTTCATTTGCCAGGCAATTTTGCGATAGCTGAAGTGCCCTTTCACGCCCGATCGCAACCGGGCGATATATTCGGCTTCCCCGAAATCCATCTTGAATAGGAAGCGGGACCGCGTCGCAAAAGGAAGCAGATACTGCGCCGCCGGCTGGGGCAGCGAAGCCAAAACATTCCGCGCTTGCTCGAGAAGCGTCTCGTATCTTGCGCTTAACCCGGATTCTCGAACCGCCTGCGGGGTCTCGAAGCCCAAGTGTGCCGAGTAACTCTGCCGGAATTGCTGGCAGCGCCGATGCCGATGAAGATCGCGATACGCGCCAATATCCATGACGATGTCGTACACATACGGCGCGCCGCGGAAATTTCGCAATAGCTCGTCGCGCTGGCTGCGCGATTGCAACGCCACATCCAGCACTTCGTTCCTGCGCGCCGCGCTCCACGAGCCGGCCAGTTCATACAGCTCCCGATAGGGCCAATCGGTCGCCGGATACAGCAACGTCGCCACGATGTCACCCATCGTGTCGCTGGGCTTGATCAGATCGACATCGTCCGGGGACGAGCTGGGCCTGGGGGCGATGTTCTGCGCAGCCCACGCCCGCAAATCGTCGCGGCTCCGCTGTGCATGTTCGTCGGCGTCGAGATGCCGCGCCAGCGTCGGGGCAACCTTTTCACCGGCCGCTTCGCCTGCTCCCGCGTCATTCCATCGCAAGCATGGTTCCTCGGCGCATGCTTTGGAAATTTCATCCGCCAAGCTGCGCAGCTCCTCGTAATCGGAGGCCTTCAGTCGCCGCACCTGTCTTTCCAGCGTGCGGATGCTGGTCACTTGCCCTACTCCCGTCGGAATGCCAAAGCACAACAGGTAGCGGGCGACGTCGAATGCCCGGGCTTTTAAATTGCGTCGATACACTTCCGGTTTCATTTCCTCCGGCCGCGGCAATTTTTCCGCGAGATATTCGAAGACTCTCGCGTGGACTTCGTTGTATCCCCGGAGCAGCGCCTCGGCGGCTTCCTGATACGCGGCTGCCTGCGCCGGATCGAACTCGGGCGGCGTCACGAATCCCGATTTCGAAAAGTCCTGGTAGCGCGAGGATCGCGCCTGCCCGTCCCAAAGCTGCTCGTCTTCGATCTCGGTCGCGGCCAGCTCCGAGATTCCCTCAAAGCAAAGCACCACGTGCCCCAAGTCCGCGATGGACGCGTGCCCATACTGGAAATAGAAGCTCTCCAGAAACTTGGCCGAGTCGTGCGTGCGCACCCATTCCAACGAATCGCGGATCGAATCGGGCGACCGGCTGTAGCGCGCCAGCGCAAACGCGCATTTCTCCGGCGGCAGGGGCCCGAGCGTAATTACGCGCTGGGTTGCCAAACCTTTCGTGGAGCTCGCCATCAACCTTTGAACTCGCCCGCCAACCGGCTCGCGAGCGGACGCGTCTGTCCGGCGTACTTGCTGCCGGCCTTCTTGCGATAGGGCATCGACGACGGCGTCGACAGTTGCTCGAAGGTGAACGAGCAAATGCGCATCCCCGGATACAACGCCACCGGCATGCGGCCCAGGTTGCTCAACTCGAGCGTCGCTTTGCCCGCCCATCCGGGATCGAACAGGCCCGCGGTGCCGTGCACGATGATCCCGATGCGCCCCAGGCTCGACCGGCCTTCCAGACGCCCCAGCACATCGTCAGCCAGCTCGAGCGTTTCTTCGGTGATGGCCAGCACGAACTCGCGCGGTTGCAGGATGAACGGCTCGCCCGCCGGCACCTCCACGCTCCGCATGATCCCTTCGATGCCCTTGCTCTCGCGCAGATCGATGTATGCGTTGCGGCTGTGCTCGAAGACGTTGAACTCGTGGCCCAGCCGGAAATCCACCGAACAGCTTCCAAACTGCTCCGGCGGCAGCTCCGGCGAAATTTTTATCCTGCCCTGCGCCAGGTAGCGCCGGATGTCCACATCGGACAAAACCATAGAGATTCAAGTTACCACAGGGCGCGGCTTGTGCTCGTGATGCAATGGCATTAGCTGCCTGACGCGAGGGCTTCGACAACGGTGCCCACCTGACCACGCTGTAGCCCATGCTCGGGGAGCTCTTCCAGCAGCGCAACTATCGACAGCAACGCGAATTCAGACATGGCGCGGGTCAGTCCAATTAGTACCCTTCAACAGCGTTATTCGCGCAGCTTCACGTCTTCCAGCGAAATCCGGGGAAAATACAGCCCGCGCGGCTGGCGCACCCACCACTGGCCGGTGGCGCGGCGCGCGGCGAAATCGGTGAACGAATAGTGGAACAGCTCCGCGCGAACGTACTTGGGCGGCGCTTGCGGGAAGGGATTGGAGGCCAGCAGACCCAGCACGGCGGGCGACCCTTGCAGCAAACGCACCATGAAGTTGACGAACCATGGTGAGCTTCGATAATCGGAAAGCGCCGCGAACCACATCTGCCAGTCGAGCCTGGGCTGATGCGGCTGAACCCAGTGCGGCGGCTGGCGCAGATCGCCCGGCTTATAGCGAAATTCGTAGTCGAGCCAGGTCTCGCCGTCGTTGGATCCTTGCACCACAATCTCCGGCCGCGTCGTGGTCATGGTGGCAAAGAGTCCGTATGTGTTCGCGATTTGGAACGGCGCGGCAATCTGCATCAGCGCATTCTCCGGCTGGGGCGACGTTTCAAGAAACATCTCATCGAGTTCGGAGACGCTCAGAAACAGGATGACGGCCGACGAGGCCAGCACGGCTACGGTGTTGGTCCGCGCCCTGCGCGCTCGCAGCCGAAATCTCTCCAGCGCGTGGTCGTCGAACAAAAACAAACACAGCGACATCGTCAGCAAGTTGAAGAAGGTGTAATTTCCGGTCAGGAAAATCAGCACTTGCAAAAACAGCGCCAGGCCCGCGCCCCAGAACCGCCAGCGCCGCGGCGCAAAGAACAAAAACGGGATGGCCAGTTCGATGAACAGCGCCGTGGCAGTCGAAAAACGCTGGAACCTGAGCGGCAGCTGATACATGTACCAGGCGAGCGTCGTCGGCAGAGGCTGCGTCATGTAGTGAAACGCAAGCGCCGTGCGGTCGCGCCAAACAGGATCGTGGCTGGCCAGCTTCACCGCGCCGGACAGAAACATCAAGCGGAACAAGAGCCAGCGGAACAACAGAACCACGATTTTCGAATTCCCCAGGAAGATCGCGAGAAAGCCAGTCTCCAGCAGCAGCGCGTCCCATTGGAAGGATAAGAAGTCTTGGCCGGCAGTCGACAGCGAAAGATAGAGGATATACAAGCAGACCAGCGCAATTCGCTCCAGGTAGCCCGCCAGCAGCGCGGAGAAGAGCGCCACGGAAATCGCAGCGCCCGTCCAGCAAACTGCCTCCAGAAACCTGTCGCCATGCGCGAGCCAGAATATGGTGGGCGCCTCCCAATAGGCGCGCACGCCGAGGGCTCTGGACAGCTCGGCGAGGTATCCCGATACTGGCAGAATACCACGATCCCCAATCAATCCAGTGATTTGCAGCGCTAGCGAAGCAAAAGCCGCGAAATACACCGCCGCGAGCAACCGCACAAAAAGCCATTCCACTTTTGCCGATTCCAGCGGCCGGACGCGCCCCCCGAACGTCACACGCGTGAGGTGATAAAAAAACGTGCGATGCGCGGCGATCCAGCGGTAGGCGCTTTCGCTAAATGCCCCGAACCCGGGCACGTGCTCGTACGCCCACAACAACCAAGCCATGCCGGGCGCGAAGGTCAACGTCACGAAGACGGCTCGGGCGCCGCGCACCACAACTCCCGACGGCATCACCAGTTGAACGGATTGCCCGAACTCTTCCGGCGGAATTTGAGGATAGCGGCCGCCAACCTCCTGCGACGGCGCGTAAGCGACGCTACCGCGGGTGATCGCCTTCCAGTATTCAATCCAGATCCGGCAGAAGCCGCAGCGCCCGTCGAATATCAGGAGAGGTTCGTCCGGCATGCCGTACCTTCCAGTGTAGGCGGTAGAGCTCGTCCGGCTCCCAAATTGCCGCGAGATCCAGCGCCTCCCGTCTTTCATAACGGCTCTTGACAGTTGCAGGGAAATGGTAGAATTGAGCGTGGGTGTCGGGCCAACTGTATAGACTGCAACCTTTACGTAGCGTGAAAACGTCTACCAACTGAGCGTTTGAGGCACGGTAGAAGATATGTCTGCTCATCATGATCCAATGGCGTATCCGGGCGGAACTCCTCCACTCAAGAAGGACGACGAGGAGCTCAACCTGTTGTTGGCCCCCGAGGTCGAAGAACCCTTTTTCCGCTCTCTGGCCCGAAATATCAAGGAACTGATTCGCCCACCGAAGCTTCCTCCTTTAGAAGTGACGTCGAAGCCGGTAGCTGTCAAGGACATTTGGGGATCTTACGCCGGCCAGGAGAAGCGGGCCGGCCTGACATCCTTCTTGATCCACGTGTGCGTGGTTGCGCTGCTGTTTTTGCTGGGGACCAGCAAAGCGGTCCAGCAAGTGGTGAAGCAGCAGATTGATCTGATCGCTCCCGATCTGGCGCCCTACAAACCAACCGTCAAGAAAGATCAAATGCACGGCGGCGGCGGCGGTGGCGACCGCTCTCCCACGCCGGTCAGCAAGGGCAAACTGCCGAAGCTCGCAAACAAGCAGTTCGTGCCTCCGATGATCACGCACGTCGAGAATCCCAAACTGGTGATGGATCCCACGCTGATCATTCCACCCGACGCCAATATTCCCAAGGTGGATTCACCCAATTTGGGCGATCCGCTCTCAAAATCCGGCCTGGCTTCGAATGGCTTCGGATCGGGCGGCGGCATGGGCAGCGGACGCGGCGGCGGCGTCGGGCCGGGCTCGGGACCTGGATTTGGTCCGGGTTCGGGCGGCGGCATGGGTGGCGGCGTCTACAAGATCGGTGGCGGCGTGTCTTCACCGCAGCTCCTCTTCAAAGTGGAGCCGGAATATTCCGAGGAAGCGCGCAAGGCCAAATTCCAGGGCACGGTTCTTCTTTACGTCGAGGTGGATGAGAAGGGTCTTCCGCGCAACATCAGGGTCATCCGCCCGCTCGGTTTGGGCCTCGACCAGAAGGCGATCGAAGCGGTCGAAAAGTGGAAGTTCAGCCCTGGCAAGAAGGACGGAAAACCGGTCGCGGTGCAGGCGCAGATCGAAGTGAACTTCCGGCTGCTCTAAGAGTCGGACCGCCATCCGGCCGCGGCTCGGCTACTTTTTGGACGGCGCTACGCACTTGTCGCCGGTCGGCTCCCAATCAGTGATATCCAGCGGAACGCCCTGTTTGCAGGCGCTGCGCCCTTGATGTGGCTTGCCCTGAATCGTAATTACGGTGCCCAGATCCGGCCGGGGCGCGGCGATGAAGGAATACGTCGACTCGCCATCGAGTGTTTCGAGCAAAAGACAGCGGCCCTGAGCTGCTTGACGAACGCAGCCGATGGCTCTAATTTCTCGAATCTCAGCCTCGGGCTTCTGCTGCGCCTGTGATTGCGCCGGCATCCAGGCCGCGCTCACGATTATCAAAGCAAGTCGCATGGTGTCGCCATCGCACTGGCCGAAGCTAGGCTGCCGGCGCGCTTTTTTTGGCAACCGCCTTCGACAACACGAAATCGTTGTGCAGCTTGCGCCACGGCGTGTCGATCTTCTTGCCATCCGGCGCGATACCCGGCGCCTCGCGCGTGAAATCGCGAATCAGCGAGTTCTTCACCGCAAACACCGCGTCGCTATCCAGGTACTGATCGCTATCCACGAACAAGTGCGTCACCAGCGTCTCGTGCCCATCGGCGATGATCATGAAGTGCACGTGCGCCGGCCGATAGGGATGCCGCGCTGTCGCCTTGAGCATGTCGCCCACCGTGCCATCGTAGGGGATTGGATAGTACCTCGGCATGATGGTCCAGAAGCGGAAGCGGCCCTGCGCGTCGCTGTGGAAGCGCGCCCGCAGCGTGGGTTCTTCCAGCTCCGGTAACTGCACGTCGTAAAATCCCTCGGCGTCGGAGTGCCACACATCGACGATGGCGTTCGCCACAGGTTTGCCGTCTTCGGACAGAATGGTCCCGTCAATGTACAGCGGATCGCCCTTCGCCTCGCCGCTAATGTCGGCGCCAAAGGCGGCTTCCGGCGGATTCTCCACGTAGAAGGGACCTCTTACCGTGGTCTCGGTTGTGCCCTTGGCAAAGCGATGATTGATGGCGTCCACCAGCATGGAAACACCTAGCGTGTCCGACAGCAGAATGAACTCCTGCCGTTTGTCGGTGCATAGCTGGCCGGTGCGCGTGAGGTAATCGATGGCGTACACCCACTCGGCCTCGGTCAGTTCCACGTCGCGCACGAAATCGTGCAGGTGCCGCACCAGGCTGGTCATGATCTGCTTGAGCCGCGGATCGGGCGTGTTCTGGTAGCGGTCGATCACCGCGGCGGTAATGTTGTTCTCGTCAAAGTCGCGCATATAATTGTCCGAAGCCAACATCATATCGAATGCGGGGCCCCCGCCGTAGAGGAGAAGCTCGGTTATGATTAGCGCCATAATGACAGCGGAGGCATGCTGCGGGCCTATAGCGAATTCTTGGGCGACTACGGATTAGCAGCGGTGTCTCGTTTATCATGCTCGACGGCCAGTTAGCGTACCTCGTGTTTCGTCTCACGCTGGGCATCAACATTCTGGTGCACGGCGCGGGGCGCATTTTCGGTCCCGGCGTGCAAGCGTTCGCGTCCACCACCGCGGCTGAATTCAGCCAAACTTCCCTGCCGGCGTGGATGGTGCACGCATTTTTGATCGTGCTGCCTTTGGCTGAACTGCTGCTGGGCGTGTTGACAACGCTGGGTCTGTTCACGCGCTGGGCCTTGACGCTGGGCGGCCTGATGATTGCCGCGCTCGTTTTCGGCACGGCCATGCGGAGCGACTGGAACACCGTGGGCGTGCAGATGATCTACGCCATCACTTACTATTTGCTGCTGGCGAATCGCTCGAGCAATCGCTTCTCTCTCGACGCGCTGTTCTTCGCAAAACCGTAGCTCATAGACGTACCTTGTCGAGTCCGCCGTCGCCCAGAATTTTCCGCTCGTCGTCTTCGTTCTTGAACTCACGCATTTCTCTCACGTATTCGATGGACCTCCGTTTCATTCCGATTCATGTCCCCCGTCGAAATAACGCCGATGAGCTTGCTATGACCATGGTAGACCGAGTAATCGGGCACGCCCTAGAAATCGTGGATAACGACGATTCCAGCAACGAGTTTATAGCAGTAGCCGTTGAAGGCTTCGCTCAGGCTTACTGTCAGTAAAACCTTGCTGGCCCGCGATATTCCGATCGCTTCCCGTGGGTGAGGCCCGTTCTCCAGCAGTGAGCATCGGCGTACAATGCGCGATGTCCACGCTGGATCGGTGATCGGAAGATTGTATGACTGGCCGTTCATTTCAAAAAGAACACGCGCTTGAGAATGACCGTATAAATCACGTCCAACGAACCATCGCATTTTCGAAGGAGCAATAAGGGCCAAGGAGGCATTTAACTGAACGGCAAGATCGGCGCTGATCCGCTTGTCGAAGGAGCCTAACAGCGAAGGGCCCGGTTCGAGGGCGGACCGAAGGATACCGTATAGATCTGGCCCTGTAGGTCGCGATACCAAAACCCATGGTTTATTGCTGATCGCCCAGTTCTCGGGTTGTCCAGGCATGGGCCGATAAGCAGCCAAGTCGAGACCTATAACATCCAGGACTTCCGGGACGGTGCCGTCATTAAGCCCGTAGTGCGTTGAGTAAAGCTGGCCGTGATCTGTATCCGAAGCTATAGGCCGGACCCATCCCATTCGGTCGACTCGAAGCCCAGCCACACACCGCCCCCGCATTTTGGTTGAATTCGCCAGACAGATAATATCGACTTGCGGCACGCTATGCTAAAGATGAGTCACTCTCAAATCTCCCCACTTTTCCCTGAGGTAATCTATCACTAAGCGCCTGTGACAGTGCTCTGGGGTCGGCTCGCTACAAAGCAGCGCGGTCGGAATTGCGAACGACGAACGATCCAATTTGGACTCAATTCTGCGTTCCGCCATCAGGGAACAGAATTGCCTCTCGTAATCCTCCCAGCGCCCTCCTTTCTTCTTGTAGTCGTCGAGCATCTCCTGAGTTGGCGCCAGCAAAGTCTCATGGACATAGTCCGCCCCGCAGATATCCTTGAGAAAGAACGCGAGATCTTCGCGTTTGGCAAAACCCGCGAGCTGGGATACGTTGTTGAGGCGGACATCAAGTAGGCGCTTGATGCCGGCCTTCTTCAAGAGGCCGAAGAACTGTTCTGCCGTTTTCTTGGTAAAACCGATGGAATAGATTTCCATTCAGATGCCCTGGCATGCTCAAACAATGCTAGTTGTTCTCCGTCTGCGGCACTGGCAGATTCTGCGTTCGAAAGTTCTTGTTCTGATTGGACACTTCCGTCGCCGCGAATATGGTCTATCGCAACTCCCCGTCGAGCAAGGACGCGGGCAATGAGCAAACGCCGATGACAAATCGACGGGTTCTCCTCGCTGCACAAGAGGGCTAACTTAAACTTGCGCATTCCGGTGTCCAAGCGCTCCAAGCCTCGCTGGAACAATTCCGATTCCGCTACCTTGGAATAAAATACGCGGCCATCGGCATCATAAAACTGCGCGCCCTCGGGTCTGCCACCTAGCTCTTTGCCTAAGAAGATGTACTCTATTCCGTTCTTCTGCAAGAATTTCCGGAGCGCTACGCTATCGTATTGGGGTGCAAACTTCGATTGCGGATATGAACGCGCATCTACGACGGCCTCTACACGGTGCTGTCTCAGAAGACGCAGGAAGACGTCAATCGTATGGCTTGAATGCCCAATAGTGAATATGCGATCCGCCATCTGAATAAACGCCGATCCTAGCTCTGAACTAATCTTACAACGCCGCTCGTCGATGCGAGTCATGTAACTCAAACTCACCAGCCACCGACCGCCAGGAACATCACTTCCCGATACAATGTCAGGCGCATGGTTACTCGCGTCTTTGTTGCTCGATTGCGATTTCGCACACCACCATCGCACTTGCGCAGTCCGCCGGCGCCGGCGAGTTCGGCTCCCTCACGGCCGCGGCTCGGTTACTCGCCAAAAGCCAGCAGCACGTTGCCGGTGGGGCCACCGATAACGCCGTAGCCAGATCCAATGAACAACATGCCGTTCACGATGGTCGGTCCGATGGACGCGACGGATCCACCCCTGGCTGGCACCTTGTTCACCGTGTCGAACGACCGGTTGGTGTCGAAGGACCAAATCTCGGAACCATCCGCTGTCGACAGCCCGTGCAGCTTGCCGTCCGTTCCGGCGATAAACACCACACCCGGCATCGCAGTGGCGGCCGCGGCGTTGCCCACTTGCTTGCCAGGTTCAGCCAGCGGCTTATGCCAAAGCTTCTCACCGGTGGTTAACTGAATCGCGGTGATGCCTCCGCCCGAAAGGCCGTAGTAAGCCGCCTTCTCGTCGAACGCGCCGCCCCAAACGATGCCGTTCAAACGGAACAACGGAGTGCCGGCCGGGTTTTCGGCCACTTTCGTTTGCCAGACCACAGCGCCCTTTTTGTCCGGATCCAGCGCGAATACTTTGCCATCCTTTGTTCCGGCAACAACAATGCTCTTGCCGCCCGGCAGCGAGCGCAGCACCGGAGAATTGCCGATATCCAGATCCGGCCCGTTCTCGGCCGGACAATTGTCGGTCTTTTCCGGACCGGTGCAGCCACCGAGAAACGCATCGCCGGCCTGCGCCTGGTAATGCCAGAGCACTTTGCCGCTTTTCATATCCACCGCCATCACGGAGTCAGACATCTTCGCGGCGGGCTCGGTCTCGGAATCGCCCGTACCGAAATAAATCGCGCGCCGTTTCTCGTCGATGGTGGGCGAATTCCAAACCGAAGCTCCGGCCGGCGCGTACTGCTGCACGCCTTTCGAATTCAACCGCGTGGGTTTGGGCGTCTCGGGAACAACGTAAGTCTTCCACTCCT
>Ga0302324_100021598_pt1 | contig 12543 bp, 14 predicted proteins | sample Palsa_T0_1_FD_201949 | JGI IMG/M metagenome (GOLD analysis project Ga0302324, IMG submission 201949) | Peat permafrost microbial communities from Stordalen Mire near Abisko, Sweden - Palsa_T0_1 | ecosystem: Environmental > Terrestrial > Soil > Palsa > Peat permafrost | place: Sweden: Abisko...
GCGGTCGGCTCGGGCCGAACGGGTCGGCCGGAGCCAACGGACACCGCAACGGATCCGTCCCCGCGGGACCGCCGGGGCCATCGTCGACCTCAGCGAGAAACGTTTCGAAGTACTTACAAGAGAGAAAGTCACCCAACTCGGCATCTCATCCGGCTAGGGTTTATTTAGCCGGCGGGGCTGACGGTCCCCCGCTCCCCAAGCAGCCCCGTCGGCCTCCCGAAGCTCAAGTTGACTAATTTGTCTTGGGTATCACAAATCGGTTTCTTTTTCTTTAATGGACATACCGTTCATAGCTTCAGAGCGGGTCGGTAGCCGCCGCCGCGGGTCGCCGAGCGCGGGGCCGCTGGTGCCGACCGGGCCGGGCGGCCCGCCCAGGTACTGTGGCGTGGGTGACTGGGGCACGCGGCAGGCGACCCTCCGCGGCTGGTGAGGACACGAATCCGCCGCTGGTGACCACGGGGGTCGCTAGCTTGGCCGTCCGCGATGTGCTGCGCGGCCCGCGCCGGTTCGGTAAGGTCCTGGCCGCCCTGCCGGATGCGATCTACCTGGAATTCACCGACCTGGTGCCCGAGCCGCGCGTCATCGCCATCGCACCGCCAGATGCCCTCCGACTGCCGAACGCGATCGTCACCGGCCCCTGGGAGGCACGCCCGTCGGCGGACTGCTGGGCGGGCGAAGGCCGGGTGCGGGCCTGCGGGCTGGACATCCGGATCGTGCGCTGGTGGGACCCCTCCCCCGTGTTCGGGCCGCTCTCGCGGGCCCGGCTCGATCATGGCTGCAGCGTCCTGGCCAGGTTCTGCGCGGCCGCCGAGCATACGCCGGGCCTGGCCGGCCACGATGCGCCGGTCCAGCTGGCCGCCTGCTGCGGGCGCGGTGACCTGGCGGGGGCGGTCGAGGCAGTCGAGAAGCTCGTCGGCCTCGGCCCAGGCCTGGTACCGAGCGGCGACAGCGTGGTCAGCGGCGTGTTGCTCGCGCTTCGGCTGCTCGGCGGTGGGATCGCCGGCGGGACGCGGGCGGTGTGGCTGGCAAACTGGCTCAGTGCCTCGGCGACATGCTATTCGGCGCAGCGGACCACGACGCTGGCGGCCTCGCTGCTGCAGTGCGCGGCCAGTGGCCAGGCCGCCGCGGAGGTATCCGCCGTCCTGCTCGGGATGGCCGGCCAGGAGCCACTCGAACCGGCGGCCGCCAAGCTGCTCGCCGCGGCTCAGGGAGCCGATCTGGCCTGGGGTTTGGTAGCGGGTTGCCACGCGGCGCTGCTGCTATCCGTATCCTGACGGGGTGACCGTTCCGCTGACCGGACAGCAGTACCGCATCGAGGCCGGACCGTACCAGGCCACGGTAACCGAGCTGGGCGCAGGGCTGCGTGAGCTGCTGTTCCGCGGCAAGCCGGTGCTAGCCGGCTACGAGTCCGACGAACTTCCCCCGGCTGGCGCGGGCCAGCTGCTCGCACCCTGGCCGAACCGGGTCGACGGCGGACGATATTCCTTCGGCGGTGCCGAGTTCCAGCTGGCCTTGACCGAGCCGGCCCACGGCAACGCGATCCACGGCCTGACGCGCTGGACGGCGTGGACGCTGGTCGGTCACGACGCCGGTTCGGTGCTGCTGCGCAGTGCCCCGCACGGATATCAGGGATATCCGTTCAGCCTGGAGATCGAGGCCGGATACCGCCTGCACCCGGACAGCGGACTGCACGTCGAGATCACCGCGCGCAACCGCGGGAGCCACGCGGCCCCCTACGGCACCGGCTCGCACCCGTACCTGACCGTCGGGACCGCCGCGGTCGACGACTGGGAGTTGTCCCTGCCCGCGGACTCCTGGCTGCCCGCCGACGATCGCGGTATCCCGTCTGGACCCCCGGCCACGGTCGCGGGGACGCCATACGACTTCCGCCGCCCGCGCACGCTCGGTGCCACCCAGCTCGATCACGCGCTGACCGGACTGGACCGGGACAGCGACGGACGCGCCTGGGCGCACCTGACCGCTGAGGCCGGCGCGGGATCCCGGGTGAGCCTGTGGGCCGGGGCAGGCTACCGCTGGCTGCAGGTGTTCACCGGGGACCCGTTGGGCCCCGACCGGCGCCGCAAGGCGCTGGCCGTCGAACCCATGACCTGCCCGCCGAACGCCTTCGTGACCGGTGACGACCTGCTGATACTGCAGCCCGGCGAGGCCGTCACGCACTCCTGGGGCATCCAGGCGTCGTTACGGAGCCGTGGCCGAAGGCGTCGGTAGTTGCTCGCGCTGACCGGTGAGGACGCCTTCGACGAAGGCAGTATTGGGGTGACGGCGGCGGTGCAGGTCGCGGACCACGACACCGACGTCGAAAGGCACGGTGCGGTGCTCGGCGATCACCTCGCCTCGGCCGCGTTCGGCCAGGAGAAGCCAGTTGGCTTGGCCGGGCGGCCGGGGCATCCCGGTGCTGCCGGGGTTGAGGGCGCGGATGCCGCCGACCAGGCGGTCGGCCTGATAGTGGGTGTGACCGCCCACCACCACGTCGGCGCTGCACCCGGTCAGCAGGCTGCGAAGCTGGTCGCCGGGGAGGGCGGGATCGATGCCGAGGCCGTCGTCGGCACGTGGTGAGGCGTGCACACCCAGCAAGGTGGTACCGCCGGGGAACTGCAGGTGTAGCTGCGCGGGCAGCGCGGCCAGGTATTCGAGCGTTCCGGCCTGGTCCAGCACGCCGCGAGTCCAGCCGATGCCCGCCGCCATCGCCGCGTAGCGTTCCACCAAGTCGAGGCGGCCGACGGCGGCGGCCGCGGTGGCGTGCGGAGCAGGCTGCTCGCCGGTCAGCACGTAACGGTCGGTGTTCCCGGTCAGCATGGCGACCCCGGGCAGGCCTCGCAGCAGCTCGAGCACTTCCGCCGGGCGGGGGCCGAACAGGACCAGGTCGCCCAGGACCCACCACCGGTCGACGCGAGAGCGGGCCGCGTCATCGAGCACGGCCCGCAGCGCGGGCTCGTTCCCGTGAATGTCGGCGATGACGCCCAGCCTCATGGCAGCTGATCCGCGGCGGCGGTGATCCGGGCCAGGTCGGCCGGGGTGTCAATGTCGTCGGGGCGGCCGGTGTCGCCGCACTCGACCAGGGTGACCAGACCGGGATGGGCGCGCAGGAACGTCCGGGCGCCCTGGTCGCCGGTGGCCGTCTCGATCACCTCGGGCCAGTGCTCGCGGGCCAGGAGCACGGGATTGCGCGGCTGCCCGTCATAGGCGGCCACCGCCACGCTGACGCCGCGGCGGTAGGCGGCGATCAGGCGGGCGACCGCGTCGGCTCCGACCAGCGGCTGGTCGGCCAGGGCCACCACGACCGCGCCGACGTCACGGTCCGCTCCGCCTCCGGATCCGGCTGCGGCTCCGATGAGGGCTTGCAGGGCGGCCCGGAGCGAGGAACCCATGCCGGTACGCCACTGCGGGTTGTCTACGGTCAGTGTCCCGTCGAGCTCGAGGGGGACGGCGCCGGTGACGACCAGGATCGGGTCCGCGCCGCCAGCCCGCAGCAGGTTCACGCCGCGTTCGGCGAGAGTCTGCCCACTGAACTCGACCAGCGCCTTGGGCTGGCCGAACCTGGAGCCTTCCCCCGCGGCGAGCAGGACCCCCGCGACCGTCGTACGCACGGCGTCTAAGCGTACGCGTCCGCCCTGGCAGCATCCATCCCGACCGTGGCTCCCGCGGGGAGGAGCCATATGCCAAATCCGAAAACCCTCGCAGGTTGACCGTTGAGGCGAAGATCCAGCTCCGACGCTGGCTCTGACCGAGCCGAATGTGACACCGTCCCCTATGTTCCGGCTGTGCTGCCGTTTCCTGGCCAGGAAACGGCGCCCGGTGTGGGGTGCGTGGGCCCCTGGCCCCGTAGAGCGGGGGCTGTGGGTCACACGCCCCGGACGCCGCGGCCGGCCGGGTGGGGTGCGTGGGCCCCTGGCCCCGTAGAGCGGGGGCTGTGGGTCACAGGCCCCGAACGCCCCGGCCGGCCGGGTGGGCTCGCAGCAGCGGGTCAGACCATGAACGTGGCCTCGGCCACCAGGCGGCGCCCGGCCATTGGCCGTGAGGATTGGCTAGCTCATCCACTACGGACACCGCTGATGCAGTATGTCTTCCTCGCTGTTGTCCTGACCGGTATGGCGGTCCGCCTTGGCCAGATCTGGTTCAGGCGGCGGCGGGAAGCGCCGCTGCGCCGCGAGATACGGTCCCAGGAGGTCGCGTTCTGGGTCAGCCTGCCTCAGGTGAAGGTGAATGAGGGCTATGGCTGGCCCAGATGGCTATCGCTTAACACTTCGATGGTGGGAATGGAATACTATTTCAAAGCATGTGAGACGTCTATCGAGACCAGTCGTGAGCCTTCCAGGAATTCCGCGATGAACTGGATTGTCGTGACGGGCAGGCAGCGCAGCCAGGAGATCAAGCTCGCGATCACGCACGGGGACGAAGGTCTGCTTCATGACGCCTGGAACGCGCGGGTCGCCGCTGGCGCAGTCTCGGTGGGGCCGGCCCAGGCGGATCCCGCCCGATGGCGGACGGATACGGCCCCACGTGGTGAGTAACTGGCGGGGCACCGGAGCGCGCCGTGGCCGGGTGCCGAGCGGCGATGGACCTGACCCTCGGTCGTTTTCGCATACTGAGACGGGCCTGCTATTTTTTTAGGTATACCAAAATCAAGTGTGACCCCAGTGCGCTCGTTCTCCCCGGCGGTGGAGGACTACCTCAAGGCCATCTACCGGCTGGAGGGCGAGGCGGGCGACCCGGTGACCACCAACGCCCTGGGCGGCTGGCTGGGCGTGACAGCGCCGTCGGCTACGGGGATGCTAAAGAAGCTGGACGACCTGCAGCTCGTCGTCTACGTCCCCTACCGGGGGGTGCGGCTCAGCGAGGCCGGCCGGCGGGCGGCGCTCGGGGTGGTGCGCCGGCACCGCCTGCTCGAGACGTTCCTCGCCGAGACCCTGGGGCTGTCCTGGGACCGGGTCCATGACGAGGCCGAGGCGCTGGAGCACGCCCTCTCACCCGGACTGTGCGAAGTGATCGCGGCCAGGCTGGGCGATCCCCGGACCGACCCGCACGGCGATCCCATCCCGACCCGGGACGGCCGGGTGGTCGAGGTACCCAGCCAGAACCTGGGCTCGCTCGCGCCGGGCCAGCGCGGCCGGGTGGCGCGGGTCTCCGACCGCGACCCCGCGATCCTGCGCTTCCTGACCGCCCGGGGCATCGCGCTGGGCGACATCTTGGCGGTCAGGGAGGTCCGTCCCGGCGGGGCCGTCACCGTCCAGGCGCGATCAGGGGTACACCTGCTCGACGCCGCCGTGACCACCGCCATCAGGGTAGAGGCGGACGAGTGACCCTTACCCCCTCTGAGCTGCCGCTGACCGCGGAGGACAGCACGCGGTCGCGGGACCGCTCGCGGGTTGACCGGGCTCGCGGGCACAGCAGGCGCTGGCTGCTGCTGTGGCTGCTCGCGGGTCCGGGGATCCTGGCCATGCTCGGGGAGAACGACGGGCCGAGCATGATCGCCTACGCCGCCGACGGCGCGCAGTACGGGCTCGGGTTCTTCGTGCCGCTCATTCCGGTGCTGTTCGCGATGGCCTTCATCTGCCAGGAGATGTGCATGCGCGTCGGCGCGGTCACCCACCGCGGCTATGGCGGGCTGGTCCTGCAGCGCTACGGACAGGCCTGGGGCTGGTTCGGCGCCGCCGACCTCGCCCTGACCAACCTGGTCACCCTGGTAGCGGAGTTCGTCTCCATCCGGGTCGGGCTGGCCTACTTCCAGCTCGGCTCCGGGGTGGCCGTCGCGCTCGGACTAGCGTTGGTCGCGGTCACCCTCAGCGGCGGGCGGTACTGGCGCTGGGAGCGCATCGTGATCGGTCTGGCCCTGTTCAACAGCCTGTTCCTGGTGGCCGCGATCCTGGTCAAACCCCATGCGGGAGCCGTCGTGCGCTCGCTGGCCTTCGTGCCCTTTCCCGGCGGGAGCTTCAACACGTTGCTGCTGCTGCTCGCCTCCACGGTGGGCGCCACGGTGACGCCATGGATGATCTTCTTCCAGCAGGGCGCGTCCGCCGACAAGGGCATGACCGGCCGCGACGTCAAACACGGCCGCTACGACACCGCGGCAGGCGCGGTCCTGGCCGCCGTCTTCGGGATCGGGGCGCTGATCGCCGGGGCGGCGCTGCTTACCCACAACGGATCGGGCATCGGTGGATTCACCGGGGCCGGGTTCCCCGCGGCGCTGCGGCACGTCGCAGGCAGCGCCGCCGGAACCGTCTTCGCGCTGGGGCTCATCGAGGCCGGGGCGGTAGCCATCCTGACGATCTGCGCCAGTACCGCTTACGCGGCCGGAGAATGCGCCGGGGTCTCGCACAGCTTCAACAGCTCGCCGCGCAACGCCGCCGTGTTTTACGCCGCCAATATCGGGATCGCGGTGCTCGCCGCGGTGGTCATCCTCATCCCGGGTGCGCCGCTGCTGTCGATCGCGCTCAACGCCAACGTCCTCGCGACCGTGCTGCTCCCGGTCAGCCTGGTCTTCATGGTCATGCTCGCCAACGACAAGGCCCTGATGGGCCCGTGGGCGAACAAGCGCTCAACCAACGCGATCGGGATCACCGTCATCACGTTCGTCGGGCTCTGCGGAGCCGCGTACGGCATCGACTCCTTCCTGCAGCAAACCCACCTAATCTCATGAACGAGGCACACCAGAGCTCCGGCGCACCGGAGCGGGACCTGCAGCCACCGGAGCGCTGCGAGGACGAGCGGGTCATGCACCTCGAGCGCGGCCAGCTCGTCACCGAAACCTCTCGGCCTGTACCGCGAGCCGCCCTCGGCGCACGCGCCGTAGCCGCACTGTGGGCGTTGCGGGTCTTCGTCGTCCTGGTCAGCCTCATGGTCATCTATACGTTCGTCGATCAGCTGCGCTGACGAACCGGTCGTAAGTCGCGGTAACGATCTCGGAACGGTCCGGGCGTAGCGTTGCGTCTCGTGACACGATCGAGGCGGACGGGCAGGACCCGGCCGGGGCGAGCCGTTTCCGGGTAGCGTCGCCGGGGACCGCGACAGTGCTGGGGGCGCTGGCGCTGGTCATGGGGGCCGTCGCGCTCACCCTGAGCGGTCTGGTCGGACAGTTGTCAGTCCTGGGCTCCGGGCCGATCATCCCGACCGTGGTGATCTACGCCGGGGTCGGCGTGGTGGTGGCCCGGCGCCAGCCGCGCAATCCAATCGGCTGGATCCTGATCATCTTCATCCTGGTGTTCCTGCTGAGTGCCGTCGCCGGGTCCTATGCCGCGCTCTACTACCGGTTCGGGCACCACGGTCTCCCGCTGGCTCCGGTCGCGCTCGTGCTGCAACCGGCGTGGGCACCTGCGCTCTTGCTGTTCCCGGTGGCGATCCTGCTGTTCCCGGACGGCAGGCTGGCGTCACGGCGTTGGCGGTTGGTGCTGCAGGTCTATGTGGTAGCCGGAGTGCTGGCCTCGACGGCCCTGTTTTCCCCGGCGGTCAGCGCCGTGGCCCGTCATGACGTCCGGGTGGACGCTTTCGGAGACGTGATCAGCTCCGGGAACTCTCGCGGCGGACCGCTCGGTGCCGCAGAAGTGCTGGGACTGGCCTTGATCCTGGTGATGTGGCTGTCGTTCGTGACCCACCAGGTGCTCAGCTGGCGGCGCGCCACCGGTGAGCGGCGCCAGCAGTTGAAGTGGCTGGCCAGCGGCGGCGCAACCACCCTGGTCGTGCTCGCCCTCTCGTTCGGGATCAACTCCACGGGTGCGGCGGGAGAGGTGCTCGGGATCGGGTTGGCCGGGTTGCCGGTGGGCATCGGTGTGGGGATCCTCAAGTACCGCCTGTACGACATCGACCGGATCATCAGCCGGGCCGTGTCGTACGCGATCGTGACCGGGCTGCTGGTCGGGCTGTACGCGGGCCTGGTGCTGCTGGCCACCCAGGTGCTGACGGTCAAGTCGCCGGTGGCGGTGGCCGCCGCCACCTTGGCCGCGGCGGCGCTGTTCAACCCGCTGCGCCGGCGGGTGCAGCACGCGGTGGACCGCCGGTTCAACCGGGCCCGCTACGACGGCGACGCGGCCGTGGCCGCGTTCGCGGCCCGCCGGAAAGACGCCGTGGACCTGGACTCGGTACAAGAGGACCTGACCGGGGTCGTGCACCAGACCCTGGAACCCGCGCACCTGTCGGTCTGGATCAGCCGACCCTACTGAGCCGGGCTGCTTCCGCGCGGAGCGCGGGGAATACTGGTGCGGTGCCGTATGACCCGACCATCTACCTGGGCGCTGCCGCCCACTACCGCTACGGCCGCCCAGCGTATTCACCCGGCCTCGAAGCCGTCCTGACGCAGGAGACGGGTCTGGACGGGACCGGCCGCCTGCTGGATGGCGGCTGCGGACCTGGCGTGCTGACCATCCGTCTCGCTCACCTCTTTGAGCAGGCGGTCGGCCTGGACCCCGACGCCGACATGCTCACGGAGGGCCGCCGGGCCGCCGAGGAAAAGGCAGTCACGAACATCCGGTGGGTCCAGGGCCTGGCTGAGGACCTGCCCGCGGTCGCGCCCGGGCCGTACCAGCTGGTGACCTTTGGCCAGTCCTTCCAGTGGACCGACGAGCAGCACGTGGCCGAGACCGTCTACGACCTGCTCGAGCCCGGCGGCGCGCTGGCCCTGATCGTCCACACGGTGACGGGCCGGCCCCGGCCGCCGGACCCTGGGGTGCCGCCGATCCCCCACGACGAGCTCAAGGCGCTAGTAGCGAAGTATCTCGGATCTACGCATCGGGCCGGCCAGGGCACCGCCCGGAAACGAACTCACCGCTTCGAGGATGTGCTCGCGCGGACTCGCTTCGGTGTCCCCCAGCAGCTCTTCGTCCCCGGCATCCCCGATCTGCGGCGAGATAGCGAGAGCGTCCTGTCCGGTTACCTGTCCATGTCATGGTCGGCGCCGCACCTGTTCGGAGATCGTCTTGACGACTTCGCAGGCGAGGTGCGCGCGCTGCTCGCGAGCCGCAGCGCCGAAGGCATGTTCTGGGACTGGCCGGGCGACACCGAGGTGATAGTGGCCCGCAAGCCCGGCTGAACGCAAGACGGCGGCACCCTCAGCCGGCGAACTGGTGGTGGATGCGGCCCTCGGTGGCGGTCAGCGGCTGGCCGCTGCCGCCCCAGCGCAGCTGGATCAGCTCGGCGGCGATCGAGACCGCGGTCTCCTCCGGCGTCCTGGCCCCGAGATCGAGGCCGATGGGCGAGCGGAGCCGGGCGAGCTCGTCGTCGGTCAGCCCGGCCTCGCGGAGCCGCTCGATCCGGTCCTCGTGGGTCCGCCGGCTGCCCATCGCCCCGATGTATCCGGCCGGGGTGCGCAGCGCCACCTCGAGCAGCGGGACGTCGAACTTCGGATCGTGGGTGAGCACGCAGATGACCGTCCTGGCGTCCACGCTGGTGCCGGCGAGGAAGCGGTGCGGCCAGTCGACGATCACCTCGTCCGCGTCGGGGAACCGTGACTTGGTGGCGAACACCTGCCTGGCGTCGCACACGGTGACGTGGTAGCCGAGGAACTTCCCGACGCGAGCGACCGCGGCTGCGAAGTCAATCGCGCCGAAGACCAGCATCCGCGGCGGCGGAGCGAACGAGTTCACGAACACGCTGAGCTCGTCGCCGCGCCGTTCGCCGTGCGCGCCGTACCGGCGAATCCCGGTCAGGCCCTGGGCCAGCATGCCCCGGACGTCGTCGTCCACCGCGGCGTCCAGCCGGGCGCCCGAGCCCAGCGTGCCGGACGCGCCGGTGTGCCAGTCATCACCGAGCTCGTCGGAACCAGCCTGATCTGGGGCGGCCCGGCCCCAGATCACCCGCCTCGCGCCGACCTGACCCGGCCCGCCGATCACGGTGGCGACGGCGACCGGCTCACCGCGCTCGACCGCGGCGGCGATCTCGCCCAGCTCGGGGAAGCGTGCCCGGTTGACCGGCTCGACGAAGATGTCGAGGATCCCGCCGCAGGTCAGGCCGACCGCGAACGCGTCGTCGTCGCTTACTCCGTAGGTCCGCAGGACGGGGTTCCCGGTCTCGGACACCTCCATGGACAGTTCGTAGACGGCGCCCTCTACGCATCCGCCGGATACGCTGCCGATGACCTCGCCGTCGGGCGAGACCGCGAGCGCGGCGCCAGGGTCACGGGGCGCGCTGCGGAACGTGCGCACCACGGTGGCCAGGCCGAACGTCTCGCCGGCCTCCCACCACTTGGTGACCTTGTTCAGGATGTCGCGCACTGCGTCACCTCGGCCTTACCGCTCCCTCACACCTGATCACGAAACCTGCCGTCCTACCGACACTATCCCCGGACCAGGCGCAGGTCACAAGCGCTAGGGCCGACGATCGCGGACGCTGGCCGCGGCGGCGCGCATCAGATCGGGGATGGCGGGATCGGCGGGGCGTTCGTCGCCACCCAGATCCTCTGCTGACAGCCAGCCGTACTTGTCGGTGGTGGCCCGCTCCCAGTCGTCCAGGCCGTCAAGGGTCACATCGGCGGATTCGACGCGCACGGCGTAGAACGTCTGGCCCTGGACGATGTCGTACCCGTTCCAGGAGAACTCGACGGTGTTGTGGGCGATCGGCTCGCCAAGAGCTGCCGAGTCGATCACGATGCCGGTCTCTTCCCGCAGCTCGCGGGTGGCCGCATCGCGCAGCGACTCGCCCTGTTCGGCACCGCCGCCGATGGTGAACCAGAAGGGCGCGTCAGGGTGGTGCGGGTCCCAGCCGTGCAGGAGCAGGACCCGGCCCTCCGGGTTCACCGGCAGGACGCGGGCGGTCTGCCGCCGCCACGGGGGCACCGCTACTCCACGATCTTGGAGATGGGGATCTCCAGGATGTCCCGCGCGCCCGCCGCCTTCAGGGCCGGGATCAAGGTATTGACGCCGCGCTTGGGGACGACGGTCTCCACCGCGTTCATGTCGCCCCGGGCCAGCGTGGTGATCGTGGGCGAGGACAGCGCGGGCAGCATCTCGGTGACGGCCGCGAGCCGGTCGGCGGCGACGTTGAGCTTCAGCAGAACGCTGCCGCGGGCCTGGATGGCGCCCCGCAGCAGCAGGGCGATGTCCTCCATGGCGGCGCGCTTGTGCGGGTCCGCGTAGGCCGGGCCGGACGCGATCAGCTCGGTGTAGCTGGTGAGCAGCGTCTCCAGGATGCGCAGGCCGTTCTTGCGCAGCGACGAGCCGGTCTCGGTGAGGTCCACAATCGCGTCGACGATGTCCGGCACCTTGGCCTCGGTCGCGCCGTAGGACGGGATGACCATGGCCTTGACCCCGCGCGCGTCCAGGAACCGCCTGGTCAGGGACGGGAACTCGGTCGAGATCCGGACGCCCTCCGGCAGGTCGGCGGCGGACCGCCAGGAGGCGGAGTCCGGCACCGCGAGCACCACCCGAACCGGCTGGGAGGTCGCCTTGGAGTACTGCAGCTCGCCGAGGGAGACCACGTCGGCCTCGGTCTCCTCGATCCAGTCGCGGCCGGTGATGCCAAGGTCGAACAAACCGCGCTCCAGGTAGGACGGGATCTCCTGGGGACGCAGAAACCGGATCTTGTCGATCCGCGGGTCGTCGATCGACGCGTGGTAATCCCGGTCCGAGGACCGCCGTACGGTCAGGTCGGCCGCGTCGAACAAGTCGAGGGTGGCACGCTCGAGCGAGCCTTTCGGCAGTACCAGCGACAGCATGGGCGTCCTAGGGGAGAAAATTACGACTTCACGGGGAGGGGCTCTTGGTGAGTGCGGCGGATGGAGCGGAGCAGGAGAGCGACCTCAAGCGCCGCGACCACGGCCTCCCAGCCCTTGTCCTCGTGGCTCCCGGGCAAGCCGCATCGGTCACGGGCCGACTCTACCGTGTCACAGGTGAGCACGCCGTTACCCACCGGGGTGCGGGCGTCGAGGGCCACCCGGGTCAGGCCCGCGGTCACCGAGTCGCAGACGTAGTCGAAGTGCGGGGTGCCGCCCCGGATGACCGCACCCAGGCAGGCCACCGCGTCGTGGTGGCGGGCCAGTTCGGCGGCCACGACGGACAGCTCGATCGCGCCGGGCACGCGGACCACGAGCGGGTCGGGGATGCCGCAGGCGAGGGCGGCCGCGACGCCCTGGCTCACCAGGGAGTCGGTGATCTCCTGATGCCAGCGGGTGGCCACGATCGCCAGGCTGAGCCCTGAGGCGTCCACCGTGGTGGCGTCGGGACGGCCCGCGCCGCTCATGCGGACTCCGCGCGCTGAACCTGCGCGGGCGCAAGCACCACAGGTCGTTCGGGATCATTGAGATTTTGAATCTGGTGCCCGAGCTTGTCGCGTTTGGTAGTCAGGTACCTCAGGTTGTACGGGGTGACGGCGGTGGTGAGCGGAACCCGGGCGGTGATGTCCACGCCGCCGTCGGTCAGGCCGCTGACCTTGGCCGGGTTGTTAGTGAGCAGCCGGACCGAGCGCACGCCTAGGTCGGCCAGGATCTGCGCGCCCGCCGAGTACTCGCGAGCGTCGGCGGGCAGGCCGAGCTCCAGGTTGGCGTCCACCGTGTCCGCGCCACCGTCCTGCAGCTCGTAGGCCCGCAGCTTGCTGAGCAGC
>Ga0302324_100021599_pt1 | contig 12543 bp, 7 predicted proteins | sample Palsa_T0_1_FD_201949 | JGI IMG/M metagenome (GOLD analysis project Ga0302324, IMG submission 201949) | Peat permafrost microbial communities from Stordalen Mire near Abisko, Sweden - Palsa_T0_1 | ecosystem: Environmental > Terrestrial > Soil > Palsa > Peat permafrost | place: Sweden: Abisko...
AAAACGGTTACCGTTCCCGACGATCCGGTGGTGAACGACACCGTCTGCTGCGCCCATCCGCTGGAGGACGTCCAGGTGCTAGCCGTCGCCCCGCCGCTGACGCCGATGTAGGCGTAGCTGCCTTCCGTCCAGCCGGACAGCGAGTAGGTCGTGTTCGCGGACAGGGTGATGGTCTGGTCGCACTCGCCGGTCTGGCTGTTGGTGGCCGAGATCTCGGCCGCGTGGGTGCCCGAGTGCACCGGGGCGCTCACTACCGCGTCACCCGCCTGGCACACCCATGGACTCAGGCTGCCGGTCTCGAACCCGCCGTTGACCAGGGAACTCGGAGGTGGGGCGGTGGAGCTGATCGTCCAGGTAAAGCTGGCCGAGCCCTTCGCGCCGGTCGTGTCAGCGGCGGTCACGGTGACGTTCGACGTCGCCGCCGTGGTGGGCGTGCCGGAGATCAGGCCGGAGGAACTGATCGACAGGCCCGCGGGCAGTCCGGTGGCGGAGAAGGCGAGCGTCTGGCCCGAGGCCGAGTCGGCGGCGCTGACCTGGAGGCTGGCCGCAGTCCCGACGGTCCCGGTCTGGTTACCGGGGCTGGAGACGGTGACCGTGTTGGCCGGCGGCGTGGTCGAGCTCGCGAACGTGAGCTGGTGGATGTTCCAGCCGCCGTTGTCCTGGTCGATGGTCAGGGTCTGCTGTCCCGCGGGCAGGGTGACGGTCGCCGTGACGGTGGTCCAGGTCTGCCAGCCGCCGGTCGCCGGGACGTTGATGTTCCCGGACAAGTTGGCGCCGGACGAGCTGGCGATGTGCAGGCCGTCGGTCACGCCGCTGGGCGAGGCCAGCCGCACGCTGACCGTGTAGGTCCCGGCGGTGGCGACGTTGACGGTGTACTTGAACCACTGCCCGGCCGCGGTCCAGCCGATGTCGTCCCCGCAGCCGGTGTCGGTGCAGGCTTCCAGGTCCACGCCGTCGGAGCGGTAGCTGTTGGCGGTGCCGTTGGTGGAGGTGACGTTGTAGGCCACGCCCTGCCCGCCGGTGTCGTAGTTAGCCGCCTGCACCGTGCCGGGAAGAGCGGCCGCCGTGCCGCCGTAGGGCCCCTCGGCGGGTGGCGGCGAGGTTCCGCCTCCGGCGCCCGTGAACGCACTGGTGAACTGGCCGGTGCTCTCGGAGATGCCGCTGCAGGTGGGCGACGCTGCGCCGCCGTTGCCGCCGGGGCACGCTTGGTCGCGATCGACCGACCAGAAGGCGAGCCGGCCGATGCCGTTGCTGCTGGCCCAGCTGGCCACCGACGAGGCGTCCGCGAGGGTGAAGGTGGAGCCGTCGTCGTTGATGCCGATCATGGGGGTGATCCCGACGTTGGCGTACGTGTACGAGCTGTTGACCGCCTTCATCTGGCTCAGGGTGTTCTCGGCCGCGCTGATGGCGGCATTGCCCATCTCGATGTCGCCTTGGTAGTAGTCCATCGCCATGACGTTGACGATCGGGATGGTCACGCCCATGTTCTGGGCGTCCTGCAGCAGGGCGGTGCCGTAATTGTCCAGCCCGGTGGGCAGGACCGGGACGGTGACCGACCAGACCAGGCCTGGGTTCGAGGCCTTCAGGTCCTTCATCGCCTGGAAGGTCTGGTCGATGCCGGTGGTATCGGCGATGGCGGCGCCCTCGATGTCGAAGTCGAGGTCGTCGGTGCCGTAATCGTTGATGATGGCCTGGTAGGCGGCGTCGATCGTGCTCTGGTTGGTGCAAGTGAACGAGATCGGCTCGCCCGCCGAGCCGCCGGAGGACACGATGACCGAGGCGCCGGCCGCCTTGGCCGAGGAGATCTCCGCGCCGATGGTCGGGTCGTCGCCAACCGGCAGGGTGTCCCCCCAGATGTCGCTGCACCCCTCGCCGATGGTGAAGGCCGCGGTGAAGGAGCGCAGTCCATCCGAGGAGATGACGGTGTTGAGCACGCCCTCCTGCCCGTTGGACATGTCGACGTACGGTGCGACCTGCCCCACCGAGGCGCTGGCGGGCGCCGCGGAGACGATCGCGGTCAGCATCAAGCCGGAGGCCGCCAGCAGTACCGAGGATCCAGCGGCGACCAGGCGCGGCCCGCCGCGCAGATGAAGAGCCCTCATACCTAATCCCTTCGCCCGGGATTCCAGAACAGTTTCTGAAACAAATAGGAAACTTTCCTATTTGTTAGGATTGGAGCAGACGCTCTGGGGCGCGTCAAGATACGAATGCGATATTGGCGTCTTTTAATCTTTGGATAAGCGGTTCTTATGGAAAAGCGATGAAACAAGCTCCTGTTTCAGGCTCGGTTTCCGGAACGGCGCCTTTGCCAAAAACTCATCCGCGCTACTCGACCGATGCGGCGCGTCCATTCGTCGTCACCTCACGCCACGCTGCGCGCAACCGGGCGGTAGCCGGGATCAACTCCGGCACGTTGTGACGATAGCGTCAAGATCGCACACTGCGACCAGCGGTGAGCGACGGTCGCCGCCCAGGACCGGGTTCCGCGTCCTGGTGGCTAGTTGAGGGAGGTCAGGCGTGACGGTCTTCGAAGAGGCGAGCGCGATATCCGGTGACGTCGCCGAGCTGCGGCATGCCATCCACCGTGAGCCGGAGATCGGCCTCAACCTGCCCAGAACGCAGGCGAAGGTGCTGGCCGCCCTCGACGGGCTCCCGCTCGAGATCAGCCTGGGCAAGGAGCTCAGCTCGGTGACCGCGGTACTGCGCGGCGGCCGTCCCGGGCCGGTCGTGCTGCTGCGGGCCGACATGGACGCCCTGCCGGTAACCGAGACGACCGGTCTTCCCTTCGCGTCCGAAATCGACGGCGCGATGCACGCCTGCGGCCACGACCTGCACACCGCGATGCTGGCCGGGGCCGCGCGCGTGCTTTCCGCCCGGCAGCGTGACCTCGCGGGCAGCGTGATCTTCATGTTCCAGCCGGGCGAGGAAGGCCTGGGCGGCGCCAAGCTCATGATCGAGGAGGGCGTGCTTGACGCCGCGGGCGACCGGCCGGCCGCCGCGTACGCGCTGCACGTCTTCTCGCACCTGACCGACGGCGGTGTGGTCGCGGTCCGCCCGGGGCCGGCCCTGGCCGCGGCCGACATCCTCTACGTGACCGTGCGCGGGCGCGGCGGGCACGCCTCCGCTCCCCAGCACAGCGCCGACCCGATCCCGGCCGCGTGCGAGATGGTGACCGCGCTGCAGACGTTCGTGACCCGCCGGTTCGACGTGTTCGACCCGGTGGTGATCACGGTCGGCAGCTTCCACGCCGGGACCGTGAACAACGTGATTCCCGACGAGGCCAGGTTCGAGGCCACCCTGCGCTCCTTCAGCCATGAGTCGCAGCGGCGCCTGCATAACGAGACGGTGCGGTTGGTGGAGAGCATCGGCCAGGCCCACGGGCTCACCGTCGAGGCCGAGTACCTCGACTGCTACCCGGTCACCGTCAACGACGCGGCCGAGGCCGAGTTCGCCCGATCCACCGCGGCGGACCTGTTCGGCGCCGACCGCGCGATCACCCCCGCGCAGCCGCTGACCGGAGCCGAGGACTTCTCCTACGTGCTCAAGGAGGTGCCGGGCGCGTTCGTTAACCTCGGAGCCTGCCCGTCCGGGACCAACCCGCTGACCGCGCCCTCCAACCACTCGGCCGGCGCCGTCTTCGATGACGCCGTGATCGCCGACGGCGTCACCCTCTACACCGAGCTCGCCCTCCGCCGCCTCGAGCAAGGCACCTGACGCGAGTTTTATTAACAATTATTAACGTTGACCGACCCTTCCGGCCCATTTAGCTTCAGGGCAAAGCTCATAGGCCGGAGGACTCAATGTCGAGAAAAAGACCGCTGATCATTGCATTGGCGCTGGCAACGACGTCGGCGTCACTGCTGGCGGTGGCCGCCGCCCAGCCTGCCGCCGCCGTCTCCACCGCGTGCCCGTGGGTGGGGTCGAGCGCCCCGATCCCGACCCGGGTCAGCGAGGTGATGTCGAAGATCACCCAGGCGCAGGAGATCGACCTGGTCACCGGCGCCAGCGGATCCAGCTACGTCGGCTTCACCACCGCCATCGGGTCGCTCTGCATCCCGGCCCTGAACCTTGAGGACGGCCCGGCCGGGGTCGGCGACGGGATGACCAACGTCACCCAGCTGCCGGCGCCGGTGGACGCGGCGGCGACCTGGGATCCCTCCGCCGAGAAGCTTTACGGCCAGGTGATCGGGACCGAGCAGGCGGCCAAGGGCAGCACGATCGACCTCGGCCCGACGATCAACATCGTGCGCGACCCGCGCTGGGGGCGCGCCTTCGAGTCGATCGGCGAAGACCCGTACCTCAACGGCACCCTCGGCGCGGCCGAGATCCAGGGCGTTCAGTCGACCGGGACGATGGCCCAGGTCAAGCACTTCGCGGTCTACAACCAGGAGACCAACAGGAACACCTCGGCCGACAACGCCGTCGTCAGCACCGAGGCGGAGCAGGAGATCTACCTGCCCGCCTTCCAGGACGCAGTCCAGCAGGGCGCCGCGTCCTCGGTGATGTGCTCCTACTCCTACATCAACGGCACCGCCGCCTGCCAGAACCCGTACCTGCTGTCCACCGTGCTGCGCCAGCAGTTCGGGTTCACCGGGTTCGTCACCTCCGACTGGGGCGCGACCCACTCCACCGCCGCCTCCGCCAACGCCGGCCTCGACATGGACATGCCCGGCAACGACGGCTACTACGGCAGCGCGCTGGCCAGCGCCATCTCCAGCGGCTCGGTCAGCCAGGCCACGCTCAACTCGGCCGTCTCCGACATCCTGACCGAGATGTTCGCGTTCGGCCTGTTCGACAAGCCCGCGGTCGGATCGCCGGACCAGACCGCCACCAGCGCGGCCGACCAGGCCGACGCGCTGCAGATCGCCGAGGAAGGCACCGTGCTGCTGAAGAACAGCGGCAACGTGCTCCCGCTGAGCGCCAGCAAGGACAGCTCGATCGCGGTGATCGGCGCCGACGCGTCCACCAGCCCGCAGACCGCGGGCGGCGGCAGCGCCGGCGTGAACTCAAGCGGCACCGTCACCCCGCTGCAGGGCATCACCGCCGCCGCGCCGAGCGGGGTCACCGTCAACTACAACGCCGGAACCTCCGACAGCTCGGCCGCGTCGACGGCCGCCTCGTCCAGCGTCGCGGTCGTGTTCGCCAACCTCAATGAGTCCGAGGGCAGCGACCTGACCAGCATCGACCTCGGCAGCACGCAGGACGCCCTGATCTCCGCGGTCGCCGCCGCCAACCCGAACACGATCGTCGTCCTCAACACCGGCTCGGCGGTCGTCATGCCGTGGCTGTCGTCGGTCAAGGGCGTCCTCGAGGCCTGGTACCCGGGCCAGGAGGACGGCACCGCGATCGCGAACCTGCTGTTCGGGACGGCCGACCCGTCCGGCCACCTCACCGTCACCTTCCCCACCTCGCTGTCGCAGGTCCCGGCGTCCACCGCCGCGCAGTGGCCGGGCGTGAACGGGACCGTGCAGTACTCCGAGGGCGTCGACGTCGGCTACCGCTGGTACAACTCGCAGAAGGTGACGCCGCTCTACCCGTTCGGCTACGGCCTCTCCTACACCAGCTTCTCGTTCAGCAACCTTAAGGTCGGCACGCTGCCCGCCGGCGGCGCGGCCACCGTCACCGCGACCGTCACCAATACCGGGAGCGTCGCCGGGGCCGACGTAGCGCAGCTGTACGTGACCGACCCGGCCGCCTCCGGTCAGCCGCCGCTTCAGCTCGACGGGTTCCAGCGGGTGTCGCTCGCGCCCGGCGCGAGCGCGACCGTCACGTTCCCGCTGACCCAGCGAAACCTGCAGTACTGGAACTCGACCAGCAACGGCTGGGCCACCTCGACCGGCAGCTACGGCATCTCGGTCGGCGACTCCGACGCGAACCTGCCGCTGACCGGCACGCTGGCGGTTTCGTCGGCGCAGCTCGGCCAGCCGGTCGCGATCACCAGCCCGGGGGCGCAGGAGGAGCTGGCCGGCACCGCCGTGTCGGTGCCGGTGTCCGCGACCGACTCCAACAGCGGGCAGACCCCGGCCTTCACCGCCACCGGCCTGCCCGCCGGAACCGCCATCTCAAGCACCGGCACGATCACCGGCACGCCGACCACGGCCGGCAGCTCGACCGTGACCGTCACCGCGACCGACAGCACCGGCGCGACGGCCAGCACGACCTTCACCTGGACGGTGGAGCCGTCCACCGACGGGATCGCCAGCACCCCGCTCGTCGGCTACGAAGGCCTTTGTCTGGACGTCACCAGCGACAACAACACCCCCGGTACCGCGGTCGACGTCTACACCTGCAACGGCACCAACGGCCAGCAGTGGACCGAGGAGCCGAACGGCACCGTCCAGGCCGACGGCAAGTGCCTCGACGTGGTCAGCGGCGGCACCGCCAACGGCACCCTGGTCGACCTCTACACCTGCAACGGCACCGGCGCGCAGGTGTGGGACCCGCAGCCGGACGGGGCGCTGCTCAACCCGCAGTCGAACGCCTGCCTCGACGACACCGGCTACTCCACCACCCCGGGCACCCAGGTCCAGATCTGGAGCTGCTCGGGGAACTCCAACCAGTCCTGGGTCCCGCCGGGCGACGCCACCGGCGCGGTCACCGGGTACGACGGACTGTGCCTGGACGTCCGCGCCGCCAACAGCGCCAACGGCACCCCGGTGCAGGTCTACACCTGCAACGGCACCACCGCCCAGAACTGGACCACGGAGCCCAACGGGACGCTGCAAGCCCTGGGCAAGTGCCTCGATGTCGTCAGCGGCGGCACCGCCAACGGGACCCTGGTGGACCTGTACGCGTGCAACGGCTCCGGCGCGCAGGTGTGGCAGCCGCAGTCCAACGGGTCGCTGGTCAACCCGCAGTCCGGAGCCTGCCTCGAGGACACCGGCTCCTCCGACACCCCCGGTACCCAGGCCGAGATCTGGAGCTGCTCGGGCGGCGCCAACCAGGCCTGGAAGCTGCCATGACGGAGGCCGTCAGCCCAAAAAATCCAACCCATCATCCCGAACGGTCGCGTGGCTTCGCCCATCCGGCCCCGCATTAACCCCCAGCGGGCTGACGGCGGCTGCTCGCCGAGGACGTTTACCTCGGCGAGCAGCCGCCGTTTCCGATGACCGGGGTCCGGGCGAGCGATTCCGCCTCCGCGCAACTCGGCGGCCGCGCTAGCGGTGCGATTGCGGGGCGGCGGCCCGCACCGCGGTGCCCTGCTCGGGCACAACCTCCTCGTCGCGCCGCGGGGAGACGCTCCGCCCGCCGCCGACGTGGGATCCGCCCAAGACGGTCCCGTGCGGCTGCTCCGGCTCCGTGTGCAGCCGATCGTCACGCAGTCGACCCGCGCGCAGCTTCTCCGCGCTGTAGGGCCTGCGCCGCGACAGCCCCACGCAGATCGGCCACGCCGCCAGCGCGAGCACGCCCACGACGACAAGCAAGATGATGAAACCGGTTGCCATTTGGTCCCCCTAGTCCCGGCTGTCACTCAGATATCCGGTGTACTTAGATATCTGCCATCAGGAGACATCCTCAAACCTCCATGTCTCGCTTAATTAAATCTATGCACGATGCGTAAATTTATCGAGGCGACAGGTATCCGTGAAGATCTGTGAACATACGGAGAACTTTGGGTATTGACGTGAAGGCTTGTTAAGAACATTCTCGACATCAGGCACCTTTGCCGACTATTGCGCACCGAAGCGCAGGACGGATGTTCGCCAATGAGAGTTGCCAGACGCCTTCGCCATGCCTGGAGACTGGTCGCCGCGATCGCGGCGATCGCCTTGGCCTGCCTCGGAGTGCTCGCGGTGCCCGCGACCTCGCAGGCGGCCGGATCGAATCCCTGTGACATCTACTCGGCCGCCGGCACGCCCTGCGTGGCCGCGTACAGCACCGTGCGCGCGCTGTACTCCTCCTACGACGGGCCGTTGTACCAAGTCGAGCGCGCCTCGGACGGCACCACGGCCAACGTCGGATTGTTCTCCGCCGGCGGCTACGGGAACGCCACCGAGCAGGACGTGTTCTGCGCGCACACCAACTGCGTGATCACCGAGGTCTACGACCAGTCCGGACGCGGCAACAACCTGTCCATCGAGGGAGCGGGCGGCGCGGCCGGGGCGGACGTCGGCGCCAACGCCGCCGCGCTGCCGGTCATCGTCGGCGGTTACAAGGAGTACGGCCTCTACATCAACGGGCAGACCGGCTACCGGGATAACAGCACCTCCGGGATCGCGGTCAACGGCGAGCCCGAGGGCATGTACATGGTGGCCAGCGGCACCCACGTCAACTCCGGCTGCTGCTTCGATTTCGGCAACGCCGAGACCAACAGCCACGACAACGGCGCCTCGCACATGGACGCCGTCAACCTCACCACCTACTGCGAGTTCTCGCCCTGCAGCGGCAGCGGCCCCTGGGTCGAGGCCGACATGGAGAACGGCCAGTACGTGAGCGGAGACGGCAGCAACCCGAATGACACCAGCAGCAACAGCGACTTCGTCACCGCGGTGCTGAAGAACAACGGGCAGACGACCTTCGAGCTCAGAGGCGGCAACGCCCAGTCCGGCGGCCTCTCGACCTACTGGGACGGAGCGCTCCCCAGCGGATACGCGCCGATGCACCAGGAAGGCGCGATCGTGCTCGGCACCGGCGGTGACAACAGCAACGCCTCGGTCGGCTCGTTCTTCGAGGGCGTGATGACGTCCGGCTTCCCGACCGACGCAGCCGACAACGCCGTGCAGGCCAACATCGTCGCGGCCGGCTACAGCGGCAACTCCGACGGCCCGCCGGCCACCGCGGGCACGATCGGCGCCCCTGGCGGCCAGTGCGTCGATGTCATCGGCGACGACTCGGGCACCGACGGCTCGGTGGTGGATCTGTGGAACTGCCAGTCCTACGCCATCGACCAGCACTGGACCCACAACTCCGACGACTCGCTCAGCACCCTCGGCCGCTGCCTCGACATCGACGGTGACGGCACCGCCGTCGGCACCAAGGTGGAGCTGTGGGACTGCAACGGCGTCGGCGGCCAGAAATGGGTCCAGCAATCCAACGGCTCGCTGCTGAATCCCCAGTCGGGACTGTGCCTCGATGATCCCAGCGACAACACCGCCAACGGCACCGTGCTGCAGATCTACACCTGCAACGGGACCGCGGCGCAGGTGTTCTCGGTCAACGGCGGCGGCATGATCGACGGGCCCGGCGCCCAGTGCGTCGACGTCGCGGGCGACGACACCGGCGTGGCGGGCACGATCGCGCAGCTCTGGGGCTGCCAGTCCTACGCCGTCGACCAGCACTGGTACCACAACTCCAACGGCTCGCTGGAGACCCTCGGGCTCTGCCTCGACATCGACGGCGACGGCACCGCCGTCGGCACCAAGGTCGAGGTCTGGACCTGCAACGGGGTCGGCGGCCAGGTCTGGGACCAGCAGTCCAACGGCTCGCTGCTCAACCCGCAGTCCGGGCTCTGCCTGGACGATCCGAGCGACAACACCGCCGACGGCACGCAGTTGCAGATCTACACCTGCAACGGCACCGCCGCCCAGCAGTTCGCGCTGAGCTAGCCCTGAGCTAGCCCAGACCTGTCACCTACGCCAGCGACACTAATAGGCGATGTCGCTGGCGTAGGCGACATGGCCGAGACCGGGTCGATGGCGTAGCCGACAGCCTGCTGACCGAGGCGGTGGCCCGGTTAGACCGCGTCCGCGAGGCGGCCGGGCGCCATTCTGTGCTCTGGGTCGAACTCGTCCTTGACCGCCCGCAGCAGCGCCAGCGACGGCACCGGCCCGTGCGCGTCGGTCACGTCCCGCACGTCGTCCGGCGCGTACACGACCACCGCGCGCGCGGCCGGAGAGGCTGTCGCCGACTGGCTTAGCCGGCCCAGTTCCGTCCGCAGCGCGTCGACGAACCGGGCGACGGCCCGCGTCGGCGTCTCGCTGGGGAGCTTAACGTCGAGGACGCCGGTGACGGCCGATCCATTGATTCCGGCATCGACCTCGCTGTTGGCCGCCGCCGACCGGATCAGGGTCAGCGCCTGCGCCAGCCGCGGGGGCGGGAACGAGACGCGCACCATCGTCCCCGTATCCGCGGGAGGGTCCTCGATCTCGGCCTTGATCCGCACCTGCCGGGCCAGCAGTCGCTGGGCGACATCCGGCGGGAGCCCGCCGTGATCGGGGTCGTCGAGGCGGCGAGCGTGAGCGGGATCGATGGGCGGCAGGGGCGGTCGGCCCGCCAGCGCGCGCACCCGCGCTGAGCGTGCGTCGAAGTCCTCCCGATTGCCTTGGATCATCACCAGCAGCCCGAGCGGCTCATCCGCCGACGGCCAGCGCAGGCTGACCCCCAATGGCGCGATCAGGGGGTCTGACACCTGCTCGATGATCCGCTCCGCGTGCTCGGGATCGTCGCAGGGGACCGATATGCCGCCGGATACCTTCGGCAGCGGCTCCAGCCGGAAGGTGGCCTCGGTGATCAGCCCGAGGCTGCCGAACGAGCCCGCCAGCAGCGCGGCCAGATCCCGTCCGCCGGCCGCGACGTCGGCGCTGGAGACGATCGCGCCATCCGCGCGGACGGCGGTGATCCCGGCCAGCCGGTCGCGTGGCGTGCCGAAGCCGTAACGGTGCGAGCCCGACGCGTTGGTGGCGATGAGTCCGCCGACGGTGCCGGCGAAGGCCGGGCGAGGCGGGTAGAGCGCCAGCGACTGGTGGCCTCGCTCGACCGCCTGCTCGAGAGCGCGCAGCCGCACGCCCGCCTGGGCGGTCACCGTGAAGTCGGCCGTCGCGTGCTCGACGATCCGGTCGAGACGGCGGGTGTCGACGATGAGGTCACAGCTATCGGGCCGGTTTCCCCAGTGCTGCAGACGGCCGGCCCCGCGCGGCACGACCGTCAGGCCGAGCGCGGCCGCGGCCGTCAATAGCGCCGAGGCTTCCTCGGTCGAGGAGGGCGCGGCGACGTAGCGGGCCTGCCGGCCCCCGATCGTATCCGAGTCACCGGCCGGCGTGACGTCGGCGCACGAACTCGCGAGCTCAGGCGGAATCGGCATTCGAGGCTCCTCCAGGCAATGGCCGACACGAGGTTCTCTCAGAGTAAAACGGGATCGACGTTCTTGTCTGCAGAGACCGCCTCGATCGGCTCGGCCGGGCGCGCTCGTGGCATGCTCGAATGGTTCGTCGTGCCACTCAGGCCGCAACAGCCAACGGAGGATTTGTCGTGCCAGTGCTCGAGGGTGTTATCGCGGCCTTGCTGACGCCGGTCGACCGGGCGGGCCGGGTCGATCACGGTGCGCTCAGCGAACTGGTCGACCGGCTGCTCAGCCGGGGCGTGACCGGCATCAGCCCGCTGGGCTCGACCGGCGAGGGCTACAGCCTCGACCTGGACCAGCGGCTCGCGGTCACCGGCACCGTCGCCGCGGCGGTGCCGCCGGGCACGCCGGTGATCCCCGGAATGTTCGCCCACAACCACGAGCAGGCCGTCGCGGAGATCGCCGCCTACGCCGACCACGGCGGTACCGCGGTGCTCGCGGCGCCGCCCGGCTACTACCCGCTGACCCCGGCCGAGCAGCAGGGTTACTTCGGACGCCTGGCCGACGCCACCGCGCTGCCCCTGGTCATCTACAACATCCCCGTCTTCACTAAGATCATCATCGACCCGGCCGCCGTCGCCGCGCTGGCCGCCCATCCCCAGGTGGCCGGGCTCAAGGACTCCGGCCGTGACCTGGACTACGCGGCGCGCCTGCTCGACGCGGTCACCGCGGCAGGCGCCGCGGCTGACTTCTCGCTCCTGACCGGGACGGATGTGCTGCTCGTGAGCTACCTGCTGGCCGGCGCGCGCGGCACCATCTGCGCGAACGCGAACATCGTGCCCGGGGTGGTCCGCGCCGCCTACGACGCGACCCGGGCCGGCCAGCTCGAGGACGCGCTCCGGCACGAGGCCACACTCCGCGCGGTGCAAGCCTGTCTCCCGGCCGGGTCGACCGCCGCCTACAAGGCGGCCCTCGCCGCCACCGGGGTGGGGGAGCGGTGGCTCGTCCCGCCCCGGCTGGCGCTAACCGACGCGGACAATGATCGGCTAATCGACCGGCTGACCGCCCTCGACGTGCTCTGACCGCCGGTGGCTTGACGCGATGACAGTCGAGCTGAAGATCAGGTTCCCGGTCGACGACGCCGAGCTGTCCGCGCTGCACCAGCGGGCGTTCAGCCCGGACCAGCCGGAGCCGTCCGTGGCGATCCGCCCCTGGGCGGCCCGCCTCGAGCGCCACAGCCTGACCTGGGTCGGCGCCTTCAGCGCGGGCCGCCTGATCGGCTTCGTGCACGCCGTCTGGGACGGCGGAACCCACGCCTTCATCCTCGACGCGATGGTGGACCCCGGCTTCCAGCGCCTCGGCATCGGCCAGGACCTGGTCCGCACGGTCACGGACGAGGCATTCACCGCAGGCTGCGTCTGGGTACACGTCGACTACGAGCCCCAGCATGCCGCCTTTTACGAGCAAGCCTGCGGCTTCCGCCCCACCCCCGCCGGCCTCCGCTCCGCCCCCCACCCGTCACAACAAACGAGCTAACCCGCCCA
>Ga0302324_100021601_pt1 | contig 12542 bp, 9 predicted proteins | sample Palsa_T0_1_FD_201949 | JGI IMG/M metagenome (GOLD analysis project Ga0302324, IMG submission 201949) | Peat permafrost microbial communities from Stordalen Mire near Abisko, Sweden - Palsa_T0_1 | ecosystem: Environmental > Terrestrial > Soil > Palsa > Peat permafrost | place: Sweden: Abisko...
CGCTGCGAAAAGGCCGTGGCGCTCGAACCGGACAACGGTTCGGCCATGGCTTTTCTCGTAATTGCGCTCGCGATGCTGGGAGAAAACGAACGCATGAAGGAGTGGATTGAGCGCGCTGTACTGCTAGACCCCGACAACCTGAACATGCGCTATAACCTCGCGTGCGTTCTCATCAAGGTCGCGCATGACAACGATGCCGGTCTCGGCATGCTCGAGTTCGTCTTGGAACGGTGTCTTGCTGATGTGGTGAATTGGGTGCACGGAGACGCGGATCTGGACCCGGTGCGCGACGATCCCCGGTTCGGGGCAATGCTTGCGGCCGCAGAAGCGCGAATTGCGCAAACGTCGTGACCGGCAGTTATCCTGGATCTTCGAATCCGCACTTTTATATTGACCGCTCGGAAGCGTTGCGCGATTCGTTTTCGAAGCTATTTCAGCGTAAACGATTGGTTAATTCGGTAAACTCGCCAAGGAAAGTACGACTCTCGTCGTGCCCGCCAATCTGAGCGACTTGGCATCCGTGGTCACAACGCCTACCAGCATCGTGCGCAAGAGTCCTTCGGCGCAGCCGTAATCGGCGACAGGTGCGCCGGGCGCATCGCTGTCACCCTGTCCAGTACCGCGATTGGTTGGAAGTACGATGCCGAGGCCAAGCACCTGGTCTCTTCCCAGGTACTCGCATCCGTCGCCTCCGCCTTGCGGGCCGAGCGTCAACCTCACGTGAGGTCGGTGCTCTGTCCGACCTCGATGATATATCCGTCAGGATCGCGGATGTAGCAGCGAATCTCGCCGTACTTATCGATCGGCTCTGTGAGGAACTCCGCGCCTCGGCTTTTCCATAACTTGTAACAAGCTTGAATATCCGCGACGCGAATATTCATAAAGCTATTAATTTTATTCGGATCGGCGAGGACGCTCAGCGTTACCGTCGGCTTATCCGGGGTGGGCCCGCCCCCGACGTTCACAATGAGCCACGTATTCGCGATCTGAATGTGCCCGGACGCACCCTTGCTGTCGCCTCGGCTCAGGATGCGGCCACCGAAGACCCTTTCATAGAAATCAGCCGATCGATTGATGTCGGCGACGGTGATAAAAAGTGTGACGGTGAACCCCTCGGAGGGGGGCATCTCATAGCTCTTTTTTCCGACTTGAACGCTCATTGGCACCCCCAATTCCCACAAGCTACCCATCATGCGCAAGGAAATATGCGCATCAGCCGTTGATGTTAGTTATACCCCCGGGAATCCAAACATCAACCATGCCTGGTTGGCCGCCCAATCCGGGTATAGCGCCGTCATCTGATCGAACAGATCCTGCTCGGACTTTGCGGTTTTCTGCAGCCGATCGAAGTCCTCAAGGTAACGCTTGGTCTCTTGGATCGCCGAGGGAGAGTCGGGCGCGCCGGTCTTTTTGTGACCGGCGACAACAATCTTCGGGTTCAGCGCTGCTAACCGGTCCAGGTCCGCGATCCAATTCTTTCGGCTTTCAGGTGTGGTGTCGCCGACGTACATGCGGCATTGGTTGTACACGACGTCGCCAGCGACGATCAGGCCGATGGATGGAACGTAGAGGGAGGTTGAATCGGAACTATCCGTGCGTCCCTCCTCGATTATGCGCAATTCGTGGCCTTCGAGGGTGAACGTGTCGTGCTCATAAGGCTCAGGCGCAACCAGCTTAGTGGCCACCTGCCCAGGAAACATCCGGCGGGCTAACCGCTCCACTGGGGGAGTAAAAGACATCTGCATGGCCTTCACCGTCTTGGGCGTTGCAATCGCCCGAGCGCCCGGGAAACGGTCGAGCAGGACGCTCAGACCGTAGAAATGGTCGAAGTGGGCGTGCGTTATATAGATGGTCTCCAGGTTGCGGTTGTGCAGCGCGATCCAATCCGCGAGGGCTTCGGCCTCGGCCACAGTCGTCATTGCGTCCACTAGCACCGCGTCGTACTCGCCGAAGATTAAAGTCGATGTGATCGGGTCAAAGCCGAGCGCTTCGCCGAAGGGCTTTGGCCGCTCGCCGACCATGGCCTTTCCCGGTGCGGTAAAAACGTTGACACTCAGCGTGCTCGACGCGCCAGGCGTGGTCGCGCGCGAGGGCTCCTGCTGTCCGTTTGTGCCACCCATTTGGAACTTCCTTTCGATGTCGGAATGACCGTCCGTTCGAACGTTGCCGGAAGCGCGACGACGAATCCATAGGACGAACGTATCGATCCATACAGATTTTCGGTGCCGGCATTTATTTGTTGCCGCGAGCCGCACTCAAGCGGTTACGCGAGAGCTTGATCGTTGCAGAAGTAAGTTACCGACAACGCGGTGACAGAGCAGTGACATAAGTGCTCCGCAGTCTCTTAGAACTCGAAGTTGGAACCAAGGCTGACGCCCGGGTGTAGCATCGCATTACCTCCCATGGCTCATTCGAGGTTCGCATGACGCCGTACAGCGATTCACGCGTCCCGATCATCGACCTGTCACTCTTCGAATGCGGCGACCCATGGCGCGGACACGTTGCCGCGCAAATCGACTGGGCAGCGAGCGAGTTCGGGTTCTTCTACATCATTGGTCATGGTATCGAATCGGCGCAGGCGGATACTCTCTTGGAGTCGAGCCGCCGTTTCTTCGCGCAGGATGAGAAAACCAAGCGGCGCGTCGAAATGTCGCTCGGGGGCCGCGCGTGGCGCGGCTACTTTCCCGTGGAGGCAGAACTCACCTCCGGAACGCCCGATCTCAAAGAGGGCATCTACTTCGGGGCCGAGCTTGCGCCAAACGACCCTCGCGTGGTATCCGGCACGCCGCTACATGGCAAAAACTTGTTTCCGGAAATTCCGGGAATGCGTGACGCCGTGCTCGAGTACATGACGGCGTTGACTGGCCTTGGTCACAGTCTCATGGCCATGGTCGCGCGCGGACTGCGGCTGGAAGACAGCTACTTCGTCGATCGCTATACCGGTGATCCGACCACTTTGTTTCGCATTTTCAATTATCCGCGGCTCGCGGGCGCACGGCAGGAGCCCAAGCGGTGGGGAGTCGGCGCCCACACGGATTACGGACTGCTCACGATATTGCGGCAGGACGAAATCGGCGGCCTAGAGATCAAGCATCGCGATCGATGGGTGGTGGTACCTTACGTTCCAGATTCATTTGTCTGCAATATCGGGGATATGCTCGAGCGGCTGACAAACGGACGCTACATATCGGCCTTACATCGCGTTCGCAATAACTTTGAGACCGCGCGTCTGTCCATGGCGTTTTTCTTCGATCCGAATTTCGACGCCGTACTCGAGCCCATATCTGGGATTTGCCCGGTCATCCGTCGTCCGGAGCTCATCGACCGGTGGGACGGAATCGACTTGCGCAACCTTCACGGAACCTATGGCGACTACCTGCTTGATAAAGTTTCGAAGGTATTTCCGGAGCTAGGCCGCCACAACCTCGCGTAAGCCTTCATTCGCAAGCAAAGACGATGGGTCTTTGCGGCGGAGCCTCGGGAAGCCGCGTGTCATCCACACGGCAAACTCTGCAACGCCGAAGGCGATTCGCGCAGCTTACGGATTGCAAGCACGTTAGAAGTCAGACTTTCCCAAGGAGCGCGCGAGTTGTAGCCTACTATGTAGTGTGATTGAAGAGCCGATCAGGCTCGCGAAATCTCACCCGGAGGAGGGTCAGTTTCCTGCATCGGCACGAGGTCCCTTTATCCTCGAATTGGGTTCTCGAGGGGTCGACTTTCTAATGGCTTCGACGCTACCCGCGGTCACGTCAGACGCGCGATTTCCCCAGCTCTGACGAACAAAAGTTGCAAGCTTCGCCACATCGGTATCCGACAACCGGGGCGCAAAACCCGGCATGGCAAGCCGCGAAGGCGCGCCGGCCGTCGCGGGCGATGTGCTGCCGACCAGAATCAAGCGAATCAGCGAGGTCGCATCGGCGGATAGCACGGTGGAGTTACCGGCTATTACCGGGAACACCCGCAGGTAGCCGCCCCCATCTGTACGATGGCACGCCGCACAATTATCCGCGTACAGCTCGGCGCCCCGGGATTCATTGATCCCCGCTTGAAGCAGACGCGCGGTGGCGGGGCTCGCGACGAATGTCGATGCTTCATTTCGTGCCGGAGGCAGCGATTTTAAGTAAGCGGCCATGGCATCGAGGTCATCGTCGCGCAGATACTGAGTGCTATGCACGACTACATCGCTCATTGCACTGCCGATTACGGCGTGAGAGACGCTATGCCCATTCCTGAGCAGATCGGCAAGATCCTGCTTTGCCCATCTACCGAGACCGTCGGCACCATTGCCGCGTAAATTGACCGCACCCCAGCCATCGATGACCTGGCCACCGACAAGGTAATCAGCGCCAGACTCATCGAGCGCCTTCTCCTGCAGCGTGAGCGCGCGGGGCGTATGGCAGCTACCGCAGTGCCCCAATCCCTGTACTAGATAGGCGCCGCGGCCGACCACCGGATCGGAGTAACCGCTTGCAGCGGCGGCAAGCTGATCGGGATCAGGCGCGAAGAGCTTGCGCCAGATTGCCAAAGGCCAGCGCATCGACAACGGCCAGCGGATTTCGGTAGTGTGGTTCGCGGCATGCGCGGGCGTTACGCCGTGCATGAAATAGACGTATATAGCCAGCACATCTTCGTCGCGCAATCTCGCGTACGAAGGATACGGCATCGCAGGGTAAAGTGTTTTCCCTGACCGGGCGATGCCATGACGCACAGCACGGTCGAAATCATTCAGCGAGTAGTTCCCAATGCCCGTATCCCGATCGGGAGTAATGTTGCTGCTGTATATGATTCCGAGGGGTGAAACGAGGGGGAGGCCGCCGGCGAAAGGTTGGCGGTTGGGTCCGGTGTGACAAGCAATGCAGTCGCCCGCGGTCGCGAGATAACGGCCTTGCTCACCCAGCGCGGCATTCTGCTGCGTTGCTGCGACGGCGGAAATGGCGCGCGTCGTTGTCGGTAGCCATGCGACGAATAGAGCGGCGAGCAACGCCACCACGGCAACTGCAACCAGAATCAGAAAAACTCGCATGACTCGAGCAATCCACCTAGACCAATGGACCTGGATTTTTCAGGTAATTCTCGCGAATCGCCTTCGCCGACCAATAGGCGAGTGCACCGACCATGCCGGTCGGGTTGTAGCCGTTGTTCTGCGGAAACGCATTCGCGCCGATCGCGAATACGTTCGACACGTCCCACGACTGCAGATAGCGGTTCAGCGCCGAACTCGTCGGATCGGCGCCCATGATTGCTCCGCCACAGGTATGGGTGCTCTGATACTGTGTAACGTCATAGTGGCTGCCGTCCTTTTTCGCATCACCGACCATCGCGAGAGGATTGAGGGTTCTACTCATTTCCTGCGCCTTGCTGACCAAGAATTGCGAAGCCTTGATCTCATTTTCGTTCCAGTCGAACGTCATGCGCAGCAGCGGCCGCCCAAATCCGTCTTTGTAAGTGGGATCGAGGCTCAGGTAGTTCTGCCGGTATGACATGCACGCACCCTGCACCTCGAAATAAAACGAGTGCCGGAAGCTATCGGTAATCGCTTGCTTCCATTTAGTTCCCCAGTTAGGAGTGCCGCGCGGTACGCTGATGCCGCGCACGGGACCGGCACCCGGCTGACGCGCCCAGATGATCCCACCTCCCACGAAACCGCTTTTGGCGGCATCAAGTTGATTGCCGTTGAGGTCGTCCATCGTCGTGCCGGCGCCGCCGTTGCCGATGAAGGCGTTGGCCTGCACGCTCTTGTCGAAGAACAAGGTGACCCGGTTTAGATTCTGGTACGAGTAGTTGCGCCCGACCGTGCCCAGCCCGGTCTTAGGGTCATAAGCTGTTCCGATGCCTGAGAGCAACATGAGATGCACGTTGTATAGAGAGAACGCGCAGAGCAGCACGAGGTCGGCGGGTTGCTCGATCTCTCGACCTTGCGCATCCAAGTAGGTGACACCGGTGGCATGTTTGCCTGCAGCGTCCAGATTGATTTTCTGCACATGCGCATTGGCGCGCAGCTCAAATGCTCTGCGTTGACGCAGGACGGGAATGATGCAGATATTCGGGCTGGCCTTCGAATAATTGATGCAGCCGTAGTCGCTGCAGAAGCCGCAGAAATTGCACGGTCCCATCTGGCAACCGTAGGGATTGACGTATGGTCGTGAAGCGTTCGATGCCGGGATCGGGTATGGGTGCCAGCCCATATTGTGCGCGCCGACGTAGAATTTTTCCGCGCCGAGATAATTTGGATTAGGGGGCAGCGCATAGTCACGTTTGCGCGAGCCCTCGAACGGATTGCCGCCTTCTTGAATTACGCCGTTAATGACCCCGGCTTTGCCCGAAGTCCCGCAAACATATTCGAAGTGATCGAAGTGCGGCTCCAATTCCTCGTAGCTGACCGGGAAGTCCGCGATGGTCATGCCTTCCGGAATGAAGCGGCGGCCGTAGCGTTTTTCCACCGTGGTGCGCAGTTTGAGGTCCTCCGGCAACGCACGGAAATGACAACCCGACCAGTGGGTACCAGCACCGCCGACGCCGGTGCCGGGTTTGAAAGATCCCATCTGCCTATAGGGCACCGCGACCTCCGCTGGGTTGTGGCGTATGGTCACTGTTTCCTGCGAGAGGCTCTGCAGGAATTTCCGATGCACCGAGCCCTCGAGTTCGTCAGCCACTTTGGGATAGGCAAAATCGGGCTGAGTGTCCCGATCGGCGCCGCGCTCGAGGGCCACAACGGCAAGTCCCGCATCGGTCAATTGCTTGGCCATGATTGCGCCGGTCCAGCCCATACCCACGATGACTACATCGACCCTTGGTTTGACGGTCGTCATGAGTCAGCCCCGCTTTCCGGCCAGATCCACGGGCGGCAGCGGATACGGCTTATCACGCACCGTCACCCAGTCCATGTAATCGGCTCGCGCCCCCGGATAGCCGATCATTTTCCAGGAGCCCATGCCCTTGTTGCCGCCGTATGCCGGATCCGCAAAGTACCCATTGCGCACCTCGCCAAGGAGATAGGCAAAGAACAATTTGGAGGAGATGGCCTCGAACTGCAGCGAGCCGGCTTGAGCCGCTTCAAGGAGGCTTTCCTGTTCTGCCGCGGCGAGCTGGGCGAAGGCCTTGCCTTCGAAGGCTTTTCTGCAATGCGAATCCATCTCGGCGATGCCCACGCGCAGGATTTCCCGCAGCGGCAGGCGCCCCTGGTAACCGAACTCCGGAGCGGCCTCTAGGAACGGCCCCTGCATGTACCAGATCGCCCCGCTCGCATACGGCGTCTGCATATGCCGATCCAGAAACTCAGGCACACCCAGATCCACCGCACCTGGCCCGACCTCGTCGGCAGGAATGAGCCGATCGCAGATCGCGACGACGAAAGTCCATTCGTCAGGAGTAAAAAAACGCGGGTCGTAGGACTTCTCCGCGGCGGCCGCAGCAGGTGCATTACCCGCGCGGTCGCATGATCCGACGGCTGCGGCCACCGGGATTAGCGAAAGGCTCTGAAAAAAGCGTCGACGCGACGGAGAAATGGATGAATCATCTTCCGGTATCGACATAGCTAGATTCCTATGACGCGGCTGTGCAACCCGAGGCCTGGAAGGATACATCTTCGAAACAAACTAAGAATAGAGAGCCTGAAACATTCGTTGGCTCGTACTTGGAAAGCGAGCGACTCGTTCCCTCGAATTCCGCAAATTCGAACGATATTGCGAAGAGCTTGCGGCTTTAGTTGTCAATTGTTGTCCGAAATAGCAGGGGCCTTGGACTTTTATATCGTCGAATGTACGATTCCGAGGCCAAGCCCCTGGTCCGGAACCCGGGACTTGGCTCTCGAGAATCAGCGCTCACACGCGTACCACCTCCGAAGACGCGGCGCGCTGGACTGCGCTTATACTGCACACGCGTGCAATTAACGTCGCGGGTAGCCCGATGCGCATAACAATCGCCGTCATTCTAATGACTGCCGTCGAGTTTCTCGCAGGCCCGATCGTCTCCGCTCAAACCGTCCCGCAAGCGGCGCATGAATCCGTCACTCCGATTGCACAGGCGGAACCCTTGTTTGATTACCAGGAAGTGATGATTCCGATGCGCGACGGCGTTCGGCTGCAGACAGTGATCATGCGCACTCACGGAATCGAAGCACCGCTGCCAATCCTGGTTGTGCGCACTCCCTATGGCGTGCCTGACAAGGCGCCCGAAAAAATGCCGCCCGCGCGCAAGGAACTTGCCGCCGATGGCTACATATTTGTCTATCAGAACCTTCGCGGTCGCTTCAAATCCGAAGGAACGTTTACGCTGAGCGAAGACGCGCGCGTGGGACATGGCAAGGGTACTATCGAGACCCGCGACGGATGGGACACAATCGACTGGCTTGTTAAGAACGTGCCAAACAACAGCGGTCGTGTTGGAATTATGGGGGTGTCCTACGCTGGCTACACAGCCGCTGCGATGCTGCTCGACCCCCATCCGGCGCTGAAAGCCGTCAGCGAGCAGGCGGCGGGTCCGGTCGATGAGTGGATGCATGACGACGACCACCGCTACGGTGCACTTCGTCTGAGTTACGATTTTGAGTATGCGGTGCTCGAGGAGAATGACAAGCTTGCTAACTCCAATTTTGAGTTCAACCAGTGGGATACGTATCGGTGGTACCTGGACCTCGGGCCGCTGTCTAACATCAACGACCACTACGTACACGGCAGGATCCCGTATTGGAACGAGACGGTCGCCCATCCAAACTATGACGCGTATTGGAAGTCGCTAGTCTGGGTCAACACCCTTCACCGCTCGTCGGTTCCGAATCTCAACGTCGCGGGTTTCTGGGACCAGGAAGACCCGTGGGGACCGTGGGAGATATTCAGTCACGCTGCCGAAAACGACCCCGATCACACCAACCTGATCGTCGCGGGCCCCTGGTGCCACGGCTGCTGGAGCCGGCCGGTTGAGGATAAGCTCGGACCGTGGCCGTTGGGTCACGAGACCGCGCGTGAATTCAGGGAGGCAATCCTGGCGCCGTTCTTCGCCTACTGGCTGCACGGCAAAGGCACAAAGCCCGAGTGGCGTGCGAAAGTTTTCCAGACTGGCAGTAACATGTGGCGGACTTATCCGGACTGGCCTCTGAAGAACACGGTCGCCACCAACCTCTACCTGCACGCCGACGGCACCCTGAGCTTTGAGGCGCCGGGGCTTACCGAAGACGGCGCACACCGCAGCTACGTGTCGGACCCAGCGAACCCTGTGCCATACCGCCCGCGGCCAATCTCGCCCACCTATCCCGGGGGCGATTGGCCGCGCTGGGAATCAGGCGATCAACGCTTCGTCGATCACCGACCGGACGTATTGACCTACACCAGCCAACCGCTCGACCACGATCTCACGGTCACGGGCGACGTCGAGGCCGTGATTTATGCGTCCACCTCGGGTACCGATAGCGATTTTGTCGCGAAGCTTATCGACGTCTTTCCCGAGAATGTCGAGAAGGTGGACTGGTATACGAATGCCGACTCCGAGGGCCCGGACCCGGGGACGTACGCCCAGAAGCTCAATGGCTATGAACTACCCATCGCGATGGAAATCCGTCGCGGGCGCTACTTGGATAGTTACGAGCACCCGAAGGCTCTCAGACCGAATGTGCCCGCACGCTGGGCGATTCCACTGAGAGCCCGTGATCACGTATTCCTGAAAGGCCATCGCATCATGGTGCAGATCCAGTCGACATGGTTCCCGCTTATCGATCGCAATCCACAGACATTCATGCGTAGCATCTACGCAGCAAAGGCAGTTGATTACCGCGCGGCAACGCAGCGAGTGTATTCCTCGCCGAAGATGCCATCACGCGTCATGCTGCCGGTCGTTCTGCCTACGCCTTGAGTACTTTGAAGCGTCCCTTCCGAGAAGTATTTCGGGTACCAGTTCAAATGGCTCTCTGATTTGAACCTACACTCCCGATCATCGCGCGAGCCCCTGATCCAGAACAGTGGATACGCGTTCGATAGCACGAGGTCCTTATGCCAGCCCACGCAGAATCCCTCGTCCGCCATCCACTCTTCGTCTGCAAGCTCGTCTTGGCCGTCGCCGTCAGTCTGCTGGGGTCTGTTTCGTCAAGTGCGTGGGCAATCGACCACGGCGTACGGCTCGTGCAGGCGTCGATCCCGATGCCGGATGGCGTGCTGCTCGCGGCGACGATGTACATGCCCGCGGATCTGCTGCCCGGAGAGCGCGTGCCAGCGCTGCTGGAATACCTGCCCTACCGAAAGGACGATGACACGGCGAGAGGAGATTACGGCAACCACGCATACTTTGCCCGCCACGGCTATGTCAGTGTCCGAGTCGACATCCGCGGTTTCGGCAACAGCGGCGGTGCGCCGCCGACCCGCGAATACTCGACGCAGGAGCAGGAGGATGGCGAGCGGGTGATCGCATGGCTTGCACACCAGCCGTGGTCTAACGGCAACGTCGGAATGCTCGGGATATCGTGGGGCGGCTTCAACTCCATTCAGATGGCGATGCGTCAGCCACCGGCCCTGAAGGCGATCCTCGCCGTCGCAGCGACCGAGGCGCTCTTCACGGAGGATGTGCACTACATGGACGGGATCCTGCACGTCGATGAATTTGAGGTCGCCATGGATCTGGATCAGGGTCGGAGCGGCGCGCCGGAGTTTCCGGTCGATGAGGGGACGCTTGCGAAGCGAATGGATTCAATTCCGTGGTCGCTCGATTACTTCCGTCACCAAAGAAACGGGGCATTTTGGCGCGCCCCGGTCCGCCGGCTCGAAGACATACAGATTCCCTGTTTCCTGATCGGGGGTCTGCAGGATGGTTACCGCAACAGCATCCAGCGCATGCTTGAGCGAGTTCCGGCCCCCGTCCATGCATGGCTCGGGCCCTGGAATCACGACTTTCCAAACACGAGCATCTATGGTCCGCGGATTGAATGGCGCGACCAGGCCGTGCGTTGGTTTGACCATTGGCTGAAGGGACTCAAGAACGGCGTCGAGCGTGATCCGCAGCTCGTGTTCTATCAGCAACATGGGCACGCGCCGGGCGCCGAGCCGCAGGACATACCCGGCGAATGGCGCGCCGATTCCTGGCCGCCGGCGGGCCTCAAGCACGTCTCGTGGTTCCTCGCGCCAGATCATCGTCTCACGGCAGTCCCGGCAAGCGCCGCGACCGATCACCTGCGCTACGTGCCTTCGGCAGGCGTCGCAGCCGGCTTCTGGTGGGGCGAGCTCCTGGGCGATCAGCGACCGGTCGACGCATATAGCCTGACCTACGATAGCGCGCCGCTGCAGCAGGATGTCGCGATGCTCGGTCGCGCGCGTGTGCGGCTGCTGGCCGCCGCGGATGCACCGCTCGCCGATTGGATCGTGCGTCTCGAAGATGTCGCGGAGGATGGGCGTGTGACCGCGATCACTGGTGCCGGCATCAACGGCGCACAGCGAGAGTCCATGGAACAGCCTGAGCCGCTGGTGCCGGGAAACGAGTATGCACTTGAGTTCGACTTGTATCTGAGCTCTTGGCAATGGCAGCGTGGCCATCGCATTCGCGTCGCGGTCGCAAACGCCCAATGGCCGATGTTCTGGCCCACGCCCTATTCGATGACGACGGAGTTGCACCTGGGTGGCGTCAAAGGCTCGTCCATCGTGCTACCCGTTGTGCCCAATCACGGCCCTGCCGCACCGCGTTTCACACCGCCTGAAGCTATTGAAGTACCACAGGGCATCACGACGACCGGTGACTATGCATGGCCCGGCACCTGGACTTGGGAGCGCGACGAGACTAGTGGACGGAGCACGGTGACTTGGCGCGGCACTTCCGCTCTGCGTTTCCCGTGGGGATCATTCGACCACCTTGAGAAGATCGTGTATCACGTGGATGACGCCCATCCGGAGACGTCCGCCGCCGAGGGGGACAGTGAAAGCGTGGAGAAGCTGGCAGACCGCGTCCTGACATATCGCGGGCATCTTTCGTTCGCAAGTGACGCGACGACGTTTCACTACAGCTACACGCGCGAATTGCTCCGTGACGGCCGCATGTTGCGTACGCGCACCTGGCGCGAGGACATTCCGCGTGATCTGCAATAAACAGGGCCCGCAATTTTTACGTCGCATTCGGAATCCAGAATCGTGAACTCATTCGGATTGCCGACATTGATAGGCCCGGTGTCCGCTTGGCTTGGCCGTCGGGGTTGTACCAAGCTGGCGACGTGTTTCAGAGCTCGACGGCGCAATTCTCTCGCCGCGCCCCAACCTGGCGCGAGCGCCATTAAATAATGCCGTATAATTAGTGAACGGTTCGGGATTTCTGCATTGCATTCAATCAGTTAAAACGATGAATACACTGACCATCCAAACGATGCTTCGGCAGGTTTCGCTGATCGGCCGTAAGGCCGATTCGGTCAAGGACCGCCGGCGCGTGATGCAGAATTTTAATAAGTGGGCAACGGCCCAGAGCGAACTTCCGGCGGTCCGGCATCGGGACAGAACCCTCTTGCTGATCCGTTTGGATGATATCGGCGATTATCTTTTGTTCCGAAATCAGCTGACGGCATACAAGAAGTCGGCACGCTG
>Ga0302324_100021602_pt1 | contig 12542 bp, 11 predicted proteins | sample Palsa_T0_1_FD_201949 | JGI IMG/M metagenome (GOLD analysis project Ga0302324, IMG submission 201949) | Peat permafrost microbial communities from Stordalen Mire near Abisko, Sweden - Palsa_T0_1 | ecosystem: Environmental > Terrestrial > Soil > Palsa > Peat permafrost | place: Sweden: Abisko...
ACGCGTGTTCCAGCTCGGTCAACGCAGCCATCAGCGTCTCCGGCACATACCGCCCGCCATAGACGCCAAAACGTCCGGGGCGCGATTGCACTGCATCTCCTTGCGCCTCGTTCAGAATCGCCGTTGCCATGCACCCTCCCTACATTTTGGTACGCGAAGTCGAACAAATAACTTCTCAGTGTACAGGTTAATCGGTTTCTAAAAACCCTGCAGCACGGCAATTGCGGATGAATGCACGCACCTTTTCCGGATCTTTGCGGCCCGGAGTTGCTTCAACGCCACTAGCAACATCCACGCCCCAGGGGCGCAGAATTGCGACCGCCTGAGCCACATTGGCCGGGGTGAGACCGCCGGCGGCAATGAGTTTTAGGCCGTGTTCTGAAGAAAAGATCGTCGCGCGCGCCGCTTCCCAATCGAAAGCAACGCCGGTGCCGCCTACCGCAGCTGCGGTTCGCGAATCGACCAGAATGCCGTCGATATGACGGTTGCCCCTCGCCGCGCGCAGTTCCTCAGCCGCATCGGCGCCAAAATGAATCACTTGCAGGAGCCGCCGATCCGGCCCAAATTGCCCGCGCAGACGCTCGGCCAGGTCGCTGCCGCCGTCTGAATGGATCTGCACGCCAGTTAACCCAGCTTGCTGGACAATCTGGGAGATTTCCGCGAAATCCGCATCGACAAATACGCCGACTTTCTCGATTTCCGCAGGCAGATGAGGCGTGATGGCGGCTACCTGCGCAGCAGTGACGCGCCTGGGGCTGGGCGCGAAGACGAACCCGACAGCGTCCACGCCTGCCGCGACGGCCAGTTGCGCATCAGCAAGCGAAGTGTTGCCGCAGATTTTGACCCATACGCTCATTGCAGATTCATCCCGACGGACAGTTAATCGTGGCGTTTATGGAACATGGGGGCCGACCGGAACCCCTGAAAATGGATTCAGCAGCCTCGCGCCAGTCCCTGAGAAATGGCCGGTGTTGCGAGTGACGAGCGTCAGGTCGTAGACGACGGCGACGGCGGCGATTTGCTTGTCGATCAGATTCTGTTCGTTAGTCCCCGGCATACGGCCCCAGGCTTGGGCGCAGTCCAAGTCGAAGACGAGTATTCGTCTCGCGTAATCCCGTAGAATGTGCTGAAACCAGGCATCCAGCATCTTAAATTGGACCAAATCGCCCTTGCGCCGGACGTTTTCCACGCCGCGCAAAATCTCCCCAATGACCTGCACAGGAAGGAAGATTTCGTTTTCGGGGTCGCGAAGGAAATCGTTCACGCCAGCATCGGCCCTCGCGCCCTTTCGAATTTCGCTGATCACGTTCGTATCGGCAAGGAACAAGATCAGCCCCTGAGGCCTTCAAAATCGGAGTCATCGCCTACAGTCGGCATCGAAAGCAATACCTCATTGAAAGATCGCTTCCTGGGCTGACTCAATGCAGCTTTCAGTATCTCGCGATGCTCGGCCTCAGCGCTGCGCCCATTGAGAACCGCCCGCTCTTTGAGCAGCCTTACAACTTCCTGCTCGACGTTTCTGACGATGAGATTGGTTGCCATAGTCTCTCTCCATACTTCTGGAACTGCCCGCCATCAATTCATTGTACCCGAACTGCAATCATTGCAATCATGCAGCCCAACACGTCGCATCAAGACGCAATTGTATTCCGGGCGTCATGCAGTAAAGCCTCCAAAGCCTTCGCCGGATCGGCCTGACGCATGAGACTCTCCCCGATCAAAAATGCGTCAAACCCGGCAGCTCGCAGGCGAGCGAGATCGGCCGGAGTAGAGATTCCGCTTTCAGCTACGCGCACGACGCTCGGCGGAATGCGGTCCACCAGCTCGATCGAGGTTTCCAGGCGAACCTCAAAAGTGCGCAGGTCGCGATTGTTCACGCCAATCGCGTCAGGCTGCTCCGCGAGCGCCAGTACCCGTTCCAATTCGTCGCCCGTATGCACCTCGCAAAGCACCTCCAGCTCCAAGTCATGCGCGGCGCGGGTGAAATGCAGCAACTCGGCGTCGGTAAGCGCGGCGGCGATCAGCAAAATGGCGTCGCCGCAATGCGCGCGCGCCTCCAGAATCTGGTAAGGATCGACGGTGAAGTCCTTGCGCAGGCAAGGCAGCGCTACGGCTTCAGAAGCCAGCTCGAGATTACGCAGGCTGCCCTGAAAATAAGGCTCGTCGGTAAGCACCGAAAGCACAGATGCTCCGCCCGCCGCATAACGCTGGGCCAGCCAGACTACGTCGAAATCGGCGCGGATCAGTCCCTTCGATGGCGAAGCCTTCTTGAGCTCGGCAATGATCGCGGGGCCAGATTGAGCGCGAAGGCGCAGCGCATTCGCCCAGCCGCGCGGCTGGTGGAGTGCGGCGCGCTCCCGCAGCTCTTCCACGGAAACCTGCGCTTGACTCCGCGCAACGGTAGCGCGGGTCGTTGCCAGAATTTTGTCCAGATGGGTCGCCATGCAATCTTCAGTATAGATTCCCCAGGCGTTGCGCCTCGTTGCATGTGCTGTGAACGGATGACTGCGGTCGTGTTAGACTCTGCCTACCCAACGCCAGCAAGAAAGGCAGTACCTGCCGTGACGAAGTTGCCGCTCCTCGTTCTGCTCCTCGGCCTGACCGGATACGCGCAGGTGCCCGCCACCACCCTAAAAAGCGGCGCAATCTTTTCGCACGGCGTTCCGTTGGCGCTCGTCCAGGACGCACCGCATGGCGTCACCGTAATTTCCCGCGTCCGCAGTGCGATTCATAAGCGCTATGCTCAGGTATTTGTTGGCGTTCGCAACACCGGCTCGACGACAAATTTGGAGCTCAATACTGGCGGAATTATGCTCCTCGACGGCAAAGGGGGATTCTTTCCTTCCATGGACGCGGCCGAAGTGCAGGAGATGACCAAGGAAGCCACGCATCACCAGATTCTGGGAGCAATCGGAATTACGCCACGACCCGAATTCGGCGATTCCGCAACCACCGCCAACGGGCCGAATCTGCAAGGGTACAAACAGGCGCCGGCCGAGGAAATGTACGACGGAGCCTACGAGGACGACGCCAGCAATCCGACCACTTTCCTCAGGACGCGCCTGAGCCGCGCGACTCTTTCCCCAGGAAACAAGGCGGAGGGCTTCGTCTATTTCGACCTGGGCAAGAACGGCGCCGATCCGGACGCCTTCAAAAACTATCAGGTCAAGATTCCTCTCGGCGATCAGGTTTACGAGATGGATTACGCGCCATCCGCCAAAGCCGCTGTCTCAGCGCCGGCTCCAGCCAGTCCACCCAAGCCGCAGACAGCCGCGGCCGCCGTTCCCGTGGCGATCGGCAACTCAAGCCTCCAAGTCACCTCCGATCCCGATGAGGCGGACGTGGCGCTCGATGGCAAGTTTGTAGGGCAGACGCCGCTGCTGATTCCCCTGCCTGCCGGAGATCACACCGTCAGACTGAGCAAGAACGGGTATGCCACATGGGAGCAGAAAATCCACGCGACCGGCGTGCGCGTCACGATCGATACAGAATTGAAGAAGTCGATGATCTACCGGGCGCATTAACCCAGTTCAGTAGAAAATCTGGGGACGAATCCCCATGATCTGTGCTGGAAGCCGATTGAGGAAAGCGGTTCTAAATAGTTCTTGGTGCCGAAGAGAGGACTTGAACCTCCACACCCTTGCGAGTACATGGACCTGAACCATGCGCGTCTGCCAATTCCGCCACTTCGGCACGGGCCTTACATCTGGGTTCACAAACCAGATTGGCAGCAAGTTCGAGTGTCGCAAATGCGCCGCCGGGTGTCAAGTTGAGGACTGCGCAGTTGGGACGCCCGAGGCGATTTCCGCGCGCCCAGCATCTTGCCGCAGAGTGCCTGGAAAATCGTTTTCGTGTACGCTTGTACGGTATTTGAGCGCGCCTCATTTCTGGCGTTTCCCCGGAGAATCCTTTGCTGAACCCCATCTCGCGAATGTCGTTTGCGCTTCTTCTTTGTTGCTTGCCCGCAGCGCTTTCCGGTCAAGCTCCAGAGCAGGCACAGACCACGGCCCCAAGCCAGGCGGCGGACTCCGGCGCTCTGACGGTCTTCAAGGCCAACGCGCAGACCGTGGTGGTGAACGTGGTGGTCACTGGCAAGGACGGCAAGCCGGTGCATGGCCTTGATAAAGACCGCTTCGTGGTCGAAGAGGATGCCAAAAAGCAGGCCATCACTTCGTTTGAAGAACACACCGGCGCAACTGCTGAACCGGAAAATGTGCCCAGGCTGCCGCCCTTTTTCTTTACCAACCTGCCGCGCGTGAAGCTGGACGACGCTTTGACGGTGCTGCTGCTGGACTCCTTGAACACGCAGATTCAGGACCAGGCCACCGTGCGCGAAGAGATGAAACGGTATCTCCAGAACCCGGTTCCGAACCGCCGCATTGCCATCTTTACCCTGGGATCGCGTCTGCGGCTCATCCAGGGATTTACAGACGATCCGAAGGTGTTGGCAGCCGCGCTGAGTACGCTCAAGAATGGTTCCGGCCCTGAGCACTCCGATCTGTTGCCGACCCGTGCCGACACCACGCTGACGCAAACAGCCGTGAATCAGATCGCCTCCAGCGACCCGAATGGCGGCGCGACAGCAGCGGCTTCGGCGGCGGCGTTGCAGCAGTTTTTCTCCGAGCAGGTGACGTCTCAGACCGGCCTGCGTATTGCCATGACCATCGACGCCTTCCAGCAACTGGCGCGCTACCTTGGCGGCATTCCAGGACGCAAGAATGTGGCGTGGTTTTCCAGTTCTTTCCCCCTGACCATCTTTCCCGATCAGGGTCTGCAAAACTCCTTCGCCGGCCTCAACGACTTTCAGGAGAAGGTGCGCAAAACGGACGCCATGCTGGCCGCGGCGCAGGTAGCCATCTACCCGATAGCCGCCGAGGGCAATGCCACGGATTCTCTCTACGACGTGGAATCGCAGGCCCAGGCCTCCTTGACCGCGCAGACGGCGCAACAGCAGCAGACCGGCTCTCTCAAGAGTGACTCACAACAACGCGTGGGAAACCACACCTCCATGGAGGTGATCGCCGACGACACTGGCGGCAAGGCAACCTATAACTCCAACGGGCTGGCGGAAGCTTTGGCGAATGTGGCGCAGTCCGGCTCTGAATATTACTCGCTGAGTTATACGCCCATTAACTCCGCCGAGGACGGCCAATACCGTCATGTGGAAGTGAAAGTAACCGGCGGCAAAGTGAAGCTTGCCTACCGGCGCGGCTACTACGCGGCCGATGCGAAGGTCGAAAAAGCAGAATCCGCTCACGCGAACGTCGACCCTCTGGCCATCTTCATGCGGCCTGGATTTCCAGATGCGACGGAAGTTCCTCTGGTGCTCCGGGTCCGGCCAGAAACCGCTCCCGCAACATCGCCGCGGACTGAATCCACAAAGCCGGCCGGAGATAAACACGACATCCACGGTCCGCTCACCCGCTACGCTGTGGACGTGATAGTTGCAGCACGCGGCCTGCAACTGGCGGAAAGCCCCGACCACACGCGCCACGGCAAGATCATGGCCGCGCTGGTGGCCTATGACGACGATGGCCACCCGCTCAACTGGGTAGAGCTCGAGGTACCACTGGATATGGACGCAAAGCGGTTTGCCTCGATCCAGGAAACCGGCATCAATTTCCGCCTGGAACTCGACGTGCCGAAAGATGCAGCCAGCCTGCGAACCGGCGTTCTGGAGACCACTACCGGCCGCACGGGAACGCTTGAAGTTCCGCTGAGCGAAGTCGCAAGCGCGGTGAAAACTGCTTCTCAACCCAAATAGCTCATTTAAAAGCAAAAGGCGGTCGCGCTGTGAGCGCGACCGCCTTCCGATTATCCAGATCAGCCTTAGACCAGCGTGGCGTCCAGCACGATCTCGGTGTTGTTGGCGAAGAGCTTTGAGATCGGGCAGCCAGCCTTGGCGCCGGCGGCTGCGGCATCGAAAACTTCCTTGGTCGCGCCCGGAACGTCGGCCGTGGTGGTGAGGGTGATCTTGGTGATGGCGAATCCGCCCTCGACCTTGCCCAGGGTCACAGCCGCGTGCGTCTCGATCTTGGTCGGCGTCAGGCCCGAACCGCCAAGCTGCGCGCCCAGCGCCATGGAAAAGCAGCTGGCGTGAGCCGCCGCGATCAGCTCTTCCGGCGTGGTGCCGCTGTTGTCGCCTTCAAAGCGGGTCTGAAACGAGTAGTTCGCGTTGGAGAGCACTCCGGTTGCGGTGCTGATGCTGCCTTTGCCTTCTTTCAGGGAACCGGTCCAAACTGCGCTTGCCTTGCTTGCCATGCATACTCCTTGCCCGTTCAGGGCGGCCCGTCGAGGGCCTTGGTAGGTATCTTCAGGAACTTTGTCCGGCCGCCGACTGAAAAATCCGGCGTCACCGTCCCACGCTTCAATGCAAAATCGATGGCCGTAGTTTCAAATAAAGCTGGAAACCCAAGACCATCTCCATGCTAATCTCTGGAACATGCTTCCGGAACGTCCCGCGGCACTCAATCCCGATTTTGACCCCGATTTTACCGATGAAAATTTGCGAAATATCGGGGCCACAACTGACGTTCCAGCCGCGCCCACGCACCACCAGCAGATCTGCCCCAACTGCAGCCAGACCCTGACCGGCCACCATTGCAAGCTGGTCTGCACCCGCTGCGGCTACTACCTGAGTTGTTCGGACTATTACTGACGATTTGCCGCTGCGAGTTCCGGAAGCCCCGAGCGCAGCAGCACCTTCCGCGCCAGGCCGGTCAGCGCCACCGTGTCCAGATCGCAAAGCCGCGCCCAATTTCGCTGACCGGACGAAGTGGTCAGCGCATCGACTTCTTCTTCCAGAATTCGCCGGACGCGCACCGTGTAGTTCACCTGCATGATTGCGTGGCGGACGCTAAGACGAACTCGCGCCTCCGGGAAATGCGTTTCGCGCAAAGCGGGCAGCTCCCAAAGGCCAGGCATGACTGTCTCATCCGAAGATCTTTGAAACAGCAAAACCTCAGGGAACGCCTGAGCATTCCCGCTCTCGCGCAGCACCAGCGCGTAGGCCGCATCCTGACTGCGCATCCGGGCGCGCTTCGGCGTCGGGTGTTCGCCGCGCGTCATGCAATGCGCCCGGATGGGGCAGGTAAGGCATTGCGGATTGCGCGGCAGGCAAACGGTCGCGCCCAGCTCCATCATGGCCTGATTGAAATCACCCGGACGGGACGGGTCAAGCAGCGCGCTTGCCATCGCTTCCGTTTCGCACGCAAGCCGGGCCTGCCCCGCCGTCGCCTCCGATCCCCAGCCGGCCAACCGCTGCACCACCCGCTCCACATTGCCGTCGACCACAGCCACCGGCTCGCCGTAAGCAATGCTGGCGATGGCCGCGGAAGTGTACGCGCCAACGCCCGGCAGATCGCGCAATCGTGCCGCAGTCGCCGGCATCGCGCCGTCAAGTTCTGAGGCGACCACTTGCGCCGCCTTATGCAGCATCCGCGCGCGCCGGTAGTAACCCAATCCGCTCCACAACGCCAGCACATCGGCCTCAGCAGCCCGGCACAGCTCCAAAACCGTGGGAAAGCTGCGCAAGAACGCCTCGTAACGCTCCACCACGGCAGCCACGCGCGTCTGCTGCAGCATGATTTCGGAAACCCAAATCGCGTAGGGATCGCGAGTGCGTCGCCACGGAAGATCGCGCCGATTCTGCTCGTACCAACCCAGCAAGTTCGCCCGTAAATCCGCAAACTGTTGGGGCATTAGGAGTTTGATTTGCTGCCGATCATCCAAGGTTGGTAGTCCATTCCGTACTATTCTCCTCTATTCTACGAGGCCCCAACGTGATCGCTCCGGTGAGCGATTTTGACCGAACTCGGAGGTTTTTTTCTCCTCTGTTTCACTTTTAAGTATTGCAAAACTCAACTTGCTTCTCGTTTAATCCTGACTGAGGTAACAATGATAAAGTTACTTCAAGTAATTACCGAAATCTCAGCCCTCACTATCCGAAAATCTGGCGGCAAACTCCCGATTCCGCCAGAGAGATGCAATCGGAATTACCGTCGATCGGGGACCATTTGGTTCAACTCTGGAGTCCAGATTTTGAAAATTCATTGGCGCTCGCTTCTGCTGCTCCCCCTCCTGACCGCTTCCGGCCTTCACGCGCAATCTCCATCGGACTCTAGCCAACCCGCCCTATTCGATTTCTCCGCCGATTCCAGTGCAACCTCGGCCATCGGCGCCTCTTATGGTGCAGGCGGCGCCCAGGTTGCGCCGTCAGTCAAACATTCGGCAGACCGGCCGTTCGCCCGCCTGGCGCTGGGCGCGGATTTCTCGCCCCTCGGGGTCGGAGCGTTGGCCGCTGTCAATTTATCCCGGCACCTGGATGCGCGGGTCACCGGAAACTTCCTGCAATACTCCACCAGCTTCAACACCGACGGCTTCAACTTCGACGCCAGCCTGCACCTGGCCTCTGCCGGAGCGTCGGTCGACTACTACCCGTTCCATAACGGATTCCGGCTCAGCCCCGGGCTGCTCTTCTACAACCAGAACCGCGCCAACGCCGAAGCGCCCGTCACTCCCGGCACCAGCTTCACGCTCAATGGCCAAAACTTCTACGCCGCAACGCCAGATCCGGCCAAGGGCATCACCGCGCTCTCCGGCACCGCCACCCTCAATTTGCACTCCACCCGCCCAGCCTTCACAGCAACCACCGGCTGGGGAAACCTCATTCCCCGCTCCGGCAAGCACTGGTCCATCCCCTTCGAGATCGGCGCAGCCTTCTCCGGAACGCCATCCCTGAACATGAGCCTGACCGGATGGGCCTGCTACGACCCGGCGCAAACCGAATGCACCAACGTCGACGACCCCACCAACCCGATCTCCGTCCTCATCCAAAGCGATCTTAAGGCGCAACTCTCCAAATGGCAGAGCGACGCGAACGACCTGAAGGTGTATCCCATCATCTCAACCGGAATTGTCTTCAACTTCGGTATTCGGTAGACCGCAACCCGAATGAGACTCCGATTTACTCCTCGCTTTGAAAGGGCAGGACTTCAGTCTTCGCTTCGAAAAGGCGGGACTTTAGTCCCGCCGCAAATGCTGCAAAATCGGTGCGGCTTTAGCCGCGGAGGGGGCGCACTTGTTCAGACTCTCCTGATGCAAGATACCGCGGCCGGCTGCCAAATTGACTAATTCCCCTGGAGAAAAAGCCCGAAATGCCCAATTTGGAATGCGCCGGATTTGCGTCATTTTTCCGGGAATTCATCATGCCCGCCGCCCTCACAACTACGTCAATTCCATCCAAATCTCATGCTAACTTCGCTTGTGCCGATTCTGTTTGAGCCCAACTGAAGAGGCACCGAAGCCTCGTCGAAGACTCCCCGTGACCCGGTAGGAATCCCGACCCGCTCCGTACAAAGTTGCGCGAACTCGCGCTCATCGGGAGAACTCTCTTGAAACATCTGCCTTTACTTGCCACTCTCATATCGGTCTTCTTCACTCCATACATCGTGGCAGCGCAAAGTTTCGCCGCAATATCGGCCTCGGACGGTTTCGCCGAATCAAACAGTTTGGCAGCCGCCGACCCCTCGATCCCCGCCGCACCGGAACCCTCCGCCGGGTACGACCATTACGAAGTCGCTCCCTCCGCCAGTTGGCACCAAATTCCGTTTTCCCGAATTGGTGTCGGCGCCGATGTTTCCCCGCTCGGCATCGGCATCAAAGGGGCAATTGTTCTGAATCACGAATTCGACGCGCGCCTCATGGGCAACTTGCTCAGCATCCACACCGGCAACTTCAAAGTGGAAGGGTTCGGCGTCAACGCCAATTTCCACTTCGATTCAGCCGCCGCCGCTCTCGATTTTTACCCCTGGGGCAGCGTCTTTCGCGTCAGTCCCGGCCTGCTTTTTGTGAACGGCAACCAGGTAACCGTCTCTACCGCCATCGACCCCGGCACCAGCTTCACTCTGAACGGGCAGACCTACTACTCGGCCAAAGCCAACCCGGCTACCGGCGCAGTTCCGCTGAGCGGAACCGGCATTCTTGGCCTCCATAACCATGTTCCAGCGCCGTCGATCACCGCGGGCTTCGGCAAATTCATTCCCCGCTCCAACCGCCATTGGTCCTTCCCATCGGAGTTTGGCGTCGCATTCACCGGCTCACCCACAGCCAACGTCAACGTCTCAGGATGGGCCTGTACCGACCCCAACTACCAACATTGCAGCGACGTCGGCGACCCCACCAACTCCGTAGCTATCGCCTTCAACCACAGCCTGCAAGCGCAGTTGACCAAGTGGCGCAAGGACCTCGGAGAAGTCACCATCTATCCGCTGTTTTCCTATAGCGTCATGTACAGCTTCAACATCCGCTGACTAACGCAAACGCACAAAGGCCGTCCCGAAGGACGGCCTTTGTGGTTAGAAGCCCAGTGACGCTTAGTCGCCGGCGACAGGCTCTTCCGCGCGCGCAGCAACCGGCTTGGCCGGAGCAATCGCGTCCAGCCGAATCAGCCCTTCGATCGGCTTTTCGCCCAGAACGTGCTCGCGATAGAGCTTGGCCATACGGGAGTTTTCCGCGTCAACCTTGATCTTTTCATCGCGGGCGCGAATCTTCTCTTCGCGCGCGTTCTTGGCAATACCCAGGTCGTCCAGCGTGTGGTTGGCTTCGGCATTCACATGAGCCATGTTCAACTCCAGTTTGTGGCCCTGGTGCGCCATGCCCACCTTCTTGCCGCCGGCAAAGATCTCATGCCGCCCGTGCTCCTCGTACCACTTGGTCAAGGTCGCGGTCATGTGCATCTTCTCGATAATATTGCGCCAGCCCACGCCCGTGTTATACGCGCAGAAGCTGATCTCGCCTTCCTGCGTCGCGTAAGGAATGATGCACTGCTCGGTACGGCGGAAATCGTAGTTGAAGAGATCCTGGAACCACATCCCGGCGATGAACAGGAAGTTCCAGCGATCCGCGCGCCGCTTCTGGATGTCGTTCAGCGTGCGGTCGCCCTTGACGCTGCCGTAATCCTTGCCCGAGGCGCCAAAGGTCTTGTCCATCTTCTTCATCATGTCGCTGATCTTGAAGTGGGTAGGCGACTTCATCGGATCGTAGTTGCGCAAGAGCGCCAAAGCGATGCCGAACATCGACAGAAACTTGCCGCGAGCCGCATCGTTCACCTTGGCCACGTCGCGCGCCAGGCGATCCGCGTTCAGGAAGGCCGTCACCGGAACCGCTTCCTTGGTTTCCTTGTCGATCATCAGCGCCATGCCGATGCCGCAGTTCGGGTGGCATCCGCAGGAGAGCTGTCCCCACTCGTTGTTCGGCCCGTGAACGTTGTCCGCCCAGTCCGAGAAGGTGCTCATAAAGCTGATCGGGAACCAGTCGCGAACCGGCTCGCCGAGTCCAGTCTGGTCCTTCACATCATGCGCCAGATGGCTCAGCGTGTAGCGCTGCGCGTGGCGGCGATCATCCGAAATATCCTCATCGCGGCCAGTAAACGAAACCGGCTGGAAGCTCAGGAAGCTGATGGTCTTCGGATTGTCCAGCGCAAACTCGACAATGCGTCCCACCTGCTCATTGTTGATGCCGTTGATGATCGTGGTCACCGGAACGATGTCCACGCCCGCCTCATGCAGATTGGCAATCGCCTGCAGCTTCACGTCGAACAGGTTGCCGACCTTGCGGTGCGAGTTGGCCGCGTTGCCGATGCCGTCGAACTGCAGGTAAACATAGCGCAAACCAGCCTCAGCCGAAGCGCGGCAAAGCTCCTTGCTCTTGGCAAACTCAATGCCGTTCGAAGCCGCCTGCACGCTGTTGTAGCCAACCTTGCGCGCGTAAGCCACAGCATCCAGGAAGTAAGGCGAAAGCGTCGGCTCACCACCAGAGAACTGCACCGACATCTGCCGGCGCGGCTTGATGGTGATCGCGTTGTCCAGCATGGTCTTGATCTCGTCCCACGTCAGCTCATGCACAAAGCCAACCTGGTTCGCATCCATGAAGCAGGGATCGCACATCATGTTGCAGCGGTTCGTGAGGTCGATCGTCAGCACCGAGCCGCGGCCATGCGTCACGGTCGAGGTGCCGTGGTTGTGCAGCTTCTCGTCGTTGTGCGCGCGAATGTCGCGGCCAGGGAAGCTCTCTTCCAGATGCTTGAAGAAGGCCGTGTCATGCGACATCAGATCTTCAAAGTGGCCATGCTTCGGACAATCCTTCACCATCAGGATCTGCCCGTCGCGCTCGACGATAGTGGCCTTGATCTCGCCGACCTTCTCGTTCAGCAGCACTTCATGCGGCAGCTTGCCGTCCAGAATCTGCTGGCGAATCTCCGGAACGCACTTGGGGCAAAGCGAATCCGTCGAACGCGGCCACCCAAGAGGAGGCTTTTCCTTCTGCCAGCTCTTCAACAGCGGCTTGTCGCTCCACTTGGGGACGATCGAATCATTGGGATTGATGCGGTTGATGCGCTCGAATACGGCCCACGTGCCCTTGGCGGCGTAGACGACTGCTTTCTCGGCAAACTTGACTGCTTTTGACATCGGCGCTCAATTCTCCTTGGCGGCTAAAACTCAGTTGGCCCTGTAAAGTCTACAAAATACAAAAATGATCAGGAA
>Ga0302324_100021603_pt1 | contig 12542 bp, 10 predicted proteins | sample Palsa_T0_1_FD_201949 | JGI IMG/M metagenome (GOLD analysis project Ga0302324, IMG submission 201949) | Peat permafrost microbial communities from Stordalen Mire near Abisko, Sweden - Palsa_T0_1 | ecosystem: Environmental > Terrestrial > Soil > Palsa > Peat permafrost | place: Sweden: Abisko...
GTGCCGCCGGGAGGGCCAGAAGCTCTTCCTCAAGGGTGAGCGCTGCCTGACCGACAAGTGCGGCGTCGAGCGCCGCGGCTACCCGCCGGGTGAGCACGGCCGTGGCCGCCAGCGCCAAAGCGAATACCGCGTCCAGCTTCGCGAGAAGCAAAAGGCCAGGCGCTACTACGGCGTGCTCGAAAAGCAGTTCCGGATTTATTACGAGAAGGCGAGCCGCCAGGCGGGCGTCACGGGGGAGAACCTGCTCAGGATGCTCGAGTGCCGGTTTGACAACGTGCTCGTTCGGCTTGGATTCGCAGCCTCGCGACGCCAGGCGCGCCAGCTGATCCTCCACGGCCATTGGACCGTCAACGGGCGGCGCGTGAACATCCCCAGCTATCAGCTGCGGGATGGCGACGTGATCGCGATCCACGCGCGATCGACGGCAACACAAGTGATCCGAGACGCCACAGAGTTGACCGGCCAGGTTCCGGCCTGGCTCCAGGCGGACCACGACTCACTGACGGCGAAGGTGCTGCGCAAGCCGGAGCGGCGGGAGATAGCCGCACCGGTTCAAGAGCAGCTCATCGTCGAGTTTTACTCGAAGTAGACACTTTGACTGCCGTCCGGCCCGGGAGGCTGGCGGCGTCTGGCTAGCCGCCCGGGCGGCGGCGAGAACCCACGACGTTAGGACCCTGATGCTCGACTTCCAAGTCCCCCGAATCTCTAGTGAAGCGGTCGAGGAGAACCGCGGCTCGTTCACGATCGAGCCGCTCGACCGGGGCTTCGGTTACACATTCGGTAACTCCCTCCGGCGCGTGCTGCTCTCTTCGCTCGCTGGTGCCGCGGTGACGAGTGTCAGGATCGAGGGTGTCGCGCACGAGTTCTCGACGATCCGCGGTGTGAAGGAGGACGTCACGGACATCGTCCTGAATCTGAAGGGAATTGTGTGCCGGATGCACAGCGACGCGACGGAGATCGAAGCGCCGCTGGTCGTCACCGGTCCCGGTGATATCTCGGCCAAGGACATCGACCTTCCCTCGGGCGTCGAGATCCTGAACCCCGACGCGCACATCGCCACGCTTGAGCGCAAGACCAAGCTCGAGGTCTACCTGACGATTGGTCGCGGACGCGGGTACCGGCCGGCTGAGGAGAACAAGTCTCCGGACCAGCCGATCGGCGTGATCCCGATCGACTCGATCTTCTCCCCCGTGCGCCGGGTCGCGTACAACGTCGAGCAGGCTCGCGTCGGCCAGAAGACCGACTTCGACAAGCTGACGCTCGACATCGAGACGGACGGCTCGATCGATCCGCACGCCGCGTTGCGCGAAGCGGCGGAGATCCTGATCTCGCAGCTCGCGATCTTCACCGACGCCGACCGAGTCGTGGAACTGCGCGAAGCCGGTGCCCCGGCGCTCGAGCCGGCCCTCGTCGGTGGGAACGGGCCGTTCGTCGGCACAAGCCGGCCCGCCAACGTGATGGACGACATCCTGATCGAGGAGCTCGAGCTCGGTGTTCGCTCGTACAACTGCCTCAAGCGTGCGGGGATCCAAACGGTCGGCGACCTGATCTCGAAGACCGAGAGCGAATTGAACGCGATTCCGAACTTCGGCAAGAAGTCCATCGACGAGGTAATCGAGACCCTGCACGCACGCGGGCTCTCGCTGCGCCAAGATTAGGGATGAGATGCGCCACCAGCGTCAGCGCTACCAACTAAGCCGCAGTTCCTCGCACCGCAAGGCGCTGCTGATGAACCTCTGTAAGGAGGTCATCGACCATGAGCGGATCCAGACGACAGAGACGAAGGCCAAGGCGGTCAAGCCCGAGGTCGAGAAGCTGATCACGCTTGCCAAGCGCGGCGATCTGCATGCCCGCCGGCAGGCGCTCGCGACACTCGGGCAGGACAAGTTCGTCGTCCACAAGCTGTTCGAGGAGATCGCGCCAAGATACGTGGCCCGGTCGGGTGGCTACACCCGGATCCTCAAGCTGGGTCCGCGCCGCTCGGACTCGACCGAGATGGTGCTGCTCGAGCTGGTGTAGGTGGGGCCCGGCCCGATGCCGGACCCCGCCGGCGGCAGTGCTGAAGCGGTTACCAAGCTGGTCCTCGAGTACGACGGCACCGAGTTCGCCGGCTGGGCGCGTCAGCCTGGGGCGAGAACGGTGCAGTCGGAGCTCGAGCGAGCGCTTGCCGTCGTCCTTCACCGCGAGCCGGTCCCGGTGACCGTTGCCGGACGGACCGACCGTGGCGTCCACGCGTGGGGACAGGTGGCGAGCTACGCGGGCGAGCCGGCGTCGGTCCTCAGCCTCAACGCGCTGCTCCCGGATGACATCTCGGTGCTGTCGGCCGAGGCAGCGCCTGCGAGCTTCGACGCGCGGCGCGACGCGGTCAGCCGTGTCTACTGCTACCGCGTCCTCGCCCGCTCCTCGCGCAGCCCGCACGAGCGCGCCCGCGCACTTCACTGGCCGCAGCCGCTTGACCTGGACGCGCTCGACGCGTGTGCCGCTGCGCTCCCCGGCATTCACGACTTCACGGCGTTCACGCCGACCGAGACCGACCACGTCCGCTTCGAGCGCCACGTTTTCGCGGCATCGTGGCGCGGACGCTCCGACCTGCTCGAGTTCTGGATCGAGGCGGACTCGTTCATGCGCCAGATGAACCGCGTTCTGGTCGGCACGATGCTGCAGGTTGCGGGTGGCCGGCGGACGGTCGAGGAGTTCATCGCGCTGCTCAGCGGGCGCCCGCGCGCGGACGCGGGCCCCACCGCTCCCCCACACGGGCTGTATCTGGCGAGGGTGGGGTACGGCGGGCCGTCCCCCGTATAGGAAGCCGCCCCGGCGATGGCTAGGATCAACCTCCGATGCATGTCCTGCTGACCAACGACGATGGGATCGAGGCGGCGGGCCTGCAGGCGTTGCGGCGCGCGCTGCTGGAGGTCCCTGGCGTTGAGCTCGCCGTGATCGCACCCGACGGGAACCGCTCGGCGATGGCCAGGTCGATCACTACCCGGCGGCCGCTGTGGGTGGAGGAGGTCGACTTCGACGACGGCACCGTCGGTTACGCGACCGACGGGACCCCCGTTGACTGCGTTCGGCTCGCGCGGCTCGGGCTCGTCAGCGGCCACGATCCCGAGATCGTGGTGTCGGGAATCAACCACGGTTCCAATCTCGGCGACGACATCACCTACTCGGGGACGGTGGCCGCGGCGCTCGAGGCGATCGTTCTCGGCCTCCCTGGAATCGCGGTCTCGCAGCAGTCACGCGCGCTCGAGCTCGACTTCCGCGCCGGCTCGAAATTCGTGTTCGACGTTGCCGCCTCGTTCACCGCCGGGCTCGTCGCCGAGCTCGACTCGGCGCCGCTCGCGCCAGGAACGCTGCTGAACATCAACGTTCCCGGGACCGATCCCGACGGCGTCGAGGTCGCCCGTCTGGGCAAGCGGGTGTACCGCGACGAGCTCTCGCTCGAGGAAGAGGGTTCGGGGGGTAGGCGGCTATACCGGATCTATGGCGACGCGAGCTACGAGCGGGAGGAGACCGGAACCGATCTGGTCGCCGTCGCCGAGGGCAGGATCGCGGTGACGCCGATCCACTTCGACCTCACCGATCACACGGGCATCGACGAGCTGCGCCGCCGCGATCTCGCGCGGCTGCTCGCTCCCGCCGCCCGGGACCTGGGGCCGTGACCGAGCAGGCCGGCACGCCGCGTCCTCCCGAGCAGCCCGCCGCCCGCGTCGACGAGCTCCGGCGCCTGCTCGACTATCACGGTCACCGCTACTACGTCCTCGACGACCCCGAGATCGGCGATGACGCATACGACGCGCTGCTGGACGAGCTGCGTGCGCTGGAGGCAGCCCACCCCGAGCTGGTGACATCGGATTCGCCGACCAGGCGAACCGGGGGAGAGCCGGTCGGGAACCTCGTCAAGGTCTCCCATCCGCTGCGAATGCTCTCGCTCGCGAACGCCCGCTCCGGGGAGGAGCTGCGCGCATGGATCCAGCGCATGCGCAATCACCTCGCGCGAGAGGGGATCGAGGACCCGGAGTTCGAATACGTCGCCGAGCCGAAGATCGATGGGCTCGCGATCTCGCTGATCTACCGCGACGGGGTCCTCGAGCGCGGCGCCACCCGCGGTAACGGCGAGGTTGGTGAGGACGTCACCCACAACCTGCGCACGATGCCGACAGTTCCGCTGCGGATCGAGTCAGACGACGCTCCTCCGCTGATTGAGGTGCGCGGCGAGGTGTACATGTCGTTGCCCGACTTCGCCGCGCTGAACGAGCGGCGCGCGGCGGCGGGCCTGTCGACTTTCATGAACCCGCGCAACTCGGCCGCGGGGACGATCCGCCAGCTCGATCCGAAGCTGACCGCCGAGCGGCCGCTGTCGCTCTGGTGCTACGCCATCGGGGCGACCGAGGGAATCAGCTTCGAGACCCATTACGAGTCGCTCGATTGGCTGCGCGCCCATCGCTTCCCTGTCCATCCTGACATCAAGGTGCTCACGTCAGAGGATGGCGTCGTCGCCCGGTGCCGTCATTGGGAGGAGCGGCGCGGATCGCTTGAGTTCGAGATCGACGGCGTCGTCGTGAAGGTCAACCAGTTCGAGCTTCAGCGCCGGCTCGGTGTCGTTGGGCGGGAGCCGCGCTGGGCGATCGCGTGGAAGTTCCCGCCGACGACGGCGGTGACGGTGCTGAAGGACGTCGGCTGGAACCCGGGCAAGTTCGGTGACCTGCACCCCTACGCGGTGCTCGAGCCCGTTCAGGTCGGGGGCGTGACGGTCAAACTGGCCACGCTCCATAACGAGGAGGATCTCGCGCGTAAGGACATCAGGCCCGGGGAGAAGGTGATCGTGCTGCGCGCCGGGGATGTCATCCCACAGGTGCTCTCGCCCGCACCGCACGTGGCTGAACGCGGCGACCGGCCGCCGCCGCCGCGGCCGCCGGCGCGCTGCCCGGTCTGTGACACTCCCACGGTCAAGGACGTGGGCGACGTGTTCACGCGGTGCCCGAACCGCGCGTGCCCTGGACGGCGCTGGCAGCTGCTCAAGCATTTCGTCGGCGCAATGGACATCGACGGGCTCGGCGAGAAGCAGGTGAGCCATTTCATGGAGCTCGGCTGGGTCAGCACTGCCGGCGACTTCTACCGCCTCGAGGCCGAGCGGATCGCCGAGCTCGAGGGCTTCGGCGCGGTCTCAGCCGGCAAGCTCATCGCCGCTCTCGAGGCGTCCAAGCGCCAGTTATTCGGGCGGGTCCTGTACGCGCTCGGAATCGAGGAGGTCGGCTACGTGACAGGGCGCAGCCTCGCGCAGCAGTTCCGCACGATCGACGCGCTGCTAGCCGCCAGCCCGGAGGAGATCGAGCAGACGCCCGGGGTGGGCCCGAAGATGGCGCAGGTGATCCACGCCCAGCTCGCGGACCCGGACATGCGCGCGCTGATCAAGGACCTGCGCGAACAGGGCCTCCAGTTCGAGGAGGAGGGCCCGCCCCCAGGCGATGGACCCTTAGCCGGCCAGTCCCTCGTCCTCACCGGCACCCTCCCGAACCTCACCCGCGAGCAGGCCACCGAGCGCGTCCTCCTGGCAGGAGGACGCGTTACCGGCTCCGTATCCCGCAAGACCGCCTACCTGGTGGCCGGGGAGAGCCCGGGAACGAAGCTAGCCCAAGCCGAGCGCCTCGGCGTACCCATCATCGGCGAAGACGGCCTGCTCGAGCTCCTCCAGGTCGAGCCCGGCTGACCTGCGCTCGGCGCTTGACCGCGGCTATAGGATCTCCGCTCTCGGGCGGGCAGGCTTACTGCAACGCGGTCTAATGGGAAGGATATTCGTGGCTACACGCAGATTCCTCACTGCACTTCTGGCGGCGGGGGCGACCCTTGTGCTCCCCGTCGGCGCCGCGTCTGCGGCTACCGCCACGGGCGAGCCGCCGGTTCTCATCCATCCCGGGGCAATCCAGACGTTGGGACGGTTCGCGCAACCGCCCACGACCGCCGACTGCGAGACCTTGTATAGCGTCGCGTGCTACGAGCCCGCGCAGATCCAGCAGGCCTACGGCGTGACCACCGAGCTCGCCAAGGGCGTGAACGGGGCCGGCCAGACGATCATCATCGTCGACTCATTCGGCTCGCCCACGATCGCGGCGGACCTGAACACCTTCGACACCACATTCGGCCTGCCGGCCCCGCCGTCGCTGCAGATCCTGCAGCCGGCCGGCGCGGTGCCGCCGTTCGATCCGACCAACGGGGATATGCTCGGCTGGGCCGGCGAGACGACGCTCGATGTCGAGTACTCACACGCGATGGCGCCGGGCGCGAAGATCGTGCTGCTCGAGACCCCGGTCTCGGAAACCGAGGGCACCACCGGGTTCCCGCAGATCGTGACCGCCGAGGAGTACGCGATCGATCACCACCTCGGCAACATCATCAGCCAGAGCTTCAGCGCAACCGAGCAGACGTTCGCCACCCCGCAGTCGCTTTTCGCGCTGCGCGGCGCCTACGTGGATGCGCTGCTGCATCGCGTCACGGTGCTCGCCGCTTCCGGCGACAGCGGCGCCGCAAATGTCGAGCTGGACGGGTCCACGTACTACACCAACCCCACCACGACCTGGCCCCCGAGCGACCCCCTGGTCACCGGCGTCGGCGGCACGCAGCTGCATCTCGATGCCAATGGCAACCATACGTCGCCTGACACGGTCTGGAACGACACCTATGACGTACCGACCAACCAGTTCATCTTCGGCGTGAACGGGCCCAACGCGCTTGCCGGCGGGGGCGGCCTGTCGGTCATCTTCAGGCGGCCCTTCTACCAGGACCTCGTCAGGAACGTCGTCGGAGATCAGCGTGGCGTCCCCGACATCGCGATGAGCGCGGCCTGCAACGGGGCGGTTGACGTCTACCAGAGCTTCCCCGGCGTGCCGGCCGGCTGGCAACCGACGTGCGGTACCAGCGAGGCGACCCCGCTGTTCGCCGGGATCCTCGCGCTGGCTGGGCAGGTGGCCCATCGTCCGCTCGGACTGATCAACCCCGCGCTCTATCTACTATCGGCCTTTAGAGCGCCGGGGATCGTCGACGTCACTTCGGGCAACAACACGGTGACCTTCCCCCAGGGTGCCGGGAACGTCACCGTCAACGGCTACTCGGCGGGTCCGGGCTACGACCTCGCATCGGGCGTCGGGACGATCTACGCCCCCGCCTTCGTCCCCGAGCTGGCAAGGCTCGCCGGGTTCGGGACTGAGCAGGCGATCCGCGGGCTCAGATAATCACGCGGTATCCAGGCGGCGCCGCACTCCAGCGGCGCCGCCTGAGCACGCGGGGCGGGACTTCGCGCCCGCCCCGCGACCACACACAAGCGGCTCTAGAGCCCGATGCACACAGACTTGGTCTCCGTGTACTCGTGAATGACTTCCTCGCCCATCTCGCGTCCCCATCCCGACTGCTTGTAGCCACCGAACGGCAGCGCGGCGTCGAAGATGTTGTAGGTGTTGACCCACACGGTGCCGGCGTGCAGCCGCGGGATCAGGCGGTGGGCCTTGGTCAGGTCGTTCGTCCAGATGCCGGCTGCGAGGCCGTACACGGTCGAGTTCGCTGCCGGGCCGACTTCGTCCAGATCCTTGAACGGCATCGTCGTCACGACGGGACCGAAGATCTCCTCGTCGTGGACCCTGTTACCGGGGCCGGCGCCATCGAGCACGGTCGGCGCGACGAAGTAGCCGCGATCGCCGACGCGCTTGCCGCCGGTTACCGTCCTGACGCCCTCCCGCTCACCGGACTCGAGGAAGCCCGTGACGCGGTCGAGCTGCTCGGCGGAGACGAGTGGCCCCATCTCCGTGTCGGGGTCGAGGCCCCGTCCGACCTTGATCTTGCTCGCATGCTCGGACACGCCGGAGAGCACTTCGTCGTAGATCTTCTGTTCGATGTACAGCCGCGATCCGGCGCAGCAGCACTGACCGTGGTTGAAGAAGATCGCGTTCGCCGCTCCGGGAATCGCGGTCTCGAGGTCAGCATCGGCGAAGACGACATTGGGAGACTTCCCGCCGAGCTCGAGCGTCACGCGCTTGAGGTCGTTGGATGCCGCCTGCACGATCAGCTTGCCGACTTCGGTTGATCCTGTGAATGCGACCTTGTCGATGCCCGGGTGCGCAGCAACCGCCGCGCCTGCGGTCTCGCCGAGGCCGGTGACGATGTTGACGACGCCGTCCGGCAGTCCGGCTTCCTGCATCAGCTCGCCGAGGCGAATCGCGCTCAGCGGCGTCTGCTCGGCCGGCTTGAGTACGACCGTGCAACCGGTGGCGAGTGCCGGGCCCAGCTTCCATGCGGCCATCAGCAGCGGGAAGTTCCACGGGATGATCTGGCCGACGACACCCACAGGCTCTTTCAGCGTGTAAGCGTGGAACTGCGCGCCGGGGGCGTAGGGCACGGAGATCGGGAACGTCTGACCAAAGATCTTGGTCGCGAACCCGGCCATGTAGTGGAACAGGTCTGCTGCAAGCTCGACGTCGGCGACGCGCGCGATGACGAGCGGCTTGCCATTGTCGAGCGACTCGATCTCGGCCATCTCGTCGGCGTTCTCGAGCAGCAGGTCGCCGATCCGCCAGATGATCCGGCCGCGGTCGGACGCCGTTAGCCGGCTCCAGTCGGAGTCTTCGAATGCACGACGAGCAGCGGCGACCGCGAGGTCGACATCGTCGGCTTCGCCGGCGGGCACGTGGGCGATGACATCGCCGAGCGATGGGTCGTAGACCTCGAACGTGCCGCCATTCCGGGCCTCGACCCAGTTACCGTCGATGAGCATCCGCTTGGGCTGCTCGAGAAACCGTGCGGCGGGCGAAGACGCCTCTAAGGTAGTCGCCATATTGTCCTCTCCTAACGATGGGGTGTCGGGACCAGACAACCTAGGCCAGTGGGGGTTGCAGGTCCGTTGCAGTGGGGCTCTGGCTACTAGAATGGCGATCAAGGAGCTGAGAGTTGCCACCGCGAAATCCCTGGATCGCCGTCGAGGCCGGCGCGGACTTGACTGCTCGCGAGCGCCTGCTGCGCCGGGTCCACGAGGCGTTCTTCAGCGGCGCGAGCAACGAGGAGGGCGAGTTCGACTCGCCCCGGTCGGTGATCGCAGCGTCGTGGCGTCGTTCGCGGCGGGCGGGCGTGGAGCCGGAGGCGGCCGGTGCTTGCGCACCGCAGGCGTTCGATCCCGATTCGCTTGCCGATCGGCGTGCCGAGAGCGGCCTCGAGCCGGGGCTGGCGATGCTGCGCGCGCTCCTCGGCGCGCACGCCCGTGATGCCCATCACCTGCTGATCGTCACCGACCCCGGCGGCCGGTTGCTGTGGGTCGAGGGCGACCGCGCGACGCGCCGGCTGGCCGAGCGTGTGGACCTCGTCGCGGGATCGCTGTGGAGCGAGTCTGCGGTTGGGACCAATGCGATGGGCACGTCGCTGGCGATCGACCATGCCGTCCAGGTCTTCTCCGCCGAGCACGTGCGTGCTGCCGTGCATGGCTGGACGTGCTCGGCCGCCCCGCTGCATGACGCTCGCACGGGCGAGCTGATGGGTTGCGTTGACCTCACGGGACCTGCGAACACTGCGCACCCGCACTCGCTGGCACTTGTCACTGCGGCTGCCCAAGCGGTCGGAGGGCTGTTGGTCCAGGCGACGAGCCCGAGCCACCCGAGCGCGGTCAGCGTCCAGGCGCTTGGCGTCGATCACGCGACGATCGGGCTTGGTGACCGGACGCTCAAGCTCAGCCCTCGCCATTCGGACATCGTCGTTCTGCTTGCCGCGCACGAGCGCGGGCTCTCGGCCGAGCAGCTGGCGCTCGAGCTGTTCGGAGAGCAGGGCAAGCCGGTCAGTGTGCGCGCCGAGCTCTCGCGCCTGCGCCGCGTGCTCGGTAATGCACTCGACGCCGACCCTTACCGCCTGGTGGGCACCGTCCAGGCAGACTTCCTCGATGTCGAGCGCAGCGTCGAGGAAGGGCGCAGCGCGTTGGCGCTCGAGCGTTACCCCGGCCCGTTGCTGCCGCGTTCTGACGCACCCGGTGTAGCCGAGCTCCGCCGAGGCCTCGACGCCGGCGTCCGTGCCACCGTGATCCGCAGCGGCGACGACCTACTGCTCAAGCGCTGGCTCGAGTCCCCCGCCGGTCACGACGACCTCCCAGCACTGAATCTCCTCCTCCGCCGCCGCCCCGGAGACCCAACCCTGGCGATCCTAGGCCGCCACGCGGCACGGCTACTGGCCCAATAGCGTCCCACCACCGCCCCCCCTCAACGCGCGCGCAACGAGTCGATAGCCAGTTCAAGGTGACGCCGCCAGTCGAATCCCGGCGCAGTGTGGGCCATTGTCGCGCAGACGCCGCACATCAGCATCGGGATGTCCTCGGGGTCGATGTCGGGCCGCATCGCCCCCGCGCTCTGTGCGTGCTCGACGAGCGTCCGGGTGACGTCGCCGAGCTGATGTCGCTCCGCCTCGGTGCCGGCCCAGACCTCCGGTCCGGCGCCCGTCATCGCCTGCTGGGCGGCTGCGTCGGCGGCGATCAGCTCGGCATTGCTGCGCAATACGCGGGCGAGCACGTCGAACGGATCGCCGTCGTCGGTGAGCCCCTCACGCGCAGTCTCGACGAAGGCCTCGAAGCTGCGCCGGACGAGCTCGGTCATCAGTGCTTCCTTGGTCGGAAAGTGCCGGTAAACGGTCCCGACTCCAACCCCGGATACCCGTGCGACGTCTTCCATCTGCGCCGATGCGCCATTGCGGGCGAACACCTGGCGCGCTCCCTCGATGATCTTCTCGTGGTTGCGGCGCGCGTCCGCCCGGAGCGCCGGCTTGGTTTCTGTAGGTGTGTTCATCCTAGTGGTCCGTCCACTGGAACTTCACCGTCGGGACACTTGACAAACGGAATCATAGTTCCGTATTGTACGGCGGGCAAACCGGAACCGGAGTTCACCTTCCATGAATACCCTGGATACACCAAGAGCGAAGAATCTGGCCCTGCTGCTACTGGCGATGACGCAGTTCGTGATCGTCATCGACGCGTCGATCGTGAACGTGGCGCTGCCATCGATCGGCCGGGCGCTGCAGTTCTCGCGCGACGACCTGTCCTGGGTCGTGAACGCGTACGTGCTCACCTTCGGCGGATTCCTGCTGCTCGGCGGCCGCCTCGCCGACCTGCTCGGACGCCGGCGGATGTTCATGATCGGCCTGGTCCTGTTCTCGCTCGCGTCGCTCGGCGGTGGGCTCGCCCAGTCGGAGGGCTGGCTGATCGTGGCGCGCGCAATCCAGGGTCTCGGCGCAGCGATCGTCTCGCCGGCGGCCCTCTCGATCCTCACGACCACGTTCTCGGAGGGCGCAGAACGTAACCGCGCGCTCGGGATCTGGGGCGCCGTGGCGGGCGCCGGCGGTGCCGTCGGCGTGCTCCTCGGCGGGATCCTCACGAGCGGCTTGAACTGGCGGTGGGTCCTGTTCGTCAACGTCCCGATCGGCATCGCGGCCGCCATTCTGGCCCCGCGGATCCTGCCCGAGAGCCGCTCGAGCGAGGAGGCGCAGAACTTCGACATCCCCGGCGCGTTGACCGTCACCGGCGGCCTTGCGCTCCTCGTCTACGCCGTCGTAAAGGCCGTCAACGAGGGCTGGGGCTCGACGGCGACGCTCGTGCGCCTGGCCCTGGCGGCCGTCCTCCTCGTCGCCTTCGTGGTCATCGAGTTGCGCCAGCGCTACCCGCTCATGCCCTTCTCGATCTTCCGCCTGCGCACGCTCCGGGGGGCGAACATCGTCGGCATGCTCATCGGTATGTCGCTGTTCTCGATGTTCTTCTTCATCTCCCTCTACCTCCAGGATGTGCTCGGCTACTCGGCGATCAAGACCGGCGTCTCCTACCTGCCGCTGGCCGTCGGGATCATCGTCTCGGCCGGAGGCGCTTCGGTGCTCGTCACCCGCATCGGCTTCAAGCCGACCCTGATCGGCGGCCTCGTGCTCATCTCCGCCGCGCTCATCTGGTTCTCGCAGGTGCACGACCCGGGCGGCTCCTACCTCTCGGACATCCTGGGACCGTCGCTGCTCGCCGCCTTCGGGCTCGGGTTCGCCTTCGTACCCGTGACCATCGCCGCGGTGACGGGGATCGAGCCCGACGAAGCCGGTCTCGCCTCGGGCCTGATCAACACCTCCCAGCAGGTGGGCGGCGCGCTCGGCCTGGCCATCCTCGCCACCGTCGCCAACAGCCGCACCCAGAGCCTGTTACATGCCGGCTTGCACAGCACGTCCGTCGCGCTGACCAAGGGCTTCGACCGCGCCTTCCTCGTCGGCGCCGGGTTCGCGATCGCCGGAGCGATCCTCGCCGCTGTGATGATCTCCTCCAAGGACAGCCGCGAGCACTCGCGGGCTGCGCGGGCGGAGGGGGCGGCCGTAGCGCCCGTGGTGGCAGGATGAGTCATCGTCCCGGGTAATGCATGGCCTGCGACCGATGGATCTCGGGATCGCCGCTGTGGTAGCGGCGATCCAGATCGGGGGCACGATCGGCGCGTCTCACCACCACCCGACGCATACCGCCACCAGGTGCGTGGCGCCCAAAAGGTCGCGGGTCGTAGCTCGCGACA
>Ga0302324_100021604_pt1 | contig 12541 bp, 6 predicted proteins | sample Palsa_T0_1_FD_201949 | JGI IMG/M metagenome (GOLD analysis project Ga0302324, IMG submission 201949) | Peat permafrost microbial communities from Stordalen Mire near Abisko, Sweden - Palsa_T0_1 | ecosystem: Environmental > Terrestrial > Soil > Palsa > Peat permafrost | place: Sweden: Abisko...
CACACCGCCTTCAGGCAAAAGTTCTTCCGCAGCCTGTGGGGCACGCCCTCGGCCTGCGGCGGCCTCCCAGGCCGCCATCTTCTCCTCGCAAAGGCTCGATTTCGGAGCAAGAAGCGGGTCCAGGGGACCCGCGCAGGCTGGGAGCCTGCCCCACTATTTATGCAGAACCATCGACGAATCTAAGGTAAGTGACATTGGGCTCCCAGCCCGCTTCCGCCCGAGCGGCGTGGGACGCTGCCGCAGCGCGAGGCGCTCCCCCACCGGTCGAACTTGAAACCAGGAGGTAAAGGACGCCGCAACCGGAGATCGAAATCTCGATCTGGTCGCCTTGCTTGAGGTCCAACGCTTCGACAACTGCGGCGGGAAGACGCACCGCCAAGCTGTTGCCCCATTTTAAAACCCGCATCGATCCGAGCCTACCGCAAAAAAAACGCCGGGCACGCGGCCCGGCGCTTCAGGGTTGACGTTGTGAAACGGCCTAGAACTGGAACTGCAGCTTTATTTGAATCATGCGGGTGGAAGCGTCGCCGCCCAGGAACGATCCCAGGATGCTGGTGGGCGGGTTCACCGTGCGGGTGATGTCGCCGAATCCCGTGGTGGGGTTGGTATTCGCCAAATCGTTCACGGGCAGATCGAAATTCGGGTGGTTCAAAAGGTTGAAGGCTTGTGCCCCGATGGTCAGCTTGGCGCTCTCCCACCTCGGGAAGCGAAAGGCCTTGGAGATCGACATGTCGGTGTCGAAATATCCCGGCCCGCGAAAGAGATTACGGCCCTGGTTGCCGAATGCGGTCGGGCTGCCGGTGGAAGGCGAGAATTCCGAAGCGTTCAGGCAAGGCGTGGCGCTCGGTCCAGCGGCTGCTTCTCCGCAACTCCCGACCCCGGAGCCAACCAAGTTGCCGAAATACGGGCCGCCGTCGTTTAAGCCGCTCAGGGTGCCGGAAGCGGCGGTGTCCACTACAGTTAGCGGGAAACCGGTGCGTGCGAACCAGGTACCCGAGATGGTCCATCCGCCGAGAAGGGCGTTTGGTCCGCCATGGGTAAAGCGGCGGATGATATCGTCCCAGACGTAATTCGCGCTAAAGTAGCGGCGCACGTCGTAGTCGGCATTGCCGTAATTCGCGCGGGCGTTGAACGGATTCTGCGGGCTCAAAATGCTGCCGGCCGTATCCAGGTTGAACGACTCCAGGCAGCCGTTCGAGCAAACGTCCAGAGCGTGGCTCCAGGCAAAGTTAATCTGGAAGAGCAAACCGTTGGTGAAGCTGTGATTCGCGCGAACCACCAATCCGTCGTAATTCGAGTAGTTGCTGGACCCGTATTCCGTGACCGTGCCGAAGCGCGGATCGGGCGGCGCGGTGGGCAGTCCCGCGAACCCTCCTGGACAGACGGTGGTCGGGCAATAGGCATTCAAGCCGGCATTGACCAAAGGCTCGTAAGCGCCGTGGTTGCCCACGTAGTTCACGTCCAGAATCGTGTGCCATCCAATCTCACGCTGCACTTCCAGGTTCCATTCGTAGTAGTGGGGCTGGCGGATGCGCGGGTCCTCGGAGGAAAACGACGGTGGAGCGAAGTATGGGTTGCTCGCTTCGATGGAAGCCAGCGTGCCGCCCTGGCTGAAGGCCGATGTGAACGAACTATTCGATCCCGACGCCAACGAGAACAGGTTTCCGGATTGGGCCGGTGAAAGCGGAGCGCCGGTTACGATGAACGTATTCACGTTGGGCGGGTTCGACGAAAAGTTGTCCACGATGCCGGCCGGGAAGCCGTCGGAGAAAATACCGAGGCCGCCGCGCACCACGGTCTTCTCATTGGGGCTCCAGGCGAAGCCTACGCGCGGCTCCCAGACCACTTTGTCGGTGCTGTAGTAAGCCGTGTGAAGGCCAGTCTGGATCGCCGAGTTATAAGCGATCGTCGGGTCGTGGTCCAGTTCGGTGAACGGCACCGAGAACTGCGAGAAGCAGTTGGTATTGCACTGCGGATTGGCGTTGTGATCGACGCGCAGGGCGGCCGTGATTTTCAGATTGCGGCCGATGCGGAACTCATCCTGCCCATAGATCCCCATGTTCCACAGAAAAATCGGCTCGGAGGGGGCAGTCAGGAATTTCTGTTCCAACAGGTTGAAACCGCCCGGCGCCGCGCCACCCATGAAAAAGTTGTTGAGCGATCCCTCGAGCACCAAGCCGCTGGTAAATAGCCCGTAGTCGAAATCCTGGACGTCATTCTTGCGCCAGTTAATCCCGGCCTTGAAGGTATGCCGGCCGAAAGTGATGGTGAAATCGTCCACTATCTGCCACTGTCTGACGTTGCGGCCTTCGGGCCAGGCGAAGTCTCCGGCCGACAGTCCATTATTGCCGCCCAGAGTGTTGAGCGAGCCATCCAGAAAGTCGAGGGTGGTGGGGAAGGTGGCCAGGGATTTCTGCAGGTTGGCGGTGCTGAAAATCGCGGAATAATACTGGCCGGAAAACACGAACTGGTTGGTGGCGCGAGCGCCGAAGGAGTGCGTGTAGTTCAGTTGGCCCTGGTATTCGGGTTGGTTGCTGACGGCGTTGAAAACCGGGTCGATGGCATCGGTATAAGTCGCCTGAATACCCTGGTCGGTTTGCACGCGCCCGTAGATCCGGTCATTGGGGCCGATATTCTGGTCGATGCGTATGGAGGTCTGATATTCATGCGTGAAGTTGCCGGCTACCGAGCGGAATTGCAGGGTACACGGCGAGTTGGCGTACGGGGCCGGCATGGTTACATCGCTGCAACCTCCTCCAGGCGTGGCCGTGGCCGAGGCGGCGCCGGGAGCCGCATTATAGAGATTGAAGATGTTTTGATAAAAAGGAATCGAGGCCGTGAGTCCCTGGGCGGTGAGGTTGTTGATGGTGGCCGTCTCGAATTGCGAACTGGGAATGGTAGCCGTGCCGCTGGTAGGGAGCAGCACTCGAAGTCCCTCGTAATTCCAGTAGAAGAAGGTCTTGTCCTTTTTAATCGGACCGCCGAGACCGGCTGCCCATTGGTTCACGTTGTCGAACGGACGGGGCACGTCGTAAGCGTTGTTGAACCAATCGTTCGCGTTCATGATGCGACCGTTCCAGTACCACGCCGCATTGCCATGGAACTGATTGGACCCGGACTTCGATACGTAGTTGACCTGGGCGCCGGCCAAGCCGCCATACTGGCCGGAATAGCCGTTCACCACCACATTCACTTCCGCCACGTCGTTATTGCCGAGCAGCAGGTTGGTGGCGCCGCTGTTGTTGAGGTTCAGGAAGGGATCGTTGTCGTACTGCCCGTTATACGTAAATACATTCGACGTGGCGGGCAGTCCAAACACCTCGAAGTTGCCATAGCCTCCCTGGGTGTTGGTGACCGCGCCCGGAGCAAGCTGCGCCACGAAAGACAAATCGTTCCCCGGATTCGGCAGGTTGGCGAGTTGTTCGGAGATAATGGTCGTGGCGATGTCGCCGTTCTCGGTTTGCACGGTGGCGGCGTTTTCGGTGATTTCAACTGTCTGCGTTTGCTGCGCCACGGCCAGATGGAAATCGACCGTAGTAAGCTGGCCGATAGCGGCCGGGGTCGACTTCTCCGCTTTACCGAATCCCGCGGCGACCACCGTGACGGTGTACTGTCCGGGAGCCAGCAGCGCGAATCGGTAATACCCTTGTGCATTGGTCGTGGCTGTCCCAGTGGTACCCGTCGACAGGCTATTCAGGGTGACATTAGCGCCCGGCACGACAGCGCCCGTCGGGTCACTGACAGTGCCGGCAATGTCGCCGGCCGTGGTGCTCTGACCAAAGGCCAGTGGCAGCGAGAACAGGACGAAAGCTACTATCGGGCAAAAAGTCAACTTCTGATGGAAATGCATGTATCCCTCCTTGGGTGTTGGCAGACTCGAAGCAAGTCACTAACCAATCGTCTCCGTCAATCTAAACCGTTGTAAAGGCACCGTCTTGGGGATTCCGGCTACACGATCCCATAATTCGCCGTGGGGCTGGTCCGAATTTCGGGAGCTTGATGGCAGATCCACTGAGAGTTCCGGTACACTCTCCCCACTTGTGCGTGCTGATGTGCTTTGGATTATCCGTGCATTATGCTACCGGTTCTGGGATTTGTCAACCGGAACTGTGCGGATTCGCTCAGACTTAGCGGGAACGGAACTAGCCACCGTTTAGCTGCGACTAACGATTGCAGAATCCGGATAAAGAAATCGTAAACGCCGACTCGGTTGGGACCTGCACCTGCGCCGGAAGTGCACCTCTGTTACCATCTGAATTGGCCGAAAGAATCGAAAGTTGGGAAGCGAAAATGGCGCGCTTGTCATCGCCTATTGGTGAAATCAAGGACTACTACACGGTAGTCGTCATCGGCTCTGGTTACGGTGGTGCTATTGCCGCGTCGCGGTTGGCACGCGCCGGCCAGCAGGTCTGCGTACTGGAGCGGGGCCGCGAGTTTCAACCCGGCGAATATCCCGATACCGAAGCCGAGGCGCTGGCTGAAATGCAGGCCGAGCTTCCCAGCGGGCATGTGGGCGCGCGCGCGGGACTCTACGAATTCCATGTCAACCCGGACGTAAACGTATTCGTGGGCTGCGGCTTGGGAGGTACTTCTCTCATCAATGCGAACGTGACCGTGCGCGCCGAACCGCGGGTGTTTGACGATCCGCGCTGGCCGAGGGAACTGCGCGACGATTCGGGAGGCCTGGAGGAAGGCTATCGCCTGGCCGAGGAAATGTTGCGGCCTACACGATATCCGGAGCGTTATCCGGCCTTGCCGAAACTGCAAGCCTTGGAAAAGTCAGCCGCGCGCCTGGGGCAGTCCTGCTCGCGCGCGCCGATCGCGGTGAGTTTCACCGAAGGCGTCAACCACGTGGGCGTGACGCAACACCCGTGCGTACTTTGCGGCGATTGCATTACGGGCTGCAACTACGGCGCCAAGAACACGGTGTTGTTCAACTACCTGCCGGACGCGCGAAATTTCGGCGCGGAGATCTATACGCAGGCGCAGGTGCGCTACCTGGAGCGCCAGCACGAGCGTTGGCTGGTGCACTACCAGGTGCTGGAAACCGGGCTGGAGGATGGCGATCGGCCTTCCCGAACCGTGGCTGCGGATATCGTGATTTTGGCGGCGGGCACGCTCGGATCCACCGAGATCCTGCTGCGTTCGAAAGCCAAAGGATTGGCGCTTTCCGACCAGGTGGGGCATCGCTTCTCGGGTAACGGAGACGCCCTAGGTTTCAGCTACGGTTGCGCCGAGGAGGTCCGCGGGGTGGGCTACGGGCACCGCGACCCGCGCGATATGGAAGCCGTGGGCCCCAGCGTGGCGGGCATGATCGACATGCGGCGGCAACCCGATCTGGATGAGGGCATCCTTATTCATGAAATCGCCGCGCCGGGCGCGCTTTCCGGATTGTTGCCGGTGGCCTTGGCGCAGACCGCGTCGGCGCTCGGCAGGAATACCGCGGAGCAGGCCATGGCGGCCGAGGAATCCGAGATCGAGAGCCTCTTTGCCGGCCCCTACGATACACTGGCGAACGAGACGCAGGCCTACCTGGTGACAACCCATGAACAGCGTTCCGGCAATATGCGGCTCGAAAACGACCGGCTGCGGATCGAATGGCCGCACGCCGGCGACCAGCCCATCTTCGAGCGGGTGAACGAAACGCTGGCCGAGGCCACCCGCGCATTGGGCGGCGATTACCTGATTAATCCCGTCTGGAGTACGGTATTCAACCGCGACCTGATTACGGTGCATCCGCTCGGTGGCTGCGCGATGGCCGGCGACGCTGCCGAGGGCGTGGTGAACCACAAGGGGCAGGCGTTTTCCGGGAGCAACGGCACGGCGGTCTACGAGGGACTGTATGTCTGCGACGGCTCAACCATACCACGCTCGCTGGGCGCCGGTCCGCTGCTGACCATTTCCGCGCTGGGCGAACGGGCCTGCGCCCTGCTGGCCCGGGATCGCGGATGGACTATCGATTACGCGCTGCCTTCGCGGCCGGCGCAGGCGCCGCGGCAAGCGCCAACGGCGCCGCTAGGCATTCAGTTCACCGAAACCTGGCGCAGCGATTCGCTGGAACTCGATCTGACCGTGGTATCGGACGATCTGGAAGAACTCCTGCGCAATCCGCAACGCACCGCGCGCGTGGCCGGCCGTGCGGTGGCGTCCAAGCTCTCCGGCGAGACCTTGCAGATTGCGGGAGATTTCAGCGTCGGACAAATGACTTACGGCATGCGACTGCTTAGCGTGGAAGGCAAAGCTTACTGCCTGCAGGCATCCCGCGATGCTACTTCTCTGCACATGCGGCTGCATGACGGAGACACCGCCGGCAGCCCCGTTCTGTTCGAAGCCACACTGCGCGTCCAGCCCCAGGATTTGCGGCGGCAGTTGACCACGCTGCGGGTGTCGAATGCCACGAGCGCCAGCCAGCGGCTGGAAGCCACCGCGCGCTTTGGACGAGCGCTGGCAGGCGATCTGTACGAGATCTACGGAGGCGTGGCGGCGGGCCGCAAGAAGCGGCCCTTGCGCGTGAACGCGCCCACGGTTTATGCGCTGCCTGCTAGCGGCGGCGCGGCGCGGCCCCGGCTGGTCCGTTACGAGGGCGGGTCCCATGGCCCCCTGTTGCTCTCGCCGGGCGCTAACGTCTCGAGTCTGATCTTCTCGATCGATACCATCGAGACCAACTTGTTGGAGTTCCTCTTCGCGCACGGCTACGACGTTTGGCTGCTGGATTCCGCGGACAACAAGGATCGGGAAGTGGCGGTGGCCAAAGTGAAGGAAATCACGCGCGCGGCCAACGTTCAGGTGCTCACCGCGGGGTGGGACGCCAACGGTCCCGTGGAACTCAACTCGGCTACCCGCGAAGCCGTGCCGGAGGAATGGCGCGGCATCTCGATCATCGGCGTAGACGCCGCACGGGATGTGTATCCGGGCATCTTGAAGCGGCTGAAGCCAGCTTAGGTCTGGCCCAGGTCTAGCCCAGGTGCAATGGGGACCGTCCGGCGACTCCGCCAGCTTATGCAGTCAGTTCCATCGGGCCGGATGGGATCTGTACGTTAATGCCGTCCCGCCGTCACTCGGATCAAGGTGGCACGGAGATATTCATCCAACCGGTGGCGCTGGCTGGAGGGATGGCTGCCAGCCAGGCACACGGGAAGACTTACGGCGGGTAAAGTCTTCGGAGGTTCATGGTCTGAGAAGTTTCGCGCCGTAATCGTTGGTTGGGTCGCGGTAGATGGTGTGGATGTGATCGAGGTCGCCCTGCTGCGGTGCATACTCAATGATTACCGTCGGCCCCTGGACGCGGTAATACGCCAAGCCTCCGTTCTTCGTGGCTCCGCTCCAGGCGAAATACGTTTTCGGCAGGTTGGCCTTGATCTCGGCCATCTTTGCCGCTGCCGCTTCGTCGTTGAGGATGCCGACCCACTCATGCACCATGTCGAGCAGCAGAGCCTGCTGACCCGCGTCCAATTCCGAGGCGGGGATGCCCTCCGGTTGGATCGCTTTTCCGTCGGCGCCGGGACCCAGCACCAGATCGGTCACCCGATAGTCGAGAATCGCGCGCTTTTGCTGCCCCGCATTAAGCGCATTGATGAGCGCAAAGCCCTTGTCGTTTTCACGGCCAAGCGGCCGAATGGTCTGGCCGTTCAAGGTGTATTTCGCCGGCTGAGCCGCGGGCAAACTAGGGGTCATCACGCTGTTGGCGCCGACCACAGTGACGTTGATGGCAAGATGATGCCCGCCAAATTGAATCATCCACGGCTCGATCGCCGACGGGGTTCCAAGGAGCGCCATATAGTACTCATCGAGTCCGAAGCGAATGCCTCCGCCAGCCCCGCCTGGACCCCGGCCGCCCTGCCGGGCGCTGGTCTGCCCGCCTCCGGCATTCTTCAGCACCTCGTCGCCGTTCATGATGTCGATGACCTTCTGGTAACCCTCACGGCTCAAGGCCACGGCGACCAGCGCAAGGGCCGCCTGGCGTTGCCGCGGCGTCATATCGCCGAAGCGCAAGCCATTTCGCTGAAAGATTCCGGTAGGAAGGTTGGACCAGCCAGTCCTTTGGATGCCGTTGAAGCTGAACGTGCATTTGGTCCGCTCCGCCGCGCTGAGGGTGGCAAGGAACGCGTTAGCCGCCTCCACCACCTTCGCTGTTACGTTTCCGTTCGCCGCCGGCGGCGATGCGGATCGCTGCTGGGAGTCGGCCGCAACCGGAAACACGAGGAGGAGGGCTGGACGAAATGCCGCCGCAGCCAAGACCAGCGACAGGGCGGTCCATGCAGGTCTACTCATTCGCATAGGGGCGCCTCCTGGTAGACGACTATATCAGCTTTCCTGGCTGGGGCTTCTCCTTCAGGAGGGAACAGCGGCGCTATTCGCCAGGCGGCTGTCTCCGGGCTACCGGCCCGCCCGCCAGTTGCTTAACCGCGTTCTGCGCCGGGTTCATCTGGCCTTCCGGATCGCTAAAATGGGTGCTCGTTGATGAAGTGAAAGCCTCTGCTGGTTAAAGGAAATTTCGATTCGTCCAGCCGGTGCAGCCTGGCGGAGATTTCGCTGCCGTTCACGGTGCCCTGTATGCTGAGCAACTGCGGCCCGGTCTGACTAAAGGTAAGCGTGCCCTTCCATTTCGGATCGGCATCGTCGCTTAAAACGGCTGTCTTTCCGGCCGCATCCAGTGCGAACGTAACAGAATCCATAACGTCGTTCCCGCATTGGATCACGAGTACCTTGGAGCGTTCGAAGATCAGGCTTTTCCACCGCTCGTCGCCCGGCTGCAAATGCATTTCCTCTGTGAGTTTGTCTGTAAAGATGGCATGCCCGGCAGGCCCTCCGGCCGCGAAGTCGTCCACCACCCAGACACCGTGATAGGGCGGTTTCACAGATGCCGCCGCCTGGTTCTTGGCGTATCCTCTCCACGCCCACAACGACACAGTGCAGAACACAGCCGCGCCCAGAACACTCACCGCGACGGTCGCGCCACGACGAATCCAGATTCTCTCGGATAAGGGAGTTACGGGCGCGGCCGGCGCCGTGCGATTGAAGACCAGCAAATTCGCCAGGCGCGGAAGGTCCGGGGCGGCCAGGAACACGGCCATCAATAGCAAGTGGAACGAGAAGAGCTTGACCGGCACATCATAGCTCATGTTCAGCGCGAAGACGTTGATCAGAACGCCAGCCGAAATCAGCGCTCCCAGGCTGGTCAATCGCGGGATCAAGATGAGCACACCGCCCAGCGTCTCGGCCAGACCGCTGAAAATCGTGTATCCCTTGGAAGCGGCCATGAATCCCCACAGAAGCCGGAAGGGAGTTAAACTGCCGAAGGGCACTACCAGTCTGGTCAGCGTCAGCTCGCCGAACTGGCGCGGAAAGACTTTATCGAATCCGTATAAGAGCATCTCGGAGGCAAGTTCCAGCCGCACCACCAGGCGCAGCCAGGCATGCAGTCTGCGGTAGTCCGGCCGCTTGCCGTCCAGTGCGGACCAGACCGCGGCAGCCACCAGCGCCAGTACGAACTCGCAGAGCACCAGCACCCAGTCGTAAGTCGTGTCGCCACTGCCATTGCTGAAGACGGTAATGTCCTTGGGAAGGTGCAGCAGGTGCCTGGCAACCCATGGAACGATGCGGTGCAACAGCGGATCCAGCAGGCCATCGGAAAATTTGCCGGTGACCATGAAACGGAGGAAGGTCAGCAGACCGTCGTAGGTGTAAAGCGAGTATAAAATCAGGTACGAAAAGACGAAGCGGAATACTAAGCGCGTAGCCGGCCGCCATTGGGCAGATTCTTCCGCCATTGTCAGGGGAGGAGTTTATCACGCCCCCGCGGTGTTCGCAATAAAGGTGAGACTGTCTGTCACGCCCGCGTTATGGCTGGCCCGCAACCTTCGATTCGCGCGCCACCACGCCGCCGCGCGCCTCCGACAGCGACACATGGTTGGCGGAGAGCATCGCGCCGGTGGTCCGGTCAAGAGCCAGGCGCGAACTGGTGTAAGCCGCCAGGGCCGCAACCTCCGCGGACTGCGCCGTCAACAGGTCCCGCTGCTGCAGGATCACATTGTACGGAATAGACGCGCCCAAAGCGAATCTCTTTTGCTCGCTGGCGAGCAACTGTTCCTGCAAGGTGCGATTGCGGACCGCCGCCTCGTAACGCGCGCGCGCCTGCCGCAGGGCGATCACGTAGTTGAGTACATCAACCTCCACCTGGTGGGCATCCTTGCGAGTAGTCAACTGGGTCTGGCGGAAGGTCAACTGGTCGATGGCGAAATCCGCTTGCGCCTGTCTGTTCCGGAACGTCCCGGCGTAGTATCCGGTGGCGCTCTCGGTGGGGTAGGTGACGCTGAATACCTGCTTCAGCGCGGTGCCAATTCCGCCGACCAGCGGTGGATTCGGCCCATACGATTGCCCGTTGAAAGCGAGCGTGTGGCCCGTCCCAGCCAAACCCGCCTGGCTCTCGCCGAGGAACACGCCGGCGTTCGGCAGCACGCCGTTGCGCGTGCCGAGATTGGAAACCTCGGCCGTCTTTTCATTCTCCCGTTCAGTAACCAGGTCCGTGCGGTTGGCCATGGCCTGCTTGACTAATTCACCGATCTCCGGCAAGTCGTCATGTTCCGGGATGGTCATGCGATCAACCAGCTCGATGTGCGCGGCGGCCAGCACCGGGTCCGCGGTTCCCGAGCGGCTCAGCATGTTCTTTAGTTGAATCTCCTGCTGCTGCCGGGTGGTCTCCGCATCCACCAGCGCCTGCTGGCTGGTCACCAACTGGCTTTCCGCATTGATCGTGTCGGAAGGCGCCAGGGATCCCAGCCTTACTTGCTCTTTCACGTTCGCGAGGAAGGTGGTGGCGGTCTCCGTCGCGTTACGCTTGGCCTTGCTGTCTTCATCCGCCGCTTCCAGGCTGTAGTAGCTGTTCAATACCTGGTACACCACGTTGGTGACCTGCGTTTGAAACGCCAGATCGGAAATGCCCGCGTTCATCTTGGCCACGGTAATGAAGCGGGCGTTGACCGCAATCCCAAAACCCTGCAGGAAACCCTGCTGGAAGGAAAACGACAGACTGGGGGCGGAAGACGGATTCAGCACGTCGGTGGTGGCGTTCTCGTTCAGGTGAATGTCGGCATACGAGACGGTGGCGCTGCCACCCGTCAGCAATCCTTGTGTGTAGGTCACCGAGTTGACCCGCGTGTTATCGATGAGGGTGGCCGTTCCGCTCAGGGTCTCGACGGGGTACAGGTTGGTAGTATGGCTGAGCGTAGTGGTTTCCTGGATGATGGGGTCCAGCGTTTGGGTTACCGGGCCAATCTGCTGGATGGAAGTGTTCGAGGTCTGCGAGCGGCTGGCAGTCGATCCGGGGAGGCTGATGCCGGCCGCCGCCTGGCTGCCTGCAACACCCTGGCCGAGCGCCGACGCGCCGACTTGCGAAGAGTTGGCCGGCACGCCGGGCAAAGCGCCGCCCGCTTCCGCACGCGTAACGTTCCAGTTCGCGATGAACGGATTGTAGCGCGCCACCTCGATGTCGATATTGTTTTCGAGCGCCAGCGCGATGGCGTCCTGGACGGTCAGATAGAGGGTTCCGGCGCGCACCAGTTCATTGAGCCGTGCGGAGTTCGCTAGCCGGACCGGCGGCACGTCCACGGCGAAATAGGGCCGCACGATGGATGGGACGGAAGCCTTTTCGGCTGCGATAGAGGCCTGTTGCGCCCACGTGAGCGAAGCCGGACAGGTGAGGCAGAGCCCCAAGGCCACACACTGGGTACCGAGCCGCGACCGAAATGGAGCAGTCATTGGCGTTCCTCCTTCGGCAATTCGGCGGGCAGCGTGGAGGTCATCGAAATCCGCCCCTGCATGGCTTCGTCAATCGATATATGGTTGACTTCCAGCGTTGTGCCAATGGCTTGATCCAGGGCGATACGCGCGTGCGTGTAATTGGCCATGCTCTGCACTTCCGCGCTCTGGGCCGTGGCCAGGTCCCGCTGATCCTGCACCACCTGGAACGAGACGGTGGCGCCCAACCTGTACCTCTTCTGATCGCCCGCCAAGGTCTCTTCCTGCAAGACGCGAGATTTCACGGCCGCCGCGTGCCGGGCGCGGGCCTGCTGCAGGCCGATGAGCGCGTTCTGCACATCCACCCGGATCTGGTTGACGTTCTTGCGCAGGTTCAGCTCGTTCTGGCGCAATTCCAGCATGCTGGTGGCGTAATCCGCCTGGGCCGCGCGATTACGTAGCGGTATGTTCAGCGAGACCCCCGCCGAGTAATTTGGATAGTGCCGCTGGGCGATCTGGGAGAGCATATCGCCATATCCGCCGGTTGTGATTGGCGTGCCGAACACTTGGCCTACCAGGCCGTTGTTGGTCAGCTCCGTGAACGCCTGCAGGGTGGGCTTCAGCTCATTCTTGATGCCCACCAGGTTCATTTGGTTGCTCTCCAGGTTCAAGCGGGCTTGGGCCATCTCCGCGCGCTTGCTGAGCGCCTCCTGGATCAAATCCTCCAGCGGCCGGACCTCGTCCTGGGCGGGAACCACGATCTTATCGAGGGGAATAATGTGAACGTTCGCCAAGCCTGCGGCGG
>Ga0302324_100021605_pt1 | contig 12541 bp, 10 predicted proteins | sample Palsa_T0_1_FD_201949 | JGI IMG/M metagenome (GOLD analysis project Ga0302324, IMG submission 201949) | Peat permafrost microbial communities from Stordalen Mire near Abisko, Sweden - Palsa_T0_1 | ecosystem: Environmental > Terrestrial > Soil > Palsa > Peat permafrost | place: Sweden: Abisko...
GCTCAATTGCTCCCTTTGCCGCAGTTCCCGCTGAAATCTGCGGGCATTGTGCACGGCCACCGCAACGTCGTTGCACATGGCTTGCAGTAGCCGCAACTGGCAGGGGCTAAAGGCGTCCAATACGTTGTGCGACGCGGTGAATACTCCCACTAGCTGCCCTTCCACATGGAGTGGAATCGCCACTTCCGAGAGCGTGGCTTCTTCGCAGCCTATGTAGTAAGGGTCCTGGCGCACATCCGGCGCGTAGTGCATTTGTCCGCTGGACGCGACGTATCCCACCATGCCCTTTCCAATTTTCAGACTGTGCCCGGGACCGCAGAGTTCGCAGCCGTCGCAGCCATGGGCGCATACCAGCGACAATTCGCCACGCTCCTGGTTGTGCAGGTAAATGTCGGAATCCAGACAGCCGAAGGAACGCGCGACCTCGTTTACAACTTTATCAACGAGCTGATCGAGATCCAGGATCGAGCTGATTTTCTGGGCGGCTTTTTGCAGCTTGAGGAGATCCTCCACCTGTTCCAGATTCAGCTGGGAAGGGTTCGATGGAAGTGGTGCCGTGAGGTTTGGACTGGTTGACATCGGGTCTGCCCCCAGAAACGCAAGTTAAAAAAAGAGATGATCCATTCGATGGTTAAGACTCTTTTTTGCTAAGACCAGTGGCGATCAAGTTTGGACCGGACAATCCTGAGTTCGAGGATGCCTCCGTACGGAATCGTGATCTTCCTGGTGACGAAACCTTACAGTTAAGGGGCAGCGCTCCATCTGCGAACCTCGCTCTGCTACGATCATCTTTCGTCCAGGCGCAAGGATGGCGCAATCGAAATGATTCGAAAAATTGTACTGCAGGCAGTCGCCGCTGCACTCATTGCTTTCGTGGTATGGAATGCCTATCTTACGGTTAGGCGGTTAAAACTCATTCAGCGGTCTGCCGCGTCCACGCTGGAAAGCTCCGACATCCGAGCCAACATCTCCGCTGTATTGCAGGATCTGGTTGATATGGAGACAGGACAGCGAGGGTACCTGTTGACTGAGGATGCTGCATATTTAAAGCCCTACACCAAGGGCAAGAACAGGATCGGTAGCTCGTTTGCGGTCCTTCGCGCAGGACTCGCCCATCGGACAGAAAATGAACGTTCGCTGGAATCGCAGCTTGAATCTCTGGCTGGTTCAAAACAAGCGGAGATGGAACGGTCCATCAGTTTGCGCAAGCAGGGTTATCGTCATCGCGCATTCGCGCTCGTGAACACAAATGAAGGTCGTGACTACATGGACGGGGCTCGCGATCTTGTATCTTCACTCGCAACAGCAGAGAACAGCAATTTTGCGCAATCCGATAGAGAAAGAACGGGAATCCTAGGTAAGGCTTTGTCGGAAAATATTATTGCGAATTTATGCCTGGTGGTGCTGACGGTCTGTTTGCTGATACTCGTCTACTACCATGGCCATGCGCTTGAAGTGGAAACGGTGAAGAGCAGGCGGGCACTTGCGGTGCGAGATTCGCAGTTAGAAACAATAACGTCCGCCCTTTCCAATCAAGCCCGTTCGAACCTCACCACCATTGAGGAGAACGCGCATCACCTATTGGAGGAGTACGGGGGATTTTTGCCGCGTCATGGCCATGAATGTGCTGAACAGATAACGGACGCGGCGGCCCAAATGGAGAGGCTGAGACAAGGATTGCTGGGCCAATCTGACTTCAAAACCGACAAGAAAGCAGCTTGAGCGCTTAAGCGACTGGTGCAGTCCGGCAGCCAACCGAAGCTCGCCGTTGAACTCTATCCCCTTTGCCCGATTGGATTGGTCGCTGCGCGACTGGGATGCTTCGCCAGGTACGGGCGTCGACATTGCACCTCCTCCTGCTGGCCGCATTTAAAGGGTTCAGAATGTCTAGTTGCCAGCCGCGTCGAAGCCAGCGGATTTCCCCGGAAGCAGTCGTCCTGATATTTGCCTGATATTTGCCTGCCCTTTGCTCACCGTCTGCATCCATATAATGCGCTGATCTTGTTACAATGCGTGGGCTTGGCGGAGCACGCCACAGCGACACACTTTAGGACAAAACCAGGGAGGCCTTTTGGACACACAGAGAATACTGCGGGAAGTAGAAGTAGAGATCACGAAGTTGGAGCGTATAGCAGATGTTTTGCGGGGATTAGGTTTGGAGTCTGGCGAAGCCCAAGGTAAACGTAAAGGTCTGAGCGCAGCCGCAAGGAAAAAGATGAGCATTGCGCAAAAAGCCCGCTGGGCAAAGAGCGCTCCAAGCGGCCAAGAGGTAACTGCGCCACCCAAGCGCAAAATGTCTCTGTCAGCCCGGAGGAAGATTGCCGCCGCGCAAAGAGCCCGGTGGGCAGCCTCGAGGGCCAAGCAGAAAAAAGCGGCCTAGGGCTTTCCAATCGTAAGTATCAGCGCAAACACACGGTTGAAAGATTCAACCGGACGTCGATTTCTGCCCAACGTGTGCGCTGTAAGTCGAACGAGCTTCCGCGGGGGACCGGGCTATTGGCTGATGGCTGGTTGCCCCGCTGTCATTACTGACCATAAGGCTCGAAACGTTTACCGGCTCGAAATCCGCCAACGTGAGACTGGTAAGGCACGAAAGATCGTTATCGTTCCAGCGAGTGTCGCCACGAGGGAAGCCTTCAGTCGATAAATCTCTAGGACGCCTGCGGTCTCCCATGCGGACGCGGCGCGGGGCAGCAATCTTCGGCGCAAAGGTCAGCGCGGGGGCCCATGGATCCAATCACTCGGCGCTCCGACTCGGGATCCATCCGTTCCAGAACTAACTCTCGAATCATGCCGACGAACTTAGGATGGATTCCCGCTGTTTTCGCTCGCGCCATGGGCAAGGCCAGCGAATCGCAGAGTTGTTTTGCCTCCACATCGAGATCGTAGAGAACTTCCATGTGATCGGAGATGAAGCCGATTGGCGCCAGCACCACCGCCGAAGCCAGATTCTGCGCGTTTACCCGGCGAAGATGATCGAGAATGTCCGGCTCCAGCCAGGGCTGACCCGGAGTGCCGCTGCGGCTCTGGTAGACCAGAACATGGTTCTTTTGCCCGAGCTCGGTGGAGACCAGTCGCCGTACTTCTTCCAGTTGGCTGACATAATCGCAGGTGCTGGCCATGGCAAGCGGAATACTATGCGCCGTGTATGCGATCTGAATGTTGCTGGCCGCGCCCGCCGGAATTGCCTGCAGCGCCTCCCGCACGCGCTCTACCGTGACCTCAATGAACGCAGGATGGTTGAAAAAAGCGCGAACCTTATCTACGTCCGGAGCCCCGGGTCCGACCTCGCTCTGCGCTCGGACAATGTCCTCGCGATACTGCCGGCAACCAGAGTAAGAACTGTAGGCCGAGGTTACGAAGCCGACGGCTCGCCGGATCCCGTCCTGTTTCATCTGTCTAAGAGTTTCAGGAAGGAACGGATACCAGTTTCTGTTTCCCCAATAGATGGGCAGCTTTGGGCCGTTCCGCTCTAACTCCGCCGCCAGCGCGGCAATCAGTTCGCGCATCTGCTGGTTGATTGGACTCCTGCCTTCGAAGTGATAGTAGTGTTCAGCGACGGTGAGCAGACGCTCGCGTGGGACGTTGCGGCCGCGCAGGACAGTTTCCAGGAAAGGAATTACTTCTTCCTTCGATTCTGGCCCGCCGAATGAAACCATCAGGATTGCGTCGTAGCTCATGTCGCGGGTGAGGTGGTGGAAGATGACCGTGTTCTGTCGCAGCGCTCGTGTTTCAGTGCGCGGGCAAAACTCGTCAACTTATTATCACGTATCCCGAGCACGTCCGACAAAGGAGCCAAGAAAAACCCCGGGAGTCGGCTTCCGGGGCTTAGTTTGAGTGAAGGCAGATGAAACCGACCGATCAGGAGTGGCGCAGGAAACGGAGCATCTCCGGGTAGGTGTTCCGCAGGTAAACGAATGCTGGATTCGTTGGCAGATTTCTTCCCCTTCGCAGGCACACCTTCACCTCGCCGCGGACTTTCCTCTGCAGGGGCCCAGTTCCTGACATTCAGCACGGGGCCCGGACCTACTTCTTCAGCGTGCGGACGTAAGCTACCAACCCTTGAATCTCTTCGGGCTTCAACTTATCCCCATACTTCGGCATCTTGGGAGGCTTGCCATTGGTTATGACCGCATTCAGATCGGCGTCTGACTCCTTTTGAACGTCGGGACCTGAAAGATCATGCCCAGCCGCTTTCTTCCCGTCTGCTCCATGGCACATGGCGCACTTCGATTTGTAGACGGCATCGCTTTGCGCGCGCGCCGGTGAAGAAAGACTGCACACAAACGTTAATGCTGCTGTAATCGCAAACATCTTGAAGTTAATCTTCATCTTTTTAAACTCCAGTTGAAATTTCCTTGCAACGTCGCAAAGAGGATACTCCAAAAGCTGTTGCAAGTATGAATTCTTTGCGAACGGATTGAGCTTCAACATCAGAACAATAACTTCAGCGCCACCTGAATGACGCGCGGGCTTACATCTGACTGTATCTGCCCGAAGGTCGGCGACTCGATGTCGCTGACGGGCAACCGGAAATTGGTATGGTTGAGCAGATTGAACAGCTCACCGCGGAATTGAAGTTCCTTTGATTCCGTGAGTCGAATGTTCTTGAAGGCCGAGGCGTCCCAATTCACGTATCCCGGGCCCTGGACCACGTTGCGGCCTTCATCTCCGAACACCTCGAAGCGGCCGAGTGGATCCGGGGCGAGTTGCTGAAAAGCCTTTACGTTGAACCATTTCTGCGGCGTTCGCGGACCGGAGTTTGGGTTACTAACCAGATTAGGACGGTTCGCGGAAAAGCCGGTGATCTCCGGGGCCTGCCCCTGCAACGAAACGTCGTTGGAGTCGAATACTGTGAATGGTCCGCCGGTCATCGCTGTGAATATCCCGTTCAACTGCCAGTCGCCGAAAACGCGGCCATACCAAGTCGTGGAGCGCTGCAGGAACGGAAGACTCCACTGATAACTCAGTACAAAGCGATGGTGGGAATCGAACATGGAACGGCCGCGTTCGGCCGCCAGGTCGAATGGGTTCTGCGCCAGGTCATTTTCTCCGGCGACGGGTTGCGACGCCGAACCCGTAATATTGAAGGAAGAAACATCGTCGATGGAATGCGACCAGGTGTAGGAGGCCAGGAACGACAGGCCGTGGCTAAAGCGCTTGCGCAGGCTAGCTTCCAGGGCGTTGTAGCTGGAGTTTGCGATGCCCGCGATTTCGCCGACCGAACTGTAAATGCAGTTCGGGTTCCCTAACGTGCATCCGGAATAAAGGCGCCTCTGGTTCACATTGTCTTCGGTCGAAATCGGGCACGGGGTTGCCGGCGTACAGCCATCCGCAGGGTCATTGGTGACGGCGCCAGGGATGAACGCCGGTGGGTTGCCTTCAATGAATCGCGGCAGCCTTACACCAGTCGTGCCCACGTAACCGACTTGCGCCAACCAGTCTTCGCCAAAAGAATGTTGAATATTGAGATTCCAATCCTGCGCGTAGGGCAGGTGCAGATTGCGCGCAACCACGAGCAGGGTCATAGGTTCGGGGAAAGCCTGACTGAAAGGATCCGGCGTATAAAACGGATTGGCAAACGAGTTGACGGGAAAACTAATCTGCTGCGTTTTCAGGTACGGAGGGGAGCTGACTGGGTCCTGCAGCGGCCCACCCTCGCCGGTGTAGAACGGCTCGTAGAAAATTCCGTAAGCCGCGCTGATCACGGTTTTGGAGTCGCCACGCGGGTCCCATGCTAAACCAACCCGCGGAGCGAAAGCAGTCCTCTGAGTTGGGATCAAACCTCTTGGCACGCCCGGATCACCGGGATAAAGCAGTCCCGCGGGAGCGTTCGGCACAACTATAGATTGCGCTCCGGGAACGAAGAGATTGACCTCGTTATTGTTCTCGGTGGAAGGAAACGGCAGTTCGTATCGAAGTCCTAGGTTCAGCGTCAGGCGAGAATTGACCTTGTAAGTATCCTGGCCGTAAGCGTCCACAGCTCGATCGCGGATCTCGCGAGCGAAGTTGCCTCCGCCTTGCAGAAAGACAACCGGATCACCGGAAAGGAAGCTGGCAAATCCGTCGCTGTAGGGGAAAGTAGAAAACACGAAGAAGCCATTGCTGGCGATGCCCTGCAATGCATTGATTTGATCGCGCCGGTAGCCGCCGCCGAATTTGAATTCGTGGCGGCCGTGAATCCAGCTGAGAGAGCCGGAGAGGTCAAAAGTATTTTGAAAGGTGTTGCGCGGCCCCGTGATGGGGTCGCCCACCGAAGCGTATCCGCCCACCTGAATAAAAGGCGGTCCGGCTGCCGAAGGCAGAGTCGGAGCATACTGAAAACCCAGGTTCGCCGGTGTCTCGTGATTCAGGTGCTCATCCAGCAGAAAAATATTGCGCAGGAAGGAAAAGCGCGCGACGGCGATCGTGGTGGGCGAAAAGATGTGCGTTTCCTGACCGACGAAATTCTGCGCCCGGTCATACTCACCCACCGGGAAACCGGGAACGTTCGCTCCTACCGGCGATAAAGGATCCGTCGTCGGTCCGGTGCTGAACATGTAGCGGAAATTCAGAGTGTCGGCGTGAGAAAGATAATGATCCAGGCGCACGCCGAATTGGTTGTTATTCTCGATCAGGGTCTGGGTAGCGATGAAACCATTTTCGCCAACATTGGGCAACGGAAAAAACGGCAAGACATTGGCCGCCGTCGGATCGATGGAGGGTAGCTGGTTGTTCACGATTGGGACCGGCGCCGGGCCCATGGCGAAGTTCAGCAACTGCCCGTTGAAGTCGGGCATGCCAGTTTGTTGACTGGTGCAGATCCCACCCACCAGCGAGTCCCCGGGAATAGAAGTGCACAGCTCCGCGAAGTTGCCCTGGCGTTCCGCGGCAGAAGGTACGGTTGCAGGCACGGTCTCACCTTGCCGGTTGCGGAATCCTTCGTAATACCCGAAGAAAAATGTTTTGTCTTTAATAATTGGCCCGCCGAACGTGGCACCGAACTGGTTCTGCTTCAGAGGCTGAACGCTTTGCGTGAAGTAGTCGGACGAATCCATGGCGTCGTTGCGCAGAAATTCCCAGGCAGCCCCGTGAAATGAATTGGTCCCTGATCGCGTGACGATGTTGGTCGTGGAACCGGTGTTCCTCCCGAATTCCGCGTCGGCGTTATGGCTAAGAATTTTGAACTCGGCAATCGCGTCGATGGGTGGCTTAAGCACGAATCCACCGTCCACTGAGCTCTCATTGTCGGCGCCGTCGATCATAAAGTTGTTCGATTCCGGCCGCTGGCCATCGACAGCGTAGGCTTGGTTCTCTCGCGCCGGGCCACCGGCTTCGAGCAGTCCGGGAGTTAACGGCACCACGCCGGGTTGAAGCAATCCCAGCTGAGAAAAGTTGCGTCCGTCGAGCGGAAGGTCGACAATCTCGTGCTCCATTACAGTTTCGCCGAGGCTGCTGACCGTGCTCTGCACCAGCGCTGCATCCGCGCTCACTTCGACCTGCTGCGTCTCCGCCCCAAGCTTGAGGTGAATCCCGACCGTCGCGGTTTCGTTGACATCCAGCGAGATCCCCTGCTGCAAGTACGTCTGGAAGCCTTTCGCTTGAACCTCCAGTTGGTAGTGCCCGATCGGTAACTCGACCAGCACGTACTCTCCTTGACGGTCCGTGATGACAACTCGTGTTAAGCCGGTTTCGATCTGCCTTGCAGTAACTGTAGCGGCCCCAACAATCGCGCCACTCGGATCGCTCACGGTTCCGCGAATGCTTCCTGTGATTTGCTGTCCGGCAACGTTCGCGGTTGTGAGCAAGACCATCAGGAACAATGTCGGCAACTTCGCGCTAGGCATGCTTTTCCCCATTCGTTCTCAAGAATCAAGATTGATTTCGCAAAACAGCTTCTCGCCGGCGCTCTGGAGAACGCACGCGAGAATTCGCCGCACAGATTGAAGTGCGGCGACTATAGGGACGCTTTACAGTGGGGTCAATAATCTGAAAGCAGTATGGGGGTCGATCGCGGCGAGAAAATAAACTACCCGTAGTGCTTTCGCATTATTGCGTCGTAACTCCTGGCGCGCGCAACGCGGCAAGCTACGGATGGGCAGGCCGTTATAGCTCCAGACGATGGTCACAACAGGAATATCAATGCAAGGATAAATATCCTTCGGCGCATCGACAGACGTACCGATGCCCAACAGCAGCATCAGTGCGAGTAAGAGGCTATACGCGATCTTGGCACAGCAATCTTTTATAAGCTTCGCAGCCTTCAAGTTCCCAGCAGGTTGGTTTGCAGTTTCACGTATCCGTGTTCGCGCGCCCACAGGTCCAGAGGCATGGTCGCCAATTCATCCACAACCGGAACCGCTAATCCCATCTTGGTCAAATCGATACTCTTCAGGTAGGTATGGCAGGTGTCGCAGACGTCTACGCGCACATGAGCGATTTCTGGGGCCGAGTAGAAGGCCATCTGCGGCTCCCTTTCTTCTCCGCATGCCGGGCAATAGATTCTTCGAAAGGTCCACTCGTGCGCGCACAGCATACAGATCAGAGACTTTTTTGCTCCGTCGCCTTCAATCCTCAAGACGCCAGTGATCGGCCTGGCTCCGCACAGCGGACAGGTAAAGGGAGTTCCGTCCACAACTGTGGGCTCACGGTGATCAGCGAGATATTCCGCGTAGGGTTGAAGGAAAATCCAGGCCAGCGATAAATCTGAAGAAATCGCTTCACTCGCATCGGCGATGTCAAGTTGCTCCCTGCCTTCATTGCCGGAAGCCGATTCCGGATCGCCGTGCCAGAATTCTTCAATTGCATGTTGCCATCCCAGCGGCCCTTTCTGCTCCAAACTGGAAGCGGCATCCGCCAGCGGCGCGGGCGCGATCTTCCGAATCAAAGATAGGAATACGGGAAACTGAGGCAAGAGGAGAAAGAGATCTAATTCGTTCCGGAGCGGGCGGTCGCCAGAAATCCTGGAAGAAGCTGACAGTGCCTTCTCGACTTGCTCATAGAGCCGCTTCTGAAATGTTAATAGTGAAGAATAGAATCGCAGCCCTTCAGCGGCGAATGGGTAAGAGGAGGTCAGTTCCTTTGCGCGACGGGCGCGACGATCCCACGTTGCCTCCTTCATGGTTTGGGTAGATTGGGTTTGCCTAGATCGGATTCGGACCTGCCTGTGACCTCGTAGTACCACGTGCGATGAAACGTCCACCCCCATGCGCGCGTAACGTACCCGGTAACCATGGATCCAAAACTGCCCTCTTCGAGGAATACGCTCATGTACACGTGAATCAGGAACAGTCCAATCGTGATCAGCGCTACGCTGGCATGAATCAGAATTGCGGCGTAGCGCACGAACCGGAGACTCCACGGAAGCGACTCCGTGTACCAGAGCACGACGCCGGAGAGAAGCAGCAGGATTACGCCGAAGAAAATTCCCCAGAAGAAAAGTTTTTGCCCGAAGTTGAAGCGCCCCACCGGAGGCAGTTTGTCGTCGTGATTTTCAATGTAATCCGGAATCGCCTTTCCCCAGGCGCGATCGGCATCCGTAATTTCCATATCGCCGCGCCATTGGCCGAAGGTCACGAAGAGCGATAGCGTGAATATCAATCCGAACCATGGATGCCAGAATCTGGCTGCCGGACCTCCTCCCACGACTGCGGCCAGCCAGAACAGATAGGGCGACCAGAATGCGAGGCCCGTCATCAACAGGTAGATGTAAGAGAGAGCGCCGATCCAATGATTTACGCGCTCGAAAAACGTGTAGCGGAGGATCGGCTTTTCTTCTTGATGGGCGGCGCTGGAGCGCGAGACCGCGTCGGTCGTCATACCCGCCTCGTTTCGTTGCCATTCGGCTCATTGTCATTCGGCGGAATCGGTTCCTCTCTTTTCGGACCGAATCGCATGTAATGCAGTGCCATGCCGAAGATACCGCCGACCATCGCCAGATTCCCGATCCATTTCAGCGGTCCTTTCCACAGCCGCACTGACCAAGGAATGTGCGGGTCCTTCGGAAGCCCACCATATAACTCCGGATTCTTCGCGTCGTGTAGCACGTAGATCACGTGGGTTCCGCCCACTCCAGCCGGATCGTAAACTCCGGCATCCTGGTATCCGAAATTTTCGCGGAGCTGGTGCGCCCGAGTCTCCGCCAGTTCCTTCATGTCGGTCTTCGTCCCAAAATGCAGGCAGCCGGTCGGACAAGCCTTGATACAGGCCGGTTCCAGGCCCACCGACACGCGGTCGTTGCACAGCGTGCATTTAAATACCTTGCGCGACGGCGGATCAAATTTCGGAATGTTAAACGGGCACCCCGTCATGCAATAACCGCAACCGATGCAATTCGCTTCCTGAAAATCGACAATGCCATTGGCATACTGCACGATAGCGGCGTCAGCCGGACAGGCCGCAAGACAGCCCGGATCTTCGCAATGCATGCACTGGTCTTTGCGCATCAGCAACATCATCGTGCCGTCGGCGCGCTCGTGTTCGTTAAACTTAATCAGATTCCAATAATTCCAGGCCGTCTCCGGCATCGTCTGGTAGGAGTTGTCAAAGGTAGTTTCGGTGAAGGTGTAGCCGTTCCACTCCAGGCAGGCAACTTCGCACGCCTTGCAGCCGATGCAGGTGGTGGTGTCCACCAGTTTGCAGACCTGGAATTCGCGGTTCAAGCCGGCCCCCGGGACGACGCCGGCGTGACCCGAGATTCGGACTAACTCAGTCGCAGCTTGGCTCATGTTCGTTCCTGTTCCCCATTCTTTACGCCTTCTCGATTTTCACAAGAAAGGCCTTGGATTCAGGGGTGTGGGCGTTCGGATCGGTGACCGCGGGCGTCAACAAATTTGCCGGCGTACGCGCATTTCTTCCTTCATCTTCGTCGATGCCGCGGTAGCCCTGATGAATCGGCAGGCCGATCTGGTAAACCTTCTTGCCGTCGATCATCATCGGCCTCAGACGACGCGTAACAAAAGCTTTCGCGATGTACGTCCCGCGCGCGCTGATAACCTTGATCCTGTCGGTGCCGCGAATTCCCTTTTCGTCCGCCAACTCCACTGGAATTTCCACAAACGCTTCCGGGATCAACTGAACGTTCATCGGATTATTTTTCGTCCAGTAGTGATATTGCTCGGTCAACCTGTACGTCGTGCAGACGATGCTGAATTCGTCCGGCGATCCAAACTTGTCGTAAGGCGTGTTGAACTTCTTGACCAGAGGATTGTTCGACTGATCGGGGTGCAGTGGATTCTTAATCGGACTCTCAATCGGTTCGTAATGCTCGGGGAAAGGCCCGTCGGCGAGAACTCCAATCGGAGCGAACAATCTCCCAATGCCTTCAGGATTCATGATGAAGGGCCCCATGTGATCTTTCGGATGGGAATCGGGTTTAAAATCCGGCACATCGTTGCCCACCCACTTTCCCGCCGCTTCGTTCCACCATACCTGCTTGCGCGTCGAATCCCACGGATTCCCCGCAGGGTCGCAGGAAGCGCGGTTGTAAAGCACGCGTCGATTCGCCGGCCACGACCACGACCAGTTGGGATAAACGCCCATTCCCGAGGGGTCTTCTGTCCCCCGCCGCTGGACCTGTGATCCGGCTTCGGTCCACATCCCCGAATAAATCCAATTGCCGCACATCGTCGTGCCGTCGTCCTTCAGCCAGGCGAATCCCGGCAATTGTTGGCCGGCTTTGATCACTTGCCCGGTTGCGTCGTCCTTCAGGTCGGCCAGAGCCTTACCATTCAACTCCATGGCTACCTGCGAAAGCGGAGGATGAGCCGCGTCGGCATAAGCCCAACTCAGATTCAGAATAGGATCGGGGAATTTTCCGCCCTCTTTTTTGTAGAGGTCGCGAACCCGCAGAAAAATCTGCGCGACGATGTCCTGGTCGAGTCGCGACAGTCCAGGCGGCGGAACTGCAGCATACTTCCATGTGACCCAGCGGGCGGAGTTGGTCATGCTACCGTCTTTTTCGGCAAAACCCGCGCATGGCAACCGATAAACCGTAGTTTTGATCGTCTTTTGTTCTTCCGCTGTAATGCCCGGTGCTCTCCAGAATTCGCTGGTTTCGTCCGGATAAATCTCGCCGACGACCAGCCAATCAGCTTTCTTCAATGCGTTGATATTCTTATTGCTGTCCGGTCCGATCATCACTCCGTTCATTCCGAAAGCCATCATGCCTTTGACTTTTTCGTTGTACATGTCCTCCCAGATGTGGGTCCACGAGCAATCCTGACCGGGTTTGGGGAGGTAATCGAAGGCAAATCCGTTTTCTTTTTTCGCCGCGTCACCGTAAAAACCTTTGAGCAGCGAGACCATAAATTTTGGTGTATTCCCGTAGTAGTTCATCGAATCCCAGGGCGACGGCTTGGACGATGTCGGGGTCGTACGTTTCAGAAAAGTCGCCAAATCTTTGTCGTCGGGAACCGGAGCTTTGAGGTATCCGGGGAGCGAGTCATATAACCCGGCCATGTCGGTGGCGCCTTGAATGTTCGAATGTCCGCGCAGCGCATTCACGCCACCACCCGCTCGTCCGACGTTGCCCAGCAGCAACTGAATCATGGCCGCCGTCCGG
>Ga0302324_100021606_pt1 | contig 12540 bp, 14 predicted proteins | sample Palsa_T0_1_FD_201949 | JGI IMG/M metagenome (GOLD analysis project Ga0302324, IMG submission 201949) | Peat permafrost microbial communities from Stordalen Mire near Abisko, Sweden - Palsa_T0_1 | ecosystem: Environmental > Terrestrial > Soil > Palsa > Peat permafrost | place: Sweden: Abisko...
TTACCTATTGGCCCCCTAAAAATTAAACTGGGCCCCCCAATCCCCCCCGACGAACGCAGATAACGCAGGCGCGGTGATCCGGGGGGTCAAGTGGCGTCGCCTTAAGTCTCCACTTCTAAGTCGCACACCCCATGGGATAGCTCCAGTTCAATTCTACACGAGGCTACTCCGCGTGCCCCTTCCAGTCCGCAATGACTGTTCTTCTCTTTATTTGATGGCCAAAATGCGCCGGAAGTCGGGACCCGCAATGATCGGGATATTCTCGTAGGACTTCAGATCGAGGAGGTGATGGTTGTGCGACCACTCGAATTCGTCGTTGTGTCCGGTCCTCGGGCCAACGGAGGCCCGTGCGCAGTACCTTGGCCAGTTCCCGAATCATCGGAGGTGATATTAGCAGGCAGTAACGCCCGGTGAGCGCGGCAGTCCACAATTCCGCTGTAGAACCGAAGGGGTGGCTGAAGCCCGCAATGTAGATATTCGTGTCAACCACTGCCCTAAGACGCGGGTCTGCGTTTTCGGGATTCATGAACGAGGCGGACCGCATCCTCTTCTTTGATATCAAGCTTCTTGGCTTGACGCGCGCCGTATGCCGCAAGCCGCCTGTCTTCAGCGATCAGATCCTCGGGCGAGAGAGGGTTTCTTTTCGCGGAGGCGACAGCCCGCGCGATGCTCAGACGTTCCGCGGAGCGGTTAGTTTCGCGCTCAGAACCCTTGGCGTTGCTATCGGTTATCGTGGCCGCTCGCAAAGTTTGTGCTCCTCTGACTAGTGTACGACATTCTGCCCTGCAGGTCTCTCGTCGGCGGGCAGCGTCGGGCAGCGTCTCTTCCGGCGCGCCGGTGTAGATGGGCAGGTTCACATCGCGCGCCACCACCCGCAATTGCTCACGCGCGGCGGGACGATAGACGTCCACCGACACCATCGGCGGGCGGTGGCCGTTCTTCGAGAGCCAGCGCGCCAGCTTGCCGGTAGATGTGGTTTTGCCGGAGCCCTGCAGGCCCACGATCAGCAGGACGCTAGGCGGTTCGTTCGAGAAGCGCAACTTGGATTCATGGCTGCCCATAATCTTGATCAGCTCATCGCGAACGATTTTGATGACCTGCTGGGAAGGGGAGAGGGACATGAGCACTTCCTCGCCCATGGCCTTCTGCTTGATATTTTCGATGAGCTGCTTGACTACGAAATTGACGTCGGCCTCGATCAGGGCCCCGCGGATCTAGCGTAGGGCGGACTCCATGTTCTCGGGCGTCAGCTTGCCTTCGCCGCGCAGGTTCTTGAAAGCGCGTTGCAGCTTGTCGGATAGGTTATCGAACATGGAAACGGTACCGCGAGAAAGCGGTTACTTCATTATACATTGCGCGCTTCGCGCGCTGCGCGGCCGGGGGTCGTTGGGTTCTTTTTGGGCGGGCTGGCTCCGTGGGTGATCCGATTGGCGGGGCAGGGGCATCATTGTGGCGTAAAGCGAGAGATCTGTGGGGTCGTGGCGGCTCTGGCCCCGGCTCTCCGCGCTGCGCGACTCGATCCTCTAACTGCGCTGCAATATGATTAGGCTCTTTGGAAAAGCCGCAGTGATTACCCAAAATGGGCCAGCGGAGGCTACAGTCGTGGTCCCATAGAAGTCGGCTAGTGACATTGGGCAATCTCGTCCGCAGCCTGAGAGGCTGCCCCACAAGTCTTCCCATCGCTATAATCTAGACAGGCAGCCAATGACCGAACTCCGCTATACCGTGCTCTTTGAACCCGCAGAAGAGGGCGGCTTTGTTGCCACTTGCCCGGCCCTGCCTGGCCTAGTGACCGAGGGCGACACACTGGAGGAAGCACGGGAGATGGTGAAAGACGCCATTCGCGGCTACCTGGAGAGCCTAGCCATGGACGGCCTGCCTGCCCCCAAGGACATCAAGCTGCGCGAAGAACCAGTGAAAGAAGAGATCGAGGTCGCTGTCCCGTGAAGTGTCGCACATTCCAGCATGAGCCAGCGTCTACCCGTCGTCAAACCCAAAGAAGTCATTCGCGCACTGGAGCGGGCCGGATTTTTCATCCAGCACAGCACCGGTTCCCATCGCATCCTTAAGCACCCTGATCGCCCAACCGCCCGCGTCACCGTCGCGTATCATAATCGGGACCTTAAACGCAAGACCCTCGCTTCCATCAACGAGCAGTCAGGCCTCAGCGTCGAAGAGTTTATTCAGCTGCTTTAAGACCCCCGTCCTTCTCACACATACCAACAGGACGACGGTCCTCATCGAATCTGGCTAGCTCGGCGGATCCCTCCGAAACGCGTATCGAAAGCCATTCTCCGCTATACCTCGCAGTTCGGCTTCGGAAAATCCGAAGTGGCGCGCCGCCAATGCATATTCGCCCGATAGCGTGGTCGCGAAAATGGCGGGATCGTCGGTGTTGAGCGTGATTGCCACCCCGGCGTCAAAGAGCCGCCGCACCGGGTGCGCGTCCAGCGAGGCTACCGCTCCGGTGGCCACGTTGCTCGAGATGCACACCTCCAGCGGAATTCCGCGATCGCGCAAATGCCGCAGCAACGCCGCATCTTCCACGGCCCGGATGCCGTGCCCGATGCGCTCCGCGCCTATCTCCAGCGCCGCCCATACCGATTCCGGCCCCACCGTCTCGCCCGCATGCGCCGTCAACCGCAGCCCCGCGCCCTTGGCAAACCGGTACACCTCGCCGAACCATGCGGCCGGTCCGCGCTCTTCATCGCCGCCGATCCCGAACGCCACCACACCATCGTTCACCCGGTCGGCCGCCAGTTCCGCCACCTGCATGGCGTGCTCGACACCGAAGTGACGGACCGCATCCAGAATCCAATACACCTCGACGCCGAATCCAGCCGCGGCCTGGCGTACAGCCGCGTAGACCGGCGCGAACTCCTGCTGCTTCCATAGCACTACGCCGGCAGAAAGAGTGATTTCGGCATACTGCACGGTCTGGGCGGCCAGGCGCCGCATCAAGGCCCGCGTGATGCGCGCGTAGTCCTCTGGCGTGCGCAGCCGCTCGACCACCGATTTGTACGCCGCTATAAATCCCTGAAAACCTGCAAAGCGATACATGGCCCGCACCGCCGCCTGGGTAAGACCCGGGTCCAACTCCTGCATCGTTTCCGGTTCCACGGACCCTTCGAGGTGGAGATGTAGTTCGGCTTTAGGCCAGGCTTGATAGCTGGTCGCGGGATGCATTAAGCATAGGTTGGCATAAAGCGGGGGCGGCCTGAGAGGCCGCTGCAGGCCACGGACCTGCCCCACAGCTTGGGGGCGGATCGGGCGCGATGTCTCCGTTTGGAACGCCGTTCGACCGGGGGAATTGGGTTCGTTCGGTTTCTTCAGATTTTGGGTTCTGCGCGGGGCTATCCGGTTGACCCGGCTCAGTTTGCGCAGCAGGTTCGGCTTCGGCGAGGCGGGCGCGGCGGTCAGCCTGTAGCATGGACAGGTCGCGGAGGGCGCGGGAGAACTCGCGCTGCAGGCAACCCTCGCAGCGCATGAGCTGGGAGAAGGAGTTGTAGTACGCGGAGTCGCCGTGGAAGGCCCAAGCCAGGGAGTTGGAGCGGCCCGCTTTGTTGAACTGATCCGGCATGGGGTTGGTTTCGGCCTGATAATGGAACAGGCCGGCATCCATGTAGCGGACGGAGCGCATTTTGAATTCGGCGGCGACCAGGCGTTCGACCAGGGCGTCCTCGACTTCGTCGAAGGGTTGCAAACGGTTGCGGAACTGATCGAGAAGTTGGAAGAATTCCTGGGGATCGGCATCGGGCGGGAGGAATTTGCCGGAGGTCATGCCGTGGACAGGCTGTTGCGGCTGGAGATCGCTTTGCCTTGGGGAGTGCGGGGTCCGGTGCTTTTCTTCGCGTTTTCACGGTTCGCGTTGGTTTGGGCTGTGGTTGCCATGATAAGGGCTCCTTTGCGTAACATTTCGATACATGCTGTAACGGGACGGGCGATTTGGATCGGCGATAGGGGACCGGAGATCCTTGCCTGTCGATTCTATTGTGGGGCCTGGGTTTGGGGGTATTTGGGGATGAGGGCTGCATGTGGTTGAAAGGGTGGGGAAGATTTGGTGGCGAGTTGTGTGACTGGCACATGACGCGCTGCGCGCGTTGGCGGCCTACGAGGCCGCTTGCAGGCTGCGAGCCTGCCCCACAAGCTGATGAAATGGATTATTGTTAGCGACGAGGTATCTGCGATGACTGAAACAAAAAACGCCACGTCGCGCCGTGTGTTCCTGGGTTCGACCCTGGCCGGAATTGCTCTGCCACATGTGCACGCGGCGGAAGACAATACGATTCAGCTGGCCCTGGTGGGGTGCGGCGGGCGCGGCACGGGCGCCGCCGAAAACGCGCTGGGACTTAAGAACGGGCCCATCAAGCTGGTGGCTATGGCCGACGTGTTCCCGCAAAAGCTGAGCGACAGCCACGGGCACCTGCGCGGCCGTTTTGCTTCCCAGATGGACGTGCCAACGGACCGGCAATTCATCGGCTTCGACGCCTTCCGCAAGGCTATGGACTGCCTGAAGCCAGGCGACGTGGCCATTCTGGCGACACCGCCGGCGTTCCGCTGGGTGCATTTCCGCTACGCCATCGACAGGGGCCTGAACGTGTTCATGGAAAAGCCGGTCACGGTGGACGGCCCCACCACGCGGCGCATGATCGCACTGGGCGAAGAGGCCGAGCGCAAGAACCTGAAGGTCGGCGTGGGTTTGATGATCAGGCATTGCCGGGCTCGCCAGGAGCTGCTCAAACGCGTTCGCGACGGGCAGATCGGAGACATCGTGGCGATGCGCGGCTACCGCATGGGAGGAAGCGGCGGTACTGCGCCGGTGAAGCCCGAGGGCACCTCCGAGCTGATGTACCAGATCCGGCTGTTCCACTCGTTTCTGTGGGCCAGCGGCGGTGTCTTCAGCGATTACTATATCCACCAGATCGACGAGCTCTCGTGGATGAAAGGCGCGTGGCCGGTGGAGGCGATGGCCCTGGGCGGCCGCCAGTACCGCGGCGATTCGGTGGACCAGAACTTCGATGTCTACGCGGTCCAGTATGCCTATCCGGACGGCACGCGCCTGTTTTTCGATGGCCGCAACATGCCCGGTGTACACAACGAGTTCGCCAGCTACCTGCACGGGTCGAAGGGCTCGGCCGTGGTTTCGAGCAACGCGCATACGCCGGGGCACACGCGCATTTATACCGGGCAGAACATTCCGCGCTGGCAAAGCGGCCAGAAAGAGCCGGCACCGGAGAACCTGGCGTGGGCGTTCCCGCAGCCGGAGCGGTCGCCCTACGACTGGGAGTGGGACGACCTGATCGCAGCCATTCGCGACGATAAGCCGTACAACGAGGTGAAGCGCGGCGCCGAAGCCAGCCTGGTCGCGTCGATGGGGCGCTTCGCGGCGCATACCGGCCAGCTTGTGACCTTCGACCAGATGATGAATCACGACCACGAGTTCGCGCCCGACGTGGACAAGTTGACAATGGACGGACCTGCGCCGCTGCGCGCGGACGCGCAAGGCAAGTATCCGCTGCCGGAGCCGGGGATTAAGACCACGCGGGAGTATTAAGAAGCCAAGGAAGTCACCGGCCCGTTGCGTTAGCCACGACTTTCCCTTACTCTGAAAGCAGTATGCACCAGGAGCAGAAAGCCATGACGATTCATCTGACGCCAGAACAAGAGCGCCTGGTTCAGGCTGTTATTAGCCGCGGCGCCTACGAGTCCGTCGAGCAACTGGTAGATGCGGCTTTGGTTGCCGTCGAACAGCGCACCGTGCCAGGCTTTGCGGGCACACAGGAAGAATTGGAAACCTTGCTTGCCGAAGGGCTGGCATCGAAGGAACTCCCGGAAAACGAATTCTGGCATTCGGTGAACACGCAAACCAACGCCCTGCTTGCCGAGCATAATCGTGCCCGCATATGAACCTAGCGTCGAAGAAGAAGGTGCCGTAGCCATGAGCGTGACCTTAAACCTAAAACCAGAAGTAGAAAAAGGCCTGATGGCGCGTGCGCATGCGCGGGGTGTCTCGCTGGACGATTACCTTCAGGAACTCGTCGCCGGGGAAGCGGGAGTGCCGGCCGCTGCGGAGGCGCGCCCAATTGAAAAAGCGGTTCGATAGTCTTTCCGACCTACTCCTCGCTTCTCCCTTTGCCGGAGCCGATCTCGATCTGGAGCGATCCAGGAACTATCCGCGCCCGGTTGATCTTACATGAGTGGGTTCCTGATCGATACGAATGTTCTGTCCGAGTACAATCGGCCGGTGAGCGTCATCACTCTGGCGGAAATTCAGAAGGAAATCGAGCTGTGTGCCGAGGGCAAGCGCCGTGCTCGGCTTGAACAATGGCTGAAACAAGACCTGGAAGTCGTTCTCTGGCCGCATACTTCCAGTGGATCGCCAGGTGGCCGATCGCTGGGCATCGCTTGTTGCCCAGGGAACACTGGGGGGGGCGGCCTCTGCCCACAGTCGATTCACCGATTGCGGCGACCGCGCTTGCATACGATCTAACCTTAGTCACCCGGAATGTGCGCGATTTCGAGAGCATCGGTGGGAACATCATCAATCCCTGGGAAGCGCCATAGCTTTGGTTAACGAGGGATAGCGTTGGGCAACTTTCGGACCGCCGGCGGAGCAGCCAATTGACAACCACTATTGCCGGGACTAGGATTGTCCATGGTCCTTCGGCTATCGGTCGCGACACTTGTGCTGATTACTGGTTGCGCTACGGCGCAGCCGCCATCGCTAACATACACTCTGCTTGTTGAAAACATTGAGGATCCCGAAAATCTGGTAACTGGAAGCGGCGGTGTGCTCTATGGGACTACCGGTCCGGAAACCCATCAGGCTTATTCTGTAGCTCCTCCCGCATCTCCAGGTGCGCCCTGGACCTACACTGTGATCCATACCTTCAATGGGGGCGCCGATGGCAATCCCAACCCAGGCTTGGTGATCGGTAAAGGCGGGGTGCTGTACGGTACAACCTATGAAGGCGGCTGTGCCGGAACCGGAACCCCCAATCCAGTCTGCGGCATTGTATACTCGTTGACCCCGCCGGCTTCTTCAGGCGGCACTTGGACCGAGGACATTATCTATAAGTTCGGGAAGAACACTAGTCCGACCACAGGCGTGGTGATTGGGGCTGGAGGAGTGCTTTACGGATCCACGGTTTTCGGCGGAGCCAACGGTGACGGCGCGATTTTCTCGCTAACCCCGCCGGAATCTCCGGGCACGCCTTGGACCTACACTTTGCTCTATAGCTTCACAGGCGGCAGCGATGGGCACGGCCCGGTGAAATTCGTAATGGGCAAGGACGGAATTCTCTTCGGCACTACCAGCAACGGCGGGACCGGCCACGGCACGTTGTTCGCCCTAAAGCCGCCAGCCGCCCCGGGCGACACCTGGACCAAGGAGATTCTGTGCAGCTTCGCGGGTGGAAGCAGCGGAGATGATCCTTCGGTGTAGTGATCGGCAAGGACGGCGTGTTGTATGGCACGATGGCGGAGGGCGGCAATTCGTCGTGTTCTAGCGACTTCCTCAGCGGCTGCGGGACCGTGTTTTCTGTGGCACCACCGGACTCGCCTGGCTCCCACTGGGTCTTCAGCACGCTCTATGGCTTCACAGGCGGCGATGACGGATGGAATCCCTCAGGTGTGGTGATTAGTGTCGATGGCCGGCTCATCGGCACGAGCTATTTGGGCGGACCTGCGACCTATAATGGAGCGGTCTTCACGTTGACACCGCCAGAATCCGCTGGCGAGTCTTGGACCGAAACGACTCTTTGGGGTTTCCCTAACAGCCTCGACGGAACCAACCCGGGTTACGGCGTGGTGTTTGGGACTGATGGCGGGCTATACGGCACGGTCATTGGCGGGGTGTTCTCATTAACAAATTAAGTCCTGCGGCTAATACGCGTTCGCAACCAGCCCGCCATCCACTTCCGTCGGTCTTCACTACCGCCCGCGCACCACGGCGACCCTCCCAGGGGCGCCGCGTGCCGTATCCTTCACTGGCGAATGGAGAAAACCGGCCGCCGCGGAATGGCGGTTCGCTGAAGAAATGCCACCGCATCGAAGCATTGAGAGCGTGAGTACACGAACGAACGCCCTAATTGCCGAGCACAAAACCGCCTCGCGTTCGTGAGTGTTTTGTAACGACAAGCGGCCAACAGCGACGCGGTGCGGCAGTCTTTGCGCCGGCATTGGATGGAAGTTTGTTCTTTACGTCTGAGTCGGACGGCGAAGCCCAAACCTTACGGCTTGATTTCATAATCCGGCCAGCAGTTTTCGATCTGCTGCCAGGGGGCGTTGGGATCGGCGGCTGAAGTGGACAGCGACTGCGCGGACCACTGGTCACCAAAGATGAGAATTCCCGCCCCTCCTGAGCCTGCCGGCAGCGCGAATTTCGGATCGAGAATCCTGGCGATCTGGTCGCGCGCGCCTTCCAGGTGTACGCGCGTCGTGCGGTCCGTCGTCCGGGTGATCGCGGCCGCGATGGAAGTGCTCAGCGCGCGCAGCTCGCCGCGGTAGAACGGCTTCTCGTCACCGCTAGAAGCGAATATCGCGACGGGGAATCCGGCCGGCAATCCGGCGGGAAGCGTCACCGCCGGTCCATTGAGCTTCGCATTCACCAGGTCGAGATAGTTGCGCTGGAGTTGCCGCCGGTAGGCGTCGATGGCCGTCTGCGGGGTGTCGATCTCGCGCCAGATGCCGTGCCGCACGGCAGCCAGGAAATCCGCCGGGCGATAGGCGGCGGACCCATCCAGCGCATCCTGCTCGACTAGCCGGGCAAAGCGCGGGCTGCTCAACAAATTGCTCAGCACCGAGCGTTGCGCATTGCCCACCCGGTTGATGGCGCCGAGCGGCTCGATGCGGCGCAGGATCTCCTTGTCAATAGCCCATTGCGGTGTCGCAAAAGCGTTCTCGTTGAGGAACGTTACCGCGGCTGCCTGGCGCGTCTTGGACAGCGGCGTAAAGATGACGCCCTCCTGCCCGATGTTCTTCTGCTGCGAATCCAGCCCGCCCACCAGCGCGGCGACGTGGTTCATCTCGAGCGTCCACTGGCCCAGCATGCGGCCATACAACTCGGACAGATCCTCGTAGGGATCGCCCTTCTGTGTGCTGGTCGCGGTGAGCATCAAGCGGGCCACGCGCTGCAGGTTCTTCACTCCCAGCGCGGTGGATTTCAACGCATCCGCATCCCCTACAGCTTCGGTCAACTCGCCCGGATCGGAACCGGCCGCGCCGGGTGTGGAGAAGCGATACCACGGCGTGGTATCCTGCTCGCGAGCCCACTCGTCGAGCGTGCTCTTTTCGGCGTCGGCCGTCCCGGCGCCCGCGATGGGCTGGTAACCCCAACGCGTGGCCCAAACGTCGTACGGTCCCACGACCGGCACCAGGTCGGCCAAGTCGATGCCATCCTCGGGCTGCGCCACATAGTTGAAGCGCGAGTAGTCCATGATGGACGGCGTGTGCCCCATTTTCTTGACCCACTCTTTGTCGCGCACCTTCTCCTGCGGGTACAGGGAACTCGCCTTCATATTGTGCTGGAAGCCGAGGGTATGGCCGACTTCGTGAGCACAGACGAACTCGACCAGGCGGCCCATGAGATCGTCGGGCAGGGGCAACTTCTGGGCGCGCGGGTCGAGCGGCCCCACCTGCAGAAAGTACCAATCGCGCTGCAGGTTCATGACGTTGTGATAGAACTGGATGTCCGCGTTCAGGATCTCGCCCGTGCGCGGGTCCGAGACGTGCGGGCCCATAGCGTTCTCGATCGTGGAGGGCAGCCAGCGGATGACCGAATAGCGCACATCCTCCGGGCTGAAATTCGGATCCTGTTCCGCGGTGGGAGCGGGTTTGGCGACGATCGCGTTTTTGAAGCCGGCCGCTTCGAAGGCTTTCTGCCAGCTCTCCACGCCGCGTATCATATAGGGGACCCACTTCGAAGGCGTAGCTGCATCGATGTAATAGACGATAGGCTTCACGGGTTCCGAAAGCGCGGCGCCCGGGTCCTTTTTCTCGAGCCGCTAGCGCGTAATGTAGATGCGCTTGGGCGCGCGCTGTTCGTCGCGGCCGTAATCCATTTGCCGCACCGAGAAGTAGCCCACCCGCTCGTCAAACAGGCGCGGCGTCATGGGATGCTCGGGTAGCTTCACCATGCTGTGATGCAGCACCACGGTGGCGCTGCCCGGCCGCATGCCCCCCGCGGCGAACGGATTTTCAGTTCGCACGGCGCCGATGGGCGTCGCCATTCGCGTGTAGGTGTGGGTGGATTCCACTTCGATATTTTCAGGGTACGGCGAAATGCGCTCGATATACGAACGGCTGGCGTCCATGGTGCTGGCGTTGAGACGCTGGCGTGCGCTGAGCTCAAACACATCGCTAGTGAATAAGCGAGTCACTTCAATGATGATGGAAGGCTCGTGGCCGGTCTCTTTGTACTCTTTGATCTCAGGCCGCACGAGCTTGCCGGCGGCGTCTTTGGCGGCGGCGGGCTTGGGCGCGCCGGGTTTGGCCGCGTCCTTCGCACCAGTTTCTTTGGACGGCTTTTCGACAAGCGCCGGCGTTTCGCCAGGCTGCTCGTCTTTGGCTTCCACGCTTTCTTTGTCTTTATCTTTGTCCTTGTCTTTGTCTTTAACTTTGTCTTTGTCTTTGTCTTTAACTTTGTCTTTGTCTTTGTCTTTGTCTTTGTCTCTTTCGGGCTCCTTGCCGAACGCGGCAATCGGAAAACTCATGACGATCGTGTCGTTATTGGCCGCCTTCACGGCCAGCGAAATGGGTGTCTTCGGATCGGCCACCACCTCGTAATTCACTTCCCGGAGATTGATCTTGTTTGCATTGCGCTCCCAGCGGACCACCCGCTCGGACACAAACTGGCCGCCGTAGCCGACGCCCGTAGTGGTACGCGCAATCTGCGTCACGAAAAGAAATTCCCGGTTCAGTTCGGTCTTTGGAATCTCGTAATAATACTTATCCTTGATCTCGTGTACGGTGAACAGGCCGGTTTTCGACTTGGCGTCTTTGGTGATCACTTTGTCGTAGGCCTGCGGCTGTTGCGACGACGAGCCGGACGAGAGGCGGCCCAACGCGGCGGTGTCTCCGCCGCCGGGGAGGTCGGCCGGCATGGGCAGGGGCTCCTGAGCTGTTTAAAGAAAAAACGCAATCGGGATAACGAGAACGCCGCGGACGGCTGCAGTCATCGCGCACTCCTTATTGGTGAATTTCCTAATAATACCGTGAATCAGGCGCAGATGGCGCGAGGAGACATTGTCTGATCTGCTCGTACACGGCGGGATCGTCGAGCAGGTCGAGGTGACTCAGTCCGTAACCGACCCACTGGCGGGATTTCGGGATTGCCAAGGTCCGCCGGGGATCTTTGTGGATGCCCAAGGCGCTGTCCACGGGCACCAGCCCATCTCCCATCGGGCCGGTGAGCGCGCGCGTTTTCCTTCCGACGGCGGCTGCCAGCGCATAAGACTGTACACTCTCCGGCAGGGCCAACGGCTGACGCAGGTCCGGTGAGACACGGAAGCGATCGCGCCCGGACCAATCGCCATCTACAAGATTGCCGTAGCGAAGGTCGGTGATCCCGGCGCTGCGAATCCTGCCCAGGCGGGCGAAAGCGGCAGTGTAGGGACTTAAACCGAGAGCTGCGTTTATCCAAGCGCCGCCACGCTCGAGCGGCGCGCCGTGGTGCGGGGTGCCCAGGAAAACGAGCTTGCGCAAGCGGCGCGGCCAATCGTATCCCGCCGCCGCGGCATAATAACAGCCGCTGCGCGCCACCAAGCCACCCATGCTGTGGCCGATAATTGCGAACTCTTCCAACGGGACGGGCCACTGCTCGATCAGCGTCTCGAGTAAGTCGGCGAAGACATGCCCGTTAGTGGAGATATGCAGTCCGCTATTGTAGTGGAGGTGGACGGGAGTGTATCCCAAGTCGCGCGCCAGGGCTGCTCCATGGTTGTGGCCATGGTTGTGCCCATTTCGCGTCCATTGCAGATCGCTCATGCACAGCCCATGCGCCAACAGGACCAGCTTGTTGCCCGGCTTGCAGAATTGGGGAATCGCGGCGGCCAAAGCCGTCCGCTCGAGAACAAGAGGGTTGCCATTCTGGCGCAAGCGCATGGCGATAGCCAGCGGATTCCCGGTGGCGGCCAGATGGTCGCCCATAACCCCGTTCAACGCCGCTCGCACGGCCTCACGTTGGGGCTCGGAATTCCTCTCCCCTAGCAGGGGAATGAGCGGGGTGAGCAGGGCGTCGATGCCGCTTCCCACCAGCCCGTTTATTGCGCGAATGCTCTGATAAACCAGGCCCGTAATGCCGCCGGCGGGCCCTTCCAGCGGTGTGCCGAGAATTCCAGGCTTGCGCGCGATGTTGACGTGCATCGCCTCAACCAGATCGGCGAGTCCCGCGGTGGCGTCAACCGCCAGGCGGCTGAATCCCAAAACATCGGACGGATGAACCGCGCTCGTCTTGGTCATATCAGCTTCCTTGCTGCATTGCAGCATTAAAACAAATTGTAGCAGAGGGCAGTAGGTTCACGCGCCTGCATCGTTGGGCTC
>Ga0302324_100021607_pt1 | contig 12540 bp, 9 predicted proteins | sample Palsa_T0_1_FD_201949 | JGI IMG/M metagenome (GOLD analysis project Ga0302324, IMG submission 201949) | Peat permafrost microbial communities from Stordalen Mire near Abisko, Sweden - Palsa_T0_1 | ecosystem: Environmental > Terrestrial > Soil > Palsa > Peat permafrost | place: Sweden: Abisko...
CCTTCGGCCAATGGCTATACCGACCAGACCAATACGAATTTAGGGACCAGTTTCTCGGCGCCCATCGTGTCCGGGATCGCGGCGCTCATGCGGGCCGTCAATGCCAATCTCACTCCCCCGCAATTGATTGCGCGCATCAAGGCCAGCGCGACCCCCTACCCACAACCGGCTGGTTTGGCACAGTGCATGGCCGGTTCCAGCTCGACGGTCGAATGCGCGTGCACCACCGGCACCTGCGGCGCCGGCATGGTCAACGCGCTGAGCGCGGTGAAAGCCGCGCTCAATCCCATTGCGGCGGTGAAAATACCCGCGGGCTTCATCGGCGGCGCGGGGACTTTCGATGCCAGCGGCAGCGCCGCGGCTTGCGGCGCCACGATTGCAACCTATGCGTGGTCGAAGAGCGGCGCGGTGGCCATCAATTCCGGCGCGGCGAGTGCCCAAGTGACTGTCACCGCCAGCGGCGCAGGAACACTGACCCTGGTCGTGACGGATTCGTCCGGCAACCGAGACACGGCGGTGGTGACGTTCAGCGCTAGCAGCGCAGCGACTCCGGCGCCAGCGGCCGCCGGTAGTGCCGCGTCCGCCTGCATTGCGCCCATGACGGTGACGCCTGTCGCCCCGGTGGTCAGCGCTGCGTTTTCGCCGGCCAGCGTTGCGGTAAGTGTGCCCGCCGTGCTCGTGGTCAGCTTCAACAATACCAACGGTTTTGCCCTGACCCAATCCGCTATTACGGTGTCGTTGCCGGCCAATCTGACCTTGGGAAATCAGGCGCCCACGAGCACGTGCGGCGGAGCCGCGTTGTCGCTCAGCAGCACATCGAGCAGTGTCACGCTGTCCGGAGCGAATATTCCGGCCAACGGCACCTGTGATGTTTCCTTCGGCGTTACGAGCGCGACGGTGGGCACTTACTCAGCCAGCATCCCGGCAAATGCCCTGGTGACAGCTCCTGCCGGGAGCAATACCGCGTCGGCCTCTGCGACGCTGGACGTCAAGGCGGCGAACAGCAGCCTGACGCCGGCCGCCAGCGGCGGCGGCGGTGGTGGCGGTGCCCTCGATTGGATGGATATCCTGCTCATCGCCGGCGTTCTGCTCATTGCTCGAGGGCATGCCGCGAAGCAAATAGGGCGCGGGGCGCAAGTCATGGACAAAACGCGCCGCAGGCGATGACGTTATAATTGGTGCGATGACTAACAACCCCAACGCGCGGCGCGCCACAATTCAATCGGTAAAAACCCATCGCGACGCCCGCGGTACGTTGTTCGAGCCCTTGACGGACGCAGAGTTGCACGCGCAGAAAAACGTGCACGTCGTCCTGACCCAGCCCAACGAGGTACGCGGCAATCACGTGCATCGGACCGCCGTGGAAACCACCACGGTGGTGGGGCCTTGCCGCGTGCGCCTCAAGCAGGAGGGAGAAATCAAGGACATCGATGTGGCGGTGGGAGACATCCTGCGGCTGACGATCCCGCCAGGTGTGGTGCACGCTTTCCGCAATACCGGCAGTACCGCCATGGTGCTGGTGTCCTTCAGCACCAACCTGCATGATCCCGACGGTACCGATACCGAGCGCGAGCAGATTCTATAAATCCCTGGCAGGGGAATCAAGGTGCGGGCCATCTCGTTTAAAAACACCGTCCTGTTCAAGCGCGGGATTTGGTTGAGCGCGATCGCGCTGATCCTGTTCGTCAGTGCGCCATCCGCGCTGAATGGGAACCTGTGGAGAGATCCCCTGCCGAGCGCCATTGCCATTGGAATTCTCTGTGCGGCATTGATCTATTTCTTTTGGAACACGCAGATGCACCGGCTCGCAGATGAGGTGCTCGATTGCGGCGATCGTCTGAAGGTTCGCCGCGGACGAATTGAGGAGACGATCCCTCTCTCGCAGGTCTCTGTCGTCGGAGTATCCAGCAGCGGCGGATTCCATCGCATCACGCTGCGCCTGAAAGAACGCTCGAAACTATTCGGCGATCGAATCGAGTTTCTGCCGCAAGCCAGTCTGTGGTCGAATCTCGCCGCCCTAAAAGCTCTGGCTCAAGAGCTCAGCGAACGCGCTCAACGTCAGTGAGCATAAGGCGTCATGAGGCTCCCGCCTGGGGCACCTCAAGTTCGTAGCCTCGCTTGAAATCGCGAATGTGCTTCTCCATCCACTCCTTGGCTTGTTCGCTCTTTTTGAGCTTGATTGCCTCGATGATCTTATTTTGTGCCGCCTGAATTCGCGCGCGCGCCTGCGGCACGCGATCAATGAGCTGCGTCAGCGCCGGCACCAGCAGCAAGTTGAGTGGCGCCTGCGACAGGGCCAGTACTTGATTGCCGCTGGCGGAAGCGACCGCGGTGAAAAAATCCACGACCGCTGAAACGGCGCCCGCGGTATCGGTGATTTCGCGCTTGAAGCGCGCGCTGGCGCGCGTCAGCCCGAGCAGCTGCCCCGCGGTGCGCCGCTCGGCGGCGTATTGCGCGGCGGCGGGCTCGATCGCCATCATCGCCTCCCACAGCTCCATGAACGTCACATCGTGCAGCGCCAACGCGCGGCTCACGCCGGAACTGACGCGGCGCGGTTCCGGGCGCGTAACGCGCAGGCGCTTCTCGCCGCGTTCTCGTCCCAGCAGTCCGTGCACCTCCAGTTCGCGAATTGCTTCACGTATCGTCGAACGGTTGACGCCGAACTGACGTGCAAGGTCGGTTTCAGAGGGCAGGGCGTCGCCGGTGCGCAAAGTTCTTTCGACAATGCGCTGTTCGATCAGGTTGGCGATCTGCCGGTAGGCTGGGTGATCATCGAGCGGCACGAACAGGTCGCTCATGCGCCTTCTCCGAACAGCTCGCGGCCAATCAGCATGCGGCGAATCTCCGAGGTGCCGGCGCCTATTTCGTAAAGCTTGGCATCGCGCAGCAGCCTGCCCGTGGGGTAGTCGTTGATGTAGCCGTTGCCGCCCAACAATTGAATGGCATCGAGAGAGGCGCGGGTGGCGGCCTCGGCGCAAAACAAAATGCACGCGGCGGCATCTTTGCGCGTGTAATCGCCGCGATCGCACGCCGACGCCACCATGTACGCATAGCTGCGGCAGGCGTTGAATGAGGCGTACATGTCGGCCAGCTTGCCCTGGACCAGTTCAAAGGTACCGATCGGTTGACCGAATTGTTTGCGCTCGCGCACGTACGGCACTGCCACGTCCAGCGCCGCCGCCATGATGCCGAGCGGGCCGCCGGACAGCACGACACGTTCGTAATCCAGACCGCGCATCAGCACGTTCACGCCCTGATTTTCCGTGCCCAGCATATTGGCGGCGGGCACCGCGCATTGATCGAACACCAACTCGCTGGTGCTCGAACCGCGCATTCCGAGCTTGTCGAGCTTTTGCGCCGGCGTAAATCCCTGGAAGTCCTTTTCAATGATGAAGGCGCTAATGCCGCGCGAGCCCGCTTCGGGCGCGGTTTTGGCGTACACCACCAGCACATCGGCCTCCGGCCCATTGGTGATCCACATTTTGCGGCCATCGAGCACGTAATGGTCGCCGTGGCGGATGGCTTTGAGCTGCATCGAGACCACATCAGACCCTGCACCGGGCTCGGACATGGCCAGGGCGCCGACATGCTCGCCGCTGATGAGCTTGGGCAGGTAGCGCTGTTTTTGCGCCTCCGAACCGTTGAGCGCCAACTGGTTCACGCACAGATTGGAATGCGCGCCATAACTCAACCCCACCGCGGCTGAGGCTCGCGATATCTCCTCCATCGCCACGGTGTGCGCGAGATAACCCAATCCCGCACCGCCGTGCTCCGGGCTTACGGTGAGGCCTAACAGGCCGAGTTCGCCGGCTTCGCGCCACAGATCGCGCGGGAATTCGTTGCTGCGGTCTATTTCCTGCGCGCGCGGCGCGATGCGCTCTTCCGCGAATCGACGCACCTGATCGCGGACTGTGTCGATCACCTCGCCAAGGCCGAAGGTGAATTCTCGATATGCGGAATTGGCCATTTTGCCGGCCCCCATTGTCATCGGACCAAGATCGTTGGATAATCGGACTGTCCGACAATTCTGCCACGCTCAGGGCAACAAAGCCAATGGCCAAATTAGCTTCGCAACTCGATACTCGCTCGCCGGACTTTGCCGAGAACCGCGCCGCCATGCAGGGGCTGGTCGATGATCTACGCGGCACGCTACGCCGCAATGCGGCCGGCGGCAGCACTGCCGCGCGCGACAAGCACACCAAGGCCGGCAAGCTGCTCGCGCGTGAGCGCATTGCCGCGCTGCTCGATCCGGGTTCGCCGTTCCTGGAGCTGTCGGCGCTGGCGGCGCAGGGCGTGTATGGCGAGGAACTGCCGGGTGCGGGGCTCATCACCGGGGTCGGCCGGGTGTCTTCGCGGCAATGCATGATCGTCGCCAATGATCCCACGGTGAAAGGCGGCACCTACTATCCGCTCACCGTGAAGAAGCATCTGCGCGCGCAGGAGATCGCCGCGGACAACGCGTTGCCTTGCATCTATTTGGTCGAAAGCGGCGGCGCCTTCCTGCCGAAACAGGATGAGGTATTCCCCGACCGCGATCATTTTGGCCGGATCTTCTTTAATCAGGCGCGCCTTTCGGCGCAAGGCATCGCCCAGATCGCGGTGGTGCACGGCTCATGCACCGCCGGCGGCGCGTATGTTCCGGCCATGTCCGATCACGCCATCATCGTACGCAACCAAGGGCGGGTTTTTCTCGGCGGCCCGCCGTTGGTCCGCGCCGCCACCGGTGAGGAGATCGATGCGGAGTCCTTGGGCGGCGCGGATGTTCACTGCCGCCGCTCCGGGGTCACCGATTACTATGCGGAAAATGACACCCACGCGCTGGCGTTCGCTCGCCGCGCGGTCGCGCGATTGCGCCAGCCGAACTTGCGCACCGCGCAATCGAGTTCACCGCTGAGCGGCCGCGACAACCCCTTCGATCCCATGGAACTGTACGGCGTCATCCCGCAGAATTCGCGCAAACCCTATGACGTGCACGAGCTCATTGCCCGCTTGGTTGACGGCGCGTGGTTCGATGAGTTCAAAGCGCTCTACGGCACAACGCTGGTGTGCGGTTTCGCGGATATTCACGGCATCACGGTCGGCATATTGGCGAATAACGGCATCTTGTTTTCCGAAAGCGCCTTGAAAGGCACGCATTTCATTGAGTTGTGCTGTCGCGAGGGCATCCCGCTGGTGTTTCTACAGAACATCGCGGGCTTCATGGTGGGTCAGGCGGCCGAAGCAGGCGGCATCGCCAAAGATGGCGCCAAACTGGTAACCGCCGTGGCCTGCGCGTCGGTGCCGAAGTACACCGTCGTGATCGGCGGCAGTTTTGGTGCCGGAAATTACGCCATGTGCGGCCGCGCCTACAGTCCGCGCTTCTTGTTCCAGTGGCCCAATGCGCGCACCTCAGTCATGGGAGGCGAGCAGGCGGCCAGTGTCTTGGCAACGATCAAACGCGAGGCACTGGAGCGCAACGGCGAGACCTTCAGCGATGCCGATGAGGAAAAGCTCAAGGCGCCGATTCGCGAGCAATTCGAGCGCCAGGGACATCCTTACTACGCTTCCGCGCGGCTCTGGGACGATGGGGTCATCGATCCGCGCGACACCCGCAACATCTTGGGGCTGGCGCTGGCGCTGACGCGCGCCCAGGAAACCGCCGCCACGCGCTTCGGCGTGTTTCGAATGTGAGATAAGGCAATGATCCGACGACTCTTGGTCGCCAATCGCGGCGAAATCGTTTGCCGCATTGCGCGCACGGCGCGGCGCTTGGGAGTGACGACGATTGCCGTGTATTCCGATGCCGATCGAAACGCGCAGCACGTGCGTAGTGCCGACGAGGCGTACCACCTCGGCGCCGCGCCAGCCGCGGAGAGCTACCTCAATATCGGTAAGCTCATCGCGCTGGCCAAACGTGTCGGTGCGGATGCCATTCACCCCGGCTATGGATTTCTGTCTGAGAATTCCGGCTTCGCGCAGGCCTGCGTCGATGCGGGCCTGATTTTCGTCGGTCCTCCTGCGGCGGCGATCAAGGCCATGGGCTCGAAAAGCGCCTCGAAGGCCGCGATGGCGGCGGTGGGCGTGCCCGTGGCGCCGGGCTATCACGGCAGCGAGCAGTCGGCAGTGCACCTCCGCGACGAGGCGGCGCGGGTGGGATTTCCGCTCATCATCAAAGCCAGCGCCGGCGGCGGCGGCAAGGGTATGCAGGTCGTCAATTCTGCCGCAGAGGTGCCGGCCGCGGTGGAATCAGCGCAGCGTCTGGCGCGAACGGCTTTTGGAGATGATCGGCTGCTGATGGAGCGCTACTTCCCCAAAGCACGGCACGTGGAAGTGCAGATTTTTGCCGACTCGCACGGACAGACCATCAGCCTCTTCGATCGCGATTGCTCGGTGCAGCGGCGGCATCAGAAGATCATCGAGGAGGCACCGGCGCCGGGTCTGCGCGAGGATGTGCGCGCGGCGATGGCGCAAGCGGCGGTCAAGTCGGCGCAGGCCGTGGGCTACGTCGGGGCGGGCACGGTCGAGTTCTTGGTCGACGATGCCCAGAATTTCTACTTCATGGAAATGAATACCCGTCTGCAAGTGGAACATCCGGTGACGGAATTGATCACGGGCGTCGATCTGGTCGAGTGGCAATTGCGAGTGGCCTGTGGCGAGCCTCTGCCCGCGACGCAGGAGCTGCGCTGCCGCGGATTTGCCGTCGAGGCGCGCTTGTACGCCGAAGATCCCGTACACGACTATTTACCCAGTGTGGGCCGCATCGCGCACCTGCGCTGGGCGCAAGCCTCGCCGGGCGTGCGCCAAGATACCGGGGTCGAAGAGGGTGACGAAGTATCGAGCTATTACGACCCGATGCTTGGAAAAATCATTGCTTGGGGAGAGTCGCGCGCCACGGCCATCGATTTATTGCGACGCGCGTTGGGTGAAATCGAGATCGTCGGCGTGGCGACCAACCGCGCGCTTCTATCGAGCGTGCTCGGCGATCCAGAATTTCGCCGCGGCGCGGTGGCCACCAATTTTCTGGGCGCTCGACGCGAACACTTAAGCTTCGGCGCTGAGGATGCTTCGGCCGCCGACATGGCGATGGCGGCGGTTTGGTGTGCCGCGCGCCGCACCGACGGCAATGCGCTTTGGGAAGACACCCGCGGCTGGCGGCCCGCGGCGCCGGCGACCACAACTTGGCGCTTCGGCGAGTCGGTGGTGAGCCTCGATTCGACCGCCTCGGACCGCTACCTGGCGAAAGTTATGGGTCAGGAACTCAAGTTGATCATGCTCGCGCGCGATGCGACCTCGCTCCAGGTTGAATGCGACGGCGAAATAACCAGGGTGAGCGTATTCGAGGACGCGCCGGCGCTGCATCTATTCGCGAGCGGCCGGCACGTCGTCGTGAATCTTGTGAGCACCGACGATTCCCTGCAGGTGGTTGGGACCGCGGAGCAGGGCTCGCTGCTGACGCCTCTGCCGGGTACTGTTGTCGCGGTGCACGTCGCCGCCGGCCAGCACGTTGCCCGCGGCGCACCGCTGATCACCGTCGAAGCCATGAAAATGGAGCACACGCTCACCGCGCCGTATGAAGGCGTCGTGTCGCGAATCGCCTTTGGGGTGGCGGACCGGGTTCAGGCCGGCGCGGTATTGGTGGAACTCGCGCCGCTGTGACGGCGTGAAGCTTTAGGCGACCTGGGCGTCGGCCGGCAGTTCGAGTGCCGGCAGGGTCACTTTGAAGCGCGTCTCCTGGCCCTGGATACTGGCCAGTGCGATCTTGCCGCCGGCTTCGTGCACATAGCGGCGGACCAGCGACATGCCGCTTCCATGCTTGGCATCCCCCGGGGTGTCCGTCATGGTGGTAAAACCTGACTTGAAAATCAATTTGATAGCCTGACGATCGCGCAGCTCGCGCGCTTCCTCCTCGGTCAGCAATCCCTTGGCGACCGCGACGTCGCGCACCTTGCCCGGATCCAATCCGCGCCCATCGTCTTGAAACGAAAGTTCGAAGCCGCTGCCCGGCGTCGATTTGAACTCCAGATGCAACGTGGCATTCGCCGGCTTGCCGGCCGCCTCGCGCTCGGCGGGGCTTTCAATGCCATGGACCACCGCGTTGCGAATGAGTTGGATGGCGACGTTTTTCACCGTCGCTTGATAGCGAGGTGGAACCAGGTCCAATCCATTGCATTCCAGTACGACGGCCTTTTGATTTTCTTGGGCCACCAGGTCGCTGAGCGTGGTCAGCGTGCTTTCAAGGCTGCCGACGGCGGCCATGCGATGTGCGGGCGGCGATGGCTGCTTCGCCAGCTCCGCGAGGAACTCCGGCGCCTCGATGACTTGCGTACCGTTTTCGGTGACGCGCGCTTCCGGCGCGGCAGGCTCGGCTTCGCGAGCAGGTCCGGCCTGCGAAGTCAGGGTGCGCAGCAGCGCAAATTGTCCGTACAGCGAGTCGAGCTTGACCGCGAGCGGCAGGAAGTCGCCGCCGCTCAAGGTTTCGCGGCTGCGCAATTCCTGCAGCGCGTCCTCGAACTCGCGCGCGGCGCTCTGCAGTCCGCTCAACTTGAGGGCGGCCGCATCGCGGCGAATTCGATCGACTTCCTCCAAGGTCTCTTCGAGCTTGTGGCGAAACGCGCCCGCTTCACGCGCCGGTTTTTTCAAGACGCCGTTGATGGTCTTCATCGAGGCGTCGGTTCTTTGCAGGAAAGATCCGAAGCGAGTGCCGCCGGCGTGCAGGACACTGCGCAGAATTTCACCTTGCGTGTGTACGTGGACGCGCAAATCTTCCAGCTCACGCAGCTCCTGAACGCGCGCGGTAATGTCGGTGACCCGTACCATCCAGGCGCGCGGCTCGAGCGGCAGGTCGACGCTAGAGAATTCGAAGGAATAGTGAGCGGCGGCAAAGCTGCCGTCCGCATTCGTCAATTTCACCTCTACGTCCTGCAGCGGATTGCCCGCGTCGTTGTCGCCACGAGCGGGGTCGAGCAGGCCTGTCATGTAGGTACGCACTACACTCAAGGTCTTGGCGGAAACCAGCGGGCCGATGAGCTTCTCGACCGTCAAATTGGCAAAATCCTGACGGCGAAACAACGTGCCCAACGATGCTGACACCTGGGGTTGGACCTTGCCTTTCGCATCCATCAGAAATAGTCCGATGGAACTGGTCTTCAGAATGGCGTCCGTAAGCCGATTGCTGGCGTTTATGAGTTCCTGTTTTTCGCGCTCATGGCGTTTAACGGAGATGAACATAGCCCCCACAGGGTGCCAAAGTGCGCGAACGCCGGGGATGATGGGTTTCACAGCCTCAAGTAGGCAATTTACTCAACATCCGCGGTCGCAGCGCCCTGCGACGCGCGTCACGTTTTGAGGCCGGAATTATGCGACCGCGGCTATAGGTCCTAAGTCGGCGAGCAGTTCATCGGCGGATGCATAGCGGGCGCTTTGTTGTTTCGCCATCAGGCGATCGAGCAGCGGCTGCTGCATTGAGGTTGCCTCGGGCAGCGAGGGCACCGGCGAACTGGTGTGCTGCGACATAATGGCGACCGCGCTGCGGCCCGAATACGGTCTCTGTCCGGTCAGCATTTCGTAAAACATGACCCCCAAGCTGTACAGGTCGGTGCGCACATCGACGCGCTGACCCTGCGCCTGTTCCGGGCTGATGTAATAAGGAGAACCGAGCACCTGGCCAACCCCGGTGGTGCCGATCTCATCCAGCGAGCGGCGGGCCAGGCCGAAATCGATGAGCACCGGGGAATTGTCCTCACGCAACATGACATTCGCGGGCTTCAAGTCGCGGTGCAATATGCCGAACACATGGATGACGCGCAGCGCTTCCGCAATGGCGCGCAGGTAATACAAGCTCTCGTCCACACTCAAGGGGTTGCGCAGGCGATCGCGCAGGTCGCCGCATGGGAAGTATTCCATTGCCAGATATAAATGGCCGGGCAGGGAGCCGAAGTCATAAATCTCGGCGATCGCTCGATGCGTAATGCTGGAAATGATCTCGTACTCGCGTTGGAATCGCTCGGCGTCGCCCATTTCCCGCTCGGACTCGCCGCGGGCCATTACCTTCAGCACCACATTTCTGCGCAGCCGCTCGCTGCGCGCCAGGAACACGGACGAAAAATTGCTGGTCGCAATCTCCTTCACGATCGAATAGCCCGGAACTTCAATGATGGTGGAATTTTCGCTCTGCGCCATCATGGCGGCCGCCTGCGCGGCGATGCGCCGTTTGGCGCATGCTTCTCCGACCGCGGTGAGCAACTGATCCCGCGTGATTTGCGTTACCGGCAAGTAGTCCTTTGCGCCGCCTTTTAGTGCGCGAACTGCTGACATTTCATTGCCATTTTCCGCAAGTAAAATGCAATACAGCGCAGGCTGCATACGCAACAACTGCGTCATGGTGTTGAGGGCCGCGCCGGCCAGTACCTCGTTGGCAAAATCAGCCTGTAAAATGACGGCGTCGGGCGTGCGTTCGCTGATGAGGCGGCTCAATGACGCCGACTCGCCGGCGCGCAGCGTGGTCACCTGTGCGCTCGGCCAGTGGCTGGTCACATGGTGTGTCAGCCATTGCAGACGTTTAGTCTCGCCCCCCACCACCACCAGAATTGGACCCAAGTCTGCCATGCCGATAAGGGTAGTCGGGGATACCCCCGCATTACCCGTGGGGAATTCACATTTCGAGGCCCCAGGGCGCGAATACCTTGATAATTACCCCGTTTAGCCTGGAAAATTGCAACCAACACCCCCAGGTCGGGGTCTGTAAATTCAATCCGGATTCATTCTTGGCCTTAAGGACGTATTAAATGGGAAGTTTTAGAACCTGGTCCCTCGCCGCGATCGCCGGCGTCTTTGTGATAGTCGTGGCTCATCAGCGTTCGCACGCCGACGCTGGTCCGGCTCAATCGGGCACGCCGGTACTGGCCGCGGCTGCCGCGGGGAGTCCCTCCGCGGCGCGTGTCACGGGCCTGCCGGATTTTTCAGGCTTGGTTGCCGAAGCCGGCGGCGCGGTGGTGAATGTCAGCGTCACTGAGAAGCCACAGAAAATTTCGCCGCTCAACGGACAGGGAGATGGCGACGATCCGCTGTCGCAATTTTTCCGACGCTTCCAAACGCCCGGACCTGACCGGGCGCCGCCGAGTAAAGGCGTCGGGTCCGGCTTCATCGTGAGTTCCGACGGCTACGTCCTGACCAACGCGCATGTGGTCTCCGACGCATCAGAGGTGATCGTGACGCTCACCGACCGGCGCGAATTCACCGCCAAGGTCATCGGTATCGACAAAGCGAGCGACGTGGCTTTGATCAAGATAGCCGCGACCGGCTTGCCGACGGTCCGCTTTGGCGACCCTTCCAAATTGCGCCCGGGACAATGGGCGATCGCGATTGGGTCGCCGTTCGGATTTGAAAACAGCGTCACCGCGGGCGTGATCAGCGCGCTCGGTCGACCCTTGAACGACGGCAGCAACAGCAGTTACGTCACCTTCATCCAAACCGATGCCGCCGTGAACCCCGGGAATTCGGGCGGCCCGCTATTCAACATCGATGGCGAAGTGATCGGCATCAATTCGCAGATTTACAGCCGCACCGGCGGGTATATGGGCGTGTCGTTCGCCATACCGATCGATCTGGCCCTGAACGTCAAGGAGCAACTGCAGAAAAATGGCAAGGTGGTCCGCAGCCGCATCGGCGTCTCGGTGCAGGATATTCGCCAGCAGCTGGCGCTGTCCTTCGGCTTGAGCACGCCGCACGGCGCACTCATCAGTGCGGTGGATCCGGCCGGCCCCGGCGAGAAGGCCGGTTTGAAGGCCGGTGATGTCATCACCAGCGTCAATGGACGCAACATCGATCATTCTTGGGATCTACCCGCCATCATTTCGCAGCTGCCGCCGGGCAGCCAAGCGCGATTAGGGATCTGGCACGATCGCAAAGCCACCGAGGTGACGGTGAAGACTGTATTGCTCGAGGATTCGCCGGCTCAAGTCGCGCGCGCCTCCGGCGAGGATGGCGGGGGCAAACTCGGGCTCGTGCTGCGATCGCTGCAACCGAACGAACAACAGGAATTGCACACCAAGGGCCGATTGCTGGTCGAGGACGTCAGCGGGCCGGCACTGGCCGCCGGTTTGCAGCCCGGTGACGTCGTGTTGGGCGTAAACGGAGTCGGCGTCGCGACCGTGGCTGACTTGAAGCGCGAGATCGCCCGTGCGGGACATAACGTTGCTTTGTTGGTGCAGCGCGAAGACGCCCAGATCTATCTCCCCGTCGATGTCGGGTAGTGAGATTCGTTGTACTTAAGCCTTCTAATCAGGCCTAATCGCGGGCGTGCAAAGCGCCACCCCCCTATTTTCGGAGACTAGTGCTCGAGTCGCCGGCGCAACGCCGGCGACCTTCCTCCCCACCTCGCGCCAAGAGATGGCGGCACTTGGCTGGGCGCAGTGCGACGTCATCATCGTCACGGGTGATGCGTACGTGGATCATCCCAGCTTCGGGATGGCCATCATCGGGCGCGTGCTCGAGGCGCAGGGATTCAAAGTTGGGATCATTGCGCAGCCCAATTGGCATAGCACCCAAGACTTCGAGGCACTG
>Ga0302324_100021609_pt1 | contig 12539 bp, 6 predicted proteins | sample Palsa_T0_1_FD_201949 | JGI IMG/M metagenome (GOLD analysis project Ga0302324, IMG submission 201949) | Peat permafrost microbial communities from Stordalen Mire near Abisko, Sweden - Palsa_T0_1 | ecosystem: Environmental > Terrestrial > Soil > Palsa > Peat permafrost | place: Sweden: Abisko...
GCGGACGCGCAGTTGGTTGGCGCAATCTTCCTGGCCCTGCGAACGGCAAACAAGCAAACGGCCTTGGCTGGAAGTTAACCCTCCGATGCCTGCGATCCGTTCAAGTGGATCAGTTGCTTTTCCAATATTCGTTGAACCCCGCGTATTCAGCGGCGACATTCGCCAGGATCGTTCGACGAAGTTCGAGAATATCTGCGGATCCCATTTGCTTATAAAGAACTCTCCCATCGCCAGACAGCAGGATGGTATACGGAACGGCAGAGTCCCATGCGGGATCGAATGCCTTTTGCAGTCCGACAGTATCCGTCGAAGAAAAGAGAAGATTGCGGCTCGTTGCGTGTTTCTTCTGTAAGAATCGAAGAACGCTCGCCTGCTCATCGGGCATGTTGACTGAGACCGTTACCAGCGACAGGTCACGATCGCTATACATGCGAAATGTGTCCTGAATATCTGCGAATTCCGCGATGCAGGAGCCGCACCAGGTTGCCCAAAAATCTACCAGCATCATCTGGTGCGATGGGTTTGTGCGTAGCTTGTCCAGATCGATTTTCGATACCAGGTCCACAGTGACAGGCTGTTCCTCTATCTTTTGCAGCGTTGCAATTCTATCCGCGGATTTCTCGCTCCATTTGGTCGAACAGCCCATGGCGCCGGTATGTGTGACTGGGACTTCCCGATTCGCAATCAGAGCGTCGATTGCATTCCGTGCATCTTGTGTCTTCACTAACTCGGTGCGGTAACTGTCGTCGATTCGGCCCTCGTAGCGCAGGCGTCGTTTCTCATCAAAGATAAACACGTGCGGGGTTGCCTGCGGCCCATAAGCGCGCGCCACCTGCTGCGTTTCCCCGTCGTATAGGTACGTGTAGGTCAGGTGCTTGTAGCCTACTCGAATCTTCATCTCGTCAAGACTGTCGCTGACGTCAGAAGAGTCCAGCTCATCAATGCGTAGCGCCTTCGGATCGTTCGGCTGGATGGCCACAAGAGCGACCCCGCGATCTTTGTAATCCGCAGCCAGTCGCTCGATTCGCTGCTCGTACATCTGCGCTATCGGGCAGTGATTGCATGTGAAGGCGACCACGAGGATTGGACTGGCAGCGTAGTCGCTCAAGCGGTGGATGTTACCGTCCGTTCCCGGCAGTGCGAAGTCTGGAGCCGCCGATCCAATGGGGAGGATCGGGTGGGTCTCAGCGGCCATCGAGGCTACCAAAACGATGAACAGAAAAATGGCTTTCAACATCTCTTTCATTCTTGCAGCCCTCCGTTGCAACTGGCACTGCGAATCGACGCGGCCTTCTCAATCAAGGAGCAATCTCTTCCGATAAAACTGCCACACGAAATGGTCATCGCTAACCTGACTAGGATCGCCATAATCCAGTGCGGATACATGAGCACATGCGGGCACTTCCTAAACTACATTAATAATGCACACCAGACCCGAGTTTTGCAATGATCGACACTGGCATTTCTGAGCTACGCTGAATATTAGCTTCCAGGAAAATTAGTGGTCCGGGGATCTGCACTCGACAGAGCGTTCAAGAGCCACAGGGTTCCCACAACTCAATCAGCGAAGTATCTTCCGGCCATAGGCGATTTTGTGGTTTTCAGTGCATCCATTATTCAACGAACTCTCAGTAAAGACGCACCGTCCTGCACTAGAACACCTGCGCGAACACCAGGAGGTCCTCCAAGGCGGTCTGTAAACTATTGAAAACATTTGGTCGTGGAGAGAGGATTTGAACCTCTGACCCCCTGGTCCCGAACCAGATTTTGTGCCTTGTTGAAGTCTATTGAAATCGAATGAAAACAACTGTTTCGGATTGAATGTGTTGTTTGACCGCTGCGATTTCGACCACACTTGTGTTTCATTTCGTGGGGTCAGTCCAACCTAGATCTTGCACAACGGAGCAGCGATTACCAACCGGTCGAGTATTTCAATAGAGCTTCCGGCGGCTGGCACCTGGGCCATCCGACCTGCCGCCGACTTGAATGATAATGCCCAATTCGTATCCGGATGGGATTTTGGCGACGCATAGCTATTACCACCAGGACTGAATGCACCTCGCGCTGGAGAAGGCAGCGCCTACCAGTCGCGGCGGACCGGACCAAAGCTGGTACCCGGGTTTTCGCAATGCCAAGGCTCGGCGGACTTCATCATCACTATGACCAAGCCGCTGAGCTGCTGCCGCGAACATCTCTCATCGATCTTGAGGACTAACTGCAAGAGAGGTGTGTCCACGGACTCGGTGCCTTACGCTTCGGCGCGCCTTAATCGTCCCATGAGACCACCGAGCGGCTCACGCCCTGCCCAAACGTCGCTCTCAGGGCGACTGTAGCGTTCAGGTGTCGCACTCATTTTGCTCCCTTGACGGAATCTTGGCGAGGCACATGCCGCAATGAGGGATGTCCAGAGAAGATTCGCCAACATTGTTTCTGTGGATATTGGGACGATCGGTACCGCGGGCGCAGCGTCCATATAATGGGGTTAGTGAATTCTGGCTGTCATGGATTCTGTCTTTTGCAAGTTTGCAGACGACGAATTCTCGCTTTCTTCCTGGGGCCGTCAAAGTGAGCGGCTCCTCGTCGCCCCGGGTCCGGAGGTATGGTATTGCAATCTGCAGCAACCATAAGTACGCGCCCTTTTTCAATCGTCGCAATCGGGAGTTTCTGATCGTGCGGAGACCGTGGGCCGTTCTCGCGATTTCTCTCATCGCTGCAGGATGCTGCATGCAGCGTACCGCCCTGCTTGCCCAATCAACCGACGACCAGGATTTCGCAAGTGAAGCCTTTGCTGCTTCCAGCGCCGTTCCGCTCGATAGTTGGGTGTATCCAGCGTTCGATCGGCTGAATGCACTTGGCTATTCGCTCACCGCGCTTGAAGGGATGCGGCCGTGGACGCGGTTGCAGTGTGCCAGGCTGGTGGCAGAGGCCCAGCGATCTCTCGACACTCAAGCGGACCAGGCGAATCCTGAAGCGCTAAGGCTCGCGATTATGCTGGCGCAAGAATTCTCGTATGAGTTCGAGTTGCTTCACGGATCACAAAACCGTTCCACGGGAATTGCCAGCGTCTACTGGCGCGCCACACAGATTGCAGGACCTCCGCTGCGTGATTCATATCATTTCGCCCAGACGATTTCCGACGATTTTGGAAGGCCATACGGTCAGGGATTCAATTCAATCGCAGGAACCCAGTTGCACGCTGAATACGGGCCATTTGCCATCGCATTGAGGGGCGAATTTCAGCAGTCTCGAAGTCTATTTGCTTACAACTCCACAGCGCTGAATGCAATTGCAGAAATAGACAGTCTTCCAGCGCAGCCGCTGCCGGCTATTTCGGGGTATGATCGGATGCGGCCGGTAGAGGCCACTGTCTCCATGAAACTGATGGGGTGGCAAACCACCTTCGGAGAGCAGAGCCAGTGGTGGGGTCAATCGCGCACGAATTCCTTGATTTTGTCGAATAATGCTGAGGCTCCCGTTGTTCTGCTGATCCAGAAGGATAGGCCAGTGCAATTGCCATGGATCTTTGCTTATCTGGGCAAAATCAACAACACCTTTTTTGTTGGCGAATTACGCGGGCATCATTATGTCCGCGGCCCGTACCCCACTTCGATTTTGTATGGCTCTGCCGCGAAGACGTTGAATCCACAACCCTTCATCTGGGGCGAGCACCTCGATTTCAAGATGTCTCCCAACTTGGAATTTGGCTTCGAAATCAGTTGCATGTGGGCGGGCTATGGGCGGCCAGCAACAATCGCGACATGGCTTCACACGTTCAGTTTTGTTGGAAGCGCTCAGAAATTCGATCCCGGCAAGCGCTACGGCGGGTTTCAATTCTCCTATCGGCTTCCCGGTCTTCGCTATGTGTCGATCTTCACTGACTCGCTGGCCAACGACGAGCCGACCCCCATCGATTACCCCACCAAATCCGCCATGAATCCGGGCATCTATATTGCTCGGCTGCCTCGGTTGCATCAGATCGATGCCCGTGTTGAGGCCGTTTACACAAACATCCCCAACTATGCAGATGGCGTTGGTGCGGTGTACTTCAATGGCCACTATGCCGATGGATATCGAAATGCCGGGCAACTGATGGGAAGTTGGGTGGGCAGAGCTGGCACGGGAATCAGCGCCCAATCTACCTACTGGTTTTCAGGTGTGAATAAAATCGATTTCTCGATGCGGCGTCAGTTTAACGATCGGCACATGCTCGGAGGCGGAGATCTGACGGACTTCTCAGCTCATTCCCTCTGGCGGTTCCGAGGGCCGTGGCAGCTGGAAGGCTCATTGACCGCTGAACGCTGGCGCTTTCCGATCCTGCAATCCTCATCGCGAAACAATGTGACAGCCACATTTGGCGTGACATACAGTCCGCCATATAAGTCTGCGAAGTCTTCAAGAACCGGCACCGCGTGGAATTCGCAGTAGGGCAAGAACACTTCGCTCGTTCAAAAAACCAAAAGCTGCGGCCGGATGGAAAGACCCGGGTCGTCCCGCGCCGCGCGAACAAACGGCTACTTGAGAACTTCGATCGCAGCAGCACCCAACGCAAACTGCGAGAAGATCTGCGACCAATCGATTAAGTTGCGGATGGCCGTCGGGCGGAGCGTCTTTTCCGGCACAACGATTGTGTCGCCGGGGTTGAGTCTCAAGTCGGTAAACGACTCCTTCCAGAAGCCGGACTCTTCCGGATGCTTGCGGCTGACGACCGAGCCATCCGCTCTGATCACGAAGGCATGAGCCCAATCCGCATTCCGATTCGCGCCACCTGCGATGCGCAGATAATACCCCAGTGCCCGACCCCGCTCGAACAGAAATGCGTTCTGGTCATACACCGCGCCAACCACATTTATAGCCGCGGGTGCGTAAGGCACCACGAATTTGTCACCGTTCTCGATGCTGAAATCGGGAATGTCCTCGACCTTCGCGCTATTGGTATTTAATCGAAGAACAATGCGCCCAGTGGCTGTCATCCGGCTTAGGCGCCCAATCATCTCCTGGGTCACGGCCTGCGACGCCGCGACACTCCCCCCACCACTCGGCGAAAGAGCCAGCTCCTGGGTTCCTCGTTCTGAGTCCAGTGTCAAACCGCGTATGTAGTCGTCGAGCCGCTGCTGTTGCAGTGCTCGTGTTGATTCGCGCGTAAACTCCGATCCATACAAATACGCCTCAGGCGTCAGCCCCCCCGCCTTGCGTACGATGTCCCGTAGTGTTTCGCCGGGCCCAACGCTGTAATAGCCGGGGTGGACGAATTCGCCCTCCAAATCCATGTATTTAACCTGCTGTCCAAGCGGCTCCCGGATGTCGGACTGCGAGAAAATTGTTACAGTATCCCCGGCTTGCAACTCCAGGTTGGCCGAAGCGTCTCGATCGAGCACCAACTTTCCCAGATCGAAAGGGATCAGCGAGGGCTTAAGAGAGTTGGGATCCACCCGCTCGATAACCGCGTAGCTCCAGTCAATTTGATTGTTCGGCAATGTGACACGGTTCCTCCGTTGTGCTTGCGTCGCGCCATTGGCCGTCGGCCGTGCCTCTGTGGCAAGCGTTGCATTGGCTCCTCGCTGGGTTGATGACGTGTTTCCATTTCCCGAAATGTCTGGAGAAGTCTGGTCCTGCGGCGTCAAAGCATTTGTAAGCGCCGCTTGTGGAGTCGCACTGGTCGTCTGCGCAGTGCTCGTCTGCGTAGTACCGGTTTGCGATGATGATTGTTTCCCGCCAGGTGAAGAGTTCGTAATCTGCTGATTCTCTCCCAAACCAGAGATCCCGGGCTCAAACTCAGGCGCCGGCAAACCCAGATGGCTCCGCTTCCACCAATAGTCCCGGCTTACCAGGGAATCCACATCCGGAAGAAGGTCGCTCAAGCGCATACCAGCATGCCAGCCGAACCGCCCTGGATTGGCTACATTCCCACGCAGGGTCACCACCTGAGAATAGGTAGGAAGGATCGCATCGATACGGAGAATATCGCCGTCTTCAAGTGCTGTCGCCAACCCGGTGGCATTGAAATCCACCTGGATTACATTTCTCATTTGGTGCTGTTCGACTCGCTCCAATGTGATGCGGGAATTCGAGGCAACCGCGGTGGTTTTTCCTGCCATCTCCACCAAGTCCCCAACCGTCTCCCCGCTCCGCAACTCAAAAATACCGGGAGTTCTCACGCTTCCCGTTATTGCAACCTCCGGTCCGGCCGGGGGTATGAAAATGACATCTTCAGGAGCCAACCGCGCGTCCTTCGATTTATCTCCTCGAATCAGCAATGCATACAAATCGAAGTCTGTGACGGTTTTACCATCGCGCTTAAGCAAAACATGGCGAAGCGAACCTTGCGGGGAAGCACCGCCCGAGGCAAACAGCGCGTCGACAAGTGAGCTCAGCGAACTGATGGTATAGGCTCCCGGTCGCCGTGCCTGCCCCGAAACATAAATCTGCATCGATCGAATCCGGCCAATATCGACCGATAGATCGTAATTTCGGTAAATCTTGGCAACTGCCGCCCGCAGATGATGGTCGACGTCGGAAAACGGCAACCCCGCCACTTGCACTGTACCAACCTGGGGCAGATAGATGTCGCCCGACCGGTCCACACGCAGGTTTCCGCTGAAGTTGATCTGGCCCCAGATGCGGACCCGCAGTTCGTCGTCCGGGCCAATTACATAGTCTGCCGGGACGGCAATCTGGTCGCTGGGAGCAAATGTAGATGGCACCCGCCGAAACAGATTTGCTCCATAGATCTGCAAAAACTGGCCGGTAGTTTCCCCAACAAACTTCTGGAACTCGGTCGGTAAGTCGGGAGGCAACTGCTGTGTCTGCCAACTATCCTTGAGCTTTGCCTGATCGCCCGTCACCGTGTCTTCCGGCGGAACCGTTCCCAATTTGCCAGGGGTGAGAATGCCTGTGTCGCCATAAGGATTCGTCTGGGGGGTCTCCTGTTGACCTTGCTGACTATCCGAGCAAGCCGTGCCCGCGGCCAACGGATCATTGCTACAACCAGTGGTGTTTTGCTGTGACTGCGCATCTCCGGTCGTACTCGGGGTCGTGTTTTGGGAATGAGCAAACGGAGCCCCGATAATGGCTAGCATTGCAAAGCACCGCAAAAGGCGATTCGTCATGGTTCATTCATTCTCAAGGATTGAACCGGGGAATCGCAACTGACATTGCCGCGCATTTCCGGGCAAAAGAACTGGGAGCGGATCACCCCGGAATTACGCGTGACCTGCCCCGTTTTCTCAGGTCGCTCCATCAATAGATTCACGGGTGCCGATCCGCATTGTGCTCAGCACCGTCGAAGAGCAAACAGTCCGCAAGTCCTCGATCGGATCCTGTTGCAGGCCGTCTCGTCCTTGAATTGCACATTTACCATCGGGGAATCCTCTACGCCGCATTCCGTAGGTTTCCCGCACAGAACATGGACGCGGAAGAATGGGGATGTCATCGGAACATACTAAATTCATAAAAATCAATAACCTGAGTTTTGGGCCGCAGGCTTCAAGAAACTGCTTATTCTCTTCGGCGTATCTGAAGCAACATCATTAGAATGTGTCATTTGCATCAATTTCCCTGTCTGCGCTTCCATGCCTCGACTTCAGAAAATGGGTAGATAGAATGGCGACACTGGACTGAGGCGGGCCAGAACTTGCGCACAGAGGCTGGCTCCGCAATTAATCTGAATAAAGGTTTTGCGGAACAGGTTGGTGGCACAGTTCAAGCTTGCGGGGCAAACCTGGCGGCGAAATCGTGCTCGATCAAAACGAAGGGGAAGTGGTGCAAAGCACAAAAATGGAATCAGAGACCAGCCAGCAATCCGCACTTGATCCAGAATTGTCTGCTCCGGCTGATTCCCCGGTACATTCGCTGGACCTTCTGCTCATCTTCGTAAAGAGGCGGCGATTCATTCTGCGCTTTGTCGTTGTCGCCACACTTCTCACGACGTTGCTCGTCTTTGTGCTGCCCAGCCGCTACACGGCGGTTACGGTCATCATGCCCCCGAACCAGAATTCGCCCAGCACTGCAATCCTTTCTCAACTTGGTGCTGCGTCCGGTTTAGCTGCTTCTGCAGGGGCAGGCCTCGGCATAAAAAACCCTGAAGACATGTATGTAGACATGCTGCGCAGCAGAACCGTGGAAGAAGCTGTTATTCATCGCTTCAATATGCAGCAGAAGTATCACGCCGCCACGCTTTCCAAGGCCCGTCGCGCGCTGGAAAGGCATACCTCCGTCGCATCGAACGTCAAGAACGGATTCATCTCCGTCTCCGCCACTGACGCTGATCCCCGTGTAGCCGCTGACATCGCAAACGGATACCTCGATGCGTTCCGCAGCAAGACCGCACAACTGGCTCTTACCGAAGCTGGCCAGAGGCGCAAGTCCTTCGAAGAGCAGTTGCGGGATGAATCAGACAAGCTCACCGACGCGGAAAACGCTCTCAAGTCAACTGAACAGTCCACAGGAGTGCTGGATGTCGGCAGCCAAACCCGTGCGCTGGTCGTGTCCGCGTCCACTATACGGGCCCAGTTGGATGCCCGCGAGGTTTTGCTGCAGACAATGCATGCTTACGCCACAGACGAGAATCCCGAAGTTGCTCGGCTTCAGGAACAGATAACGGCGCTGAAGGAGCAGCTCGCACACCTGACGGGCAGCGATCAGGACCAGGGCCTGATCCTGCCCAAAGGAAAAGTACCGGAAGCCGGCCTCGAATACATGCGCCGGTTGCGGGACGTGAAGTACCACGAGACAGTTTTCGAAATGCTGGCCCGCCAGTATGAAATTGCCAAAGTCGACGAGGCACGCCAAGGCGCGATTATCCAGGTTATCGACCCGGCCGCTCCGCCTGACGAACGATCCTTTCCCAAGCGCACACTCACCATTTGCGTCGTCTTTGTTCTCAGCTTGATCCTGGCATTTCTTTACTGTGTCGGCGCGGATGGCTGGCAGCGGTGGAAACGCAAACCGGAGGTTCGTTCTCGTCTCGACCAGCTTCACACGTCGTAGATACTACTGGAATGTATCTGTTTGGATCGTTGCAACGAAGCTGATTGGTAGTCATACGTGTCCGAAATCGGGTGTTCTCGAGTTGAATTGCATGACGAAGCACTTCTTCATTTACGTTTTTGAGCGGCCCGACGACCCGTTCGCCGGCCTGAAGCAGATTCTTCGCAATTCCTCGCGCATGCATCACGAGATTCACGAACTCCGCCTGAGCCGCGAAAACTGCGACCTGATCAACAAGATTGACTATTCGCGCCTTCGCAAGCGGCTCCGCTTCCTGTATTACCGCTCGGTGTTTCAGGAACTCACGCAACTCATCACTGCATCTCTTGACAGTTGCGGCAAAGATGATCTCGCGGTGGTTTACTTCTCTGACGACGGCGTCTGGGCTGAGTTCTGGAGTCAACTGCGTCGCAATCATCGCTGCGCCGCCCAGCTCATCGCCGTGAATGTGCAGCACGGCTGGCTTAAACTCGAGCCGGCGTCTGGCATAGCCGTGCGAAGACTGCTCAACCGGCTAACCAGAATTCTTTTCGGATCTTTGGCGTTTGGACTCGGCTCTCTGGGAGGATCAGGAGGCGGTGTCTTCGACATCCACCTGGTCTACTCTCCCGAGGCTGCGGAGTTCGTCCAGAATCGCACTGGAAATCGCGCCATTTCCTGTCCCGCCATTATCAAGTACCAGCTCACGCAGATGTCCAGGCACTTACGCCAGGAAGCCATGGCCGACGGCAATCCCTGCAACGATGTGCTGATGGCTCTCCAGCCGCCTCCATTCGTCGGCTTGCAGGCCGGCGCAACCGTGCTCGGCATGATGCGCGAATGGCTGCCCATCGCGCGCATCCTCCGCGAAGAGCACCAGCTTAGCGTCGTCATCCGGCGTCATCCCGGTACGTCCGCAGCGGAATTTGAAACGGCTTTCCGCGAGAGTGGAATCTCTGACTACGCCCAACCCGACTCGCAGGCGGATGTTCATGTCGCGCTGGCTCACTCCGCCGTCGTCTTCTCGTATATGAGCACCGTACTCTTTGAGGGTTACTTGTTGGGGCTCACTCCGGTTTCCGTCTGCGGTGGACTGTACGACGATAACCTCGAGACCCTTCCTCACGTACGTTTCGATATGCGCCGCGATCTGCACGAACAAGTCCGCCGAATACTCGATCTCGCAGCAGATGCACCGCTCACTCAGTCGGACCCGGATTCTCGCTTTGACTGGGAGAGCATCCTGCTGGAACAAGTTCAGCCCGGAATTCCTGCCCAGATCACAGCTCGGCCTCAAGGGGCGCGCGCATGACGGCTCAGTCGCAGGTTCGGGCAAACCCTTCTTTCACTTCCAAATTGTGGATCGTTTGGATTGCCTTCTGCCTGTTCGTCAATTTCGATATCGGCGCAGGTTTCTACAGTTCTCAGATTCTGCTCGTCATCTGCGCTTTCATTTGGACCGTCCTCCAGCTTTACAAATTCAGCATCGAAAAGGTCTGGATTCTCCTCTCCTTCACAGCCTTCACTCTCTGGTCCTTTTTGATTGAGAACTCAGTCGCAAGTCATCGTTTCCTCCCTGAGTTCGCCAAGGTTTTCATCCTGGCTCTTTCTTTCGTGATTCTGGTCGACCTGAAAGTGGAATCCTTCTTTGACTCCATCACGCTGGCGCTTCCTCTCTGCACCAGCGTCCTCACGCTTTTTACCCGGCTCTTCGGCGACTGGAACACCTACGATCCGCTTTTGAGCCGGCTCGGAGTTCCTCAGCTCGGAGGTTCGCCCAATACCGCCGCCTATGTCTTCGCATTCTGTATGCTGATGTGCCACTACCAGTGGGGGCGCCGGCGCACATTCGCGATCCGCTGCGTCCTGGCAGCCAGCTTTCTCATTCTCGTCTACGGAATGCTAGCCTCCCAGTCACGAGGCGGGTTGTTCACCTACCTTGCGGGATCACTCTTCCTTCTCAAGCCTCGATGGAGAATCGCAGTCCTAATTGCATTGGGCATCGTTTTGATCGGTGGCTTGTTCCTCTCATTGACCGTGTCTCCCGAAATCGCAAGGTTCAATGTCCTGTTGGAAGCCCGCGATACCGGCGGTACAGGCCGCGCCATTATCTGGGCTCAGCTCTTTACCAATCTGCTCCGGGACCCCATCCGAATTCTTTGGGGAAATGGCCCCGGCGCTATCGATTTCTACCTCTTGGGAATCTACCCCATCAAATCCGCTCACTCAGTCTACGTGGAGGTCCTTTATTCCTATGGACTGATCGGAATCATCATTCTCGTCGCGTGGCTGGCCATGCTCCGTCGCAACGCCAATTCGCCCTTGCACGAGCCGGCTCGCAGGCCGATCAACTCGGCCATTTGGTTCGCGATGGTTATTGCATTCGCGCTCGATTCCGATCCGCCTGCGGCTCAGATTCTGTGGCTCACTCCTCTGCTTGGCGCCTTGCTCATCCCGTCATGGCGACCACTCCCCAGCCCAATCTCCCAAGCTTCTTCGCATGATCTCCTTGCAGGCCGCCGCGCCCTGGATTACCCGGAGGCTTCTTTACAACAATGAACCTTCGCAGACTCTTTCGAAAACTCCAGGTCGGGGACTTTATCCGGCATCGGTACTTCGTGATCGGCCTCGGCCTGCAAAAGGGCATGCCGTTGCTGATCATTCCCGCCAGCATCTCCATCATCGGCGCAGGCGCGTATGCCCAATACGTGCTCATCTACACGTTGGTGCAGCTCCTCGGAGTCTTTGGAAGTCTATCTCTCGCACAGGCCATCTTCCCGTTCTGGTATGAACATGAGTCCAAAGAGTCCCTCGTCGGTTCACTGCTGCTGACCATGTTTCTGGTTGAGCTGGCCCTCTTTTCCATTATCGGCGTTGCGTTGTATCTGCTGTGGCCCTATACCCACTTGAATCTATCTCCCGCGCAGGGCTTGCTGCTCATTCTCCCCTACGCGGTCGTTTACAATCTCAACGCTCTTGTCCTGAATATTTTGCGGCTGCGACTTCGGCAGCTCGAGTTCCTGGTCTCCACAGCGGTCACCAGCGTGGCGCTCGTGGGATTCATCCTTTCCCTTCGCTATGTTCACGGATCGCGCCTCTTCTGGTTTACAGCAGTCAACAGCGTCGCTCTACTCATCCAGACAGCGCTCTATATGGTCAACGCAGCCGTCTGGCCGCGAAAACTGCTTCCCGCGCGGCAGCTCAGAACATTCTCCCACGCCGTTCTCCGCTACTCCTGGCCGCTGACTCTGTACACCCTCGGCGTGCTCCTGGTCTCCAGCGTCGACAAGTGGATCGTGCGCGGTGTCTTTCCCGCCCCCATCTTCGAACGCTATGTGCTTGATATCCAGTTTTCGTTTTCACTTTCGTTTCTCAGCGTCGTCATTGGAATGTACAACAACCAGCAGCTGTGCGAATTGGTGCACCTGCGCGATCGCGCCGGCTTGAGGATGAATCTTCTGGGAAACTACGGCCTCACTCTCGCCGGGTCCATCGCCATGGCTGCGGCCCTCTACCTATATGCTCGATTGGGCGGAATCCACCTCACCTATGGCTTCTGGGTCCTCGCCGTCGGC
>Ga0302324_100021610_pt1 | contig 12539 bp, 9 predicted proteins | sample Palsa_T0_1_FD_201949 | JGI IMG/M metagenome (GOLD analysis project Ga0302324, IMG submission 201949) | Peat permafrost microbial communities from Stordalen Mire near Abisko, Sweden - Palsa_T0_1 | ecosystem: Environmental > Terrestrial > Soil > Palsa > Peat permafrost | place: Sweden: Abisko...
CACTCGACTTCACAGGCCAACCTCTCGCGCGATCAACATCAGTTGCACTTCGGTCGTCCCCTCACCGATCTCGAGGATTTTGCTGTCCCGGTAATGCCGGGCCACAGTGAATTCATTCATAAAGCCGTAGCCGCCGTGAACCTGGGTGGCGTCGCGGGCGTTGTCCATGGCCGCTTCGCTGGCAACAAGCTTGGAGATCGCCGCCTGTTTCTTGAACGGCTTACCGGCCAGCATCAGGGCCGCGGCGTCGTAGTAGGCGGTGCGCGCGGTGTGGGCGCGTGCCTCCATCCGCGCGATGGTGAACGCGATGGACTGGTATCGGCCGATGGCCTGCCCGAACGCCTCGCGTTCCTGCGCGTACTTGACGCTCTCGTCGACGCACCCCTGTGCGGCCCCGGTAGCCAGCGCGGCGATCGCGATGCGGCCCTCGTCGAGAATGCGCAGGAAGTTGGCGTATCCGCGGCCTCGTTCGCCCAGTAGATTCTCCTCGGGAACCCGCACGTCGTCGAAGCTCAGCGGATGGGTGTCCGAGGCGTTCCAGCCGACCTTGTCGTACGCCGGCTCCACGGTGAATCCCGGTGTGGGCGCCGGCACCAGGATCGACGAGATCTCCTTCTTGCCGTCCCGCTGGCCGGTCACCGCCGTCACCGTGACCAGCTTGGTGATGTCGGTGCCGGAGTTGGTGATGAACTGCTTGGAGCCGTTGATCACCCACTGCCCGTCGTCGAGCTGCGCGGTGGTCTTCGTCGCCCCGGCATCGGTGCCGCCACCCGGCTCGGTCAGCCCGAACGCCCCCAGGGCACGGCCGCTGGCCAACTCCGGCAGCCATTCCCGCTTCTGCGCCTCCGTGCCGAACCGGTAGATGGGCATGGCGCCCAGTGAGACGCCGGCCTCCAAGGTGATCGCCACGCTCTGGTCGACTTTGCCCAGCTCCTCCAACGCCAGACACAGCGCGAAGTAGTCGCCGCCCATGCCGCCCCACTCTTCGGGGAACGGCAAACCGAACAGGCCCATCTCGGCCATGCCCGCGACCACCTCATACGGGAAGGAGTGCTCGGCGTCGTGGCGCGCGGCCACCGGCGCCACGACGCTCTGGGCGAAGTCACGCACGGTCTTGGCCAACTGCTGATATTCGTCCGGCAGCGAAGCCGTGGACAGGAAACTAGTCATGAGCGTCGTCCTTTGTCTGAAGTCTGCTGTCTGTCTTTACGGCAATCCGGGCCAGGGTCTGGCCCACTTTGACCTGATCGCCAACGGCGACAAGAAGTTCGACCACACCGTCGACAGGCGCGGTCAGCGCGTGTTCCATTTTCATCGCTTCGACGGTGACGACGACCGTCCCGGCCGGCACCTCCGCACCGTCGTCGACACTCACCGCGACGATCGCACCGGGCATCGGGCTGACCAATTCGGCGTCGCCGCTCTGCTCTTCGTCTGCGCGCACCGAGGCTTCGCGGACCTCTTCGATCGCCGCCGTCGCGCCGTACCCGGCGATCCAGATCGTGCTGTCCGCTGCCGCTACGGTGTACTCGCGGCGCAGGCCGTCCAGGGTCACGGTCAGCCGATTGCCGGCCAAAGCTGCACGCAGCGAGCGACGTTCGCCGTCCTCGATGCGAACATCTGCGGCGTCCGCCGTCCCGGTGATGTGAACGTGCTCGGTGCGTTCACCGGCCCGCAGCCGGACACTGACCGGTGCGTGCCGGCCAACCCGCCACCCGGACGGCACTGCCCACAAGTCCGCGCCCGGCGCCGGAAAGCGTCGTAGCCACAGATAGGCCGCGGTCGCGGCGAGTTGCTCGTCGCTCGGCGAAACGGCGACGAAATCACCGGCGCGGCGGTCCAACAGACCGGTGTCGAGCCGGCCGGCGATCACGTCGCAATCGGCCAGCAGGAAACGGGCGAAATCGATGTTGGTCACGACCCCGAGTACCGCCGTGTCGGCCAAGGCCCGATCAAGCGTCCGCAGTGCGGCGGCTCGATCTGTGCCGTGCGCGATCACCTTCGCCAGCATCGGGTCGTAGTCGCTGCCGACGACCGTTCCCGCGGACAGGCCCGAATCCACTCGGACACCAACCCCATCGGGTTCGATCAGGGCCAGCACGTCGCCACCGGTGGGCAGGAATCCGTGTGATGGGTCCTCGGCGTAGATCCGCGCTTCAATCGCATGGCCCTGCAACGCAATGTCGTCCTGACGCGTGGTCAGCTTCTCCCCCGCCGCGACCCGGATCTGCCACTCGACCAGATCCCATCCGGTCACCAGTTCGGTCACCGGATGCTCGACCTGTAGCCGGGTGTTCATCTCCATGAAGAAGAACTCCTCGGGCCGGTCGGCCGAGACGATGAATTCCACCGTGCCCGCGCCGGTGTAATCCACACTCCTGGCGGTATCACACGCAGCGGCGCCGATCCGGGCGCGCGTTTCGGGATCCAGTAGCGGTGACGGCGCCTCTTCGATGACCTTCTGGTGTCGGCGCTGCAGGCTGCACTCCCGCTCGCCGAAGTGCACCACGTTGCCATGAGCATCGGCCATCACTTGAACTTCGATATGCCTGGGCCGCAATACGAATCGCTCCAGGAACAGCGTATCGTCGCCGAACGCCGCGGCCGACTCGCGGCGGGCACTGACCAGCGCGGTGGGCAGGTCGGCGGCCCGCTCGACCATGTGCATTCCTTTGCCGCCGCCACCGGCGGACGGCTTGACCAAGACCGGGTAACCGATGTCGTCGGCGGCAGTGATCAGTTCGTCGTCGGTCAGCCCCGGCCGGGCGATGCCCGGAACAACGGGAACGCCGAACGCCGACACCGTGCCCTTTGCCGCGATCTTGTCGCCCATGGTCTGGATGGCGCCCACCGGCGGCCCGATGAACGTCACGCCCGCCGAGGCCAGTGCGGCCGCGAAATCAGCGTTCTCCGAGAGGAATCCGTAGCCGGGATGAACGGCTTGGGCTCCACTGCGCACTGCCGCGTCGACGATGGCCGCGATGTTGAGGTAACTGTCTCGCGCCGGCGCAGGCCCGATCGCGACGGCAGCATCCGCCACAGCGACGTGGCGTGCGTTGACGTCCGCGTCGCTGAACACCGCAACCGATCGGATCCTCATCGCCTTGAGCGTGCGGATCACCCTGACGGCGATCTCACCCCGGTTGGCGACCACGACAGTGTCAAACATCATCACGCTCACATCCGGAAGACGCCGTAGGAGACCGGGTCGACCGGCGCATGGGACACTGCCGAAAGCGCAAGACCGACAACCGTTCTGGTGTCCGCCGGATCGATCACTCCGTCGTCCCAGAGCCGGGCGGTCGAATAATACGGATTGCCCTGGTGCTCGTACTGCGCGCGGATCGGGGCCTTGAGCGCTTCTTCCTCCTCGGCGGTCATCTCCCCGCGCACCGTGGCCAGCACCGACGCGGCCTGCTCGCCACCCATGACCGATATCCGGGCGTTCGGCCACATCCACAGGAAGCGCGGTGAATACGCTCGCCCGCACATCGAATAATTGCCCGCCCCGTAGGAGCCGCCGATGACCACGGTGAGCTTGGGCACCCGCGCACACGCCACCGCGGTCACCATCTTGGCGCCGTTTTTGGCGATGCCGCCGGCCTCGTAATCGCGACCGACCATGAACCCGGAGATGTTCTGCAGAAACAACAACGGCACCATCCGCTTGTCGCACAATTCGATGAAATGCGCGCCTTTGAGCGCGGATTCGGAGAACAGCACGCCGTTGTTGGCGACGATGCCGACCGGGTGGCCGTGGAGGTGGGCGAAGCCGGTGATCAGGGTGTTGCCGTATTCGGCTTTGAATTCGCCGAATTCACCGCCGTCGACGAGCCGGGTGATGACGTTGCGCACGTCGTAGGGAATCCGCGGGTCGACGGGAACCACCTCGTAGAGCTCGGACTGAGCGGCAATCGGATCGACCGCGGGCAGCACATCCCAGCTGCGTGGTGGGCGCGGACCCAATGTCGAGACGATGCGCCTGACGATGCGCAGCGCATCGCGGTCGTCGTGCGCCAGATGGTCTGTGACACCGGAGATCTTGGAGTGCAGATCGCCGCCGCCGAGGTCCTCCGCCGAAACGACCTCCCCGGTGGCGGCCTTCACCAGCGGTGGGCCGCCGAGAAAGATGGTGCCCTGATTGCGGACGATCACCGCCTCGTCGCTCATCGCCGGAACGTATGCGCCACCGGCCGTGCACGATCCCAGCACGGCGGCGATCTGCGGAATGCCTTTGGCGCTGAGCCGGGCCTGGTTGTAGAAGATCCGGCCGAAGTGGTCGCGGTCGGGAAACACCTCGTCTTGGCGGGGCAGAAAGGCGCCGCCGGAGTCGACCAGATAGATGCAGGGCAGATGATTCTGCTCGGCGATCTCTTGGGCCCGCAGGTGCTTTTTGACCGTAATCGGGTAGTAGGTACCACCTTTGACGGTCGCGTCGTTGGCCACGATCATGCATTCACGGCCTGACACCCGACCGATGCCGGTGATGATGCCGGCTCCCGGGCATTCGTCGTCGTACATGCCGTCCGCGGCCAGCGGAGCGATTTCGAGCAGCGGGCTGCCGGGATCGAGCAGACCGTCGACGCGGTCACGGGGCAGGAGTTTGCCGCGGTCGACATGACGGGTGCGGGCGCGCTCGGAACCACCCAGTACAGCGGTGGCCAGTTTGTCGCGCAACTGCGCGACGAGGGCGGTGTGCGCGTCGCGGTTTTCCGCAGCAGAGGTCATCGGGGTGCACGCCAATTTCGGTTAATGGTCACTAACTCATGTAACGTTAGTCGGGATTAACCGAAGTGTCCAGGAAGGCCGAATGGCAGCGTCCGCTACCGCCGACGAGGCTCCCAACCGCCGCAGTCGACGCAAATCAGTCCGGCGCCTACAGCTGCTGGCCGCAGCCGAGCGGCTGTTCGCCGAACGCGGGTTTCTGGCGGTGCGACTCGAAGACATCGGCGCCGCCGCGGGAGTCAGCGGCCCGGCGATCTATCGCCACTTCCCCAATAAGGAGTCGTTGTTGGTCGAGTTGTTGGTGGGCATCAGCACCCGCCTGCTCGCCGGCGCACAAGACGTCCGATCGCGGGAACCCGACGCCGCCGCGGCGCTGGACGGCTTGATCGACTTTCATCTCGACTTCACCTTGGGCGAACCGGACCTCATCCGGATTCAAGACCGCGACCTCGCCTACCTGCCGACCGCCGCCGAACGCCAGGTGCGACAGGCCCAGCGGCGATATGTCGAAGTGTGGGTGGGAGTCCTGCGTGAACTCGATCCAGAACTCGCCGAAACTGACGCCCGGCTGATGGCTCATGCGGTGTTCGGTCTGCTCAACTCCACTCCGCACAGCCTGAAGCACCCAGACGGCAAGGCGGCGCGAGCCGTGCGATCACGGGCGGTGATGCGAGCGATGACCGTCGCCGCGTTGAGCGCCGGCGCGTCGTCGCAATGACCACCACCCGTTAATCAGCTGTTCGAATTTCTACTGGTCATCGCGAGTATCGGCGCCGACGGTAACCCTGCAGGTACCCTGCAGCCATGAGGTGTGCATGAGCGATCGACGTCATCCCGAGCACACCCAATCAGCCCAAGAGTGGTCTGAGCAGACCCAACGCATACGTCAGCCGCAATCGCAGTACACCGATCCGGCCTACAGCGGTCAGTCGCACTATCCGCCGCCGCGCTACCCCGGCACGCCCGCCGACCTGAACGCGACCAGCCCGACCGACAAGCTGCCGCAGTACTGGCTTCAAGGTCAGACTCCGCCGAATCAGCTGAGCGACGAGCCCCCACCCCACCGGCCGAAGACACCGCGTTGGTTGTGGGTCGCTGCGGCTGCTGCTGTGGTGATGGTCGTCGCGCTCATCATTGCGCTGGTGATCGCCAACGGCGCGGCCAGGAAGCAGACGGCCGTGCCGGCACTGCCGTCCATGCCGAGTTCACAGAATCCGGCTTCGACGACGTCCGCGTCGCCCCCGCCGACGGCCGGAACGTCGGGGCCCAGTGCCAGCGAGTCCAGCCCGCCCGCCAATGCCGGCGCGATGCAAGCCGTGTTTTACAACGTCACCGGCGAAGGCCGCGCCATCAGCATCACCTACGTCGACAACGACGGAATGATGCAGACCGAATTCAACGTCCCACTGCCGTGGAGCAAACAAGTCACCATGGCGACCACCGAGAGCACGTCGCCCAATGTGACCATCGTGAACATCGGCCACGACGTCACGTGCACGGTGACCGTGGACGGGGTGCAGATCAACGAGCGCACCAGCGTCGGCTTGACGGTGTGCAGTGGGACGGGTTAGACGGCTCAGCCGACGTCTGCCGCAGGAACACGTTGCGGCACACGGACCATCAGCAAGCCCAGCAGTCCGCCGACCATGACCAGACACAGCCCGCCCATGCCGGCCCGCACCGCCCCGAAGAGGTCGACGAACACCGAGAACAGCCACGGCGCCACGAACGACACCGCTCGCCCGGTCATCGTGTAGAGCCCGAAGGCCACGCCTTCTTTTCCAGCGCTGGACATCCGCAGCAGCAACGTCCGCGCTGAGGCCTGCGCCGGCCCGATGAACAGGCACAGCAGCAGCCCGGTGATCCAGAACGCTCGGGGGCCCGACAACGCCATCATGGCCAGACCGGCCGCGATGATGGCGGCCAATGACCCGATGATGACCGGCTTAGAGCCGATCCGGTCGTCCAGAAATCCGCCGAAGACGGCACCCAGCGCCGCCACCACGCTGGCAGCCACCCCGAAGATCAGCACGTCAGCAGGCGAGATCCCGTATGCGCTGACGCCCAGCACGCCGCCGAAGGTGAACACGCCCGCCAGACCGTCCCGAAATACCGCCGCGGCCAACAGGTAGTAGACCAGGTTGCGGTCGCGGTGCCATTCGCCGACCAGGTCCTGCCAGAGTCTGCGGTAGCCGCCCAGCATGCCCCGGGTGGAACTGACGGCGTCGGCCGGTGACGGCAGCTTGTGCGCGGTCAGCAGCAGCGGCGTCGCGAGTACCGCAAACCAGCCGGCGGCCAACAGCATCGCGATCCGGACGTTCATGCCGTCGCCGACGGGTAGCTGCAGGAATCCGCGGGTGGGGCCTTCGCCGTCGATGCAACCGAAATAGACGAGTAGCAGTAGGCCGACGCTGCCCACGAACGCCGCGGCCAACCCGAAGCCGGAGATCCGGCCGGAGTTCTGCGGCGTCGTGAGCTGACGCAGCATCGCGTTGTACGGGACACTGGCCAGATCGCCGCACGCTGCGCCGATTGCGAGCAACGCCAATCCCGGAAACAGATATTCGGGACGATCGCGGATCAGGCTCATCGCGCTGACCAACGCCACCACCAGGCCGGTCAGCACGGTCAGGGTGACGCGCCGACGCCGTGGATCCTCGACCCACACACCGATCACCGGCGCCAGCACAGCGATGGTCAAACCGGCGATCGCCAGCGCGCGACCCAGCCAACTCGCCGGCGGAACACCGCCGGGCAGATCCTTGCCGACGGTGCCGGTCAGATACACCGAGAACACGAACGTCACGACGACCGCGCTCACCCCGGCGGAGCCGGTGTCCCACACCGCCCACGCGACCACTCGGGACCGCTTGACTCCGGGTGCAACGTCATGGGGGATTTCAGACATCGTTGGTCTGTCTACCATTAGCCCATGCCGGTACCCGCCCCAAGTCCCGACGCTCGCGCCGTTGTAACCGGAGCTTCACAGAACATTGGCGAAGCGCTGGCCACCGAATTGGCTGCTCGCGGCCACAGCCTGATCATCACGGCCCGCCGTGAAGATCTGCTCAACAAGCTGGCCGGCAGCCTCACCGAGAAGTACGGCGTCGCCGTCGAGGTGCGGCCGGCCGATCTGGCCGACATCGGTGAACGCGCGAAGCTGGTCGACGAGTTGGCCACCCGAAACATCTCGATCCTATGCGCCAACGCCGGCACCGCGACCTTCGGCTCGGTCTCCGAGCTCGACGCATCGGCGGAGCGGGCTCAGGTTCAGCTCAACGCGGTCGCAGTGCATGACCTGGTGCTGGCGGTGCTGCCGGGCATGATCGAACGCAAGGCCGGCGGCATCCTGATTTCCGGCTCGGCAGCAGGCAATTCACCGATCCCCTACAACGCGACCTACGCGGCGACGAAAGCGTTCGCGAACACCTTCAGTGAGTCGCTGCGTGGCGAACTACGCAAAACCGGTGTGCACGTGACGGTGTTGGCGCCGGGCCCGGTCCGCACCGACCTGCCGGCCGAAGCTGAAGCCTCGATCGTAGAAAAGCTGGTACCGGACTTTCTGTGGATCTCCACCGAATACACCGCTAAGAAATCATTGGATGCGTTGGCCCGCAACAAGATGCGCGTGGTGCCCGGTCTGACGTCCAAGGCGATGTCCGTGGCGAGTCAGTACGCGCCCCGTGCCATCGTCGCGCCGATCGTCGGCACCTTCTACAAGAAGATGGGTGGCAGCTGATCTAGCGCCGGCGATTGGTGAATATCTGGATCATCAGAGCCGCCAGCTTATTGATCAAGCTGCGGCCTTCGCGACTCTTTAGATATCCCCGCAACCAGCCCTCTTTCTTGGCAGGTACCGGTGAGGATTTCGACTTCGGTCCCTTCGCCGCCGGCGCATCCGCCTGGGCCTTCGCGGCCTCAGCCTTCTTGGCTTGCAGCTTCTCGTAGGCCGATTCCCGATCGACGGTCTGGCCGTATTTCTGTTGCAGCGGGCTGGATTTGGCCGCCGCGCTGATCGCGTCATTGCCGATGGCGGCCATCAGCGAACGCGGTGAACGCAGCCTGGTCCACGCGACCGGTGTCGGCGCACCCCGCTCCGACAACACCGTCACGACGGCCTCGCCGATGCCCAGCGACGTCAGCGCCGAAGCAAGGTCATAGACATCGGTTTTCGGGTAGGTGCGGACGGTCTTGGTCAAGGCTCTCTGGTCATCGGGCGTGAAGGCGCGCAGCGCGTGCTGAATGCGCGCCCCGAGCTGCGACAGCACGTCATTGGGTATGTCAGTGGGCAACTGGGTGCAGAAGAACACACCAACACCCCGGGAACGGATCAGCTTGACTGTCTGTTCGACCTGGTCCAGGAATGCTTTCGACGCATCGGCGAACAGCAGATGCGCCTCGTCGAAAAAGAACACCAGCTTGGGCTTGTCGATGTCGCCGACCTCAGGCAGCGACTTGAACAGCGTGGACAGCACCCACATCAAGAAGGTGGAGAACAGCACCGGGCGGGCTGCCTGGTCGCCCAGCTCGAGCAGCGAGATCCGGCCATGGCCGCCGTCGACACTCAACAAATCGTTGGGATCGAGTTGCGGTTCGCCGAAAAACGTATCGCCGCCTTCGCCCTCCAGATTGACCAGGGCACGCAGAATGACCCCGGCCGTCTGCGCTGAGACGCCGCCCAGCGTCTTCAACTCCGGCTTGCCTTCGTCGCTGGTGAGGTAGCTGATCACCGCACGCAGGTCCGCCAGATTCAGCAGCTCGAGTTTTTGCTGCTCGGCCCAGTGGAAGATCAGACCCAGGGTCGACTCTTGAGTACCGTTGAGCCCCAACACTTTTGACAGCAGGATCGGGCCGAAACCGGCGATGGTGGCCCGGATCGGAACACCAATTCCCTTGGTGCCCAGCGACAAGAACTCCACCGGGAAACCGCTCGCCGCCCACGCATCGCCGGTCTCCTTGGCGCGCGCGGTGATCCTGTCGCTGCTCTCCCCAGGCTTGGACAGGCCGGACAGGTCGCCCTTGACGTCGGCCATCAGCACCGGCACACCCGCCGCTGAGAGCTGCTCGGCGATGACCTGGAGCGTCTTGGTCTTACCGGTGCCGGTCGCTCCGGCTACCAAGCCGTGTCGGTTGACGGTGGCCAGCGGGATGCGGATTTGCGCGTTCGGGTCGGTCTTCTCGTCGACGACGACGGTGCCCAACTCCAGCGCCTGGCCCACGACGGCGTAGCCCTTCGCGATCTGCTGTGCGGGGGTCTCTGTGGATTCAGTGCTCACAAGGCCGCTGCCTCTCCCCTAGAAGTCGTGGTCGTGATAAGGCTCGACCTTACTTGCTGGGGTGCTGAGCCGGGGTGGCTGCGCCCCGCCAGCTAACTTTGCCTACTGTGAACCCTGTGCGGGACCAACTGGTGTGGATCGACTGTGAGATGACCGGTCTGGATTTGAGCTCGGACAAGCTGATCGAGATCGCCGTCCTGGTCACTGACGCTGACCTCAACATTCTCGGCGACGGCCTCGACGTGGTGATTCACGCCGATGACTCCGCGATGTCGTCGATGGCCGACGTGGTGACCGACATGCACACCCGTTCAGGCCTCATCGACGAGGTACGCGTGTCGACGGTGGATATGGCGACCGCCGAAAAAGCGGCACTGGACTACATCCGTCGGCACGTCAAGCAAGCGAAAACGGCACCGCTGGCGGGCAACTCGATTGCCACCGACCGCGGCTTCATCGCCCGCGACATGCCCGCCCTGGACTCATTCCTGCACTACCGGATGATCGATGTGAGCTCGATCAAAGAGTTGTGCCGTCGCTGGTACCCGCGCATCTACTACGGCCAGCCGGCAAAGGGCCTGGCGCACCGGGCGCTGGCCGACATTCACGAGTCCATTCGCGAACTGCGGTACTACCGGCGCACCGCTTTCGTGGCGCCGCCGGGGCCCACGACCAGCGAGATTGCCGCCGCGGCCGACGAACTGGGGGTTCAACCGCCGGACGCGGAAGGAATCAATTCGGCCCCCGGGAGCCCGAGCAGCTAGTATCGACGTCGCCGCTTCTCGTCTGGTGGCCATGGTGGGTGTAGTTCAGTTGGTAGAGCGTCAGGTTGTGATCCTGAATGTCGCGGGTTCGAGTCCCGTCACTCACCCGATTGATTAGAACACCGTCCCACCTGCGAACTCGCGGGTGGGACGGTGTCTCCCGACCATGCAGCGAGTTTGACCAACTTGCGGCCCGTAGCCTTCTAGCCCGCGCGCGTACGTGCTCCTTCCAGTACCGTTGACCCGGTGGAAGAACCCCCACCTGCGCAAGAGCCACCTGCTTCGAGCCCGACGCCGCCGAAGCCTGAAGTCCTTGTCCGCAAGGAAAAGCGTTCGAATGAATTCTGGCTGGCCTTGGCTAGCATCATCGCGGCTCTGGTCGTCGGTGTAATCGCGGTTGGGTCGGGCTGGTATACGGCCAACCAGCACGAAAAACAAGAAACGCAGCGCCTGACGGTCAGCTCGACGCGATCGCAGCAAAAGGACGCCTACGCCGGCTTCATCAACTCGGCTAGTGATCTTGCGGTCGCCCTTCAGCTTCAGGTGAGAGCCATCGAGAATCCATATCCGTTTTTCCCCAATACGCCTATCCCCGTGGGTGAAGCAGCAGACCTCGAAACGCGCTTCGCTGATATTGGGCATGCGCTGAACTCAGCACAGTTATACGGTAGCGGCCGTGTGCGAGACCAGAGCAACAAGGTTTTCGAGGCGGCCGCGCAAAGTCGCTCCGTTATCATAGGTTGGGGATTAATCCACCCGGCCAACGGCCCGGACAATGCTTCCTGCCCTGAGCTCCTGGACTTTGAAAATAAGACCGAGTCTGATAGGCAAGAACTGGCGAACGCCATCGACCGTTTTATCGATGCCGCCCGAGAAGATCTTGGCATTTCTCCGCTCCCTCCGACTTCAACACCTCCTGAGCCGCTGCTCCCTAAAGATGCGTGTGCGAATTACCCGCACTGACCACGAGGTGCCGTCGCCACCGTTCAGCGGCTTTTGACCGCACTGCGCAAGGCGACTCTGCGCCTCTCCAGTTCGAACCCCGCCTCTGCGGCGTAACCGATGGCGCCGACGGCGACACCGACCACTCGCCACAGCAGGTCGCGGACAGCGCGACTGAGTGTTTCGTTCACACGCCAAGGCTAAAAGCCGACAGCCACGCTTGTCTTGATCAGCACTCGGCGCGGCGAATTTCGTTGCGGAACAACAGGTATCGCCAGGCTGATCAACGGGTTACGCCTTCGCGTTACCGGCGTGCCATTGATCCCACGGGATGTTCCAGTCGCCAAGACCCTCGGTCCCCGACAAGGGCGGCCCGATGGTGTTGAGCACCTCCACGATGTCGCCCCGCTTGGTGTTCTCGAAGAACCACTGCGCGTTGCTGGGGCTCACATTGAGGCAGCCGTGGCTGGTGTTGGTGTGCCCCTGGGCACCCACCGACCATGGCGCCGAGTGCACGAAAACCCCGCTGTAGGACATCTGGGTGGCGAAGTCCACCTCGGTGCGATATCCGTTGGGCGAGTTCGCCGGTACTCCGTACGTCGAGGAGTCCATGATCATGTGCGCGAACCGAACCCCGAGGATGTAGGTGCCGCTGGCGGTGGGGGTGCTGTCCTTGCCCATCGATGTCGGCATGGTCTTGACGACGTTGCCGTTGACCCGCACGGTCACCATCTTGGTGTTGTCGTCGGCGGTCGCGATGACTTCGTCGCCGATGGTGAAGTGCGAGTGCGCGTTGTCCTCACCGAAGACCCCATCACCCAAGTCGACACCG
>Ga0302324_100021612_pt1 | contig 12539 bp, 5 predicted proteins | sample Palsa_T0_1_FD_201949 | JGI IMG/M metagenome (GOLD analysis project Ga0302324, IMG submission 201949) | Peat permafrost microbial communities from Stordalen Mire near Abisko, Sweden - Palsa_T0_1 | ecosystem: Environmental > Terrestrial > Soil > Palsa > Peat permafrost | place: Sweden: Abisko...
CGGGGAGCGCAATGTTCCAAGTCTCGATTCGGTTGGCGCTTTAACTCGTATGATCGCCCATGTTTCCCATGATCTTCGCCAGCCTCTCACAGCCATACTTGCCAATGCCGAATTTCTCAGCCAGCCGGATATCAGCCAGATGCAACGGGAGGCTTTTTACGAGGAGATCCGTAGCAGCATCGACCGCATGGATGACCTGGTTTCCTCACTACTAAAGTGGTCCAGCGGCGGCGACATTCTGCGACCCGCCGTCCGCAACATCGTTGACACCGTGGGCCGTGCGATCCGAATGGTAGGTGCAAAGCGGGAATTCCGCCTGGTCAAGATTGTGCATCGGCATGAAGGCCGTGCGCTGGGCTGGTTCGATGCCAACCGTCTCGAACGGGCGATCGCCAACGTGGTCCTCAACGCTTGCGAGGCGGTTGCTTCCAAATCAGGACAGATCGTCATCAGCACCAACGGAGCTCAATCCAGCCTGCAAATCAATGTGCGAGATACCGGACCGGGCGTCCCTGCGTCCATTCGCGACTCTCTATTTGAACCTTTTGTGAGCTACGGCAAGGCTGCGGGGAACGGACTAGGCCTTGCGATCGCGAAAAAGATTGTTGAAGACCATTCCGGAAAGATTTACCTGGACACGAGGATTGAAAACGGGACGCTGATCACGATCTTGCTTCCCTTTGCCGTTCCGAGCACTTGACTGTGCTGATGAATGACAGCTTCCCTCAGCAGAACTGAACCGGAACAGATCAAGGATACCTATGAAGTACGGCCTTACCAGCAAGCAGCCGGCTTTGCAAGTCGCCAATCGGCACATCGTAAACCGTGACTTTTTTCTGGATAGCGATGGCAGCTGCCACTCCTGCTGCCTGTCCAATAATCATGTACTGTGGCTCCATGCGTAGCGTGGAATATGCGACATGACTCGCGGAAAAGCACACTGGAACCAGAAGATTGCTTAGCCGATCTTGCCGCGTGGGCAACATAAACCGATAGGGTATCTCGTATGGCTTCACCGGCGTGTACATTTCGCCCTCGTTCTCTACCGCACCATCGGGGGTCGGAATGCGTTCCACGTTGTGCGAATCGCTCTGATACGAACCCATCCCGATGGAGTCCTGCTTCACCAGATCAGTTTGGATATCTTTTTGCGTGACTACGTACTGACCCACCATGCGGCGAGATTCGCGGATATAGAGTTGCCACGGCCAGCCGCTGGCATCGGTGAATTCGTCCTTGGCCAGGCCATACCGATCGATCTCACGCTTAAGCGAATCGGGAACACTTGCATCGTGGGCCAGAAAATACATAAAGCCCGCTACGTATGAGTAATGGTCCTGCCAAATCGCCGATCGCTTTGCATAGTCTGCAGTTGGATACTCCCAACTGGCGCCGATATGATCTGTAGAAAAGGCTCCAAAACTATTGATGTCCCACTTGTCCCCCTTCAACGGAGACATGATCATCATCTGCTTCATGTTCGGTGGGTGACCCTGTTGCTGCGTAATGGCTTGAATCAGCCTTGCCAGCAGCTCATATCGTTTGCGGTCATATCCGTCCGGCTTCGGGAATCGAATCTGGTTCGCAGTTTGATCCGTGAGGCATAGGCGGTAGCTGTACGCCTGTACCATTTTGTCGCCGGTGCCAATCGCGCCCTTTGGTCCGGGCTGCACTTCAAGCAGCAGGGCACCAGATTCGCTGTACGGTGACACGCGCACATTGAAGTGGTGATCAGGGCGCTGCCTGCCGCGTACCCCGGCCAGTGATTCGCCATAGCGTTCGGTGCTTTCGCGGCCCCAGGTATAGCGCACTCCCGCTTCGCCCATAAGGTCGCCTTCATAGGTACAGTCGGCAAAGACCTTCGCTTGAATGATGGCTCCACTTTCCATGGTGATAGCGACGATTCGATTGCGTTGCTTGGTAACGCCTCCTTTTTCGCGCAGCCGCGAATCCACTAACAGGGTTACCTTGGCTTGATTCAACATCTCGTGGAACACCTGGTCGGCAACGTGCGGCTCAAAGTTCCATTCCAGCGGCTCGCCATAATGCTGACCGACGCGTTCGAAAAACTCCCGCGAAATGCCTCCTATCACATCGGGGTTTCCAATGTCGGTATGGCTCAGTCCGCCGCTGACCATTCCTCCAATATGATGGCTCGGCTCGATGAGAACCACCTGCAGGCCTTGTCGACTGGCAGCGATTGCCGTCACAATGCCACCCGCTGTGCCGCCATAGACAGCCAGGTCAAACTGCTTTGTCTCGGCGGCGCACAACGCATCCTGCCAGTAAGAAATTATGATCAGCAGCAGCCCGAGAGAAAGTATGGGCCGCATGGTTCGCACCCGCATTGGTTTTCCTTTGGAATTAAAAACGCTCACTTCGGCACAGCGGGCCGAAACTCCTCGCTCAGGTGAAGCACCGCATTGTGCTGCCGCAGCTTCTGCTGAAGTACGGGGATAGAGATATCCTGAACCGGCTTGCCGCTTTGGATGGCAAGGCTCGCGGCCACTCCCGCGGCCTGCCCGATGATCATGTACTGCGGTTCCATGCGCACCGAGGAGTATGCTGCATGGGTCGCCGACAGGCAGACCGGCACTAGAAGATTTTCCGTCTCACTACGCTTTGGGGTGATGGTGCGATAGGCGATCTCATAGGGTTGCACCGGCACCTGCACGTCTCCCTCATTCTTCACGTTGCCATCGGGCATGGCCACACGCTGGATGTTATGGGAGTCGCTGTTGTACGATCCCATCCCGATGGAGTCCTCCTTCGTGCGTTCGGTTTGTAGGTCCGATTGGCGCATGACGTATTCCCCCACCATGCGGCGGCCTTCGCGGATATAGAGCTGGTTCGGCCAGTGATCGGTGTCGGCAAACTCATCCTTCGGTAGACCCCATTGATTCACCTCATTCCGTAGGAAGGCAGGTGCCTTTGGATCCTGAGAGATGAAGTAGAAGAAAGACTTCGTGTAGAGCAGATGATCCTGCCAGATCGCGTCCTTCTCCTTGTAGCTGGCTTCGGGATACTTCCAGCTATGGCCAATGTAGTCAGTCGAGAACGGACCATTGTTGTTAAAGTCAGCTTTGTGATTGGGGATCAACACCGGGTTGGTAACATCCATAAATCCAGGAGGACGCCCGGTGTGCTGTTCGAACGAGCCCAGATACCGTTCCAGCAGCGCGAAGCGCGAACGGTCATATCCGTCGGGACGTGTAAAGGGAAGCCGATTAGCCGCATCGTTGGTCAGAATGAGACGAAAGTTATAGGCCTGCACCTTCTTGTCCCCCGAACCTGGAGGAGCCAACGGTCCAGGGTCAATCTCGGGAAGAAGATGGTGAGCATCATCGTAGGCCGATACCGGCCAGAGGAACTGGTGCTTGGGCGTGTCGCCGCGGACTCCCGCCAGGCTTTCACCATATTCTGAGGCAGCCTCGCGGCCCCAGGTGTAGCTGATCTTGGCCTGGGCCATCAGGTCGCCCTCATAGGAGCAATCCGCAAAGATCTTCGCCGGCCAGTGCTTGCCGCCTGAGGTCGTTATCGATATGATCCTCTGACCCTGCAGCTCTACTCCACCCTGTTCCAGCAATTTCTCGTGGAAGTAAGCAGTCACGCCGGCGTTCTGCAACAAGCTGCGAAAAATCTGTTCATCGACATGTGGTTCAGAGAGCCAGTTTGCCGGCTGGTCTAAATCGGATACTCCATAGTGAGCTGCCGCCTTCAAATAAAAATCGCGAGCATATCCGCCGATAATGGGGTAATGGCCGAGGTCCGTGGCCGAGAGCCCGCCGGTGACCATTCCCCCCACATGCGCTCTTGGCTCCAACAGCACGACGCGTAAGCCTTCGCGCGCTGCCGAGTACGCGGTCATAACCCCGGAAGCAGTGGCTCCGTACACCACCAAATCGATAGGCGTCTCCGCGGCCGCGAATGCATTGGGTCTAAGAATTGCCGGTCCGGCATAAGTGAGCAGCTTGAGTGTTTGTCGCCGCGTAAGTTTCATGGTCTGAGTACCTGCAATCGTCGCAGAAGGCTGATAAGCAGGTGTAGTTTCCACAGGTTTTGTTACGCTGTTACGCTGCATTTACAGAGAGATAGGGTCATTGTAAGACGCAGCGGAAACCATTATGCACTTTAGAGCTTGCGTGAGAACTGCCAGTCCGGGAGTGAGTCCCGAAGGGGACGGCTGAGAATCAACTTTTTCAAAATTAGCCTTTTTCGATTGGCCGATTTGTACAGCACTCGATGAAGGCAAATCAGCTATCACGGAGTTGTGCGACCAGTCCCGAAGGGACGACTGAGAGTAGCCCAGGACGTAGTCCTGGGTTTAGACGTGCGAAGGGGCAGTCCCGAAGGGGACGGCTGAGAATACCCCAGGACGTCAGTCCTGGGTGAGCTCGAACCGCAAGCTAATGCCGACAGGCGATCAACTAACCCATCCCGATTCTCTTTGAGACCAACGCGGTTCCCCTAATTTGGACAGCTCGTCTGAGAATTGCGGAGCAGCGATTAAGTTCTCACCCAGACACTCTAAGGGTGGGGTGTTCCAGAAAGCGCGGCCTCAGCAACCTGGCCGTGTGAAGAGGAAGGAGCCGTAAACCGTCTGAAGGCAACCAACCGGCTCTGAATCGGATTGCCCGCATTCACCTCAGAAAGCACGACCGCTTCAAAGAAAGGGCTATTGCCTTGTTCCGCTTGGGCCTTTGTAATTTCACCCATACCGGCTTCAGAGGTCAAAAATGAAATGATCGCGTTGGTCTGAATCCCCTGAAGGATGAGAATCCGGCTGCCCGAGGTACCGCGCGGCAACAGCGCGATGATGCCAGGTAATACCTGGCGCGACGCGGATTCCTTCAGCTCAGGAAACTGATGGGCGCTTTCTGCAGGCTGATGCTTATCAATGATGTATCGCTCGTGCAGAGCCATCTTGAAACTCAGCTGGTCGAGATAACTCTGATATTCCGCCAGGGAAGAGGCTGTTCCGAAGGTGATGATGTTTTCGTGATCGATGATTCCATGGGGGGATTCATTGGCTGAGGAGAAGTCGGTTCGCACCCCATAGCTGTCGAGAAATCGGGCGAGCCGCAGGGATGCGAACGTATCCGACGCCACGGTGTAGTTCTGCCAGAGTTCCGGCTTGCCTAACTTTTTTTCCAGATCGATGATCTCGGCCGAGTTCTCCGGTTTTGCGAAGTCATTCACCGTAATATCGCGGACCAGCAAAGAATTCTCGTGGCTGGGTGGTCCCCAATAAAAGAAGGTCGGCGTCGGAAGGACAATGCGGGTCGGTTTTCCGTTGTCCATAAACATCTTCCAGAAGATGGGGACTTCGGGCGCAGAAGCTACGCTCTCCTTATTGTTTCGATGGAGCCCAGCCCAAACCAGGCCACCTACACACAAAAGGAGGACGACGACTACCCCGCTCAGTACCGGCACCAGCAAACGATGAGCTCGTGATGGAGCCTGAAGAGCAGGGACAGACGCCACGCTTGGCAGGGCAGCGATTCCCAGGCCATGAATGCCATCGTCGCCTGATTGGTCCTGGCGGGCCTCGATCAACTTGATTTGGTGCGTACCCATCGGAATGACAAGCCTGATGGCCGCCCGGCGGCCCTCTGACTCGTAATACTTTGTGAGGAATTGTCTCAGCCGGGAGATTTGTACCCGCACCGAAGCGTCAATCCTGGATTCGAAATCCCGATTGCGGCCCAGGGCGTCGACGGCAATCGCATACTCGCTGACGTCCTTATCCCTGTTCTCCCAAAGGTAGAGAAGCAAACCGCGGAGGGTCGCGGCTCGTTTGAAACATTCGCTTTGGAGAACGTCCTCCAAATGCCGAAGGCCCCGAACCTCCCACTCTTTGCCAACGGGATCTGCTACCGATGTCGACACGGGCAGCAGGTTACCATTTCGTTCGCGCCATTGGCAACCGCGATATCCCCCGGCATGCACCGATAAAAACTGACTCTGTCGCCACCTCGTGAGCAGGCCCCGTGCCCGGCCGGAATGGGCCGATGCCGGATGTTCAACAGCTATCCCTCTGATTCCAATAAGTAACGGCCGTAACATAACGCGTCGAAACTTGACCACAGTGCATTGCCAAGCGCTCCCTTAACGTGACGGCTGTGTTCCTCTGGCCGCTAACTCAGCAAAACAAGCGAAGGGAAAGGGTCATTGTGCGCGCACATAACAAGTCGATATCGCTTCAACTCCGCGCCCTACGGACCACGTAGAACCGTTCAAATTTTGGGAGGCAGCATGGCACATTTCAGTCGAATGTTATGTTTCACCGTCGGGGTGTGTGGCGCAGTTGTCCGTGCGAAGGTGCGCCTCTTACTGCGGACGGCCTTCTTTGTCATACTCGCCACCCTTGGCTTTCTGATGCCGAATGCGGCGGTAGCCCAAGTCGAAAACGGGACCATTACGGGTAGGGTGACGGACCCGAGCGGAGCGGTCGTGCCGGCCGCCTCAGTGACCGTCTCACAACAGTCTACCGGTCTGCTTCTGCACGGCCAGACCAATGACGACGGTACGTACACCTTTCCCCAGCTGCAGCCCGGTCAGTATTCTGTGGTGGTAGATAAGTCGGGATTCAAGAAAAGCGACACCTCGATCACTCTGACTGTAGGGCAGGTAGCGCAGCTGGATGTGCAACTACCTCTGGGCAGTGAAACAGAAGTTGTCAACGTACAGGCTGACAGCTCGGCGCAACTTGATACCCAGAGCTCGACCCTCGACTACACCGTGGGTACTCAACAGGTAGACCGGCTCCCACTGAATGGGCGCAATGCCTACGGCTTGGCTGCCCTGACCCCTGGCATCGCGCCGGGCAACTCCTTTGGCCAGGGTCTCAGCACTGTCCGAGGAGCGGTGGTCGCAGCGGCCACGAATAACTTTGAGACGAACGGAGGGGTTGGCGGCTCGAACGAGGTGCTCCTCGACGGAGTTTCCATCGTGGTCTGCTGCCAGGGGCAGCCGGCGGTGACGCCCACCCTGGAGATTCTGGGTCAGTTTAAGGTCGTGACCTCTGACCCGCCCGCGCAGTATGGTCACTCAAGCGGCGGCATCCTCAATATCGTGACCAAGGCTGGCACGAACCAGTTGCACGGCGACGTATATGAGTTCCTGCGTAATGATGCCCTGGATGCAGCCAACTACTTTACCAAGCGCAGCGGAAAGTACCCTTTCCCGGGCCGGGATGACTACACGCTGCCCCACCGCTTCAACCAGTTCGGTGGTTTTGTCGGCGGTCCGGTTGTGCTGCCGCACCTGTACCACGGCAAAGACAAAACCTTCTTCACCTTTGGTTACGAGGGCACCAGAAATTTCGCTCCCACGTTCAATACGGTTACGGTGCCGACCGCTTTGATGAGGCAGGGCATCTTTACCGAAGCGCCCGGTCTTATCTACAACCCGACCACTCTTGCGACGAATCCGGCCGCACCGGCACAGTATGTACGGCAGCCCATTCCGGCGGCATGCAACGGGGGCACGTGCTACCCGGCCGGCCAATATGTTCCAAACATCGACCCGGTCGCGCAGAAGTATCTGGCGCTGATCCCCGCGCCCAATGCCTCCGGCGTAGCCAATAACTACAGTTACTCCCAGGATGTTCAGGACAGCGAGAACCAGTACAACTTCCGCATCGACCACAACTTTTCCGCCACCCAGCGAACCTTTGTACGTGCCACTCGAGACAAAGATGTTCACCACCAGAACGGTCTGTTTAATGGATATCTCGATCCCAACGCTTATAACCAGGCGCTAACTGCCTATCTGTTTGCCATCGGGCATGTTTGGACTGTGTCGCCTTCACTCCTGCTGCAGTTCAGTTACGGATTCGCGTTTCAGTCGAATTCTCAGGTCGGCGACGGCTTCTATAACTACAACGCCGGCAACTATGGGTACTCCGATCTCTTTACCTCCCAGCAGCAAGTTGCGGGACTGCCCAATCTCACGTTTACCGGCCTGCAGACAATCGGCGAGGGCACTGGTAGCTCGGGCTTCAATCTGTGGCACCATTACGTGCACTCGATTAACTCCACAGCCATCTGGCAGCGCGGCAACCACACCATCAGCGCGGGGTACAACGGCAGGTTCGTTTTGGAGAATCAGGGCGGCCTTGGGAACCCACTGGGTACCTTCAACTTCGGAACAACCTTTACCAGCGGCCCCAATCCCAATGCCTCCGTGCCCTCCGCGCAGAGCGCCTTTGATTCCTGGGCATCCTTCCTGCTCGGATATCCAACCTCGGGATCGATCTCCAACCAGGATACGGTTGCATTCAGCCAGTTCTATAACGCTCTCTTCCTGCAGGACGATTGGCGTTTGACGCCGCGGCTGACGGTAAACCTTGGGGTGCGTTGGGATATCGAGACAGGTTTTCTTGAACGGCACAACCGCTGGGCGGACTTTGATCCCGCGTCGGCGACTCCCCTTGCTCAATACACGGGGTTGCCACTCACCGGAGGAGCACAGTACCTCGGCGTTGCCGGTAACCCCAGCCGCACTTGGCCGACAGCCTACGGGAACGTTGGACCTCGCGTCGGATTTTCTTACGCATACACTCCCACGACGGTCGTGCGCGGCGGCTACGGGATCTTGTATCTTCCGACGTCAGAACGGGGCTATGGCGACGGCACCCTTGGCTACACGCAAAACACCGCCATGCTCACCACTGTCAATGGCTTTACGCCTGTGAATGTTCTGGACAATCCATTTCCCGCCGGCATACTGCTGCCACAGGGCGCAGCCGCGGGTGTGGCCGTGAGCACGGGATCTTCGGCCAGCGCTTTTGTATATAAGAATCCTGTCTCCTACCAGCAACAATGGAATTTCGGAGTGGAGCAGAGCGCGCCCCGGGGCGTAGTGTTCACCCTCAACTACGCAGGCGGCCACGGCGTAAAGCTCCCCATCAGCGCGCATCCCAACGATCTAAATCCAAGCAACTTCAGCACTCCAGGGGACCAGACACGGGTGGCCTACCTGCAAGCCCAGGTAGCCAATCCGTTCTATGGCAACAACAACGTGGCCGCGGGCTCGGTACTTTCCACCAAGACGGTCCAGCGGGCGCAGCTGGTTGCAGCGTTTCCGCAATACGCTACCAACACCGCCATGCAAAACGGCTCATTGACCTACCTTTACTACGATCAGGGTTCGGCATCTTACAACGCCATGCAGGCCGCAGTGCTGGTCAATCATGCCAATGGGCTTAGCGGGTCGGTAGCTTACACATGGTCCAAGCTGGTCGGGAATGTCAGCGATCTTACCAACGGCTTCCTCAACACCACCGGCAATCCGGCCATCCAGGACTACTACCTGCTCAAACAATACGAGCGGTCGAACCTGGCGTCGGATATTCCTCAACGTATCGTCGGCAACCTCACCTATGCTCTCCCCTTTGGCAGAGGCAAGGCGTTCGGCGGCAATATGCCAGGTTGGGCCAACGAGTTCGTGGGCGGATGGAACCTCACGACGATCATCTCCGTGCAGTCCGGCTTTCCTCTGGGATTGACGCAGACCGGCGGTCAGCCATTTTCCGGTGGCCGGCCCAGTTATGTTCCTGGGATCACTCCACTGACATCCGGGTCGACGCATCACCGCTTGGGAGGCGCTGGTCAATCGCAGGGTTACTTCAATCCGGCGGCATTCCGTCTTTCCCAGTCGTTTGAGCTGGGGGATGTGCCGCGCTCGGCAGCCGCGTTACGCTCGCCCCTTACCTTCCAAGATGACGTCTCCGCGGTCAAAAATTTTGGCATCTTTGAAAGCATCACGGGCGAATTTCGGCTAGAAGCCTTTAATGTACTGAACAAAGCACAGTTTGGTTTCCCGGGAACGACTTACGGCTCGTCCACCTTCGGCGTGATCTCTACTCAGGCCAATCTCCCACGTAACGTTCAGGTAGCTTTAAAAATACATTTCTGATTAAGCACGGAGCGCAGCGCGACACTTTGCCGGTGCTCCCGGCAAGCAACTAACCAGGCTAATCGGTGTCCTCTTGTTTGCTATGCCGGCAGCAAATGTTGGGTGCCCATTCAAGCCTTCCGTTGGCTTGAGTGGGATAGTGGCTCTCGCTGTGGCATTCCCGTTTGCCACGCCCGACCAAACAAAATAAAGTTCTGCTTGTGTGTAAAGGGAGAATCGCTCGAGACGAACAGGGCGATGATTTAGAGGCCGAAACAAAGAATATTCGGACCCGCCGCCACAACAACATACTGCTTCCCGTCGAGCATAAACGTCATCGGCGAGGCTTTCATGAAGATATTGGTGGGGAATTCCCAAAGGGTCTTGCCGTCCCGTTGATCCACGGCCGCGAAGCCGCCGTTTGGGTGACCATAGAAAAGCAGGCCTCCCGCAGTAGCCAGAACCCCTGACCAAGTCTTAGCTCGCGCGGCCCCCGGTTGGGGAACCTCCCAAGCAATCTCTCCCGTGTCAATGTTGAGCGCACGCAAAAAGCGCTGGCCCTGTTCATCGGGGTATCCGCTATTGTGATCGCTGACGCATTGTTCCAGCGCCAGGAAATAGTAGAGACGCGTCTCAGGAGAGAAAGCGGTGGAGTCCCAATTGGCTGCATCATTAGGGCAGCCCTGCGGATCTTTCACCACCGGCCTGCCATCGGGTCCGATGCTCGAGGCCCAGTCGATTCGGTGCAGGAAAGGCTTGGCTAGCAGCACCTCACCATTGGTGCGATCAAGCACATAGAAAAAGCCATTGCGATCTGCATGAAGTAATAGTTTTGAGGGCTTGCCTCGGTAGACAGTATTCACCAGCACATCGGGCTCGGCGGCGTCTCGGTCCTCTACGTCGTGGGGTGTGAACTGGTAATACCATTGCAATGCACCGGTCTTTGGGTTAAGAGCTAGAACGCTGTCTGTATATAGATTGTCGCCGGGCCGGTCGCGATCGTCGCCGTCGGGAAAGGGATTGCCCACGGACCAGTAGAGCGTGTCAGACGACGGGTCATAAGAGCCGGTGGCCCAGGTGGAACCGCCGCCCGTGATCGGTTCTTTGCCGCCCCAGGTTTCTATGCCGGGTTCTCCTTTGCTCGGCACAGTCCAATGCCGCCAAATAAGAGAGCCGTCATCTGGCCTGAAGGCCGCGACGAAACCACGAATGCCCTCATCTGCACCAGACACGCCGGTGATAATCATATCGTCGACGATCAGCGGAGCGATCGTGCCGCCATAGTGTTGACCTTCACTATCGGCCGCGATCGGCTGCTCCCAGAGTAATTTGCCCGTAGCTCGTTCAAGCGCTAACAGGTGGCCATTGTCGGTAACGAAAAAAACCTTGTCGCGGAAAATGGCCACTCCGCGGTTGGTCCCAAGTTTCGCATCACCAACCATCCCTGCGCTGCCAGGACGTGAATACTGCCAAATCGTACTGCCGCTGAGCGCGTCGATGGCGAATACCTGGTTCGGTCCCGTTACATACAAGACTCCGTCGGCTTCGAGCGGCGTGGTTTCCAGGCCGAAGTACTGGATGGGGAAAACCCACTTCAACTTCAAGGAGGACACATTCGCGGTGTTGATCTCTTTGAGCGGACTATAGCGGTTGGCTGAAAAATCTCCGTTATAAGTCAACCAGTCGCCGGGCTTCGGCGGCCCCCAGGTGATCTTTCGTGTGGGTTGTGTAGGGACGGGCGGCCGAACAATGATCCCCAGATTCAGGCGGCGAAGGTATTTGGCGAGCGCCGCACGATCGGCGGCGGAGAGGTCGGCGAAGGAAGGCATGCCGCCGGCGATATTGCCCTGTGCAAGGAATGCGCTCAACTGCTCGGGTGTTTGTCCCGCTACCCGCTGATTCATGGCGAGGCCCGGTGCTTTCGCCGTGCCGCGAGCATCCTCCCCGTGGCAACCCGCACAGTTCTTCTGGAACAATGCCTGTGACGCTGATTGCTGAGAGAGCAACTGCTGCGGTAAAAGCAAAAGGAAGAGAGCCCCAAGACAACAGGCCGGATGCCGACGGGGAAACGAGTAACAGCTCAGTGCGCGCGGAGCCATGTTCGCACCCTCGGGTTGAAGTCTTCTATGCACTCCCAGTGAAACGCATGCCCCGCGCCCTCATACAAATGCAAATCGCTATGCGGAATTCCCGCAGCGACCTCTTCTGCCATCCATACTGGGGTGAAGATGTCGCTGCGCCCACCGATTACCAGGCAAGGGCAGCTGATGCTCTGCAGTTGATTCAGCGTATCGTGCGTGACGCACGCCGATGCTTGTCCTTCAAAGCCATGAAGCGGTTGCGGCAGGGAGTTGCTAGCCGCATCCTTTCGTCCCTGCAACAATTCAGCAAAGCCGGCGTCCTGGTCCCAGTATGGTTTGGCAAAGATCAGCAGCTGAATATAAGTCGCGAACTCTTCTGGCCGGAGCCGGCTTTTGATGTCACTCATGTGGCGGAATACGTCGCGCGCATACCGGTCACACCGTGCCCAGGTGCACATCAGAACTATGCTGCGCACCAACTGCGGATGACGCAACGCGAGTTGTTGGGCGATCGTGCTCCCCATCGAGCACCCTACGACGCGCGCGCTTTCGATTCCC
>Ga0302324_100021615_pt1 | contig 12538 bp, 10 predicted proteins | sample Palsa_T0_1_FD_201949 | JGI IMG/M metagenome (GOLD analysis project Ga0302324, IMG submission 201949) | Peat permafrost microbial communities from Stordalen Mire near Abisko, Sweden - Palsa_T0_1 | ecosystem: Environmental > Terrestrial > Soil > Palsa > Peat permafrost | place: Sweden: Abisko...
GCGCAATGGCTTTCCTGATGACGTGTTCACCGAGCTACGCCGTAGCAGACCGCTTTTCCGGCACGGGCTGACGCCAGGCGTCGCAAAGACCGTCAAGCGGGATTTCTGGATGACCACCAAACACCGACACGCCGTGCGACTGCACCGCGACCACGAGTCGTTCACGGCCGTAAACGGTCCGCTTATCCAGCCGGCCGACCTGTTCGCGTCGTATCCGACAATCATCACGCTTGACCCGCCGGAGCAGAGCAAGCACCGAAAACTCATCTCGAGTGCCTTCACGCCCCGGGCGATCGCCAAGCTCGAAGACGGCATTCGGGCCCGGGCGTCGCGGATGATCGACGACCTGCTCGCCCGCGGCAGCGGCGACTGGATCGAGGATGTTGCCGACGCGCTGCCGATGACCGTGATCGGCGACATCATCGGCATTCCGGAACAGGATCGGCCGCGAATCTTCGACGGATTCGACCGCATCCTCAAGGCTCAATCCACCGGGGATCAGCTCGACGCCGACATCTTCGCAACGATCTTCGGTTACGCCATGGAACTCACGGCCGAGAAACGGCGCAATCCGGCCGACGACATCTGGAGCACGATTGCGTCCGGCGTCATCACCGGCGACGACGGTGAGCAATTCAGCTTGGCCGCAAACGAACTCGAGTTCTTCTTCTTCGTGCTCGCGTTTGCCGGCAGCGACACCACCAAGAACGCGCTGGCCATCGGACTGCAGGCGTTCGTCGACAACCCGGAGCAGATCGAGCGGTACCGCGAGGACGAATCCGTGCGGTCCAGCGCCGTCGAGGAGGTGCTGCGCTGGGCGTCGCCGGTGGCGTACTGGACCCGCAGCACCAAGATCGACATCGAAATGGACGGTCAGCACATCCCCCAGGGCGAGCGGGTGGTGTCGATGTTGCGTTCGGCCAATCGCGACGAGGAGGTTTTCTCCTCGCCGTTCGCCTTTGACATCGGACGCCAACCCAACCCGCATGTCGCGTTCGGCGGTGGCGGAGCGCACCACTGTCTGGGCGCCATGCTTGCTCGCGCCGAGATCCACGCCGTGCTGGATGAACTGCTGCCGCGCTGCGACGGCATCACTCTCGGACCGGCGCGGGTGACCTACCCGAATCTGACCACCAACATGTCGATTTACGACGAGATGCCGGTAACACTGAGGCCGCGGTAGGCGCTCTCAGTCGACGAGCCGCAGCGCGGCCTTGGGGCACTGGTCGACAGCGGCCGCCACGTCGATCTTCAAATGCTCCGGCACGTCGGCGTCGGCGACGTGCACCACGTCGGATTTCCCGATCTCGAAGATGTCCGGCGCCAACGATTCGCAAAATCCATTGGCCTCACACAACGTTTCGTCGACGATTACCCGCATCGCTTACTCCTTACTTTCACACTGTCATAGCCCCTTGGGCCGGGTGCCGATCACCCCGGCGGACGCCAGACGGGCGAGTTCTTGGTCGGTGACCCCACAGATGTCCCGCAGTACCTCGTCGTTGTGCTCACCGAGCGTCGGCGGCGGGCGCATCAGCCACGCGCGCTGTCCATCGAGCGGGGCGAACGGCGGGCGGGGGTAACGACCCGAACCGGTGCGCGGATGCTCGAGTGTTTCCAAGAACCCGCGGTCGTTGAGCTGATCGTTCTCGGTGACCAACGACGGTGACACCACCGGTGCGACGGGAATGCCCACATCGGCAAGGTCATCCACCGCACGGCGCAGATCCTGGCCGCCGAACCAGTCCTGCAGCTGACGGTCGATCTCGTCCGCATGGGCTTGTCGACCCGCGACAGTGCCGTACCGGTCGTCGTCGGTCCACGACGGGCGGCCCATCACGTCGACCAGCGCCCGCCACTGGTCGTCGGTGCGAACCGTGACGGCGGCCCAGTCGTCGTCGCCCGCGCAGCGGTAGAGGTTCTGGACGGCCCAGCCATGTCCACGGTTGCCCCGCCGGCTCAGCGTGACCCCGAATACCTCGGCTTCCATCGGCTGAATCGCGGTGACGTTCAATACCGTCTCGATCATCGGCAGCTCGACGAGCTGGCCGACTCCGGTGCGATCGGTGAAGCACAGCGCCGCCGTCACGGCAAACGCCGCGTGAACACCGGCCAGCGGGTCGCACGCACCCCGGGGCGGGATGGGCGGACCGTCCGCGAGTCCGGTGACCCAGGCCAAGCCGGCGATCTGCTCCATCGTCGGCGCGAACCCGACCCGGTCGCGCCACGGACCGTCCAGCCCGAAGGCCGGCATCCGGGCGACGACCAGTCGCGGATTGATCGCCAGCAAGGCGTCCGCAGTAAGCCCGAAGTGGTCCATCACCCGCGGAGAGAAGTTCTCGATCACCACGTCGGCGTCGGCGACGAGTTCGCTGAACAGGCGACGCCCGTCGTCCGACCCCAAATCCAGAGTCACAGAACGCTTGTTGGTGTTCATGGCGTGGAACACCCAGCCGTATTCCCACCAGTCGTCGCGGTCTTTTCGCATGCCGCCGGAGTACCGGATGCCGTCGGGGCGCTGGATCGACTCGACTTTGACGACGTCGGCGCCGAACGCCGCGAGCAGGTGCGTGGCGGCGGGCCCGGCCCAGAAAGCGGTCAGGTCGACGATCCGAAGGCCCTTCAGCGGCAGCCGGGGATCCGACGCCGGCTCGCGGTACTCGCGCCTGGGCCACGCGTTGGTGTCGTCGGCCTCACCCAGAACCGGCGCGCCGCGCAGCGAGGCCGGTTTGCACTGCGACATCAGCCATGGGGTGCGTGGCTGGTGGAAGCCCGCCGGATTTTTCACGAACGCCCGGCGTTCCCTGGCGTAGGCGGTGTCCCGGATCGTCGCGCCATTGCCCAACGCCGCGATCGGCAACCGGAACAGCTGTCCGAGCTCGACGACCTCGTCGACGGTGCGTTCAGCCAGCCACGGCCGAATCCGCGCCCGGATGAAGTCGCGATATTGCCATCGCCCGATTTGGAAACTCAGCTGCGGGATCTCGGTCAGTTCCGCGCAGTCGACCATCGCCGCGAAATCCAGCCACTGCTGGCCCGTGACCATGGTGATCCCGATGTACCCGTCTTTGGCCGGCTCGATCGACGGGACCTCGATGGTGCGTAACACCGGTGGCGCCTGCAGCAGCTGCGAGTGCAGCCACTCGCCGCTTTGCATCAGCGTGATTGCTTCCAGCATCGACAAATCGAGATGTTCGCCGGGTCCGCCCTGCTCGACGCGGCGGCGCACAGCCAGCGCCCCGAAAGCGGCGAACACCCCGCCCATGTACTCGCCCAGGTCACCGCCGATCGCGATCGGCGGTCCGGCCGGGTCACCGCGGAAGCCGGTCAGGCCCGACCACGCCTGCAAGGTGAACTCGCTGGCGGCACGATCGGCGTACGGACCGGTCCAGCCGAAATCGGAGATGGTGACGATGACCGCCCGCGGGAACTCCGCCAGCACCTGCTGCGGATCGATGCCCAGCTGGGCCGCCTGCGACCGGGTGGCCGTCACCACGATGATGTCGGCGCCGGCGAGCTCGGAGCGAAGGTCCACAGCCGAGGAGGTCAGGCTGCGCTTGCCGGCATTGAGATAGCCGAACAGGGGTGAGTCCGTGCCAGCCGGGACGGCCGATCCGCTTGCGCTGAACCGCCGCAACCAATCCCCTTGTGGCGGCTCGATTTTCCTGACGTCAGCACCGGCGTCGACCAACAGCTTTCCGCAGTAGCTGCCGGCGATGCGGTCGCTGATCTCGACAACATGGACGTCCGCCAGCGGTGTCGGTCGGCTGTCGTGCCCGTCGCTCAACGTGTATCCGTCTACGTTCGTCGGGTTGTTGTCTATGCCATCTTAGTAAATTTGCCGGTCGGACTCCGCCCGCATTGGACCGTACGCTTGACCAGCGCGGCTATTATGCCATTACTGCTAAAATTGCAGTATATGGAGTTCGCGGGTCAGCGGGCCGCGGCTCCGTTCAGCCGTTCCGCTGCTGGAATCAGATGACTGCGCTGGGAATTGGCCCCGCGGCCCGACGTCGATTGTCGGCGCCGCGGATCGCCGAGATCGTCGCGGACGAGTTGCGGCGACAGATCATCGACGGCGAATTGGCCGACGGCGATTTGCTGCCCCGCCAGGAAGTGCTCGTCGAGCAGTTCAATGTCAGCCTGGTCTCGCTGCGAGAAGCGTTGCGAATCCTGGAGACCGAGGGCCTGGTATCGGTCCGGCGCGGCAATCGGGGCGGCGCGATCGTGCACGCTCCGGCCAAGACCAGCGCCGCCTACATGTTGGGTCTCCTGCTACAGAGCGAGTCCGTGGTCGTCGCCGATCTCGGGACGGCGATCCTGGAACTCGAACCCGCGTGCGCGGCACTGGCGGCTCAGCGAACCGACCGCGCCGACACCATCGTGCCCGAGCTCAAAGAAATCAACGACGCGATGGAAACGCATCTGGAAGACGGGCCCGAGTTCACCGAAATCGGGCGTAGATTCCATGATTCCGTCGTCCGCGGCTGCGGCAACCGCACGATCATCGCCGTTGTCGGCACCCTGGAAACGCTGTGGACCAGCCACGAGCAGCAGTGGGCCGACGAGAGCGCCGCTAAAGGCACCTACCCGTCACTGGCCAAACGTCGCGCCGTGCTCAATACACATGTCAAGCTTGCCGACATGATCGAGGCCGGTGACGTCGACCGGGCACGCCGGATCGCCGCCCGGCATCTGTCCGACACCCAGAGCCACGTGCTGGCCGCCGGACCGGACCAACGGATCTACGCGGTGTCGCCGCAAGCGTTGGGCCGCCCGCGGGACAACCGTCATCTCTAAGTCGTGGACGAGCTGATCGGTGCGAGAACTGCACTGGTAACCGGTGGCAGTGGTGGCATCGGGAAGGCCTGCGCTGCCAAACTTTGCGAACTGGGTTACGACGTAGTGCTTTCGGCACGCCGGGTCGACCCGCTGCGCGCCGCGGCCGACGAGATCGGGGCCCGCTACATCGCCGCCGATGCGTCCGACCCGAACGGCTTCGCGCAGGCGATCGGGCCGCTGGAGACGATCGACCTCGTTGTGCACGCCGCCGGCACTCTGGGCGGGACATACGCGCGCAAGCAGACTTTCGAGCAGTGGCAGACGATCATGTCGGCCAACCTGGACTCCTGCTTCGTGGTGACCGCGGCCGCGCTGCCGAAGATGCGCCCCGGCTCCCGGCTGGTATTCATCTCGTCCTCCGCGGCGCACGAACCGATGATGGCTCGCACCGCCTACTCGGCGTCCAAGGCCGGGATGAACGCCTTTGCCCGCGCGCTGGCACTCGAAGTCGACCGGGACGGCATCGCCGTGCACATCGTGACACCCGGACCGGTGGAAACCGAGATGCTGCAGGATGTTCCGTTCGAGATGAACGCCATTGCAGCCTCCGATGTCGCCGACGCCGTCGCGTGGCTCGACACCGTGGACCCGTCGGTGGATCTACCCGAGATCCGGCTGCACGCGGTGCGGCGCGGCCCGTTCGCCCGCGAGCCCGTCGTGCCCGACGAGGCTCGCCGCCGTGCCGCTCGGCGTCAATGACCGGGCCGCTATTGCGGGAACGTTTTGATCACCGTTTCGCCGAATTCGTGCAGCGATTCCGGTGCGGCAAAATCTGCGAACCAGACATAGAACCGCTCAACGCCTTGACCGGACAAATTACTGAAATGTCCGGACAATTCGTCGGCGTCGCCACAAAACAGGCCTGATCCGAGATTTCCGAAGCGCCGGGCGCTCACCTCACGCACCTTCGCCGGATCGCTGTCCCTGCGAACGAAACCGATCATCTGCTGAATCGACACTCGGGCCGACCCGGCGGCGGGGGCCAGCTCCGCCAGTCTGTCGATGTGGTTGGCCGGGATGTTCCACCAATCCGCATATCTTCGAACAAGTTCCATCATTCGTCGGCCAGTCCCACCGAGGATCAGCGGTATCGGATGCGTGGGAAGCGGTGACTGGCTGCGAGTGGCGTCATCACCGCGTCCCCAGTACTCGCCTATCACGTCGAGATGACTTTCGAGCTGTTTGACCCGGGCTACCGGATCTTGTTGCCCAACATCGAATCTGGTGAACTCCGCAGGCCACGACCCGGAGCCGAGGCCGAGCTCGAACCTACCGTCCGACGCTTCCGACAACGTGACGGCCTGCTTGGCCAGCACCGCCGGATGACGAAAGGCGTCACAGAGCACCAAGTGGCCGATCCGCAGCCGCTCGGTCTTTGCGGCCACCCAGGTGGCGACGCTCATTGCCTCCCAAATGCTTTCGTCGCGCAGGCCGGGTGCTTCGAGGTGGTCGATGAACGCTATGCCGGTGAATCCGCTGGCTTCGGCGTGGCGTGCCCGATCGACAATGTCGGCGACCGGCACCCTCACTTGCGGCAGGAACAGGTACCACTCCGGCATTACCCACCACCATTCGGATCGCTGAAGTCACGACGCCGCCGCGATTGACGTTTGTCGCGCTAGTTTACTATTTTTATTATGTTAGGGGCCTTATGGACGTCGGACTGAATTCGGGTCAACTGGCGCTGCGCGACAGCGTGCGTGACGTCCTGCGTGCCGAGTGCCCGCCGGCGATCGCGCGGCAGGCCATGACGGATCCCGATCGCTGGCGCACGGTCTGGAAGACGGTCGTCGACCTCGGCTGGAGCGAACTTGCCGTGCCCACCGCCGATGGCGACAGCTCCTTCGGCCGGATGGATCTCACCGTTGTCCTCGAGGAGTGCGGCGCGGCGCTGGCGCCTGTTCCCTTGCTGTCCAGCGTCGGCCTGGCCGCGGGTCTGCTCCGTCTGGCCGGTCCCGCCGTCGACGATGTGCTGGCCGAGATCGGCAGCGGCGTGGTGGCCGCGCTGGCCGTTCACCCGCCGGGCCATCGGCTGCCCGCGGTCCCCATGACGCTGCAGGAAGGGCGGGTATACGGGCGGGCAGTCGCGGTGCCCGGCCTCCCCCGCGCCGAACTCGTCGTCACCCTGGCTTCGTCGGCCGACGGACCGGTCGCCGCCGTCGTGCGCGTCGGCGACGGCGTGACCGTGCGCGAAGCCGAATGCACCGACCCCGCCCAGCCGGTCGCCGACGTCGAGATCGACGCCCAGGCGATCGCCATCGCGCCGGTGGACCTGGAGTCAGCTCTGGCGACACCGCTGGTCGCGGCGGCCGCCGACTTGGTCGGTGTCGCCGGCGCCGCGCTGGACCGCGCGATCGAGTATGCGAAAACACGCCGGCAGTTCGGCAAGCCGATCGGCGCATTCCAGGGCATCAAGCACGCCTTGGCCGACAACTATGTCGCGCTGGAACGCGCTCGTGGTCTGACCTACGCCGCGGCCGCGCGGCACGACGACCCGGCGACCTCGGTAGCCGCGGGCTGGAACGCCGCGGCACTGGCCAAGGCGGCGGCAGCCGACGCGGCGGTCGGCTGCGGGCGCACCGCGGTGCAGGTCCACGGCGCGTTGGCGCAGACCTGGGAGCACGACATGCACCTCTATCTGCGGCATGCATGGCAAGGTGCCTCGACGCTGGGCGACAGCCGCGCGCTCTACCACGCAGTGGGACGCCGCTTCGCCGGGAGCCGCGCCGACGACGATCAACAGGGCAGTGCGATCCGAAAAGGGCACGAGGAGTGGCGCCAATGAGCCGCATGACGCAAGCCGAGCTCAGGACAGATCTTGTCGCCGAATACGCGGCGTGGCTGACGGGCTTCCTGCCGAACGACTACTACGAGCGCTATCGCGAATACCGATGGGACATCGGACTCCGTCGGGCTCACCAACGTGCGGCATTCGAGGCGGGCTGGCTGCAGCCGACCTGGTCACCCGAGCATGGTGGGCGATCACTGGGCTTGGCCGAAGCGATGGAGATCCGACTCGAGGCGGCGATGCGGTCGGCGCCCAAACTACCCAACGTCGCCGGGCCAGGTGTTGCCGCGCCCGGGATCCGCCAATTCGGCACCGCCGCGCAAATCGACCGTCTGCTGATCCCTTTGCTGCGCGGCGACGAATGGTGGGCGCTGGGCATGTCCGAGCCCGAAGCCGGCTCCGACTTCGCCAGCCTGCGCACCCGCGCGGTGCGTAACGACCCAGACGGGAGAGTGTTCCGGGTCAAGGGCAGAAAGATCTGGACCACGCAAGCCCACCAGTCACGGTGGTGCACGCTGTATGCCCGTACCGATCCGGACGCACCAAAACATCGCGGAATCTCTTGTCTCATACTCGATCTCGAATCCCCCGGGGTCACCATCGAACCCATTCGAATGGCCTCGATCTCCGATGAGACCTTCTGCGAAGTCATTCTCGACGATGTCGAGATTCCAGCCGACAGTTTGCTTGGACCGGTCAACGGCGGATGGCAGGTGGCGATGTCGTCGCTCAACCATGAGCGGCAGATGATTTGGATCATGAACTGGGTCGAGATCCAGCGCGGCCTCAGCTCGGTGCGGGATTCCCAAGCCACCCACGACGACTACGCCTCCGGCGAGGTATTCGCCGAACTCGGCTCGCTGCTCGCCGACGCCGAAGCACTGCGGGCGACCGGCTATCGCGCGCTGAACAACGAACTGGCCGACCGACCGAGCCCCGAAGCCGACATCCTCAAACTCCTCGGTTCGCAGACACTGCAACGGGTTTGGGAACTTTCCGCCGCGGCGGCCGGGCCCCGTTCGATCGACGACACCGATCTGCTTTTCGAACGCCAGGACGCCCTAGCGGCGACCATCTACGGCGGGACATCGGAGATCCAACGCAACATCATCGCCGAGCGACTGCTCGGATTGCCGAAGGGATGACGATGGATTACGACCTCGGGACCGATGCTGTCGAACTCAGAAAGCGCTTGCGGGACTTGATCTCCACGCATATCCCCGAAGGCTTCCTCGGCGCTTGCACCAACGACCCGAAAGATTTGGCGACCACCGAGTCGTTCTGCAAAATGCTCGCAGCCGACGGGCTGCTGGCCCTGGCCTGGCCGAAGGAACACGGCGGTGGCGGCGGTTCGGTGTGGCAGCAGACCGTGTTGCGCGAGGAGATGTGGGCCCACCACGAACCACGTGGTGCCCAGTACATGGGCATCAACTGGGTCGGGCCCGCGCTGATGCGGTACGGAACCGCCGAACAGAAGGCCAGGCACATGTCCGCCATCGCTGCCGGCGAGGTGATTTGGTGTCAGGGCTTTTCCGAGCCTGAGGCCGGAACGGACCTCGCGTCGCTGCGGACCCGCGCGGTACCCGACGGTGACGGTTGGCGCATCACCGGGCAGAAAGTCTGGACCTCCTACGCCCAGATGGCGTCATGGTGCGTGCTGGCTGCGTGCACCGACCCGAATGCCCCGAAAGCCAACCGGCTCAGCCTCTTTCTGGTTCCGATGGACCGGGCCGGCATCACCGTGCGGCCAATCCGCTCGATGCTTGGGCCCCATCATCTCAACGAGGTCTTTCTCGACGGCGTCGAGGTCTTCCCCGACGAGGTGCTCGGCGAATTGGGCGATGGCTGGCGGGTGATGCGCGAAGCGCTTGCCTTCGAGCGGGTCGGCATCGCCCGGTACGCCCGGTGTGAGTCATTGCTCGACCGGATGCAAACCGAACTCGGTGACAACTGGGACGAGTTGCCCGAGTCCATCCGCACGCGCTGGGTGCGGGCACTCATCGACCTTCGAATCGCCCGGCTCCTGGCCTATCGCGCGGTGTCATTGCAGGACGACCCGTCAGCCGGTGCCGCGGCCAGCGCCGCACGCATCGCCACCACCACCTGCGACCAGCAAGTGGCCGAGTTGCTGTTCGACGTGCTCGGGCCAACGGCGCTGGACAGTGGCTCGTCGGCGGCGCTGCACGGCGCTGTCGAAGACCACTGGCGTTACGCCCAGGCGGCCACGGTCGCGTCCGGAACCATCGAAGTGCAGCGGATGCTCGTCGCGCGGGAAACCTTGGGAGCTCACGGATGAAAACCGCTCTGCCAGAAGATATTGCCGAATTCTCCGCTGTCGCCACCAAACGGCTCGTCCGGTTCGGCGGACCCCAGACCGCCCTGCAGGCCGAGACCGACGACCGACTCCGGCAGGATGCCCGGACCGCACTGTCCGACCTCGGCGCGTTCGACCTCGAGGTGCGATCCTCTCCCGAGGATCTGCTGGCCGCCGCAGTGCTCTGCCAGGCTTGCGGCGCAACGGCCCTCCCCTATCCGCTTGTCGAGGAGCTGATGGCGATCGACGGTGCCCGACTCGCCTTGGTGAATCCCGAAGCACCCCGGATCGATCACGGCGACCTGGCCGGCGACTGGATCGCCGCCGACCTCGATGGCACGCGCTACCGGGTGCAGCCGTCGTCACGCACTGGCGCCAAGCTCGGACCTTTTCTGGTTCCGGCCACGTTGGGCCCGCCCGAAGGGACGGTGCCCGGCGCCGACGTCGATCTGCATCTGACGCTGGGGTCCTGGCGGATCGTCGGCGCAGTGCAGCAGTGCCTGGAGATCACTCGACAGCACGTTGTCGCGCGGATGCAGTTCGGCAAGCCGCTGGCGGATTTCCAGGCGGTCCGATTCACGGTCGCCGACGCCGCTGTCGCGGCACGCGGGCTTCACGAGCTCGCCAAGTACACCATCAGCCGAGTCGAATCTGTTCCGGCGCGGGTGCGTTCGGCTGACGCACTGATCCTCCGTCTCAAGGCAGGCGAGACCGCACGAACAGTCCTGCGCACCGCGCACCAGTTACTGGGAGCGCTGGGCTTCTGCGACGAGTCCGACGTCAGCGTGCTCGACCGGCACACGCAGCCGCTGATCCGGCTGCCGGTCAGCACCGAGGTGCTCGCGATGCGGTTGCTGCCCGGCATCCGCGACGGGGGGTTAGAGACGTTGTTCTCGGGACCGGTATCGGCGTGAGCACCGAGCCCGTCGCTGCTCAAGAAGCTTCCCAACCGCCTGACGAAGGAATTCCGTTCGGCGCCAAACTCCAGCAGCTCGCCGAACAGCGTTGTGCCGATACTGCTCTCACCGTCATCGCGCGTGACGGTACGGGGCACTCGATGACCTTCGCGGAACTGGACCGCCGGGCCAATCAATGGGGACGGGCGCTGACGGCCAGCGGCGCTGAGATCGGCTCGCTTGTCGCACTGGCGATTCCCAATTCCGAGCAACTGGTGTTGGCCGTGCTGGGTTGTTGGAAGATCGGCGCTGTCCCGGTTCCGATGCGCTGGGATCTGCCCGATTGGGAGCGGTCCCGGGTGCTGGAGGTCATCGATCCGGCGGTCACTGTTGACGAACAGACGCTGTCTACATTCACCGCACGCGCCGGCGACCAGTCCGACGACCCGCTGCCGGTGCTGGTATCCCCCAACGCGAACGGAATATGCAGCAGCGGATCCACCGGCCTGCCGAAGGTGATTCTCACGCTGGCGCAAGGCACCTGGACGCCGGAGTCGTCGTTCCCATTCCTGGCCGCCTGGGCGTCGACGGCGCAGCCGCAGACGATCCTGGTGCCCGCTCCGATGTATCACACCAACGGCTTCTCACCGCTGACCTACCTGCTGGGCGGCGATCGATTGGTGGTGCTCGAAAAGTTCGATGCGGCAACCGTTCTGGACGCGATCGAACGTTACCGCGTCACCAACTTCACAGCCACGCCGACGATGCTCGCCCGCATCGCCGCCCTTCCCGACATACGCCGGCGGGATCTATCCAGCGTCGCGTGGATCTTGCAGGGTGCCGCGGTGATGCCACACGCGCTGCTGCGCACCTGGTTCGACCTGCTCAGCCCGGAACAGGTCGTGATGGCGTACGGGATGACCGAGGGCCTGGGAATCACCGCATTACGCGGTGACGAGTGGCTGGCGCACGTTGGCAGTGTCGGCCGCGGTTTCCGGGACACCGAAGTGCGCATCCTGGACCAGCAGGGCGAGCCGGTGAGTCCCGGTGAGCTCGGCGAGATTTATCTGCGCTCGCCGATGAGCGCCGGATACCGCTATCTGGGCGGCGCAGCGCTATTGCCGTCGACACCCGACGGGTTCCGCACAGCAGGCGATATCGGTCACGTCGACGCCGACGGTTATCTCTACCTCGCCGATCGCCGCAGCGACATGATCATCACCGGCGGCGCCAACGTCTTTCCCGCCGAGGTGGAATGCGCGCTCGCCGAACATGACGACATCGCCGACGTCGTCGTCATCGGGCTCACCGATGCCGAATGGGGCCGCCGGGTGCACGCCGTGGTCCAGCTCGCCGACCCCGCAATGGCGTTGACCGAACAGGAGGTCATCGCCTACGCCAAGACCAGGCTGGCCGCGTACAAAGTGCCCAAGACGGTGGAGTTCGTCGACGAGATCCCCCGCACCGCGGCGACCAAGGTCAACCGCTCGGCAATGATCGAGGCCCGGGGCGGCTGAGCGCCGCTTGCCGCTAGGGCCACGAGCGGCCCACCGTTGGGCTACCGGGAATGTGAAATTATTCGACGATTTGGCGGATAAGCACGCCTGAGGACTATCGCGCGGCTACCTTACAAATGCCTAAGTAAAATCTTAGATTCTTTCAGGATCCGACGATGGCTCAACGCCCCAATAAGCAGAA
>Ga0302324_100021618_pt1 | contig 12538 bp, 11 predicted proteins | sample Palsa_T0_1_FD_201949 | JGI IMG/M metagenome (GOLD analysis project Ga0302324, IMG submission 201949) | Peat permafrost microbial communities from Stordalen Mire near Abisko, Sweden - Palsa_T0_1 | ecosystem: Environmental > Terrestrial > Soil > Palsa > Peat permafrost | place: Sweden: Abisko...
GCCTCGATATCGCGCAGATCGCCATGCCCGAATTCTTTGACGTTGGCTCGGGTATATTTGTCGCCGGAGCCATAGCTGCCGCGCGGATTCGGGAAGAGAACGAAGTAGCCCTGGCTCGACAGGACCGACATATCGAAGTGACCGAACGGCCAGGCGGACTTTTTGGTGGAAGCCGGTCCGCCGTGAACAGAGACCACCAGCGGATATTTTTTCGCGGGACTGTAGTCGGCAGGATAGAGCAGCCAGCCCTGAATAGACATGCCATCGCTGGTCCAGTGAAGTTTCTCGCTGCGGCCCCACAGGGGCTTCAGGGCGGCATTCACATGGGTCCGCAGGCTCCAGGTGTCCGGCGGACCCGCCCACACTTCCGGAACCATGGTCCACGAATTGCGCACGGTTGCGAAGGTTTTACCGTCGTCCGAAACAGACACCGCTCCGTCGCCTGCGCGCAGCGTTTCGTCGCCTTTCCAGATAGACTCGGATGTTCTGTCGGCCGGATTCAACCACGCCAGGGCGGTGCCTCCGTCGACCGTTTCGGCAAACAGGATTTTCCCGTTCCGCATCCACTGCAGCCAGCTCGGGGAACTCTTGCGGCCGGGCGTCAAGTTTACCGGTGTGCCGCCAGTGGCCGGAACTGCGTAGATATCGCCGCCCGCATCGTTTTCGTCGCCCATAATGCCGGCGATAAAGGCGATCTGTTTGCCATCGGGGGACCAGCGCGGATTCGCAATCTGTGCGGGAGGCTTGTGTACCAGAGAGATCTGACCCGCAGGGACCGTGATCGCGAAAAGCTGCGCGATGTACCAGTTGTTACTGCCGGTGCCTCGGGAAGCTGTATACGCGAGGCGACCGCCATTCGGAGCCCAGTCGTATTCGTAGACGTAGGTGTCCGGTGGCGTGATCTGCCGCACCTGACCCGAGTTGGCATCGACGAGCGAAAGGCGCTGCTCGAAGATGTGCTTGTCTACCGAGCCCAGTTCTTTGATGGCGGGCTCGATGGGCGAGAGATCTCCGGGGGCGTTCTCAGTGAAAAGAATGGCGATCTGCTTCCCGTCCGGCGACCACTGCGGCGTCTTCAGGAAGCCGGTGAGGCTGGTCAGGCGTTTGGGCACGCCGCCGCCGGTTGAAGCCAGGAACAGCTGGAACTGCCCTGACTTTTCGATATCGGAGAGGAATGCGATCTCTTTGCTGTCGGGAGAAAAAGCGATACTGTGCTCGGCGTGCGGTTTGGTTTCCTGCAGCTTTTTGGCGGCGGCGCCGGGCCTCGACAGATCGAGCAGCCAGATTTCGGAATTCCGGGAGGCTGTCTTATCCGGATTGAGCAGCGAGACAGTCCAGGCGAGCCAGCGGCCGTCGGGGGATACCTTCGAATCCTGGAGCTGCCTGGTACCCGTAATGGTTTGCAGTACATCTCGCACGGTCTGGGCCGAGAGCACGGCGGCTGCCACTGCCGGCAGCAGCGCGATTTTGTGCGGTGACATCAGCGTAGATTCTCATCGAACCAGGCAATGGTGCGCTGCAGGATGTCCTTCTGGTGTTCCGGTTTGCGGATCGCGTGGCCTTCCCCCGGATAAATGACCAGCTGCGTCTTCACGCCCAGCGTTCGCAGCGCATGCCAGAACTCATAGGACTGCGGGGCAGGGCACTCGGCATCGCCATCGCCCACGAGGATCAGAGTGGGGGTTTTGACGTTCTTGATGTACGTGATGGGCGAACTGCGGGCGTATGTGGCGGGGTCGTCGTACACCGATGCGCCGAAATAAGGAATCATCCACTGGTCGATCAGATTCTCGCCGTAATAGCTTTGCCAGTCGGCAATGCCGGCGCCCGCCACAGCGGCGCGGAAGCGCTTCGATTGCGTGACCGTCCACATGGTCATATAGCCGCCGTAGCTCCAGCCGGCAATGCCGATTCTGTTCGGGTCGATTGGCAGTTTCGCAATGGCCTGGTCCACGCCGGCGTTGATGTCGCGGAGGTCTCCACGGCCGAAATCTTTCACATTGGCGTGAGTGAAAACTTCGCCCGCGCCATAGCTGCCGCGCGGATTGGGAAACAAAACAAAATAGCCCTGGCTGGAAAGGACCGACATATCGAAATGCCCCGCGGGCCACGAAGATTTTTTGGCTGCCGCCGGTCCGCCGTGAACTGACACCACCATCGGATATTTCTTCGAAGCCGAGTAATCTGCCGGATAGAGCAGCCAGCCTTCCACCGGCGCGTTGTCGCTGGTCCAGTGCAGTTTCTCGCTGCGGCCCCATAAGGGCTTCAGGAGAGCGTTGTCATGCGTGCGCTGGCTCCATTCACCTGCCGGCCCGGCCCACACTTCGGGGGCCATGTTCCAGGAACTGCGCACGGTGGCGAGTGTCTTGCCGTCGTCCGCAACTGAGATGGCGTTTTCGCCGGCTTTCAGCGTTTCATCGCCTCTCCAGAGTGTTTCGGAGACCTTATTCGATGGGTTCAGCGTTGCGATAGCCGTGCTCCCGTCAATGGTTTCAGTGAACAGAATTTTTCCGCTGCGCATCCATCGCAGCCAACTCGGAGAACTCCTGCGGCCCGGTGTGAGATCCTGCGCCTCTCCGCCCGTGTCCGGGACCGCATAAATATCGCCGCCGGTCGAACCCTCGTCGCTCATGATTCCACCAATAAACGCGACCTGTTTGCCGTCGGGGGACCAGCGCGGATTGGCTATCTGTAAAGCCGGCTTGTGAATCGAAGTAATCTGGCCGGATTGTGCGGATACCGTGAAGAGCTGCGCGACCCACCAGTTGTTATCGCCGTTGCCTTTCGATGCGGTGTATGCAAGACGGTCGCCGGAGGGCGCCCAATCGTATTCGTAGACGTAGGTATCGGCTGGCGTAATCTGTTTCGCCTGGCCGGTTTGGGGATCGATCAGCGCCAACCTTTGCTCGTAGACGTGTTCTTCCACCGGACCGGAATCCTTGGTGGAAGGCTCGAGCGGTCCGGCTTCACGGGGCGCATTTTCGGTGAACAGGATCGCGATCCGTTTGCCATCGGGCGACCATTGCGGAGTACTGAGAAAGCCGGTCAGACTGGTAAGCCTCCTGGGCGCGCCCGCCGGAAGCGCCTCGATATAGAGCTCGAGCTGGCCCTTCTTATCGGCATCTGAGAAAAATACGATCTGTTTACTGTCCGGCGAGAATGCGACGCTGTGTTCGGCGTGGGGTTTGGCTTCGTGCAGCTTCTTCGCGGTTGTGCCGGGTTTTGAGAGGTCGAGCAGCCAGATCTCCGAGTCGCGGGTCGCCGTGTTGTCTTTGTTGCGCAGGGAAACGGTCCACGAGAGCCAACGGCCGTCCGGAGACAGCATCGACTCACCGAACTGTGTGGTGCCTGAGATGGTTTGGAGCAACTGGGGCACATTCTGCGCGCGGAGCGCAGTCGCGCACGCCAGAAAGAGTATGAGTTTCCGGACGGCCATAGTGAGGTAATGTTAGCGCGTTATTTCGCCGGTCGTTATTTGGGCGATCGTTATTTGGGAGATCGTTTCGACCAGTGCAGGTCCGCAAAGGCCAGATATTGATCCCAGTCGAATTCCGTGACGTCGTGTTTGCCGTCGCGCACATGATAGGCGACGTCGTGCATGATGGGCTGATTCACCGGCGGAATCTGGTTGGCGCCAAGGCCTTTTTTGCCGAACAACTCATAGACCCGTCCGACATTCGCGGCGCTCAGGAACTCGCCTTTTGGGTCTGAACCCTGGTCTCCCTCGGCGCTGGCAACGTAAAGCGGCCGGGGCGCGATCAGCGCCAGCAGTTCGTTGCCGTCGACCGGCAGTTTTTCAGGGTGCCCCGTGTACTGTTTGTAGGCCGGATTGAACCAGTGCGGAAAGGCGGTATTGAGGTGATCGATGGTTTCGCCGTAGCCCCGCTTGAGGAGCGACGCGCCGCCTTTGCCGGATTCGTTCGAGATCACGAGACTGAACCGGGTGTCCTGCGCGGCGGCCCACAGGGCTGCTTTACCGAGGCGCGAATGGCCAATCAGTGCGATGTGGTCGAAATCGATGCTTTTGTCGGTGCGCAGGTAATCGACCATACGGCTCAGACCCCAGGCCCACGCGCCCAGCGCGCTCCAGTTTTCCGGTTCGGGGAATAACGGCCGCACTCCGTATTCCATGCCTCCCACGAAATCGGGTTCAATGTCGTCATAGCAAGCCGTGGCGAACCCGTAGCCCTTCGCGAGGATCTTCTCTACCTGCCAGTTCGCGGCGACTGAGCCGTGCGTGCGGTCGTCGGGTGGGAGCCTCGTCCACTTGCCGGAACCGCCCGGATCCTTCAGCCAGACGTCGTTCGACAGAATGCCGGGGTCAGCATCGACAGTGTGGTTACCGCTGAAATTCAGGCCCATGAAGACGGGTGCGGGCCCGATGGATTTCACAGGCAGATAGATGAGCAGATGCAGTTGCGGTCCGTCATTGCGTTCGGAGAAGTACAGTGTGATCTGCTTGCGGATCGCTTTACCGCCCAGCGCTTTCGGGTCGACGATGGCCTTGTTGGTACGCAGCGGGATTTCCTTCGAGGGGGTTTTTCCGTAGACTTGATCCTCGAAAAGGGCCATGAGCTCCGGACGCCGTTTCTGGTTCCAGGTTTGCTCATCTTTGACTTTGGAACCGTCCGCGAGCGTGAGCGCGTCGGGGATTGTGTAGGGCGGGATTTTGCTTTCGTCGTAGTTATAGCGATTCGCCTGCGCGAACGTGAGCGACAGGGTCAGCGCGGCGAGGACGGGAACGCGAACCATTTGCCTATTTTAAACATCCAACCAAAAGAGGTATCCTCTAAACGGAGAGTGGTTTCATCATGCGCAAATTTGCTCTTATCTTTCTATTCTTAGTATTTGGGACGTTGTGCTTCGCACAACGTGGTGGCGGACATGGCGGCGGAGGAGGCGGTCACGCCATTTCCGGTGGCGGTGCCCGTGTTGGCGGAGGCTTCGGCGGAGGTGCCCGGGTCGGCGGTTATGGCGGCTACGGCGGAGGCTATGGATTCCGCGGTGGTTATGGCGGTTACGGGGGCTACGGTTTTCGGGGCGGTTACGGGTGGGGCTATCCGGGTTTTGGTTTCGGATTTGGCTATCCGTACTATGGTTACGGCTACGGCGGTTACGGGTACGGTGGCTATGGGTACGGCGGCTATGGTTACGGTTACGACGGTTACTCCCCGTATGGTTATGGTGCCCCTTACGCCGGTTATGATCCCTACTACTACGGCGGCCCGGCTGTCGGAGTTGGCGTCGTAGTCGGCGGTGGCCGGTTCTTTAACGACGGCGGGTGGCATCGCTTCGGTCGACGTTAGTTTCTGCCAAACGGCACAAGGCAGGCGACCATTCGCCTGCCTGTCATTTACACTCAACGGATGCTTCTTTGCGCAGTCCGGGACTGCCATTTGCCCCTGACTCGCGAGGAGCGCCGGGTTTTCTGCGCGCGAGGCCATTCCTTCGATATCGCGCGCACCGGTTATATCAACCTTCTTCAACCCCACGACAGGCGGTCGAAAAATCCCGGCGATACCGCTGAAGCTGTCGCCGCACGCCGCAGGTTGCACGATCTCGGCGTGACAGAACCACTGCTGCACGGAATCTCGGACGTCCTCGATGTGCGCCGCGGAGACGTTGTCCTGGATGCCGGCTGCGGTGAGGGGTTTTATACGGGCTCCCTCGCCGAGCGTTGCGGCCCCGATGTCCATGGGGTGGATATTTCGGTTGCGGCGATCGACGCGGCGGCCCGGCGGTATCCCGGATGCGAGTGGATCGTTGCCAATGCCGATCGTTTCGTGCCTTACGAACAGGGGTCGTTTTCGATTGTCATTTCGATTACGGCGCGGATGAATTCCCCGGAATTTCGCCGCGTACTGCGTGACGATGGACGATTGCTGGTCGCACTCGCGGCTCCCGACGACCTGATCGAACTGCGCGGCGTAGGCCGGGATCGCGTGGACCGCACCGCGGAGAGCTTCGCCCGTGAGTATACCCTGGTGGACCGCCGGCGCGCGACGACCACGGCCGATCTGGATGTTCATGCCGTTCAGGATGTGCTGACTTCGATCTACCGGCCCCTGCGATCGCAACCGGTGGAAGCGATGCGCGTCACGTTCAGTCTCGATCTGTTGCTGTTCCAGCCTCGCGGGTTGCAGAAAAAGTAGTCTGGCAGGCCGAAGGCCTACTCCACTGGCTTGCAAACTGTTGATTCTTCGTTGTGGAGTAGGCGTTTCGCCTGCCTCTCTTTGTATTGAGCGAACTGGATAACCAGCGGTTTTATACTGAGGGCGAGTGGCGACAATCATCGAATCCTTGTACCTGCCCGATCTGCTGGATGGCCTGACTCTGGCGGCCACCGCAAGGGGTCTCTCCCGCGTTCATTTCGGCGAATCCGTGGATGTCGGAGCCCAGGGACCTCTCGTGCGCAAGGCCGAGCGTCAATTGCGTGAATTCTTCGCGGGCGAACGCTTCGTGTTCGATGTGGCACTGGACCTTGAAGGAACCGCGTTTCAGCTTGAGGTATGGCGCGCGCTGACAAAAATCCCTTACGCGGAAACCTGCAGTTATCGCGATATTGCGATTACGGTTGATCGCCCGAAAGGATATCAGGCAATAGGCCAGGCCAACACGCGCAATCCAATCCCGGTCATCGTGCCGTGCCATCGCGTGATCAACGCGGATGACTCCTGGGCGGCTACGGCGGCGGTCCCGATTCGGAAACACAAACTCCTCGAACTTGAAAGACTCCATGCTCACCGATTCCGCGAAACAGCAGCTTGAAAACCAGGGATACCTGGTGTTGCCCGGTTTCCTTTCCGACGCCGAAGTCGAACGTTTCAGAACGCGCGTGGAAGCGATCTACGCCGAAGAGGGCGACCGCTCGGGCAGCGAATTCAAACAGGAGCCGGGCGCGCGCCGTATCGCTAATGCCGTGAACAAAGGCGAGATTTTCGAAAAAGTCATTGAGACCCCCGAAGTGCTGGAATGCGTGGAAGCTGTGCTGGGCCCGGATTTTAAGCTGAGCAGCCTGAACGTTCGATCCGCCAGTCCGAACGGCAACAGCGGTCAGCCGCTGCATGTGGACAGCGGAGAACTGCCCGACGAAAAAGGCAATGCTGTCTGCAATTCGGTCTGGATGCTGGACGATTTCACGGAGCAGAACGGAGCTTTACGCGTGGTGCCGGGATCGCATCTGTGGCGCCGTCTGCCTTCGCCGGGCGAAAAGGTCGAGACGGAAATGCTGGTGACCGGCAAGGCCGGAACCGTGGTGGTGATGAATGCGCACATGTGGCATGGCGGAACTGACAACCGGACCGAACGGCAGCGCCGCGCCATGCATGTCTACTACACGCGGGGCGACAAACCCCAGCAGCAGTATCAGAAGGCGTGGGTGCGGCCGGAAGTACAGCGGCGGCTGAGTCCTCTGGGACGCAGGTTGCTGGCCCTGGACGACCCTCGGAACGACGAACTTTGCGCCACAGGCGCGGGTAAAAGCGGCTTTATGAAATAGGCGTTTCTCATGATAGACTCCTTCCCGGGAATCATCCGCAGACATATTAAGGAGAAAAGCATGGCATCGAACAGAGGTGTTGAATACATGGGAACCGGGAAGGTCGAGGTTCATTCCATCGATTTTCCGAAACTCGCGCTGGGCGACCGGAAGTGCGAGCACGGCGTCATCCTGAAGGTTGTGTCGACGAATATCTGTGGCAGCGATCAGCACATGGTTCGCGGGCGTACTACCGCGCCTTTAGGTCTGGTGCTGGGGCATGAGATTACCGGCGAAGTAATTGAAGCCGGGCGCGACGTTGAATTCGTCAAGGTAGGCGATCTCTGTTCCGTACCTTTCAACATCGCGTGCGGGCGCTGCCGTAACTGCAAGGAAGGGAAGACGGGGATTTGCCTGAACGTGAATCCGGCACGGCCTGGCGCTGCGTATGGCTATGTCGATATGGGTGGCTGGGTCGGTGGGCAGGCCGACTACGTGATGGTGCCGTACGCCGATTTCAACCTGTTGAAATTTCCCGACCGCGACCGTGCGATCGCGAAGATTAAAGATCTGACCCTGCTTTCCGATATTTTCCCGACCGGATTTCACGGTGCCGTACAGGCAGGCGTTGGACCCGGTTCGGTGGTTTATATTGCGGGCGCGGGTCCGGTGGGACTGGGCGCGGCGGTGGGTTGCCAGTTGCTGGGCGCTGCCGTTGTGATCGTCGGCGATATGATTCCGGAGAGGCTGGCGCAGGCTAAGAGCTTCGGATGCGAAGTCATCGATCTGCGGAAAGATGCTTCGCTCGCGGAGCAGATCGATCAGATTGTGGGTGTTCCGGAAGTCGATTCGGCCGTGGATTGTGTGGGCTTCGAAGCGCGCGGCCACGGTAAGGATACGGTTGTGGAACGTCCCGCGACAGTGCTGAATTCGCTCATGACGGTGACCCGCGCGGGCGGCGCGTTGGGTATTCCGGGCCTTTATGTGACGGACGATCCGGGCGGCGTGGACGATAACGCGAAGTCGGGGACGCTGGGAATCCGCATCGGGCTGGGTTGGGCGAAGTCGCATACTTTGTCGACCGGTCAGTGCCCGGTGATGAAGTACAACCGGGCGCTGATGATGGCGATCCTTCATGACAAGGTCCAGGTGGCGAAGGCGGTCAACGTTACGGTGATTTCGCTGGACGATGCGCCGCAGGGCTACAAGGACTTCGATAAGGGCGCTGCGAAAAAGTTCGTGCTCGACCCCCATGGTCTGGTAGCAGCCGCATAAACTTGTAGGGCAGATTGGCAATCTGCCCTACGCGAGTTTTTTCTGCCATCCCGGCAAACTTATTTCAAACCCGTGCGTATACACCTTCATGAAGGCAGTATTCCTCCTCCTTGTGATTTGCGCCGTGGTTGGTTTTGCCGATTCCGGCTGGCGGTCTGAGGCTCGTTCGGCGCAACGGGAAGCCCAACGGCAAGCCCGGATCGCCCGCCTGGAAGCCCGCTCCTTCGCCCGCGAGGCACGGCTGGAGGCCAGGGAAGCTGCCAGAGAAGCCCGGCGCGCCGCACGCGAGTGGCGCTACCGGACTTACTAAGCGACCGGTGGGCGGCGAGCGCGGCGCAAAAGCTGCCCGGCACGCTCAATAGCTTTTTGCTCCGCGATCTCACGGGTCTCCCCCGTAGTGCGGGCGAGGGCCGCGCCAGGCGATACATTGTCCGCTTTGCAGTGGTAAACGTCCCCGAGCCGGTAGGTAGTGAGGTGGACCTCCCAACCGGCCAACTGCACCGAGCGCTCTTCGAATTCCTCGACCTTCATCCCATTTACTTCAATGTTTTTGCCGCACCGATTGCGCCACCTTCAGGCCGTATTCCTGCGCTTTCGCGATTACAGCCGGGCTGTCCAGCGTTAGGCACCGCTTATCACGCACGACATCCTTGCCGTTCACCACCACATCCCGCACATTCGACCCCTTGAGCGCGTAGACCAGCTGTGAATAGACGTCGTATAAAGGCACGGCGTTGGGAGCATCGAGATCGACCGAAATCATATCCGCGCGCTTACCGGTTTCGAGCGAACCGATCTCCTTCTCAAGGCCCAGCACGCGCGCGCCGCCGATGGTTGCCATCTCGAACGCCTGGGTGGCGGGAAGCGCCTGGGGATCGTTGCGGACGAATTTCTGCAACTTGGCGGCAAGGTCCGCTTCTTCGAACATATCGAAATCATTGTTGCTGCCTGCGGGACCGTCGGTGCCGAGTCCGACCGCGATGCCTTTGGCCAACATGGCCACAACGGACGCCGCGCCGCTGGCCAGTTTCATGTTGCTCGACGGGCAATGCGCCACGCCGACGTTTTTCGCCTTCAGGATGTCCATGTCTTTCGGGTCGACCCAGACACAGTGCGCACCTACCGTGCGGCCCGCGAAAAATCCGATGGCGTTCAGGCGCTGCGTGGGGCTCTGATGAAACTCTTTCTGGCTGTCGTCGTTTTCCTGTTTCGTTTCGGAAAGGTGGATCAGGATGGGCGCATTGTATTTGTTGGCCAGGGTGCGGGCGGCACGAAGGGTATCGTCCGAATTGGTGTAAGGCGCGTGCGGTGCGACGGCGGGAACTACCAGCGAATCGTTGCGGAAACGGTCCAGGAACTTTTCGGCATATTTGAGCGCGTCGGCGGGAGTCTTCGCGTCGGCCACGGGGAAGCGGATCACAGATTCTCCCAGAACGCCGCGCATACCGGCCTCTTTGGCGACTTCCGCGACTACGTCCTCGAAGTAGTACATGTCCGTGAAGGTGGTGGTTCCGGAGAGCAGCATTTCGAGGCAGGCGAGGCGCGTGCCCCAGCGCACGAAGTCCGGCGAGACGTTTTTGGCTTCGGCGGGGAAGATGAAGTTGTTGAGCCAGTCCTGTAGCTTAAGGTCGTCGGCGATGCCGCGGAAAAGGGACATGGCGGCATGGGTATGGGTGTTGATCAGGCCGGGAGCGAGGAGCGCGTTGGGGCGATCGACGCGGCGGGCGGGCTGCCAGTTGCGGTCGATTTCCGCGCGCGTGCCCACGGCCACGATGCGTTCGCCGCGGACGGCAACTGCGCCGTTTTCGATGACGCGGCGCTGGCCGGACATCGTCACCACATAGTGCGCGCTGAAGATGAGATCGCAGGGGGCAGCGGCGGCCATGCCTGCAAGCAACAGGAGAAGGCTAAAGGAACGAAGCATCGAAGGGTCTTGGGAATAGAGTACCGAGACTAATGTTCTCGCTCTTACCGGCAAGGTTGGCCAATATGATTTCGATGTCGCCGCAGAACTCCCAGAGGATCTGGCGGCAGGCGCCGCAGGGAGGTGTGAGGTTGGGAGTGTCGGCGACTACCGCGATGCGCTGGAAATGCCGTGCTCCTTCGGAAATGGCTTTGAAGACGGCGATGCGCTCCGCGCAGACGGTGAGTCCGTAGGTGGCGTTTTCGACGTTGCAGCCCGTGTGGATCTGGCCCTTGGCGTCTTCCAGGGCAGCGCCGACTTTGAATTTCGAGAAGGGCGCATGGGCGTTCTGGCGGGCGTGAAGGGCGGCAGCGATGAGGGGGTCTGTCACGGTGTGAGGTCTAGTTTAGCGTTATGCTGTTTGAATGGCGAGCGTGCTTTATATCCGTTCGGATGTCGGTCGCCTCACACGGGCTGACGGTGGTTTCGCGCGAAACCGCCATCCAGTCGCTTTCTTCGGAAGCGCTCCTGAAAAAGGCTCAGGACACCACGCTGCTCGAAGGCACGGATGAGCTTCGCTTCCGCCATCAATTGCTCCAGGAATACTTCAACGCCCAGGCATTGCGGCACAACATGAACGAGATCCGCGCCGAAGATCTGTGGCCGCCCCAGCACTGGTGGCGACGAACGGCCTGGGAAGAAACGGCGGTTCTGCTGGCCGGTTTCCATGCGGGCGATTGTTCCGCAATCATTCGCTGGCTCGCCAACGCCCAACCGGAAGTAGCCGCGCAATGCATTCAGGAAAGTGGCGCGGAGATCGCCAATGAGACCGCCTTGCTGCGGGAACTTCAATCGGCCTGGCTACCGCGCCTGACCGACATAGAACGCGAACCTGCCCCCGAAGCCCGCGCCGCCATCGGCCGGGCCCTCGGCCGCCTGGGGCTCGATAACCGCAAAGGCATCGGTCTGCGCCCGGATGGCCTTCCCGATATCGACTGGGTGGAGATACCGGGCGGTGAGTTCCTTTATCAGGAAGAACGCCGCAGGATAAAAACCTTCCGCATGGCCCGCTATCCGGTGACCAACGCCCAGTTCCAGGCGTTCCTGGACGCCGGCGATGGTCACACCGATGATCGCTGGTGGAAAAGCCTGAGCCATCCGAGCCGCAACCGCACGTCCCGGCCTGGGAACTGGAACGAATCGAACCATCCTCGCGTAGCGGTGAGCTGATATGAGGCGATGGCGTTCTGCGCCTGGCTGGGGCACAACCTCAGGCTCGACGTTCGGCTGCCCACGGACTGGCAACGCGAGCGGGCGGCGCGGGGGCGCGACGGGCGAGCGTATCCGTAGGGGAACGAATACGTTCCTGGCTACGCGAACATCGACGAATCGCGTCAGGAAGGCCCTCACTACCTGGACCGCACCAGCCCGGCGGGAAGCTACGCACAGGGGGCATCGTCAGAAGGCGTCCTCGACCTGGCAGGCAACGTCTGGGAATGGTGCCTGAACGAGTACCAAAAGCCGGACCGTACCAAGCCTTGGGTCGAGCGGTCTTGGGTGTTGCGCGGGGGCTCCTGGTGCGACGGTCAGGACTGCGCGCGCGCTGACTACCCCTTCCCTCCGATCTACCGGTACTACAACATTGGTTTTCGAGTGGTGGTGGTTTCGTCTCCCATCGGAAACGCAGGACGCGGGGCCGCTGAACGCTGAATGCCTGTTTCGCTGCATTCGGATCGCCGTGGGGCAGGTTCCGGACCTGCCGAGCGCGAACTTTGACAGAAGAATTGATGAAAAGCCTCCGGAATCTCGTCGAATTCCGCGAAGCTGGTGAGCCCGCATGACACGCCTCGAAACGTTCCGTGAGATGCCGCGTCGCTTCGACA
>Ga0302324_100021619_pt1 | contig 12538 bp, 11 predicted proteins | sample Palsa_T0_1_FD_201949 | JGI IMG/M metagenome (GOLD analysis project Ga0302324, IMG submission 201949) | Peat permafrost microbial communities from Stordalen Mire near Abisko, Sweden - Palsa_T0_1 | ecosystem: Environmental > Terrestrial > Soil > Palsa > Peat permafrost | place: Sweden: Abisko...
ATTCTTTCTTCTCGGATCGTCCGATCAGTTGCACGGCCTACGGATGTTGGAAACCGTACGCGGCAGTATTCTGGCGTCGCACTGATCCGGCGCTTCTAAGAGAAACCTTTGGGTCTGAGATTGCATCATCTACACGAAGGAGTCTTGATGCGAAAAGTGTGTCTGTTTCTCGCCAGTTATGTCTTAGCCTTTTCCACGGTTAGCGCTCAGCAGCCGGCCACGCCACCCAACCCAGCTGACGATACAGGCGGCAAGCGAATTCTGTGGGTGATTCCGAATTTCCGCACTTCTCCTACGCTTAACCCCTATGTCCCGATAGCACCTAAGGAAAAGTTCAAAATCGCATCTCAGGACTCCTTCGATCGCGGAACAATTGCGCTTGCCGCGGCATTTGCCGGCCAAAGCATGTTGTCGAACTCGAATCGCTCATTTGGTGAAGGTGTTCCTGGATACGCGAAGTATTTCGGCGCAGCCTATGGGGATTTTGTGATCGGCAACTACATGACCGAAGGCGTCTTTCCAACGCTGCTCCATCAAGACCCCAGATACTTTCGGCGTGGCAAGGGAAAAGGTCTTGCTCGCCTCGGCTATGCGACCAGCCGGATCTTCGTTACTGTTCACGATTCGGGCCGCCTGGAGCCGAACTACTCGGAGTTACTTGGCAACTCCGCCGCGGTGGCAATTTCAATGGCTTATTATCGGGAGAATCGCGACGTCGGGGACGCGGTATCGAAATTGGGCGGCCAACTGGCTGTTGACATGGCTTCCAACGTGATCAAAGAGTTTTGGCCGGACCTCAGCCGAAAGTTCTCGAAAAAGCACAATTGAGACGGAAACCTTTTATACTGAAAGTGTTCCGTAGTTCAGCGCCGATAAGAGGACTATACCCAGCATGGCAGTGCCGCTCTCACAGATGTGGACCGTAGGTACCTATGTCATCCGTCAAAGGATGAAAGGCCGGAAGCGATACCCGCTCGTCATGATGCTGGAACCGTTGTTCCGCTGCAATCTGGCGTGTGCGGGCTGTGGGAAAATCCAGTATCCGGCTCATATCTTGAAACGGAATATGTCCGTCGATGAGGCGATGAAAGCGGTCGACGAATGCGCCACTCCGATGGTGGCAATCCCCGGCGGCGAACCTCTGATGCACCCGGAAATCCACAAGATTGTCGAAGGCTTGGTCGCACGCAAGAAGTACATTTACCTTTGCACCAATGCGCTTCTGCTGAAGGAAAAGATCCATCTGTTCACGCCCAGCAAGTACCTTACGTTCAATGTCCACATGGACGGCGAGCGCGAACACCACGACTTTTCCGTTTGCCGCGAAGGCGGGTTCGATGCCGCGATTGAAGGCCTGCAGGAGGCCGTGAAGCGTGGATTCCGCGTTACGACGAACACCACTTTGTTCGATGGCGTGGACCCGAACAGCGTACGTGGATTCTTCGACCAGATGATGGAACTCGGCGTGGAAGGAATGACGATTTCGCCGGGATATTCCTACGAAAAGGCGCCGGATCAAGCGCATTTCCTGGGCCGTGCCCGCACGCGGCGCATGTTCAATGCGATCCTGTCGAACCGCAAGTCTTCGTGGAAGTTCAACATGTCGCCGCTGTTTTCCGAATTCCTGATGGGCAAGCGGAACTATGCGTGTACGCCCTGGGGAATGCCGACCTACAACATGTTCGGCTGGCAAAAGCCCTGCTATCTGTTACAGGACGGTTACGCGGAAACGTTCCAGGAACTGCTTGACGCAACCGAATGGGATAACTATGGAACCGAATCCGGCAACCCGAAATGTGCCAATTGCATGGTGCATAGCGGGTACGAAGCGTCGGCCGTTCACGACACTTTCAGTTCATGGCGCGGGTTCTTCGATACAGCGAAGGCGACCCTGTTTACGAGCTATCGCGATGAACGTGCGCTGGCGATGTTGAACGAGCCAGTGAATCCGGTACATTCCTACAATCCGCTCGTGCAGTTACAGGCTCCCGAGACGGTGGAAAAGGGTAACTGATGCTCGATCCTGAAGTTCTGGAAGTTGCGCCTGGCTCCGAGCATGAGGTGCTTCAGGGCTGGGTGCCGGAACTATGTTCGGATGCTGACACCCGCGATGCGTTGGAGAAGGCATTCAGCTATCGGGGTGATGTGACCATCACCCGCAAAGACGGCTCGAATCTCGACTGCTATATCTTCGACCGGCGAACCGGTAAGACGCTAGTGGACTCGGTGGTGCGGGTGATTCCGGTTGATTCGATCACCAAACTCTCCATTCCGTATTCCGATATCGCGAAGCTCAGTTTCAGCGGGCGAGATACAGCGGCGGGCAAAAGCTGGGAATCCTGGGTTCGAAAGTATTGGGAAAAGCGCGCGGCCGGAGAGCTGGGAATTGGCATTGAAGCGGAATCGCTCGACTAGAGCGACTTAGCCATTCTCAGAACCGGCAGGTGTTCTCCATTGTGCAAAGGCACATGAACCATCTCAATTTCCACGTAGCCTTTCAGCTTGTAGAGCGGAATACCCGTTAGAGTCGATCCCATTTCAAACTTTCGGAAGCCGGCGGCCGCTGCGGCTTCTTCGCAGGCCTTTAGGATCAGACTGCCGATACCGCGGCGGGCGAAGTCGGGGTGGACGAAGATCGCACGGATGCGGGCGGCATCCGTTGCCGGATCAAGAAAACTGTTCTCTCGATTGGGTCCTTGGTCGCTGCCGAATAGGGTCTTTCGCTTGCTCCAGCCTCCGCATCCGGCGATCGTCTGTTCTTCGGTCTCAGCGATCAGGTAGGTACCGTCTGCAATTAGTTGGGTGTCGAGGCCTAAGACAGTTCCTAGCGCGCCGTCAATTTGTGCAGGCGTATAGTCTCCCGCTTGAAGAACCTTGACGGAAGCTGCGATGACGGAATTCAGGGTTGGGACGTCGGATGGTAATGCAGGGCGGATACGAACGTTGATCAATCAGGCGCTTTGTTTACGCGCCGCAGGGGCGGGTTGATAGCCTTTGGCTTCGCTAAATGGCTTGTCGCCGGTTAGCACTTCTAGCAGGTCGCTTCCTATTTCATTTCTCAGAACCTGGACGGCAAGGCGGAGAATACCGAACCCGCCATCCTTCTGAATCCAGTGCTTCTGACTTCTTGGATAAGAATCCGGAGCGCCATAGATGGTCCATGACTTCTTTTCGTAGTCCCGAACGATGGCTTGACATCGCTCGGGACTAACTCTAATTCCCAGGTTCTCGCCGCGATAGTCCACGGTCGTGGTTTCACTTTTCATCGTTATCACACGCTTTCTGCGGAGCTACCGGCAACTAAAAAATCCCAGGGCAGCAGTTTAGGCGAGGCTAACGTCTTCCGCCTGCAAGCCTTTCGGGCCCTTCTTAACGACAAACGCCACGCGGGCGCCTTCATCGAGCGCGCGGTATCCGCTTGCTGCGATGGCCGAAAAATGGACGAACACGTCCTCACCGTTCTCGCGCTGGATGAAGCCGAAGCCCTTGGCAGCGTTGAACCACTTTACTGTTCCTGTTTCTTTCATGATTTCCTCTTTCTTTCGACATTATTCCCGATGTAGCGGTTGAAGATTGCTCAGCGGGGTCTACCGGGAAACTGCGAGGACAATCAGACAACGTGCGAAGAGTTTAATGTTAGTGCATCTATACAGTAGCACGTTCGTACTGGATATGTTTTGAGGGGATGCTGGTCCATACCAAGCAAGCTGGTGGATTTCAACCACCGGAAACCCGCATGCTTTTCATGTAAGCCGCTGATAAGAAGCTGGTTGTCATTTGGCAGGAGGGATGCAACAGCCAGCGTGTCCGAATTGATAGATATGTCTCTCAAACGATCATTACTGGCGTTATTGTTCGTGACCGCGTTGTCAGGACAGAATGCGCCCGCGCCGCAAGGAGCGGACGACCAGCCGAATCCCGAGGATCGCGATCATGGCGTGGCCCGCATCAGTCTGCTGAATGGCGACGTTTCGGTTCGGCGCGGCGATTCCGGCGACGTCTTGGCCGCCAATGTAAATGCGCCCATGTTGTCCGGGGATGCGATCCAGACGGGTCCGGCTTCGCGCGCAGAGGTTCAGTTCGATTTTGCGGATCGGGTACGATTGGGCGCTATGTCGGAAGTCCATATGGGAGACCTGCGGGCGGGCGGCATTCAGATTCAGGTCGCGCACGGCACGGCCACCTTTACGATCATCGGGGATACTCAGGCGCAGATTGAAATCAGCACTCCGACGGCATCGCTCAGGCCGATGCGCCGGGGCGCCTATCGCGTTTCGGTATTGGACGATGGAACGACGCAACTCACTGTCAGGGCGGGGGATGCGGATATCTACACCCAGCAGGGTTCCCAGCCGCTAACCGCCGGGCAAACGATGTTATTGCGCGGGAATCCTAACGATCCGGAATATCAGATTGTGGCGGCCTTGGCGCGGGACGAATGGGATCAGTTCAATGAGACGCGCGACAGGGAACTGGCTAGTTCCACAGCTTACCAGCACGTGAGCCGCGACGTTCCGGGGGCCGAGGATCTGGATAAATACGGGCGTTGGAATAGCGATCCGACCTACGGGGACGTTTGGGTTCCGAACGTGGCTGCAGACTGGGCGCCTTATCAATCGGGCCGATGGGTTTGGGAAGACTATTACGGCTGGACTTGGGTCAGCTACGATCCGTGGGGTTGGGCGCCTTATCACTATGGGCGGTGGTTCCGCGGACCCTATGGATGGGGTTGGGTTCCGGGACCGATCTACGCGCGGTATGGATATCGTCCGGCGCTGGTCGGCTTCTTCGGATATGGCGCGGGTGTCGGATTCGGCGTGGGATTTGGGTTCGCGAACTTGGGTTGGGTGGCGCTGGCTCCGTTTGAGCCGTTTCATCCATGGTATGGGGGCGGCATTTACGGTCATGGGTTTACGAGCGTAAACGTGATCCATAACGTGAACATTTACAACACATACCGGAATGCGCGGGTGACGAACGGCGTCATGGGCGTCTCGGCGCAGCAGTTCCAAAACGGGATCGCCGGACGGTATTCGCATCCTGGGGCCGTTCAGTTGCAGAGCGGGGGATCGGTTCGTGGGCAACTGCCTATCGCACCGGGGAGTAACAACCTGCGGTTCAACGACCGGGCAACCGCGGTAGCGGTACGGGCAGGGAGCTCCCAGCAACGCTTTGTGAGCCGAGGCGGATTCGCTCCGGTCCAGCGGCAGTCTTTCAGCCAGCAACGGCAGGCGGTACAGCAGAGCTTCTCGTCGCCCCGCGGTGTGCAGGAGGTTGGACGCGGCCAAGGTTCGGCAAGTAGTTCATCCAGTTGGCAGCGTTTCGGAGCGCCTTCCACGGGGGGGGCGCGCAGTCCGTCTGCCAGCACTTCCAGTTCGAGCGCGAACTGGGGGCGGTTTGGTACTCCAGCCGGTAGTTCGGTGGGTACTGCTCCTCCATCGCGGACATATACTCCGCCGCCTGCTACGGCGCCACAGCGCTCAGGCGGTCAATCCGCTCCGGCCAAGGCGGCTCCTGCGAACCGTTCCGGAGGAAGTGGGCACTCCAGTAGCAGCGGGCATTCCGGACGTTAAGAATCTCTCCTTGTCGTACAAACTGGTTGAGCCGGGTGGTGTCTAGCCCGGCTCTTTTTTAAACCGGTTTGAAATTTTACATAATATGTGTTATCGGAACTAACGTGGCCGAAGCTCCCGTAGACACGGGATTAATGCTAAAATGGTGTTACACCCATGAAAAAAGTTTCTTTGGAGTTCACCACAGAAGAGCTCGGCCTGCTGACCACAATGGCTTCCGATCAGCTTTTCCGCAAGCAGTTCATCGATTCCAAGATGCCTGGATTCAAGCCGAACCGCGAAGAGCTTGATGTCTGTAAGAACCTGGTGGGGCGCCTCCGTTCGGTAGTCGACGAACAGCGAACCAAGTCGGCGTCAGCACCTCCGAAAAAAGCCACGGCTGCCCGTTAATCATCACTATTTCCCGGGCGGCAAAGTGGACGGCGCCCGGGAGATCACTCCTTTATAAGCTTCATCGATCGCGACGTGGTACGTTTCCAAAGTGCGTCCCGTCGCCCGATCCAACGCGGCTTGCGCTTTCGCGTAATTGCCGAGTGAAACCACTTCTGTCGATCTAGCCTGCGCCAAATCCCTTTGATATTGAATGACTAAGTAGGTGGTCGACGCGCCCACCTGATATCGCTGCTGCTCTGCATCTAGCGCCTCTTCCTGAAGCTCGCGGGTCTGTTGTGAGGCGCGATAGCTTGCGAGCGCTCGCTGAACGTTCAACAGGGCGTTTTCGACTTCCAGGCGCACTTCATTTTCGAGTTGCTGACGCCGGACTTCGGATTGCCTGACTTGCAGTTCGTCGCGGATCACATCGGCTTGGGCTACGCGATTGCGCAGAGAGACATTCAATTGAACGCCGACCGAGTAATTCGGGTAATTGTGACCGAAGATCTGGCCCAGGAGGGTTCCACCACCGCCAATCAAACCTTGCTGAATCGAAGACGACGTTGTTACTCCGAGGGGCTGGTATGCGGCGTTGTACTGTCCGGCGAAGCCATTATTTTGCAGGGATCCTACGAAATTAAGTTGCGGGAGCAAGGCGTTTTTGGAGCCTTTGAGACCGATTTCGGAGTTCTGAATTTGAAGTGCCGCCTGGGCGAGATCGGGGCGGTTCTGAAATGCCGCGCCCACGAGTTCGTTTGTGTTGGCTGCGGGCATATCGGTGGGCTTTTGGATCGCGTCCAGCGTTACAATTCGCGCGGAACCAATGAGGGGGTCCTTGGTTCCACGGCGGGTCAATACATTCTTCAGGATCAGTTCCTGCTGGAGAACGAGGTTTTGCGAGTTGGTGAGATCCTCCTGAGTACGGGCTACTTCGGCCTCAGCGCGCTTCACCTCAATGGGAGCGAGCGTGCCTACTTCCACCTGCGACTTGTTATCGTCATAGAGTTTCTTGGCCGCATCGAGAGCCTGTTGCTTGACGCGCACGTCTTCATTCAGGCTGACGAGGTCGAAATACAAACGAGCCACAGCCCATAACGTTTCGATTACCTGCTGTTTGAACACTTCGTCCGAGATCTTTTGCGTGTTCTCGGCGATGCGTATGAAACGCCGGTTCACGTCGGTACCGAAGCCCTGGAGGAGCGGCTGAACGACGGAAATCGAACCGTAACCGGTTGTGTAGGGGTTGTAGTTGGTGTTTAGGGCGTTGATGTTATTGCGGGTCTCATTGAATGAAACATTGACCGCCGTTCCGGTCGAGAACGCCTGGTTGTAGCCGAACGTTCCGAGGAAGTTATTCACGATCAGCGGATTCACGCCGGCGGTGTTGATGTTTGTCTCGAGCGTGGTGGTATGGCTGCCCTGAATCAGGCCGTTCAGCGAAGGGTCGAATTGGGGGATGGCGGTGCCTGTGGCGTATGGAAAGGCCCCGAGCACAGAGAGGCTGGTCGCCGTTTCTTGAATCGGAGCCAGATCGGCCGAGTTGGAGACGACGGTCGTGATTGGACTGGTGCCCCCTACAGTGGTGAGCAGTGGGCTACCGGGACCGCCGATGCCTTGGGGCAGGTTGCGGATGTTGAAATCCACGCCGCGGAGCAGTCCCCCGCCCTTGGCACGCAGGACGTCGGACTCCGCGAAGCGCGGATTGAAGCGCTCGAGCTGCAGGTCGAGATTGTTCTCGATCGCAAGGTCGATGGCATCCTGCAGGGACAGGTACAGTTGTCCGGCGCGGATGAGTTGATCGACGCGGCCGGTGTTGCGGAAATCGACCGCGCTGACGTCGCGTGTGAGATATGGGAACTTGATCTTGTCGATCAACTTGACCTTAGGCGGCGTCAAGATCTGCGGTGTCTGATCCTGATTGGCGGGCCGGGTGTCCTGTCCGATCGATAGGCCCACACTGAAGAGTAGAGTACACAACCATCGCTTTTTCATTCTTACTTTTTCGCCGCCGGTTTCACTTCCGCGCCTTCTCGCACGTCGTCGCTGGGGTTGATCACGACACTTTCCCCGCCCTGCAAACCGCTGGTAATTTCAATTTCGTTTCCATAGTCCCGGCCGATCGTCACTATCTGGTAATGGATCTTGTTGCCTGGCCCAATAACGGCGAGCTGGGTTCCGTTCGAGCGCGTAACGAGGCTATCGCCTGGGGCGAGCAGCGGCGGGTCGACACGCTGTCCGGTAAATTGCACGTTCGCATACATGCCTGGAATGAGCGACCCATCCTGGTTCACGACCTGCACTTCGGTCAAAAGCGTGCGGGAATTCTGATCGATGGAATTGGAAGTTCTGGTTACTTTACCCGTGTACTTACGATGTGAGTTTTCCTGCAGGGTGACGATCGCGGGCATACCGGTATGAATCGAGGAGGAATAGTTTTGAGGTACGTTCACCAGGATGCGCAGAGTGGCGACTTGAGCTTCGCGGAAGAGTTCCGAGCCGCTGGCGGTGGGCGCCGCGGTTGAGCCGAGGGTAGGGGTTCCCTGCCCCGCTCCGGACGCTGAGATGAAGGAACCTTCGTCGACGCTGCGCGATGTGATGACGCCGGCGAAGGGGGCTTTCACCTTCTCATACCCTTGCAGTTCGATCAGGCGGCTGACGTTGGCCTCGCTAGCCGTGACGTTGTCCTGCCCGGCCCGGATATTCGCTTCGGCGACATGGACGAGGGCCGTTGCATTGTCGAAATCAGCCTGTTTCTGATCGCCTTCCTGTTTGGCCAACACGCCTTTTGCGACGAGCGTGACCCAGCGGTCCAGAGTGACTTTGGTGAGGTGCTCCTGAGCTTTGGACTGATCGAGAGAAGCGTTGAGCTGGTTCAGATTGGCGCGCGCCTGCGATAGCGCGGCCTGGGCTTGCAAGACCTGCTGATCGAGGTCAGGCGCATCGATATCGGCCAGGAGTTGTCCGGCTTTCACGCGGTCGCCAATATCGACATAGCGCTTCTTGACGTACCCGGAGGATCGGGCGAAGATGTAGGCCTCGGTGACGGGGATCATGCTGCCGGGAAGAAGGAGTTCGGTGCTGGGCGGCGACTTCTTGATCTTGGCAACGTTCACGATCGGGATGTTGGTCTCCTCGGCATGTGCATCGGCTTGAATGCCTTTCTCACGCGCGATGCGCGGAAGATAGCCGGCTACAAACAAGATTGCCATGAGGGCGACGACTCCGAGAGCCAGGAGAACGAATATCCCCCAGGGGGTGCGTTTCGGTTGAGGAGCGGTTTTCGCGGTTCCGGTTTGTTTTTCTAATGTTTCCTGCATCTGATCCTCAAGCCGGCACGGGCTCATGCTCCTCTTCCTCGATCAGGTTATCGTGATCGACAGGCGGCTTCTTGCGCAGGAAGCTATACATAATCGGGACGAAAAACAGGGTGGTGAAAGTTGCTACGAGAAGACCGCCGATGACGGCACGGCCCAGCGGTGCGTTCTGTTCACCGCCTTCACCCATGCCGAGAGCCATGGGCAGCATGCCGATGATCATGGCGAGAGCGGTCATGGTGACGGGGCGTATGCGGGTATAACCCGCGGACAGCGCCGCTTCCAAGGCATTCTTGCCTTCAGTCCGCTCATCGTTGGCGAAGGTGACCATCAAGATGCTGTTGGCCGTGGCGACACCGATGCACATGATGGCGCCCATGAGCGAGGGGACGTTGAGCGTAGTCTGCGTGATGAATAGCATCCAGAGGATGCCGGAGAGCGCGCCGGGCAACGCCATCAGGATGATGAACGGGTCGAGCCAGGACTGGAAATTGACGACCATTAGAAGGTAGACGAGCAAGATGGCGAAAACGATACCGATGCCGAGCCGTAAGAATGAAGATCGCATGGTCTCCACCTGGCCTCGCATGACAATGAGGGCGCCTTTGGGCGGCTTTATCGATTTTAGAATTTTGTCGATGTCGTTCGCCACTCCGCCGAGATCGCGGTGATCGACGTTGGCGTAGATATCGTATACGGGTTGGACATTGAAGTGGTTAATGATGGCGCGAGATGTCCCGCGTTTGAAGGTTGCGAGGTTGCCCAGGAGCTGCGGTTCGGCGGTGCTTCCGGGTGCGGAGATGGGCGTTCGCTGAATGGCGTCGAAGGAATCGATCTTATACATGGGGGTTTGCACCGCCACTGTGTAGTTGACGCCGTTGACCGGATTCAGCCATTGATTCGGCGCGACCTGTCCGCTGGAGGCGAGCGAGATCAACATGCTGTTGGTAACGTCGCGCTGCAAGAGGCCTAGCTGCTGGGCTTTGGAGCGGTCCACATTCAGGCGGATTTCCGGATAGTTTACTTCCTGGTGGATGTGAACGTCTACCGCGCCGGGAATGCCGGCGACGCGGTGCTGGATCTGTTGGGCGATCTTGTAATTTCCGATTTCATCGCGGCCTACGACCTGAATATCGATCGGCGCGGGCAGGCCGAAATTCAGGATCTGATTCGTGATGTTCGCGGCCTGAAAGAACATTGTCTCGGCCGGGAACTTCTGGGGGAACATGGCGCGGATTTTGCGCTCGTATTCGAGAGTCGGGCGATGGTTCTCCGGCTTGAGGGAGATGAGGATCTCTCCGTCGCCATTGCCGATGGTGGAGCTGTCGCTGAAGGCGAGATTGAAGCCTCCGGGCGGCAGGCCCATGTTGTCGAGGATGGTATCGATCTCATTGGGAGGAATGATGCGGCGGAGTTCGTCCTCGACCAAACCGAAGACACGCTCGGTTTCTTCAATGCGAGTTCCTTCGGGGCAGCGTACGTGCAAGCGGATTTGGCCGGAATCGATGTAAGGGAAGAAATCCTCACCGACGAGGTAGGTGAGTCCGAGAGATCCGATGCAGAAGAATGCGAAGAGGGCGGCCACAACGCCGCGATGCGTCAGGCTCCAGCCGAGCGCGCCTTTGTAGCGATTCCGCAAGGCTTCGAACATGTGGTTGAACTTGCCGTGGACGCGCCAGATGATGCCTTCACCTTCCGCATGCTCACCTTCGCTTTGCTGGTAGAGCTCGATTTCAGAGCGCAGCAGGAAGTGCACCATGGTGGGAATCAGCGTGCGCGAGAGGAAGTACGACATCAACATGGCGAAGACTACGGCCATGGCGAGTGGGGTGAAGAGGTATTTGGCAGCGCCGGAAAGCAGGAGTACGGGGACGAAGACGATACAGATGGCGAGCGTGGAGACGAAGGCGGGAACTGCAATCTGCGATGCGCCGTCGAGAATGGCGCGCGTGATGGGCTTCTTCATGCCCATATTGCGGTGGACGTTTTCGATTTCGACGGTGGCGTCGTCGACAAGAATTCCGACCGCGAGCGCCATGCCGCCGAGAGTCATGACATTGATGGTTTCTCCGCACAGGCTGAGAATGATGAGCGAGGTGAGAATCGATAGAGGAATTGAGATGCAGACGATGATGGTGCTGCGCCAACTTCCGAGAAACAGGAGGATCATCAGACCAGTGAGACCGGCTGCGATCAGGCCTTCGCGGATGACGCCACTGATGGCGGCTCGGACGAAGATGGATTGATCGAAAAGCTCTTCGACCTTGAGGGCGTCGGGAAGGCCCGCGAGAATCTGGGGCATCTGCTGTTTGACGCGCTCGACGATGGAGAGTGTGGAGGCTGTGCCGTTCTTCAGGACGGTGAGCAGGGCGCCACGGCTGCCGTTGACGCGGACTACGCTCTGTTGCACGGCGAAGCCATCGCGAATCTGGCCGATATCCTTCATGTAGACGACGGCGCCGTTGGAGCTTTTGATCGGCAGGTCGTTCAATTCGGCGACGGTATCGGTGCTGCTGTTGACCTTGACGAGGTATTCGCGGTCGCCCACCTTGACCGTACCCGCGGGGAGGATCAGGTTTTGCGCGTTGAGAGCGTTCGAGATGTCGGTAGCTGAGAGTTTGTTCGCGTAGAGGGCCTCCGGGTTGATGTCGACCATGATCTGGCGCGCTTTTCCTCCATACGGGAGGGGAATGGAAGCGCCTTGGACGGTGGCTAGCTGCGTGCGGATGAAGTTGGTGCCGAGATCGTAGAGGGTCTGTTCACTGAGCGTCTTGCTGGAGAGCGCGAGTTGAAGAATCGGCACGCTGGAGGCGTTGTACTTGATGATGGCCGGGGGGAAAATGCCCGGTGGCAAAACGCGCAGGATCGTTTGCGAGATCCCGGTTACCTGGGCGATGGCCAGTTCGACCTTCGCGGTGGGCTGGAAGAAGGCCCGGATGACGGTTACGCCGTTATAGGACTGCGATTCGATGTGCTCGATATCGTTGACAGTAGTGGTGAGGGAGCGTTCGGAGATGGTGGTGATGCGCTTTTCCATCTCTTCGGGCGAGATGCCGGTGTAGCTCCAGATGACGCTGACGACGGGGATATCGATGTTGGGGAATATGTCGGTGGGCGTGGTGAAGGCCGCGGCGATGCCGAGGATCACGATCAGGGCCGACATCACGACGAATGTATATGGGCGGCGAAGGGCGAGGCGAACTATCCACATGCGCTAATACCTGTCATTAGAAAATGCACCTTTACATAGATTAACGTTTTTCGAAACGGATGCGTCTT
>Ga0302324_100021623_pt1 | contig 12537 bp, 11 predicted proteins | sample Palsa_T0_1_FD_201949 | JGI IMG/M metagenome (GOLD analysis project Ga0302324, IMG submission 201949) | Peat permafrost microbial communities from Stordalen Mire near Abisko, Sweden - Palsa_T0_1 | ecosystem: Environmental > Terrestrial > Soil > Palsa > Peat permafrost | place: Sweden: Abisko...
CGACCGGAAGTAAACCTCGCCGTGGAGAATGGAAAAATCGCTGTTGGACAGACGCGACGCCCGGTCGCGGAACTGTGAAAACAGCGAACTCCGCTTCGCCTCGAAGCTCTCCAGCCGGCGACTGGCCAGCCGTGCAATGCCGCGCACCGCGCGGTAATACCGGCGCATCAGTTCTTCGGGAGGCACCGGGCCGCAGAGCGCCGCGATCTCGTCCTGGCGCTCGAAGGTCAGTTTGTTGTCGTCCCGTCCGCCCAAGTAATGGAGGAAGCAGCGGATCTCGAAAAGCACCTCAATTTCCCGCGGGAAAACCTCCTCCGCGTAGCCGTCGCCGGTAGCGCTCAGCTTCGCGAACCATCGTAAAACCTGCAGATCGCGCAGGCCGCCCGGAGCATCCTTCACGTTCGGTTCCAGATGATACAGGGTGTTCTGGAAACGGTTGTGGCGCTCTTTGGTCAGTTCCGCAATGTTGCGGCCCAGTTCTGCGCGCGGGTCTTTGATCTGGCGGAAAAGCGCTTCATCGCCCGCGAGGAAACGGCGGTCCAGCAAACTGACGGCCAGTTCCGCGTTCGACCCGTCGATCTCGTTACAGTCGTCCGGAGTGTGGACGGTTTGCGAGATCCGCAAACCCTTGTCCCAGAGATCGCGCAGACACATGGAAAGCGGATCTTTTATGGTTGTCTGCGTCTTCTCATCCGGCGTGAGGATGAGGAGGTCGACATCGGAATAAGGGAACAACTCACGGCGGCCATAACCGCCCACCGCCGCGAGCGCAATCCCTGTTGGCATCCACTCCCAGCGCTCGCGGACGAGCTGGTCCACCAATTCAGCGCGCCGGGAGAGCGCGTCTCGCGCGCTGCGTGTCTCGAAGAAGGCTTCCTTAATTTGTTGTTCGGTCAATTTGCTCCGTTTGAATCTACTGAGCCGCGCGCGTAAGCAAGCGGTGTCTTAGACTGCGGCATCGCCCCGGTCTCCGTTGCGGATGCGGATAGCTTCGGCCACGTCGAACACGAAAATCTTCCCGTCGCCGATACGTCCGCTGCGCGCCGCGGTGGCGATAGTCTCTAAAACCTCATCCAGACGGCTGTCGAGCACCACCAGTTCGAACTTCACTTTCGGGAGCAGGTCGACGTTATACTCCTGCCCGCGATAAACCTCTTTGTGGCCTTTCTGGCGGCCATGGCCCCGCACCTCGCTGATGGTCATGCCATCGATGCCGATGTTCTTCAAGGCTTCTTTTACTTCTTCCAGCTTGAACGGCTGCACAATCGCTTCGATTTTTTTCATGTCAGGCTTCCAGGATGTATCCTTATCATGCGTTCCGCGTAAGCTCCGGAGATGAGCGCTGGGGTGATGACGGCGAAATCAGCTGATAAATATATGAAGGTAGCTTGCGGGCTTGTAGGGGCATAGTCCGGATTGGGGTCCTTGCCGACGCCTTCGAGGAAAGCTACCTGAGCCCTCCGATGAAGGGAGTGCCTTCGGAAAATACCAGGCTGCAGCCGGCGATGGCCCAGGCCACCGTAATCACGGCCATCATGACGAAACGATGCATCATAGTGCTGATCACATTTTTGCGCCGAACCAGCCCCCGTAGAAGAGCGCCAGACCTGGACCGGTCATCATGAGAACCAGCGCGGCGCTCATGAGCATCCAGGCGTCGCCGCCCGCCGACTGCGCGCTTTTGGCCGCAGCCTCCACAGCGCCGAGGCGCGTGGCAATATCGGGCGCCACGAAAAGCAGCGCCGCGTTTTCAATCGTCATGGAATGTTCCTCGAACCGGGAGAGACAGTCTATTATTCCTTGTTGGCGTGACAACGTTGCAATCCATTCAATTAATGGTTTGCATTAATAGATTCGATTTGAATCAGTTCTCCGTGGGAATTTTCTCCACCTTGTCGATTATCACGACATCGATCTTTGCCTCGCTCGCCACCATGCGGAAGCCGAGTTGCTGCTGCAAGGCGGCGGCAAGAGCGAGCCCTGGTTCGCTGGCGCTATCGGCCGAAGACTGTCCCTGCGGTGGGGACGCAGGGGGAATCCCGCTCAAATTGCAGTCGATTGTGAAATCGTATTTCCCGGTGAGTCCAGTTTGGTCCAGCACCGGACAATCGAGCCGGTTGCTCAGCATCACGGCCAGTTGCGAGATGGGCTGCGGCCTCGCGACCGTGTGGGCCTTTGGGCTGCTGGGACCGGGGACGATGGTCGAGACGATGCCTGGGCTTAGCAACGCGCGGTCCTTCAGTCTGGGTTGCCCCAGGGCGGTAGCGGTTCAGCCGGATACTACAGGGTTTCTTTCACCTTCGGACCACCTTTGCCGACGACCAGTTCTTCAACCTGGAATTAACTGAGTTCGTGGTGGAGCACCACGCCGAACGGTCACGAAAAAGGGGCGCGTCTATGGCTGGTTGGCAACGTGCTATTGGAGAATGAGCCTGTCCCTGTCGAGCAAGAAGGCGAGTGCAGTGTCGATATAGATTTTCACGGCGATATTCGTCTCGTTGCGGATGACGGAAAATACGAAGCGTACATCGCCCGCTTCACCCAGGGCACATTTGAATGGATTCGTGCGATGTCCGAAATGCCGCGATTTGTTAGTCCGATGTATGGCACAATTACCGGTTCGTGAGTAGGGACCGTCTCCGTCCCCGACACGAACGCCATGATCCCGTTCGAGTCGGGTTTTGTTGTGGCTCTCTGAGAACGTTGGGCGGCATATATGTACTTATGCATACACTTAAATAGATCGTGCTACAATTAGGTTAGTCACAACACTATTAAATTGGAACGCGAACGGAATTTCGGCCTCGATCTCACCCGCGCCCTCGCCATCAGCATGGTGTATCTCTCGCACGGGGTCACGGCATTCAAAAGCCTCGGCGTCGGCGTCGACCTGTTCTTCCTGCTCTCCGGCTTCCTCATCGGCCGCATCTATCTCCGCTCGCAGACCAAAGGCACCTTCACCTTTTTCGGCTTCTGGAGCGCTCGCTGGTTCCGCACCCTTCCGCCTTATATCGCAGCGCTCGCCCTCTTCGCCCTTGCCGACCCCTACTTCCACAACAACGCCGTCCACCCGCGCTACCTGGTCTTCCTGCAGAACTACCTGGGCATGGACGGATTCGCTCCCTCGTGGAGCCTCTGCGTCGAGGAACATTTCTACCTCGCTCTTCCCCTGGCCGGATTTTTCCTGCTCCGCCTGTTCAACCGCCGAGCCCTTATCTGGCTGTTGCCGGTGATCGCCCTCGCCCCGCAGATTCTGCGGACTTCGGCCCTCCTCTTCGGCCGCCTTCCGGATCTCTGGTTCTGGCGCACCCACCTTCATTGCGAAGGCCTTGTGCTCGGCGTCTGGCTTGCCTACGTCTTCGTGGACCGCCCGGCCCTCTGGCAGAAACTCCGGGTTCCCGCCATCACTCTGGCGATACTCCCGATAGCTGTACTCATTTACCAGAATCTGACCCCGGCAGAGCCGATCGGCTTCAGCGCCGCCGTCTTTCTGATCTACGCCGTCGGCTATGCGGCCTGGCTCCGCCTGCTGTTCGACCTGCGCTGGAGTCCAACCTGGTTCGCGCCCAAGCTGGTGAAATCCGCCGTACACGGCCTGGCGATGGCTTCCTACAGCGTCTATCTTGTACACGTCCTGCTCTTTACGGACATCCGAGTGCTGATCGATAGCTGGGCCCGCGGTCCCGTCAAATCCACGACCATTCTGGCCTCAACCCTGGCCCTCTCCGTCGTCTTCTATTTCCTGATCGAACGCCCCACCATCAGCCTGCGGGATCGCGTGCTCAATCGCTCGAACGCAGCGCAGCCCGCGCCGGCGTTAAAGAAACTCGCAGCTAATGCGTGATCTGCGACTATATCAGTATTATTGCGGTCGGTACTCGAACGACAAATTAAGTGGGGCAAGCAGTTCTGCCTGTGGACTCGCTTTCCAGCGGGTCCCGCCGCCTGGAAAGGCGGCTGCGGCCATGATTGGCCGCCCCACAATAAATCGAAAATTAAGCACTAATATCCCGTAATCCAACTAATTCAGGCCGAAAAACAGCGTACACGCGGGTGAACGCTCCGCTTCGCGGTCGCGATCAGGACAGGCGGAACCGCCTGTCCCACCTTCCACCCACTAAGGACCCCAATACCATCCCCAGCGCCGCCAGCCCGAACGCGCTCATCCCCGCATAAGCCGCGGGGATATTGAAGAAATACGTCACGGACCCCACCGCCCCGCCAATCATCGCGCAATAGCCGCCCACAGTATTCGCACGTTTCCAGAAAAGCCCCCCGATGAACGCGGCGAACGCCCCCGCCAGGAACAAAGTCCCGGTGATATTCAGATAAAAATAAACCGGCCCCGGCAGCACATACCAGACGCCCCAGAACAAAACGAACAGGCTCACCAGCACGTTGACCACCCGGTTCAGCACCACCTGCGACGATTGCCCCAGCGGCCTCCTGCGCAGCGGCAGAATAATATCCTGCGAAATTACCGAGCTCCACCCCAGCAGATACGAGCTGTTGACCGACATCGTCGCCGCCAGCATCCCCGCCACCACCAGCCCCAGCACGCCGGTCGGCAGAATGCGCGCAATCATCTCCGGCATTGCCTGCAGTGAATCGTGACCCTTCCCGAAATACGCCAGCGCCCCGATGCCCCATAGCATCGGCATCATGCCGCGGCCCAGGAAAATAAATCCCGTCCAGAAGAAAACCTTCTTGCTCGTTTCCGGATCTTTCGTCGCAAAGGTGCGCATCGCCGTCGTCTGCCAGCACGTATCTACCGCCATCCAGAGCAGCAACTGGAAGGCGATGTAAGCCCAGCCGTAGTCGGGATTCGACAACGGACTGAACCCGTTCGACCCCAGATTGTTCATCACCGCGTCCTGCATGTGGCGCCAGCCGACGGTCCAGATCACATAGCCCGTCACCAGCACGGTCCCCAGACTCAGCATTACGAACTGGATAAAATCCGTGATTACGATCGACACCATCCCGCCCAGCACCGTGTAGAGGAGTTCGAGGAAGAGAATCACCGTCATCGTCCACTTCAGATCGGAAAGCGGCAGCCCCGCGATGATGGTCAGAAACGTTCCTTCCACTTTAAGGAAGACGCCCATATTCAGGAGGCCGCCCACGGCCACCAGAACGCCCGCCACCAGCCGCAGGCGTCTGCTGTATTTCACTTCGAAGAACTCCGGCACCGTGGTCAGCCCCAGGTCGCGCAGCTTGAAAATCATGAAGCCGCTCGCCCCCAGGAAAATCATCACCACGCCCGCAATCAGGCCGTTGATAAACGACGCGAACCCGGTTTTATACCCCAGTTCCGCGTAATACATGAACGTGATGGTGCCGATCTCAGTGGCCGCCAGCGTGGCGATCCCGATGTATTTCCCCAGGTGCCTGCCCGCCAGCAGGAAGTCGGCGGCGTTCGTCACATACTTCCGCCCCGCGAGACCGGCCGCCAGAGTCAGTGCGATGTAAACGCCGACAATGCCCCAGTCGAGCGCGGTAAAGTTCACCGGTGCTCTCGCTCGGCGCGCAGCGCGGCCAGCATGGCGCGCAGATCCGCCACGCCCCGGAAGGCCACCACAACCGCGATTCCCGCGAACGCGCTCCCGGCCACAATGAAATTAATCGTCCAGAACCAGCTCCAGAATGCCATTGGAATCCATTCACCTTACCACCGGCGCCCTGCTTTCGTCGTAAACTTGGTTTCGGTAAATTAGAGACGGCGGGAGACTGCATGATTAACATCCTTACTATCGAGCGGGAATTTGGCACCGGAGCCCCATATATAGCGCAGACCATCGCGGACCGGCTGGGCTGGAAACTGTGGGATCACGAGATCACCGAAGAAATTGCCCGGCGGTTGAAGTGTAAAGCGGAACAGGTGCAGAGCCGGGAAGAAAAGCTCGACTCCATCTATTACCGGCTCATTAAGGCGTTCATGCGCGGCAGCTTCGAAACCCACACACATGCCGAGGGGCTCGAACTGCTGGATGCCGAACACCTCGCCCTGCTCTTCGAAAAAGTCGTCACGCAGATTGCCCAGGGCGGTAAGTGCGTCATCGTCGGTCGTGGCGCACCGTGGTTTCTGCGTGAGCGTAAGGACGCCTTCCACGTGTTTTTGTACGCGCCTTATGAAGAGAAGTTCCGGCGCGTCGTGGAGATAGGAAAAACTCACGACGAAGCCGCCGAGCTACTGGGATGCGTGGATAGCGATCGTGCCGCCTTCGTCCGCAAGTATTACAACAAGGAATGGCCCGACCGGTACCTCTACAACATGATGCTCAATGTGAGGAGCGGAGATGAGATAGCCGTCGATCTGATTCTGCAGGGGATGAAACAGCTGGACGGCTCTCTCGTTACTGATGCTGTTGGCGCGAACACCCGCTAGCGGTTGCCCAGGGACCAATGCTCCGCTTCGCGAGCGCGTTCAGGACAGGCGAAATCGCCTGTCCCACATTTATTTTGCTAACATCAAGCTGACTGCCGAGACGATCCCGATGCCCCTGGCTGCTCCCGTTTCGCCCCCGCCTCTGTTTGAAGGCGATTGTCTGTCGAGCGACGAGTTCCTGCGCCGCTGGGAAGAGATGCCCGATGTCAGACACGCGGAACTGATCGAGGGAATCGTCTACATGTCATCGCCCGTAAGCCGTCATCACGGCAGATGCCACATCGTTCTGGCTGCCTGGCTTGCGAACTATGCCGCGGCCACGCCGGGATGCTTTCCCGGCCTCGAAGGCACCTGGCGGATGGGCCGCTCCAACGTTCCCCAGCCGGATCTCGAGCTCAAGATTCTTCCCGAGTACGGGGGACAATCGACAGTGGAAGGGCCTTACTATGCCGGCGCGCCCGAACTTATCGTCGAAGTCGCCGTCTCCAGCTACTCGCGCGATTTCGGCGTCAAGAAACGGCTCTACGAGCGGGTGGGCGTTCGCGAATATCTGATCGCGATGCCTCGCCAGAGGAAGCTGGTCTGTCACCGGCTCACGCCCGCTGGATTTCAGACCTTCGAACCCGGTACCGATGGGATCTTCCGCTCCGTCATGTTCCCCGGACTCTGGCTCGACCTTGACGCGCTGTGGAATCTCGACCTTGCCCGCGTGAACACGGGGCTGCAACAGGGTGTGGCGACGCCCGAGCACGCTGCCTTCGCGGCGCAAGTCGCGTCGGGAAAACGTTGAGCGCATCCTCATTAACGCAGATCTTTCAGACGATTCTCAATCACCAGCTCCGGCCGCAGATTCAGCCAGTGCAAATCGTGCCCGCGCGACGCTTCCAGCGCGGCCGCCGGAATCATCCCGATCAGTTCACTCCCCTTGATCTCGATGCCGCGCTCCCGGCACCTCGAAGCCACAGCCTCGAAAACCGCGTGCAGCGGAGTAATCTCGAAATCTACCAGATTAATCGAGATCTGCACTTCACCCCGCGATGACAGCGCGAGGCCCAGCGCCTTCACCGCCGCCAAGCCACCGCCCGACTCTCGAACCTCACGCGCAATCTCGCGCGCGGCGCCTAAGTTTTCGCTGCGCAGATTGACATTCCAGGCGATCAGAGACTTGCGCGCACCCACCACGCACGCGCCCGCCGTCGGATGCCGTCCGACTCCGAAATCGGGCGCGAGCCCTGCCCTGGCAAGTTTCCGCACGCCCTCGAGCCGTACGCACTCCGGCCGCAGCGCGGCGCATTCATACAGATACACTGGAACTCTCAGTTCTTCCCAGATGCGCGCGCCCACCACCCGCGCAATCCCCGCGCACCCGCGCAGGCTCACGCGATCCACCGGGACGAACGGAATCACGTCCGCCGCCCCTAGCCGCGGATGCACGCCTCCGTGTTTGGTCATGTCGATCGCTCCCACCGCAGCGCGAACCGCTTCGAACGCCGCGTCGGCAGCGCCCTTAGGCGTTCCGGTAAACGTGAGCACGGAGCGGTTATGGTCCGGATCGGATGTCCTGTCCAGCAGCGACACGTGCTGCACCTGCGAAACCGCGTTGGCAATTCCCTGCACGATAACCGGATCGCGCCCTTCGGAAAAATTCGGCACGCATTCGACGATCATACCCGCGAGTCCTTCCCGGGGCGTCCCGCGCGCCTGCGCAGCCACCAAGGCAAATGCCGCATCAGCGCCACCGCCGCCTTATACTGCAAACCCGGCACAACGATAACCTTTCGCCTGCTCTTCTCCTGCAAAGACAACGCCTGCAAAGACGTTTCGACCACAGCATCCGCGGTCATCCAGAGCCAGCCGGGAATCAGTTTGCGGTCTACACCGAGCGTCTCATGAAATTCGGTGACAGTAAAACCCGGGCACAGCGCCTGCACGTGAACCGGCGACTCTATGCCTCGCAGTTCGATCTCCAGACCTTCGGAAAAACTGTTCATCCACGCCTTCGTGGAGCAGTAGCTGACGTTGCCCTGGCTGTTGCCGAACGCCGCCACGGATGAGACATTGATCACCGCGCCCTTCGCGCGTGCCGTCATCCCTTCCAATGCCGCGCGCGTCAGGCGCATAGTCGCCAGGACGTGCAGGCGGTACATGTTTTCCTGCGCCGTGAACTCGGTCTCCCAAAAGCGGCCCTTCGTTCCGAAGCCGGCGTTGTTCACCAGCAATTCCAGCGAAGAACAGGCGCGAATTGCCGATTCCGTGGAATTCAGGCCCGCCTCGGTGGTTAAATCGGCAGCAATTATGGAAGATTTCACGGGAAGTTCTGCCGCCAAGGCCCCCAGGCGGTCGGCGCGCCGCGCCACCAGGATGAGATTGTACCCGCGCGCGGCGAGTTTCCGCGCGAACGTAGCTCCAAGACCGGCGGAAGCTCCCGTGACCAGAGCTGTCATCCGATGAGGATAACTCACCGCTCTCGTGGGACGGGTTAGTAACCCAATGCCTGGTCAACACCGCTTGTTTCCGGTCGTGGGGCGGCCGTCTAATCCTCCAGCTGCATCTTCTCAATCAGCGCGCGATAGCGGTCATCGTCCCGCAGGCTGTCGAATATCGGGTTCGATTTGAGCCCCACCACGTTCGGATCGCGGTCGAAAATGGCGCGATCCAGATTCTCAAATGCCCGGACCTTATCGCCAAGCGCCGTGCAGATATACGCAATGCTGACTGGGGAAATATAGTCCTGGACGGCGCGGCGCGCGATGCTTTCCAGCATCGCAGTCGCCTCCGCGCGCCGGCCCGCCAGCGCCAGCGTCATGGCTTCGAGCGAATCCACAAACTTGCTGTCGGCGTCCGCCTCGCGCGCTCTGGCGTAGCATTCGAGGGCCTTGTCGAATTGCCCCAGGAGGGAATACACGTTGCCCATCATGGCGTGCGCCAGGTAATATTGCGGGTTCATTTCCATCACCTTGCGGAACTGCGCGATCGAGTGGTTGAACTCTCGCTGCACATAATGCAGAAAGGCCAGATGAACGCGGAACAGGATCGAAAGCGGGTCGAGCGAAAGAGCGTTCTGTACCTCGACGATGGCTTCCGCGCCGCGGCCCACGGGGCGAAGGAAATAGAAGGCGTAAAGGTCGCGCGAGACCGACGATGCGCCGTTGAGTTCGATGGAGCGAAGCAGTTCGCGTTCGGCGCCCGGCCAATCCCAGTCATATAGCGCCATCACCACTCCGAGCGTGGCGTGCGCTTCGGCAATACACTCATCCAGTTCGATGGCGCGCCGCACCGAAGCTTTGGCCTTCGGCATGGATTCCTTGGGGGCCACGAAGCCGAGGAAGCCCTGGGTATACCAGCAATCGGCCAGGCCGTGGTGCGCGAGGGCGTAGTTAGGGTCGAGCCGGATGGCCTCTTCGAAGAGGCGTTTACTGGCTTCGAGACCTTCGAGGTTCATCTTATAAAGCTCAAAACGGCCCTTCAGATAAAGGTTGTAGGCTTCGAGGTTTTCGGTATAGCGTTTCACCGCGACGGGGCCGCTCGACGGCTGATCGGCGCCGGAGCCGCTCTGGCTGGCCAGGCGCACCTTCAGCTTGCCGACGATGTTCTGCGAGATTTCATCCTGGATCTCGAAGACGTCGGTCATTTCACGGTCGAACCGCTCCGACCAGAGGCTGTTGCCATCGGCCACACAAATCAGCTGTACGTTGATGCGGACGCGGTTGCCGGCTTTGCGCACGCTGCCTTCGAGCACGCTGGCCACGTTCAGGGCATCGCCGATGTGTTTCACATCCTGGCTGACGCCGCGGAAAGCAAAGGCGGACGTGCGCGCCGTGACCCGGAGATTCGGGATACGGGTGAGGGCGTTGATGACTTCTTCGGCCAGACCGTCGCTGAAATATTCGTTTTCCTTGTCCGAACTGAGGTTCAGAAAAGGCAGCACCGCGATGGAAGGCGTTACTCGGGCCGCGGCCGATTTGCGCCAAACGCCGGAAGTCTGCGCGATGATGCCGGAGCGCGAGGCGAAGTAGATCTGTTCCAGCGCGGTTTTCGTGTCCGTCATCGACTGGTAGCGCTGGTCGGGATCTTTCCGCAGGCAGCGCAGCACGACTTCGCGAAGGTCGCCAGGAACCTCCATGCCGGGTTTGTCGAAGGCGCGCGGCGTGTCGCGCAGTACGGCAGCAAGGATTTCCAGACCGGATCCGCCCTGGAAGGCACGCTCGCCGGTCAGCATTTCATAGAGGACTGCGCCGAAGGAAAAGATGTCGGAACGCGCGTCGACGCGGCGACCCTCCGCCTGTTCGGGCGACATATAGGAGACAGTTCCGATGATGGCGCCTTCGGCGGTATTCGGCCGTCCGCCGGGCAGATGAACCGATATGGTCACGTCATTCGAATCCACCGTTCCGCCGAAGTTTTCGAGAGCGCCCTCGCCCATGGCGAGCTTGGCAAGCCCGAAGTCGAGGACTTTCGCGAGGCCTTCGGGCGTGACCATGACATTGGCTGGCTTGAGGTCACGATGAACGATGCCGATGCTGTGGGCGGCGGCCAGGGCATCGGCAATCTGAATGGCCTGTTTGAGGCAGTCCACGGTGGGGATGCGGCCCGTGGCAAGCGTATCGGCAAGGTTGTTGCCGCGAACGAACTCCATAACGATGCATTCGCCGTCGCCGGTTTCCACGATGTCGTGAATCGTGATAATGCTGGGATGGTTGAGCGCCGATGCAGCGCGCGCTTCCTGGATAAAGCGGGCGTGGCGATCGGAAGACTCTCCGGGCGCAGGGAGCAGCACTTTCATGGCCACGAAACGGCCGAGCTGGATGTCGCGGGCCTTGAAGACGATACCCATCCCACCCTCGCCGAGCTTGTCGAGGATTTCGTAGTGCGAAATGGTGGTTCCAACCATCAGTTTCAGTGCGGCGGAAGCCGAACTCGTTTCCTGGAGCACATTGCATTATCCTTTCATGCCGGGGTAGGGTGCAAGTGCGCGAGGTTGGAAAACCAGTTGCATGCTCGCCGATCCATGTTCCGGTGGGGCTGGGTCTGGCTTTTCGCGACGGCTGTGTACGCGCAACCGCGCCTTCGCGTGGATTCGCTTCGGTCCCCGTCGGGATCGGACCTGGTTACGGTTTTCGAGGAGTTCCCGGAGGGCGCGGATCTTGTTGACGGCAACGGGAAATGCCTCTGCTGGCAGTGCGGGACAACAGGGAGGTCTGGGTTTTCACCTATGAGCCGCCCCCTTTGGCGCAGCGCGCCGCGGCGGGCATTCCGTTCTTTTACCGGCGATCCGGACTATCGGGGAGCAGTGGCTCAAAACCACCAAAGCCCGTGGTGGATTTGAGCAAGCCGGCGCACGGAATCTGGAAGAACGTGGGATATGCGCTGCTGCAGGCCCGGCTGCTGGATCCTCTGGGCATCGTTTCCCGGCTGACGACGCGGCTTCCGGCTATGCGTGTGGCGCCGGTCGCGGAATGATCGGCGGCGGTCTTATGGGGCGAATGTAGGGTCGGAGCGAAAAGTCCATATTCTGGAGGCAGACGGGCTGATTGCCGAAGCGCCGATGGAAGGCGCGGACGATCTGGAGCGGATTTCGGCGAGGCTTGAGTTCTCGGGCAGAATGCTGGGAGGCTTGGTTTCCGAAGAAATGTTGCCCCGGTATCACGAAAGGGCCGTGGCCGAGCGGGCGGAGAATCGGGCGCACAACTGGGAGTTGCTGCGGCAGGCGGCCGAGAAGAACGGGCTTTGTTTCCGTCCGCTGGCGCTTTCGGAGATGCCGGGTGCGTTCGCGATGGTTTCGGTGGCCGCGGAAGATCTGGCTGAAAGGGCGCCCAGGCGGTTCGAGAACCAGTTCCTGCATATCTCGAACCCGTTTGCGGATGACAAACTGCGGACGCGATCTTTTCCACCAGGCACGCGTCCACCAGGCACGGGTCCACCAGGCACGGGGGAAATCCCCCTGGCGGTTTATGCGCTGGATTATCCGCGCGTGCCCCTGCGGCCGGTGGATTTCCGGCGTTCGGCGGGTCCGCAGATCAACGAAATGGGACTTCGTTTTGCCGACGATCTGACGTCCGACGTGCTGGGGTTTACGGGTTTCGGCCTCGGGAATCTGGATTACATGGCGCTGAAGCAAAGCTGGATGTTTGTGCATACGCGGCATGGCG
>Ga0302324_100021624_pt1 | contig 12537 bp, 13 predicted proteins | sample Palsa_T0_1_FD_201949 | JGI IMG/M metagenome (GOLD analysis project Ga0302324, IMG submission 201949) | Peat permafrost microbial communities from Stordalen Mire near Abisko, Sweden - Palsa_T0_1 | ecosystem: Environmental > Terrestrial > Soil > Palsa > Peat permafrost | place: Sweden: Abisko...
ACAATCCCCATGCCGCATCCATAACCAGAAAAGCCAGGGCGAAAAATGGCAGCATAGTGAGCATCGCCTCGACCAATTCTGAACCGCGCCGCCGGTCTCGCTCCCGATCTGGCCGGCGTTGATTGTTTTGCATCGCTCTACGCCCCTATTGCCCTTGCGCCATGCCCGGTATATCCCCGACGCCGTTCCGGCTCGACAAGAACCAGCGATTTCAGCATGGGCCGGGCGCGTCCCTCGTCGCTCTCCGTCACAAATCCGTTCTGGCCATCCCACGAGGCCTGCCCGCAGAAGGCGTTCTTCAGCCCGAAGACCGCAACCTCAAAGCGGTCCCGCGCGCCGATCTTGGCGAACAGCTTGGAAAGGTAGACCCTCACCGTGCCTTCGCTGATTCCGATGCACGCCGCGATTTCCTTGTTCTTCAGACCTTGCGCCAGCAGCGTCACCAGTTGGCTTTCACGCTTGGTCAGCGATACGGTGGTCGAGTGGGCTGGCCTCTGCGCTTCGGACAGGTCGTCTGCTTCCGCCAGAGCCAGCAGATTTTTCACAAAAGCTTCCTTAGAAAGACCGCGCGGCAGAAATCCTGCGACGCCCAGCTCTCGCGCCTGATAGCGCAATTCATCCGAAAACGACCTCGCCCACAACACCAGGCGCGCGTCCGGGGCTGCCTTGCGAAGCGAGGAAATCAATCCGAGGCTCATCTCAGGGCTGAAATCCACCAGAATCATGTCGGGACGAGCCTGTTCAACCAGAGGTACAAGGGAATACAGACTTGGTTCGGCGCTGGTAATATCCCACTGGGCTGAAGAGTTAAGTACTCCGATCGCGCCAAGAGAGAGCAGCGTGTCATCTGTGTAGATCACGAGCTGGAGCGGCTGATTCGTACGGCTATGCTGCATACCAGTCGAGTATAGAGTGAAATCCGACAGTAGAAAGCACAACTATGCCAAGAAGATACTAGTACGCAATTGAAACGTACCAAAATTATCAACCATCAAGTGCCGCATCGATAACCAAGCGTTTTAGTACAGAAATAGGGGTACAGGATACGGCCCGGCCAGCCGATTACCCTACCGGAGCTTCAGATTAATTTCCGCAAATCCGCAATGCTAACAATCCTCAACCTTTTCGAATTGGGTGAATTTCTTTAAAGTCAGACTCATAGCCGAGATGAACTCAAGCGAAACAATTCGGGCACAAGTAGAGCTGGCATGCTCTATACGGCTCAGCGGATCCGATAACCGGATAGTCCGCGGAGTTACCGAAGAGTTAGCCCGGGAATACCTCATCGTAGTAGCTCCATCGCATACCGTGCAGGGCTGGTTGAGCCATGGAGCGGCAGTGTCAATCGCGGTCGAATTACCTTCTAAAGGTACCGTGGAACCGCGAGTTCTCGAATGTGCGGCGACTGTGTGCGATGTCCGCGCATCCAGCAGCCGCGTGCGCATCCTTGCAGAGGTTCACCGGATGTCAGTCAACCGATTTCACCCGGAGCTGCTCGCCAAAAGCTTGCCCGTCACACGCCTGTGTGCCGCGCAGCCGTTTCCTGCGGCCGATCGGCCGCTAAACCATAATACTGTGATTCGTAAGAATCACCGAACCAATTTAAATCAAACTGGAGAAAATACAATGTCATTTCTGAAAAACCTTTTCGTCGAAGAAGATGGCCAGGATATGGTCGAATACGGTCTCGTGATCGCGCTGGTGGTGTTGGCCGCAGTGATAGGTGTCACGGCTTTCGGGACCCAGATCGGAACGGGTTTCAATACTCTGAAGACTGCTATCACCATCACAAATTTCTAACCTTTCACTTACCCCGGCGAAAAGGCCGTTGTCTGCAGGCTTTTTCGTCGGGAGTGAGAACGGAAATCATTATGTTGAAATGCCTCATCGACGATTGCGAAGGCCAGGATCTGGTTGAATACGGGCTGCTGGTGGCAATTGTGGCGCTGGGCTCGGTTGCGGCGCTGTATGGCTTTCAGAACGCCATTGCGAATGTCTGGACGGCCCTCAGTAACAACCTGGCCGGCAATTAGCGTTAGGGCCGGGCTTCCGCCTGGCGTTCCCAAGCTTTTTAAGGACTTTATATTTATGAAACGGCGACTGATTACGGTCATTCTATTTGCGGTGTTGGCCGCGGCGGGCTCCAGCACCATGCTCTTCAAGCTCATTTCCTCCAATACGCCGCGCCCGGTCACGGCAGCTACCTCAACGGTTCTTGTAGCCGCGCACGATCTTACACCCGGCGCCCTGATCGGCGAAGCCGATGTACGCGAAGCTCAATGGCCCATAACGGAAGGGTCGCCATGGCTCGCCAAGCGCCAGGATGTGGTGGGCAGGGGCCTGATGACCCCCATCCAGAAGGATGAACCCTTCGCCGAAAGCCGCCTCGCGGCCAAGGGCGCCGGCGCGGGCCTCGCCTCGAGAATCCCCCCGGGCATGCGTGCGATAGCCGTCCACGTGGATGAACTCACTGGGCTTTCCCGCTTCATCCTGGCCGGGATGCACGTTGACGTCATTTCCACCGCCACTTCCGCGCAGGGCATGGTGTCCCGTACCATACTCCAGAACGTCGAGGTGTTTTCCACCGGTCAGGACATCGGGCGCGACTCCAAAGACAAGCCCGTCGGAATGCCCGTTTTCAACCTGCTGGTAACGCCGCAGGACGCCGAAGTTCTCAGCCAGGCCGTGGCGCAGGCCAGGATCGAGCTGGTGCTCCGGAATCCGCTGGATAAATTGAACTTTCAGCCCACACAGGTTGCGGCGGCTCGTGTTCCCGCCGCGCATCTGCCGAAGGCGCCGTCCGCGCCAAAGCCCGCGGCCGTGACACCTCCGCCGCCCGTCATTGTGCCCGTAGCACAACAACCGCCGACCGTCGAAGTCATTCATGGAATCAAGAGAACGGTCAATACCGTAAGCGCAGCCGGCGATCCGGAGCCAAAACAATGAAAACTACTTCAATTCTGCTGCTTTCATGTTTCGCTTTGATTGCTTTACCGAAAATTCTGAACTTCAGGCCGAAGCCGGCCTACGTGAAACGTCATGCGCCGCCTGTTATGGCCCCGCAGGCCACCGTTGAGGTCATTCACGGAACCAGGAGAACAGTCAGCATCGTAAGCGCAGCCAGCGATTCGGAGCCAAAACAATGAAACTCATCTCAATTCTGCTGTTTTTATCTTTCGCTTTACCTTCCGGGTCACGCCTGCTTCAGGCCGGCCCGGCCCCCGTCCCGGAGAATGAGAAGATCTCGATGATCGTCGGCCACTCCTTCGTCATCGATACCACGGGGGACCTCGAACGTGTGGCGGTCGCTGCCGAAGAAGTGATCGAAGCCGTCGCAGTAACGCAGCGCGAGGTCGTCCTGAATGCCAAATCCGTGGGCGAAACCACCGTGATCATCTGGCAGCGCAACAACGGCGGACGCCACTCCTACGACGTTGTCGTGGAACCGTCTGCTTCGAAGGCTGACGCGCTTCGCCGCAACCTCCGCAAAGACGTGGGCGACGCCGTCGAAGCGGAACTGAACGACAAGACCGTCATGCTGCGCGGCAGCGTCCGTAATCAGGCCGAAGGCGACAAAGCCATGGCGATTGCGGCCGCATTCGGGCTGCCGGTCAACCTGATGACGGTGGCGACCCCGCCGGCCGCGGCTCAGATTCTTCTGAAGGTCCGGTTTGCCGATGTCGACCGTTCGGCCAGTCTTTCGCTCGGCGCCAATCTTTTCAGCACCGGCGCGGGCAATACCATCGGCGGCGTCACGACACAACAGTTCAGCCCGCCTTCTACCGGTTCGGTGGGCGGCAACGCAAGCTCCAGCTTCAACCTGTCCAACGCGCTCAATCTGTTTCTATACAGGCCGGAACTGAATCTCGGCGCCACCATCGAAGCCCTCGCCGCCAAAGGACTGGTGCAGATTCTCGCCGAGCCGAACGTGCTTGCGACGGACGGGAAACAGGCCAGCTTCCTTGCCGGCGGCGAATTTCCTTATCCGGTGGTGCAGAGTTCCGTCAACGGGACCAATAACGTGACCATCCTGTTCCGCGAATTTGGCATCCGGCTAAACTTCACGCCCACCATTACGCCGCGCGGCACCATCAAACTGGAAGTCGCGCCGGAAGTCAGTTCTCTCGACTACGCCAACGGCCTGACCTACCAGGGCTTCAACATTCCCGGCCTCGACGTTCGCCGGGTCAAAACGGAAATCGAGCTCGAAAACAACCAGAGCTTCGCCATCGCCGGCCTGCTCGATAACCGGGTCACGCAGAACCTCAGCAAGGTGCCTGGCCTCGGCGACATTCCGTTCTTCGGCAAACTCTTCCAGTCCGAATCGATCAGCAGAAGCAATTCCGAACTCCTGGTCGTCGTGACCCCCGAACTGGTGCAGCCCATTCCGGCCGGAGCGCCCCAGCCTGGTCCCGCCATGCCCAAGCCGTTTCTCAAAGAGGGCGCCTCGACGCCGACGATCGCAAATCCCCCCGATACGCGGCCGATTTCCGCACTGCCGGAAGTACCCTTTGAGCCTTCCGAAAAGAAGCCCGCATCTCTGCCTGGCGGAGCCGGCGCTCTACCCGATGCAGCCGGCGCACTGACGAATTCTCTGAAAGGAAAGTGATCCACGTGCCGGAAACGAACAGCAACACGGTCACCGGCGCGGAAACAGCCGCACCCGCCGATATCGCCCTCAAGGTTCCGGCGGATACGACGATTTCCGTTGCCGTCGCGGACCCGAAGCTCCGCGGCGAGGTACTGGAGGCGCTTCGGAAACTCTCCGTGCCCGTGGTCGAAGAAAACTGCGACGCGGCAACTATGGCGGAACTCATGGCGTCGGTTGAGCGGCTGCGCCCGAACGTTCTGATTCTGGGATTGCCCGGCCTGCCCTCCGACCCGGCTTCCGTCGTGGCGCGTATTCTGACGCTCGAACCCGCTCCGCACATTGTCGCGGTGGACGAAAGCGCAGACCCTGAAATGATCCTCAAACTCATGCGCGCGGGCGCCTCTGAGTTCGTTTATCCGCCGTTTGCCTCCACCGCGTTTCGCGACGCCATGCGCCGCGCCACGTCGGATTCCGGGCGCGCGGTGCAGCAGGACCGGCCCACCGGATCGGTCATCGGTTTTGTTTCGGCCAAGGGAGGCTGCGGCGCCACCACGCTTGCCTGCCACGCCGCCAGTTCTCTGCGGCGTTCCTTCAAGAAGGATGTGCTTTTGGCCGATCTCGACATGGCCTCCGGGATTACCGGATCCATCATGCAGGCGGTGGCGCGGTACAGCCTCGAAGACGCTTTACAGAATCTGCAGCGCATGGATCTCAAGCTCTGGAAAGGCATGGTCGCAACCACACCTTCGGGCGTAGACCTCATCCCGGCCCCGCCCGACAATACCGCGCCCGTCGTGCCCATCTCACGCCGCATGCCACAGATGCTGCGCTTCTGGCGCATGCAGTACGATGTCACGCTCATCGACTTCGGCCACGGCATCACCCAGCCCCTGCTTGAAGTGCTCGATTCCATCGACACGCTCGTGCTGGTCGCGACCAATGAAGTGCTGGCGCTGCGGCAGGCCAAGCGCATGATCCACACGCTCGCCGTGCAGAGCTTCGGCACCAACCGGCTCAAGCTGGTGATCAACCGCATGCCGAAGAGAACGCCCATCCAGATTCCGGAACTCGAAAAGGTTATGGGGCACGCCATCTTCTCGGCCATCCCGAACGATTACCTGCTGCTGAACGAGGCTTACTCGCAACCCCGGCTCATGGATCCGAACAGCGACCTCGAAAAGCAGATCGGCAAATTCGCCGCAAAACTGGCTGGCATCGCCACCGCCGCCGAAGAGAAGAAACCCCGCACTTTTTTTGGCCTGAGAGGAAAAAAGTAAATGCCACAGTACGCAGGTTCCAGACTGAATCAAACGACGGATCTTCAGAGCACGAGTGAAAACGGCTGGATCGACCGGCTGATGAATCCCCGGGCGGATGGCGCCTCTTATCAGGACCTGAAGTTTTCTCTCCACCGCAAGCTGCTCGGCCGCGTCCATCTGGAAGCTGTTCTGGCGCTGCCCGAAGATCGTGTGCGCCGCGAGATCCGTACGGCCCTCTCGCACCTGCTCGACGAAGAAGACGCTCTGCTCAATGCCATTGAGCGGCAGCGCATCCTCGACGAAGTGCTCGACGAAGTTTTCGGTCTCGGTCCGCTCGAACCGCTGCTGCTCGATCCCACCATTTCCGATATCCTCGTCACCCGGCCCAAGCTTGTGTACGTGGAACGCAAAGGCAAACTGCATCGCACGCCCGTGGAGTTTAAGGACGCGGCGCACCTCACCCGCATTATCGAGAAGATCGTCAGCCGCGTGGGCCGGCGCATCGATGAATCCTCGCCCATGGTGGATGCGCGTCTGCCCGATGGCTCCCGCGTCAATGCCGTCATTCCGCCCGTCGCCGTGGACGGCCCCATGCTTTCCATCCGCCGCTTCGGCAAGGTCGCGCTGCAAAGCGATGACCTCGTCCGCAGCCTCACATGGACCGAAGGCATGGCGGAACTGCTCCAGGCCTGTGTGGCGGCGCGGCTCAATATCGTGGTGTCGGGCGGCACCGGGGCGGGGAAAACCACCATCCTCAACGTGCTTTCCTCCTTCATTCCGGAGACCGAGCGCATCGTCACCATTGAAGATGCCGCCGAATTACGGCTACAGCAGATGCACCTGGCCCGCATGGAAACGCGCCCGGCCAATATCGAAGGCAACGGCGCCATTCAGATCCGGCAGCTCGTCATCAATGCGCTCCGCATGCGGCCCGACCGCATCGTCGTCGGCGAAGTCCGCGGCGAAGAAGCGCTCGACATGATGCAGGCCATGAACACCGGCCACGACGGCTCGCTCACCACCATCCACTCCAATAATCCGCGCGACGGCCTGTCGCGGCTTGAGGTCATGATGGGCATGGCGAACTCCAGCATGAGCGTCCATTCCATTCGCCAGCAGATTACTTCGGCGGTCGATCTCCTCGTCCACGTGGCGCGTTTCAGCGACGGCTCGCGGCGCGTCACCCACATCACCGAATGCGTCGGGATGGAAGGCGACACCATCGTTTCGCAGGACATCTTCCTTTTTGAGAAAAAAGGAATCCTGAGCAACGGACGTGTCACGGGGCAGTTCCGCGCCACCGGTATCCGCCCCAAATTCTACGAAAAGCTGCGCACCTCGGGCTTCGTTCTGCCCGGCTCGCTGTTTCAGACTGTTGTCGACCTGTCTTAAAGCCGATCTGTTTTAAACCGCTTGCTCACGCGCGCGGCTTGGAAAATTTACCGAGCCGCGACCGTGAGGGAGCGGTAACGACTTTCTTAAAGGAGCGTTTATGCTGCGTTGGTTCTTTTTATTCGGAATATTTGTCGTCATATTCGGAGCCGCGATCTTCATCTGGTGGCAGCTCGAAAACGAAAAGCGGCGGCAGCGGGTTCTCAAAAACCTTGCTTCCAAGGTCAATTCCGACACCCCGGCGGTAAGCACCACCGTGCTGATCGAAAAGCCGAAAGCACAAAGCGCCTGGAGAACCCTCTTTACCGGGCTCACCTCCACGTCGCCCGCTGGCAATAAAGCTGCGATCGACCTCAAATTTCTCCTGCTCACGGTGGGATTCGGGTGCGCCGGTTTCGTGCTCGGTAAAAGACTGGAAGACATCATCGGCCCTCTCGCCCCCTGGATGGCCACGGTCGCTTTGGGTGCGGCGCCCAAAATGTACCGCTCGAGACAACGCGCTAAGCGCCTCGCGGCTACCGAAGAGCAGTTCCCCGAAGCGCTCGACTTCCTCGCGCGGTCCGTGCGGGCGGGCAACGCCTTTTCCATTGCGCTCGAACTCTACGCCGCTGAAGCCAAGGAACCGCTGAAATCAGCCTTCCTGAAGGTAACCCGTGAGATGGCGCTCGGCGCGGGTCTCGAAGATGCTCTGCGCGGACTCATCGACCGAGTCCCGCTCTTCGAAGTGCGCTTCTTCGTTTCCGCCGTTCTTCTGCAGCGCGAAACGGGTGGCAATCTGAGCGAGGTTCTGGGCAAACTCGCGGGCGCCGTCCGCGAGCGCGCGCGGCTTCAGGGCCAGGTGAAAGCCGCCAGTGGACAAGGCAGGCTCACTGCCAAAGTCCTCACCGTTCTGCCCATCGCGGTTGTCGTCTTGCTCAAGTTAATTTCCCCTTCTTATCTCGAAAACCTCACCAACGATCCCGTCGGCCGCAATCTGCTGGCCGCGGCAGTCGTCTCGCAGACGCTCGGCTATCTCTGCATGCAGAAGATCGCCAGGGTGGAGGTCTAATCCGATGGCCCTGGTAATTTCGATTGTCGTTTTCATCGCCGTCTGTTCCGCCACCTTACTGTTCGGCTACCACCGGTATGTACTGCCCGGACGCCTGTACCAAAGCCTCGACCACGTGTCCGACGACGCGGAGTCTCTTCCCCATGCCGCCAATCCGAATTTCTTCACCGTTTCCCGCGCCGCGGAAGTGGTTGCACGCAAACTGCCCCCGTCCGCCGGAGTGGCCTCCGCGCTGCAGCTGAAACTATTGTCGGCCGGATATCGCGAACAGAATGCCGCCACCATCTTCTTCGGCCTGAAACTGATGGTCACCGCTGCCGTCACGCTCGTCATGCTGTTCTTCGAGCTCAACTCCTCCACCAGTCTCCCGTTGAAGGCAATGGGCCTCGCGATCGCCGTGCTAGCCGGTTTTCGTCTGCCGGACTACTTCCTCGCGCGCCGCATCAAGCAACGCCAGAAACTGTTGCGCAAGGGCCTGCCCGATGCGCTCGATCTCATCGTTGTCTGCGCCGAAGCCGGTCTTACTATCGATCGCTCCTTCACTAACGTGTCGCATCAGCTCGCCCTGATGCACCCGGCGTTGTGCGACGAGTTCAGCCTCTTCACGGCGGAGATCAGCGCCGGGTTGCGCCGCAAAGACGCACTCGAAAATCTCGCCAGCCGCACGCAGGAAACGGAGATCCGCAAGTTTGTCGCGGTCCTCACCCAGGCCGACCGCTTCGGCACCAGCATGGCCGATGCCCTGCGCACGCACGCCGATTATCTGCGCATGCGCCGTCGCCAGGAAGCGGAAGAAAAAGCTTCCAAAGTGGGCGTCAAACTCATCTTCCCCATCTTCTTTTTCATCATGCCCTGCATGATGCTCGTCACGGTCGGTCCGGCTGCCATGGCGATCGCGAGGCAACTCGCCGGATTGTTCGGCGGGGGGCGGTAGTGGATACCCCGGACGGCGCATTTATCGATTATTACGAATTACTCCAGATCAGCCGCAAGGCGGAGTTCGAAACCATTCAGCGGGTTTTTCGTATCCTCGCGGGCCGCTGCCATCCGGACAACCCCAACACCGGCGATCTGGAACGCTTTCTCCGGCTGAAACGCGCTTACGAAGTTCTGGGAGACCCCGAAAAACGCGCGACCTACGACGAGGAATACGCCGTCCAGCAATCCCTGCCCGTCGAAACCTTCAACATGCGGGATTTCGCCACCGGTATCGACGGTGAGTCGAACCGCCGCATGGGCCTGCTTTGCCTGCTTTACCACCGCCGCCGCGTCAACCCGGATGAGCCCGGCCTGTCTCTGCTGCAACTCGAACAGATGATGGTGTCGGCGCGGGAGCATCTTCTGTTCACCGTCTGGTACCTCAAGGACAAGCAGTTTGTGAAGCAGACCGAAGACAGCAGCTATGCCATCACCAGTTCGGGCGTCGATCATGTGGAACAGGGTCTGCCCCGCAACCGGCTTCTCTACAGGCTTCTGAAAGAGGCCGAAGACGGCTCGGTCCGGTATTCGCCACATTTTTCCCTCAACCAGCCGGAAGCTGAAGCTGTTGCTTCATAAAACGGATAAATTATGCGCAATTATTCGACAATTCAGATTCTCGCCGCGGCCCTTGTTCTTGTGGCCGCGTTCACCGATATCCGTTCGCGGCGGATTCCCAACTGGCTCACCCTGCTCGGCGTGCTGGCCGGGCTCTCGCTCAACGGAGTCACCTACGGCCTTGCAGGCGTCAGGAACTCCCTCGGCGGCATGCTGCTCGGCTTCAGCGCTTATCTCATCCTCTACTTACTGCGCGCCATGGGCGCCGGAGACGTCAAGCTCATGGCGGCGCTCGGAGCCATTGTCGGCCCGGAGAACTGGGTTGCCGTGTTCATCGCCAGCGCGGTAGCCGGCGGCGTACTCGCGCTGGGGCTCATGGTGTGGAAAGGCCGCGTGCGCGAGACTCTGTTTAACAGTCTGCTGATCGTCCAGGAACTCGCGCATTTCCGCCCTCCTTTCAAACGCAACACGCATCTCGATGTTAAAGACCCGCGCTCTCTCAACATGCCGCATGGCGTCGCCATTGCGGCCGGCACCATGGCCTGCCTGGCGTTATCGGTGATGTGATATGATACAACTGTTGCCGCACACGGAGTACATTGTAACAAAATTTACGGTTTCGCCCGTCAGACGCAACCGGATGTTGAGTAAAACTATCGTCGATATCCTCTTTCTTTTCCTTACCCTCTCCGTCCTCACCGGTATCACCGTCAGCACTGCCAGCGTAATGGACGAGGATATCTGGTGGCATCTGCAGACCGGCCGCTGGATCCTCGCGCACCACGCCGTTCCCACGCAGGACATGTTTTCCGCGCATGCCGCGGGACAGCCGTGGATTGCTTATAGCTGGCTTTTCGACGTCTTCGCCTCCCGGCTCTTCGATCTGGGCGGATACCGTGCCATTCTGGCGCTCTCGACGTTCGTCCTGCTCGCATACACCGCCTGGGCGACCGTTTTCCTCAGCCGTTTCACCAATCTCGTGCGTGCCATGATTCTCGCATTCGTCGCCTACACTGCCGTGATGCCGCTGAAATCGCCACGCCCATGGCTGTTCACGATTCTCTTCTTCGCCCTCGAACTCTCTCTCCTCTGGATCGCCCGCGAACGCAATCGACCCGCGCTCCTTCTGCCCATCGTGCCGCTCTTCGCTTTATGGGCCAACATCCATATCCAGTTCGTCTATGGACTCGCTCTCATCGGCCTGTTCGCCCTCGAACTCTCTCTGCCCCGATCGGTCCGCGGCGCTCTCTCGGCTGAGCCCGCGCCACGCCTGCGCAGCATGTGGCTCTGGATCCTCCTGGCCGCTTCTTCGCTCGCGACACTCCTGAACCCCTACGGGTGGAACCTCTACCGCGTCGTCGCGCAATACGCCACCCAGACCGCGCCCCTGACCTACGTCCAGGAAATGCAGGCCATGCCCTTCCGCAACGTAATGAACTGGATGGTCTTATTATTAATCTGTTCCGCCATCTTCGCCCTCGGCTGCGCACGCCGGAAAAATCTGCTGTTGATCGCCGCGCTCGCCATATCCTGTTACTGCGGATTCCGCTCGCAACGCGACGTCTGGTTTCCCGTCACATTTGCCATCCTGGCCCTGGGTTGCGCGCTGCGCTCAAACGGCCCCGCCGTACCGGCCCAATCCCGCCGGACCTACTGGATCGCTCTGCCGCTGACCGTCGCCGTCACGCTTTGCGTTCTCACCCTCGACCCGCGCTTCTCCGCGAGCGCCCTGCACGACGCCATCGAAAAACGTTTCCCCGCAAAGGCCAGCGCCTACATCGAATCGCACGGACTGCACGGCCCGCTGTTCAATCCCTACGGCTGGGGCGGCTACCTCATCTGGCGTCTGCCCGACATGCCCGTCTCCATCGACGGCCGCGCCAACCTCTACGAAGCCACTCTCGCCGCCACGTCGAACACCGTGGGGGGCGCGAAAAACTGGTCGCGGGACGCCGACGTCCGTAAAGCCAAAACCATCCTGCTCGAACAGGGATGCCCCTTGGCCACCGTGCTTCGCAGTGACCTTCATTACCGCCTCTTGTACGAAGATTCCGTAGCCGCTGTGTTCCAGCCCGCCCCGTGAATGTGGCGCAGGTTGCTTATCATGCCTGCCTGCCGGCGGGTTGCCTGCCTGCCGGCGGGTTGCCTGCCTGCGGGCGGGTTGCCTACCCGTCCCGTCGCCGGAACTCCTCCTATCGCCCGGTCGAAGGCGCCCGCAATAATCTCATCAAAGACCGGATGGCGCGTTCCGGCATGCGCTGGACCGAACAGATGCCTGCAGCCGTCGTTAAGCTCAGAGCCATTTGCCTCTCCGGCGACTCCGATGACTATTGGTATCTCCACATCGAGCCGGATCGGCGGCGCCTATATCCCGCCGTCTGGAGCGTAGTTCCAAAGTAGCCACACCCAAATCACTTTGTCCAGATAATCAAACTCGCATCCCGCACCGGTACTCCGCCAACGGTGAGCGATATCTGGTTGCCACCCGCGCCTGCATTGGCAGGCAGCTGGATACTCAACTGCCAGACACCGGAAATCGCGCCGGTGACCGTCGAGACGGAAACTACGGTCACTCCGTTCCCGGCAACGACAAGGGGGGAAGTGACTCCCAGGCCATTGAGAAACAACGTCAAGGTCGAGCCCGCGGGGGCGGGGTTCAGGCAGGTATTGACCGAGCCATCCGGGTTGAGGGCAAGCGGCAACAGTCCGTT
>Ga0302324_100021625_pt1 | contig 12536 bp, 10 predicted proteins | sample Palsa_T0_1_FD_201949 | JGI IMG/M metagenome (GOLD analysis project Ga0302324, IMG submission 201949) | Peat permafrost microbial communities from Stordalen Mire near Abisko, Sweden - Palsa_T0_1 | ecosystem: Environmental > Terrestrial > Soil > Palsa > Peat permafrost | place: Sweden: Abisko...
AAGCGGTGACGCACCTGCGCACTGACGCGTTGACCGAGGCCGTGCTCCAGGCGACGGTGCCGTGCCAGGCGGCGTCCTGATCAGCAGTCGGCAGCAACCACGAGCCCGTCGCTCCGCGATCAAGGTGGTTCTGCGCTGACCGCTCCTGCGGCCGCGGCTTCTGATTTGTCGCCCGAGTCGCGACCGTCTCGTCGCTTTCGTTTCATCCGTTCGCCGCGGACCAGCAGTCCGCCCGCCCGGCGATCTGCCGGCCGAGGTGGCTCGTCGCCGTCGGCTGACCCGCGCGTTTGCTCGTTGACGCGTGCGTCGAGCTTGATTACGCTGCCAGCGAAGCCATGACCGGGTCGGCGGACATGCAGCGTAAGCTCGCGCGGCTGGTCGTGCGGACCGGCGTCAACCTGGCCGAGGGACAGGATCTCGTTGTGCTGGCTTACGATGTTGAGCACGCGTCCTTGGCGCGTGAGGTTGCTGATGCCGCCTATCGCGCTGGCGCCGATTACGTCAGCGTCATCTACTGGGACGCCACGTAGGCCGCCATCAACCAACCCGCAGCAAGGAGAATCAAATGACCGAAACACCCAAACAACCACAGCGTGAGGACCGCGAGGGTGAGGACAGCCTGGCGCTGGCGCCGGAGACGCTCAAGGACCTCGACCTCACCGACGAGCAGAGCGCGCACGTCCAGGGCGGGACCGGTAATCCCCACACAGTCGGTACACGATGTGTTGACGACACGCCATGCGTGACAAGGTGACCTCGGGCGAGCGACGTAGGAGGCGAGCGACGTAGGAGAGGACGTGCCGCCGCGCGGTGGTTCGTCGTCCTGGCAGCCGCTGCTGGTACGCGAGGCACGCACGCGTGCACGCGCGGCCGCGCGCCTGGTGGCTGACGAGCTCGCCGAGGGCGAGCTGTTGCGAGACGGTGCCGATTGCTCACTTGCCGGCGGTCTCGCGGGGCTGGCGGTGATGTACGGGTACCTGGCGCGGGCCTGGCCTGGGAGCGGCTACGACCGCTTGGCATCGCGATATTTGAACCGGGCTCTGCGCGCCCTCGGCGAGGTGCGGCTGAGCGCAGCACTGTACGAGGGGTTCACGGGCGTCGCGTGGGCCGCCGCGCATCTGAGCGCGCTCGGGGTCGACCAGGACTGCGACCGTGGCCTCGGCCGCATCGACGTGGCGCTGCGTGACTACGTCGGTCGCTCGCCCTGGCGGCACGGCTTCGACCTGACGTCCGGCCTCGTCGGTCTGGGGGTGTATGCGTTGGAGCGCCTGCCGGAGCCGGCGGCCTACGAGATCCTGGAGCTCACGGTCGCCCGCCTGGACGAGATCGCCGAGCGCTCGCCCGCCGGCGTAACCTGGCACACGCCAACCGGACGACTCAGACCCGACGAGCGCGAGCGGTTCCCGAACGGCTACTACGACCTCGGTCTCGCCCACGGAGTGCCCGGGGTGATCGGTCTGCTGGGCGGGGCGTGCGCCCATGGGGTCGCGATCGAGCAGGCCCGCCCGCTGCTCAAAGGAGCGGTTCGCTGGCTGCTGGCCCAGGCTTCCGTGACGGAGGAGCGCGGGTCGCGGTTCGCGTATCGGGTTGCGCCCGACGTGCCCGCCGGCAGCACTCCCGCGCGGTCGGCGTGGTGCTACGGCGAGCCGGGGATCGCGACGACGCTGCTGTGCGCGGCGCGGGCCGTCGGGGCCACCGAGTGGGAGCGGCAAGCGATCGAAATCGCTCATCGCGCCGCCCGCCGCCCTGTCGAGGAAACGGGTGTCCTCGACGCGGGGTTGTGCCACGGGGCGGCCGGGCTGGGACAGATCTTCAACCGCCTCGCGCAGGCAACCGGCGACGGGCTTCTGGCCGACGCGGCGCGCCGGTGGCTGGCTCACGCACTGGACCTCCGCGAGCCCGGAAGCGGGATCGCGGGGTTTGTTTCTCCCGCCGTCGACACCGGCGACGGCGAGCGCCGGGACGCCGACCCGGCACTGCTGACTGGTGCCCCCGGCATCGCGCTCGCGCTGCTTGCGGCAAGCACCGACCTCGAGCCCGCCTGGGAACGCGTACTGCTGCTCTCGACGGCTGTACCCCGGTCGCCAAGATAGGCCCGGCTGGGCGGTCATCGGCGCATCGTTCCTTCAGGGGGCGATCGTTGACCGAGCGCGCGAGCCTCGTGCACACGGGCGAGTAGGGCGTAGGTCAGGTACTCGTGCAGGCGGTTCTCAGAGCGGCAGAGGCGGTTCAGCCACATGTGCACGTGGGAGGCGGCGAGCTGCTCGATCGGTAGCGCGAGCCTGCCGGCGCGGCGCAGTGCGGCGAGCTCGGCGGCGATCGGGGCGATCCGCTCGGAGCGCTGGGCGAGCACCCTGACACCCGGCGCGAGCGGGTGCCCGCCCTCGGCGCCGGCGGCGAGCAGCTCGTCGAGCGAGGTCCGCTCGGCGCGCAGCTTCTCGGACACGGCGCGGCGCATGCGCGCGTCGGCGTGAAACTCGTCCTCGAACGCCTGGCGCATCTGCAACGACTGGCGGGCGCGAGCGGGTTGGTCGAGGCCGAGATCGCGCATCAGCATGTCGGCGCCGAGCAGGCCGATCCGCCAGCGCTCGTCGAGACCCGCCGCGCCGGCATCGAACATCGCGAGCAGGTCGAGCACGGCGTTGGAGTCGGCGTGGAAGAGCTGCTCGGCGGGCGCGATCGCGTCGGGGCCGCCGTAGCGCTCGAGCTCACGGATGTACGTGCCGAGCAGCGCGTCGTGCGCGAGACTCTCGTCAAGCGCGCGGGCGGCGAGCTCTTCCAAGGGCGTGCGGATCGCGTCGGGATCGCCGTGGAACCGCAGGCGCAGGTGAAAGTCCGGGTCGGCGTAGCGCAGGAAGAACCAGCGATCCGCCGCCCCGGTGCGGATCAGCTCGCGCGCGAGCGGCGCGACCGCGTCGCGCAACAGCCGGTCGGCCGTCGCCGAGCCCGTGTAGAGCTTCAGATAAGCCCACTCCGAGCCGGGCGCGAACGTCCGCCGCACCCCCCCGGCCGCGACGAGCACCTCCGGCAGCGGGGCGACGGTATCGCCGTCCTCGCCCGCCCTCGCCCTGACGGGTGCATCACGCGTGAGCGGCACGACGATCTCCACGGCACGCATCCCGTCCGGCCCGGCGGCGATCAGCTCGTCGGGCCCGGGGTAGAGCTCCTCGAGCAGCACCTGCTCGCGGCGGCGAACCAGCCGCACGAATACGTCGACGCTGATCGGGTTGTCGAGATCGATCGCGAGCAGGTTGTCGGAGTCGACGACGGTGACCCAGCGCGGCAGCTCGAGTCGATCGCGCAGCGCCTGCACCGAACGCCAGCGCTCGACCTCGCCCCCCTGATCGAGCGCGCGCAGCTCGGGCTCGCCCAGGCGCCAGCTCGCGCGCGCTAGCACGAGACGACCCCACCGCACCCGCGGACGGAACGGCGCATCGTCAAACGGCGCCCACGACCAGCCCAGCCAGGACGCCGTCCCCTCCGACTGCACCGCGGCGAGGAAGCGATAGACGCCCGGCGAGCGGCGATCGAAGTTGTGGGCGCTCGTCAGCCGCGGCAGCACGCGGCGCGCAAGCGTGCGCGAGCGCAGGACGAACCGGTCCTCGGGCAGCGACAGCAACAGGTCCGCGGCCGCGATCCGCCGCGCCGCAGCGGCGCCGGAGCGGCCCAACCACTCGATCTCATAGTCGCGAACGAGCGGGCGCGCGAGGATGTTGACCATCCGCCCGCACGGCAGATGGACGATCTCGGCATGGACCGCGTCCGGCTCGAGCGCCTCCTCCGCGCGCAGATGATCGCGCACGCGCTCGGCGAGCGCGGCGTCGGCGTGGCAGAAGCGACCGAGCAACGTTGCGCCCGAAGGGCCGGCGACACCGCTCAGGACGATCCGCATGCCCTCCGCCGTACGAATGGGGACAACGGTCGCCGCGAGCGCGTTCGGCAGTGGCAGCGGATCGTCGCGCTCGAGCGCGACGAGGTCCTCCCGGGTGAGCGCGAGCTCGCGCGCACCGCCGTCCCAAGCGTGGTGCAAGAGCTCCAGCAGCCGCCGCTCGCGCGCACCCCACGCCACGTCGTGCCCGTCCGGCGCCGGCAAGGCCACATCCTTTAGCAGCGGCGCCGGATCGCGCTGCCGAGCGCCGAAGCCGATCCCGAGCTCGTCGTCGAGCGCCTCCAGCAGCGGCACCTCCCGACCCTCGTAGCGTTCGCGGAACTCGTCGCGGAACTCGTCGAGGTCGCTGCGCGGCGGCTTCGGGGCGATCCGCCGCAGCAGCTCGGCACCACGGATGACGTCGTCGACCGTCGAGCGCGCGAGCGTCGCCCCGCCAGGCGGGACCGAGACGTCGACCTGCAACAGCCGCGCGCGCTCGACCGGGGCGTGGAGCTCGCGCAGCTGCGTGGCGATCTGCTCGTAGCGTGCCGGTGGCGCGACGGGACCCTCGGCGTCGAGGGACGCGAGTTCGTCACGCACGGAGCGGAGCACGGCGACGGTGCCTTCGTCCCCAAGCGCGTCGAGGTCGTCGATCAGCGCGTCGAGCGGCAGCCGGCCGGTGATCTGGACCGCCAATGTCGGTACCAGGACCTGTGCGTCCAGCAGCTGGCCGGCGAAGGCCGCCGCCCGCTCGGAATCGGCACCGCCCGCCGCGATCGCATCCGAGACGGTCGCCAGCGTCGCACCCCCGAGCGACGCGGCGAGCGCGACGCGAAGATGCTCGGAGTCAGCGACCTCGACCAAGTGGTGGCTGCGCTCCAGCCCTTGCAGGCGCGACTGCACGTAGCGCCAGCGCCCCCCTAACAGGTACAGGCTGTCATTCGGCAGCAGCGTCACCCGCTCGCGCAGCGTGCCGGCGCGCTCACGGATCAGCGCGTCCAGGTAGTCGGCATCGAGCCGCGTGTGACGGCACCAGGTTTTCGGGTCCGCGAGCGCGATCTGCGTGTGCTCGCCGATCACCCCGACGCCGCAGCCCGCGAACAGCCCGAACGGCGTCGGGCGCGCTGCCATCCGCGCGACATAGCGCACCAAGGCCGCATGCACGCCGGGGTCGCCGGGGCGCTCGCGCAAACCGTCGAGCAGGTCCGGAGAGGCGACCGACAGGGCGCCCTGGAGCTCAGGCCGGGCGGCGAGCTCCGACAGACGCTCCCGCAGCAGCTCGCGATCGCGCTCGAGCGCCGCCGCGAGCTCCTCAGGCGCACAGTCCGGCGCCTCGACACCATCGACCCAGTCTGTGAGCACCCGCATCGGCAGCGCCGGAGTGCGGAACGCGAAGAAACCGGACGGCCGCAGCCCCCTCGCCCCCCGTCGTCCAGTGCCGGCTTGCGTGCGCACCGGCCGATCATCCCGACGTGAGCGGCGAGCCGTCAAGCGAGCACTCCGTCGCCGGTACCACCCGTCGCGCGCCACCACATCGACGACGCGGCGGTCGCGCCAGTCGGTGCGGCGTAGATACAGAACAACCGGGGTCTTGTCGTCGCTCGCGAACGAGCCGTTCCCGAGACCGGGTCAGACATTTTGCAGGCTTCTTCGGTTGGAGGGGGTGTCGGTCCGGGAGGTGCGGTTCACGCCCGGGGCGGTCGTGGTGGAGGTCGCGCTGCGCCGGCAGCGGTTGTGCTGTCCGTGCTGCGAGATCTCCACGCGCGCGCAGGGACACTCGGCCGGTGTGCTCGGTCTGGCGTCATCTGGATCTGGGGGTCTGGCGGCTTGAGGTGCAGTGCCGGCGGCGCCGTCTGGTCTTCCCCGAGCACGGGACGCGCACCGAGGGCGTGCCGTTCGCGTGCGAGGGCTTGGAGTTCACGCGCGACTTCGAGTGCTTGGTCGCTTGGCTGGCCGCCCGCACGGACAACAGCACGATCTGCCGGATGGTCCAGATCGACTGGGACACCGTCGGGCGGATCATTCGCCGGGGTGTGCGCCGAGGAGCTCGATCCCGACCGGCTCGAGGATCTCTACGACCTCGGGATCGACGAGGTCTCCTGGAACGCCAACATCACTACCTCACGCTCGTCGTTGATCATCAGCGTGGCCAGGTCGTGTGGGGCACCGAGGGCGCCGGCGCAGCGGCCGCCGATGCGTTCTTCCGTGAGCTGGACCCCGAGCAGGCACAGCTATGCGACTTCGCGAAGGACGTCCAACAGGAGCGCTCGCCCGACGCTCGCCGGCGAGCCCTTCCCGCCCCGCGCCGGGCACCCGCGCGCGATCTCGCTGGACATGGGCCCCGGGTACGCCAAGTCCGCGCGCGAGCACGCCCCCCAGGCGGTCATCTGCATCGACCCCTACCACGCCTGCAGAGCGTTGGCGGCGAGGTCTGGCGTGGCTACACCCTCAAGGCGTGACAGCAGTCTCGGCGGCTGGATCGAGCCCAGGCTGACGCTGCTGCTGCGGAACGGAAGCGGCGATCCGGTCCAGCCGGCGCCGCCCGCTTCTGCTCCCGCCGCGCAGACTCCTGCTTCCCTCCGGCGTTGGGCCTGGGCTACGTGATTCAGTCAACGGGCAGCGCTCTGTCATCAGCGAGTGGCGACAAACACTAAGCGTTGGATTTCGCGAGGATGATGGCGCGACCCCATGCCGGCGCGCAAGCGACTTGCCGTTCTCATGGGCCCGGCCGCGCTGCTGACCCCATTGCTCGCGCTGGGGCATTCGATCGCCACGATGGCGGGACTGCTTGTCCCCGCTGGCGCCCCGTTCGCGGCACAGTGGTCGACGACCTTTCTCGCGCTTGATCGAGTCGCGCCACGCGGTGCCGCCGCCGAAGCACTGAGTTGGCTCAGCGCCGCGAACGCCGCGGGCGTCGGCATCGGATACTTGCTGGCCGGGGCGATCGTCCAGGGCAGCGGAACGCCGCGGGCGTTCATCACAGCTGCGTGCCTGCTAGCGATCGCTGCCACCATCGTGCTGCTCCGCCAACGGACCTTGGCCGTAAGGTCATGACCGGCTGAGCGCGGTCGCTGCCTCGTTGCATTGCAGGCGTCCGACCTCGGGCCTTCCGATGACTCCGTTCGCGGGATTGCGAGCGCTTGCTTGCCTGGCAGATAATCGTGCGGACGGCGCCAGCTCATCAGCGCAAAGGTTTCGGACGCGAAGTGCTCGTCTGTCCTTGAGCGCCGTGCCGCGCAGCTCGGCTATCGGCGGCTCTGTCTGGACACGATCGACAAGCAGATCGCCGCGCGGCGCCTCTACGAGGCCACTGGCCTCGCGAAACCCGTCGGGAGACCGGCCTCGGATCCGACGAGAACATCTCCACGAAAAGAGCGACGGCAACGACAACTGAGACTGCCGGATCGTCGCCGACAGGGGCGTATCGGCGCGACTGCTGCTCATGGGCCCCGGCCGGCGCGAAGCGGGAGCCGGCGGTCGCCGTCTACGCGTGGTCGAGACGCCCCAGATTTCAGTGACGGCAGTCTTGTCGAGGCCAACTCGCGCGCGTCGCGGCGCTTGACCGGGCGTCTGGTGGCCGGGGATTCGACGCTGGCGTGGCGCGATCAGCCGCAGCAGAGGTCATCTTTCCCGTCGCGATCGGGGACTATGAGGGTCGCGTCACCGGTTCGAACGGTGCTTGCTGAGCGCGGCCTTGGCACGGTCGCGCGACTAGGACGCGTCGGGGTCGGTGGTCGGTCGTCGGCGCATGATGTTGATTGGCTCCATGCTCAGCCTCACGCGACCCTCCGTGTCGATTGCCTCCAGGCGTGAGCGGACGACCCCCCGGTCGGGCTTTGACTGCGAAGCGCGGGCCTCGAGGACTGTGACGCGGACCGACAGCGTCTCGCCCGGGCGCATGGGGGCGTGCCAGCGGAGCTCGTCGATCCCGGGCGAGGGAAGGTTCGATTCGTCAGAGATATAGCCGGTCACGAAACTGCGCATCGTGAGCAGGCTTGTCTGCCAGCCGGACGCGATCAGCCCACCCAGTGCGCGGGCCTCCGGGCTCTCGGGATCGAGGTGGAACGGTTGCGGGTCGTACTCGCGGGCGAAGGTCACGATGTCTTCGTGGGAGACCTCGATCGGCGCGAGCTCGAACACTCGGCCTGGCACGTAATCCTCGAAGTACACGGCGGTGTGGTCCTTCCTGTTCGGTGCGTTTCCCTGGCGGTGCCTGCGTTTGTGTTACCTCATCGGCTGGAAGCGGGCGTCCTCGGTAGACCCGTCCGGCAGCACATCCGACGCCAAGGCATCGCCGCGAGCAGGTCGCCCCGCCCACGGCGCTGCCAGACGCCAGCGTGAGGTGGATTAGGCGACCGCCACGTTCGAGGCTGCCTCGTGGGAGGTGAAGAAGTCCAGTAGCACTGCGGTGAGCCATTCCGGGTTCTCCTCCGCGACCCAGTGGCCAGTCGGCGCGATCTCTCCGGTCACGTCCGCGGCGTAGTTGGTCAGCTGGGCACGGACGATGTCTGCGAGGGTCGCCTCGGCACCGACCGCCAGCACCGGCATCGGCAGAGCCGTGTGGTGCTCCGTGGTGTACGCGATGTCGGCCGGCAGGGTGCGGAAATACTCAAATGACGCGCGCGTGTGGCCAGGCCGGCGCAGCTGCTGGGCGTACTCGGCGATCGCTTCATCGCCGACACCGCCCTTGACGACCTCCATCCAGTCAACGAAACCGCGTACCCATGTGTCCTCGCGCCCGGCGAGCATCCGCTCGGGAAGGCCGTTCTCGAGCGTGAAAAACCCGAAATTCCAGAGGCCGGGGCCGCCAGCGGTGAGAGACGGGAACTCGTAGATCGACTCGTCGGGAAGCGGCGCGTCGATCACCACAAGCTGCCGGGTCGACTCCGGATGCGCGCTCGCGTAGACGTAGGCGACGAGCGTGCCGATGTCATGGCCAACGAGGCTGACGCCGTCGGCGAGCTCGAGTTTGACCAGGAGCTCGTGGACATCGTCGGCCAGGGTGGCCTTGTCATAGCCGGTGGCCGGGGCGTCCGATCCGCCTGAGCCGCGAAGATCTGGTGCGATGACGGTGAACCGTTCCACCAGGGCCGGCATGACCTTGCGCCACATGTACCAGGTCTGCGGGTAGCCGTGCAGCAGCACCAGTGCCGGCCCGGATCCTCCGTGGGCGTAGTTGATCGTGACACCGTTGACCTCCAGCGCGGTTTCCTGAAAGCCGGCAGGTAGGCGTGATGTGTCCAGCAGCGGCATGTCGTCCTCCTATAAGTGGATGGGTAGGTGCCGGCCCGTCTGGGCCGAAGGCGTTAGTCGAGCGCGGTCAGCGCTACATCGACTGTGCGCATCAGCGCGTCTCTGTCGGGGTGGGTCTTGGCAGCGATCCGTAATCCGGTCATCAGCGTCGCCAGAAAGGCCCCGAGCGCTCCCGGATCCTTTTCTGGGGACAGCTCTCCGTGGCGTTGCGCCGTGGCCAGCGCTTCAGTGAGTGCGCGCTCGTTGCCGTCCAACACGTCACGGACGGTCTCGGTTGTCGTCCGATCGTGCGGAACCCGCTCCGCAACCGCGTTGACCACCATGCATCCGCGCCGACGCTCGTCGGCCACAGCATCCTCGATCTGAACCGCGAACAGGGCCCTGATCGTCGACCGGACGTCTGGATCATGGCGAGACAACACCTCGATCATCGGTCGAACGCACTGCTGGCGGTAGCGCTCCAGCGCGACCTGGTAGAGGCCCTGCTTGCTGCCGAACGCCGCGTACAAGGACCCACGTCCGATCCCGAGCGCTGACGTGAGGTCCTGCAGCGATGTCGCCTCATAGCCATGGGACCAGAAGAGGTCCATCGCCCGTGCGACCGCGTCCTCGGTATCGAACTCGCGCGTTCTCACCATGGAGCACACCATAACCCAATCTGGACCGATCGGTCAAGACCGATCGGTCAAGTATTAATCCGACAACGCTCCCCGGCTCAGGCCGCACCGCTCATTCAGGCCGCCGACCGCAACAACCTCGACACGACGCGGGGCCGTTCCTCAATGCCCGGCCGATACTGCTGCCCCGTTGCCAATCCGACACTTTGGGTGTCCGAACCTCCGAGCTCGATTGCGTAGGCAGGGACCGCGTCGTGCGGATCGGCCGGAGAAGGTCGGGGCCAACGATATGGGCCCCCAGCACCGCTCGGGGCGAGTCACAGAGGCTCTGTCACCAAGAGGCGTCGATACGCTGCGAGAGGATGAGGTTCAGCCGAATCACTGTCGATGCAGCCCAGATGGATGGGGTGCCGTGGCATCCGAGGGCTCAGGATCCCGGTCGCGACCGTCGGGGGCATGCTTGCGGACGGATGACCGCGGACGAGATTCTCGAAGCGTTCCCGGACCTGCTCGATTGTCGCCTAGGCAGCAAGGAGGTCGTAGCTGCTTCGCTTGCCCGCGGACCGTGAGCAACAGTCCGTTCGGCGCCACCGTCGGCCCTACGTTGTCGCTGGGCCCGTGGATGTGGAGGCTGGGGCCGAGCAAGGTGGCTGCTGAGCTGTCGCGTTATCACCTGCGACGAGATCTCAAGCGACTTCGCCCGCTGCGGGCGATCACTGAGTGTGATAGCCATAAGTGGTGGCCGGTGGGTACCGACACCGGGAGTCGCGGTCGGCGGGCTTATCATCGCTCCTGGCGCTCGCTTGCACGATGAGAGGGTTCGTTGCATAAGGCGATGCGTCCCGACTTCACTCCGTCTACGGAGCTCTACCCGTTCGAGTCGCGCTGGTTTGATAGCACGAGCGGGCGCGTCCACTATGTGGATGAGGGAACGGGGGCGCCGCTCCTGCTCTTGCACGGAAACCCGACCTGGAGCTTCCTGTATCGCCATCTGATCAGGCGGCTCCGAGGGTCCTTTCGCTGCGTCGCGGTCGACTATCCGGGCTTCGGCCTGTCGGATCGCCCCGCCGGCTATGGGTACACGCCCAGTGATCACGCGAGGGTCATCGGTCAGCTCGTCGATCACCTCGCCCTCGATGGGCTGATCGTGATGGGTCACGATTGGGGTGGACCGATCGGCGCCACCGTGGCTGGCGCCCGATCGGAGCGAATCGCCGGACTGGTGTGGGGCAACACCTCTCTGTGGCCGGCGAATCGGCCGTTTCGCGTCTTCAGCGCCGCGGCGTCGACCCGACCGTTGCGGTGGGCGATCCTGAACCGCAACGTCCTGGTCGAGCGAGTCCTGCCGCTCAGGATGCGCCGCGATCTGAGCGACGCCGAGATGGAGCACTACCGGGCGGTCCAGCCCACACCCGCGTCGCGGATCGGTGTCGCCGAGTTCCCGCGCCAGATGGTGGCCGCGTCCCCTTGGTTTGCACAGCTTTCGCGTGAGGTCCCGCAGAAGCTGGGATCGGTGCGCACGCTGATCACCTGGCCGATGCGAGACTTCGAGTACCCGGCCAAGACGTTCCTTCCCCGGCTTCAATCCATGTTCAGCGACGTCCAGACAGTTCAGCTGCCCGTGGCCGGGCACTTCCCCCAGGAGGATGCCCCTGACGAGATCGCCGAAGCGATCCGCGCACGTTTCAGCTGAGCGCCGCGCGCGTCGAAACGCGATCAGAGCGACTGGACTTGAGCCAGACCTGCCGTGCATGAGAGCAGGCGCGACCGGACTGTCGCCGAGATTTCAGGCTTGTGTGTACAGGCCTGCCGTCGCCCGGTGACTGCTCCGGGACGGGTAGCCGATCTAGTCGGCGGTGGGCGACGGGCGCTGGGGTTGGGGTCGCTGCGGCGCGAGGCTGGTGAGGGCCCTGAGGAGCCGGTCGACCGAATCCTCTGCATTGTGGCGTGCGGCGAGCGACCGGAGGGCGGGCTCGTCGGTCGGGTAGGCGTCTCGTCGGCCGGGCGGGAGCGCGACGGGGAGATCGTCGACCGGCCGCACGACGGTGATCGCGGCCTGGAGGTACTCGCGATCTGCCGGACGCAGCGGGCGGTCGCGCAGCACACCCACGATGTCTCCGTGGCGGCGGATCATCGCCGCCGCGGTCACGGCGCCGACGCCTTTGAGCCCGGGAAGTCCGTCGGAGGGATCGCCGCGCAGGATCGCGAAGTCGGCGTATCGACGGCCTGGGATCGCGTAGCGGCGCGTGATCTCGGTTTCGTCGATCACCGCCAGTCCTGACCGCTCCGGGTACAAGACGGCCACGCGCGGATCCTCAACCAGCGCGAACAGGTCTCGGTCACCGCTGACTATCTCGACAGTCCCAGAGGCGAGTCTGGTCAGGGTGGCGATCACGTCCTCTGCCTCGTAATCGGCGACACCGACGACGTCGATTCCGAGGTGTTCAAGCATCAGGGCGATCACGGGAAGGTCGGCCACCAGGCCGGGTGGAACCGGCTCGGCGACCCGGTGGGCCTTGTAGTCGGCGATCAGGTCCACACGCCACTGGGGCCGCCATGCCCAGTCGTCGGCGATCACCAGCCGGCGGGGCTGGCGGTCGGCGACCAGCCGCGCCAGTCTGTCGTGGAAACCGCCGACCGCGTTCCCGTCCGACCGCGAAACGCGCGAGTTGGCCAACGCGCCGTAGTAGGCGCGAAAGATCAGGCTCGATCCATCGATCAGCATCCACTCGCACGGCATCCCGCGCCATTCTGCCGCGCCCGTCACGCCATCCAGGCTCGCGTCGGTTATTGGGACG
>Ga0302324_100021627_pt1 | contig 12535 bp, 14 predicted proteins | sample Palsa_T0_1_FD_201949 | JGI IMG/M metagenome (GOLD analysis project Ga0302324, IMG submission 201949) | Peat permafrost microbial communities from Stordalen Mire near Abisko, Sweden - Palsa_T0_1 | ecosystem: Environmental > Terrestrial > Soil > Palsa > Peat permafrost | place: Sweden: Abisko...
ATTCACATGGGAAAAATGTGGCGAATCAGTTGAGCGGGTTATGTCGAGCATAGTAAGGGGCCAACCGATTTCAGGCGAGGTTAGGGTGGACGCAGTCCTGGAAACCACGGCTTCCCGTCAAGGGTAATGTTCGGCCCCGCTTCGGTCGCTGCCGACGACTTCCTCAGCTTACAGCCTTCACTATGTGAATTGATCTTATATGAATAGACGCTGGAAGGAAAACATCAGGACGGTTCTGCCGCGCTCGATGGGGGACCGGCGCATACTGGCCGGGCCTTTGCGGGGAAAGATTTTAGTTACTTCCTGGCACGATTATCCCGCAGCGATTTTGGGGAGGACAGAGAGGCCGTTGCTCGATTGGTTCAACAGGAACGTTGGCACCGGAGAAACCTGGCTGGATATCGGTGCGCACTACGGATACACTGCGATCGCCCTCTGCCAATTGGTCGGCGACGCAGGGCGAGTCTTTGCTTTTGAACCCATGGTGGCAACCGCGGGGTGCCTTTCGCGGACCCGTACGCTGAATCGTCTTCACCAGTTAAGCGTGCTGGCGATGGCGCTAGACGATCGTGACGATTTGGCAGCCAGGAGCCTTCCCCAAATACGGGGTATGATCGACAGTGGCTTACAATCAGGCGGTCTCCAAGAGGTGTTTCTTGCAGGGGGCTTCGACTGGGTCTGGCCGCGAATTGCGGCTGGGGGCGGACCCGAAGCAATGCCTGTACACGGCGTGAAGATCGATGTCCAGGGTATGGAGATCAAAGTCTTAAGGGGCATGCGCCAAACCCTGCGCCGCTTTAGACCGAAGTTAGCAATTGAGCTGCACGAGGGCGTTTCCCGCCAGGAAGTACTCGATCTACTTTCGAGCGTTGGCTATCCACTGCCCGGTCTTCCGATCGAGCCTTTGGGTGGCGAGACGGCGCCGCTCTATGCCGACAATCGCAGCTACGCTTTTCTTCCCGCAGCCTAAATGCGAATCGCGGCCCTTGGCAACCGGCCTAGTTCGGCCAACTCCCGTTTATTCTCTATGCACGACTCACTCCGAGTCATTCGAGAGCGCTTTCACCCGCTATTCTACTTCCGCATGACGCGGTTTGGGCGGGGTGTTGTTCGAGCGCTTGATGCGCCCGTCTGGCTATCGATGCCTTCGAATCAGCTTCAAAGTGCGTGGCCGCCTGGTCACCCACGGCCTCGCATTCGGCGCGGTGGGGTCGCAGGAGCCCAACTCGGAAGCGGTTACCCTGGCCTGCTTTGCCAAGCTCAGGCTGCGTTCGTTCTGGGACATAGGCGCGAATATCGGATATTACACGTGGTTGGTGAAGTCCGCGGCGCCCGACGTGGAAGCGATACTCTTCGAGCCATTCGTGCCGAACCTTGAGCTGAATACGAGCAACCATCCGGCGAGCTGCGCTGAAAGGCGTTGACCTTGTGGCAGCAGGAGTTAGCGATCATTGCGGCCAGGGGAGCCTGCGCACGAATCCCCTAGCCGGCGGCACCTCTTCGCTCGAAGCTTCCGAACAGACGTTTGAAGAAATGTACTGGGGCATAAAACCCGGCTGGCAGGACACCCATCTGGTATCGGTAGACGATATGCGTGCTGAGCGGGGAGCGGTCGACTTCATCAAGATCGATGTCGAGGGCCACGAGGCTGCCGTGCTGCGAGGCGCCGTCCGTACCATCGCCACGGATCAACCCATTGTGTTCATCGAATGTAGCCATGGCCCTGGCCATCCCTGCCTTTCCATACTCGAACAGCAGGGGTACCGGCTTGTCGACGCGGACCACCTCAGCCTAAGGCGCGACCCCGGCTCGACTAATTTCTTCGCGTTTCCGCGACGCTTCTGGCCGGCCGTTGAACCGCTTATGGACGCTGCGCGATCGTCCACTAGTAAGGCTCTTTGTCACTAGGTCCTATAAAGTCATATGCTAGATAACTCCATGGCCGCGACCCGAAGGCTGGTGCTGAGGACTTGCGATTTGGCTGTCCTTGCAATAGCCTTCTGGCTGGCTGTAAAACTGGTACCGCCGCTGCATGCACTGTTGTGGTCGGGAGGTGTTCTGCACGCCGAGTGGGTGGACAGCTTCCTGTCGCCCGCGGGTGACACGGCAAACGCGACAGTTACTCTCGTCGATTTCGTGTGGGTGTTTGTAACCATGGGCCCCACGATCATTATCTCTTATCAAGCGTTCGGCGCCTATCGGCCGATTCGGGAACAGACGCCGAACTCAATCGTGTTTGCGAGCCTATACGCTCCCGTAATGGGAGTCGGAGTTCTGACCGTCGTCTTGTTTGCCCTAAAGCACCCCGGTTATAGCCGCCTGTTGGTATTTTCATTCGCGGTATTGAGCTCCGTCTTGCTCGCCGCCGGACGCTATGCGGCGCTGCTGGCGTATCGCGAAAGACTAAGGAACGGTTATCTGGCGAAAGAGGTCGCTCTAATCGGCGCGACTGACACGCTGGAGCGGATCATAGCTGCGTTTGGAAATACGGCTCCGGAGGAATATAACATCGTCGGCTATTTCGCATTGTCTTCAGAACAGCCGGCTCCATGCCTGAACAACGGGAGCGAATTGCCTTTGCTGGGCAGCGCAAACCAGGTGGGCGATGCACTGATCCACACGGCCATTCAAGACATTGTGATTGGCTTGCCGCCACACGGCGCACCTTGGCTTGAGAGCGTATTACATGCGTGCGACTACTTCCGGGTGACGACATATATCGTTCCGGATGTTTTGCTCAAGGCCAAACTCAGTGACCTCAAGCCCGTTCGCGTGGACTCGCCGCTCGCCTGCCCGCTCGTAAAGCTGGATCCGGTGAATCTCGATCCTCAGTTGGTCTTCATGAAGCGCCTGCTGGATCTCTGCGTGAGTGCTGGCCTGCTTCTGCTGCTGTCCCCTATATTGCTGTTAGTCGCCATTGCCATCAAAATCACTACGCCCCGACTGCCGGTGTTTTACCCATGGAGGGTTGTCGGGTACAAGGGTAAGCAATTCACGGGGTACAAGTTTACTACGATGGTTGCCGATGCCGATGCACAGAGGACCGAATTGATGTCACGCAATGAGATGACCGGCCCCGTGTTCAAAATAACCAACGATCCCCGCGTAACGCCGCTCGGGCGCGTCCTGCGAAAGTACAGCCTGAATGAGTTGCCGCAGTTGTGGAGCGTGTTCAAGGGCGATATGAGCTTGGTGGGGCCGCGCCCCGCCTGGCCGCATGAATTGCAGCGGTACGAGCTTTGGCATAAGCGGAAGTTGAGCGTGATGCCGGGCATCACTTGTCTTTGGCAGGTGCGCGGCCGCAATCGTATCAGCAATTTCGACGACTGGGTGCGAATGGATCTTGAATACATCGAAAACTGGTCTCTATGGCTGGATTGCAAACTTATCGCACTCACTGCATGGGCGGTTATTGCCGGGACCGGGTCCTAAGAGAGAACCACCCCGTAATTAGACCATCGTGCTAGCTGTATACCATCTAAGCGGGATCATCGAAGTAAGCTGCCCGCTTCCCGAGAATAGCGGCGGAGGCGTGTGACAGCTCTCATTCTGGGTCTCAATTACCTTCCCGAATCCACTTCCATTGGTCCATACACAGCCGACCTTGCCGAACATTTACAGGCGCGTGGCCACGACGTTCGCGTGATCGCCGGTTTTCCCATTGCGCCGCAGTGGAAGATCTGGAACGCTTATCGGGGCAAGCTCCTCATGCGGGAAGTCATCCGCGGCGTGCCGGTCACGCGGACTTACCTTTATGTGCCCAAACACCCCAAGAAAGCTGGGCAGCGAATTTTGTTCGACTGTTCCTTCGCCGCATCCGCTTTGATCGGAGCGCTGTTTGGTAAGCGGCCGGAACTGGTGATCGTGATCTCTCCTCCGCTGCAACTCTCGATTACGGCATTTCTAATTCAGAAGATTACGCGCGCACGCGTCTTTCTGGAAATTAAGGATCTGGTGCCGGACGCCGCGATCGCCGTGGGGGCTATGCGCGAAGGCAGCCGCCCGGTTCGGATTGCTCAGGCGCTGGAACGGTTCGCCTACCGACGAGCGGAGAGCATCGGCGTCATTTGCGATGGGATGCGCTCGAACTTGATATCCAAAGGTGTTCCCGAGCAAAAGGTTTCGCTGCTTCCCGACTACATCGACGTGAGCTTTATGAGGCCGGTATTCGGGCAAAATGGCTTTCGCCAGCGTGTTGGCATCGGTCGGGAACAGTTTCTAGTAATGTATTCTGGCAGCGTCGCCGGCAAGCAAGGTCTGGAAACGTTCGTTAGGGCCGGCGCTGAGTTTGAAGCCGACCCGCATGTAACCTGCTGTGTCATCGGCGAAGGACTTTACCTTCCGGAACTAAAGAAGACGGCTGACGAGCTCGGATTGCGACGTTTTCAATTCCTACCATTGCAACCACGGGAGTCGCTGCCGTCGCAGCTTTCAGCGGCCGATGTCCTGGTGATCACGCAAAGAGCGACAGTCCGTGATGTGGTGTTCCCTGGAAAGATGCTCTACTATATGGCTGCTGGTCGGCCGATCCTCGCGTCAGTCAGCGAAGATAGCGAAACGGGACGCTTTATCCGGAAGCACGGGGTAGGATTGGTGGTGCCGCCGGAAGACCCGGCTATGCTGGCGGACGCGATCCGCTGGATGAAGGTCCATCCGGAAGAGACGCGCGAGTTTGGTCTCAATGGGCGCCGGGTTGCAGAAAGCCAGTTCGACCGAACCGTCGTTTTGGAGAAGTTTACCACGCATCTGGAAAAAGCGGTGATGAAACGATGATTCCGCTATGCGATGATCGCGCATCCCTATCGCCGCGATGCTAGGTGGCGCCCCTTTAGTGTCCGATCCACAACGGAAAACTCGGAAGCAGGACATGAGAGGTGATCTGATTCTGGTTACCGGAGCCGCCGGTGTTTTCCTCAGCAACCTGACCAATCGCTTCTCTCGAATCCGCGCACTTGGTCGGACACGGCGGATGAAAATCCGGTAGGGCATTTTGATGACGATTGACTATCTGACCCCTAATAGCCATCGACTGAAGGCGAGGGCTTAGATGCTTACGATCTGTGTGGCCGGCATGTGGCACTTGGGTTCGGTGACCGCGGCGTGTCTGGCCTCGGTAGGCCACAACGCGATCGGCATTGACGAAGATTCAGGGGTTGTCGCGGCGCTCGCTCAAGCTCGGCCACCAGTCGCCGAGCCGGGCCTGGATGAATTGACCGCCCGTGAGATTGCGACCGGACGGCTGAGTTTCTCGACCCGCTTTGAGAGTGCGTCCCGGGCCGATGTCGTCTGGGTGGCTTATGATACTCCGGTCGACGAAGACGATCTTGCCGATGTCGAATTTGTCCATTCGCGTGCTCTCCGGCTACTCGATTACATGAAGGATGGCGCGATTCTCGTGGTCAGTTCGCAAATGCCGGTAGGATCGGTCGCACGGCTGGAGCGCGATTTCGTGCGGCGCGCCGGTGGCCGCCGCATTAGCTTCGCTTGTGCGCCCGAAAACCTGCGCTTGGGCAAAGCCATAGAGGTTTTTCTGCAGCCGGACCGCGTTGTCCTGGGCGTGCGAGACCGGGTGACGCAGGCCGCACTCCAGGCTGTCTACCAGCCATTCACGGACCGCATCGAGTGGATGTCGGTCGAGTCAGCCGAAATGACCAAGCACGCGATCAATTCATTTCTCGCTACATCAATTTGTTTTATCAACGAAATCGCGAACGTATGCGAGGCTACCGGCGCCGATGCAACAGAAGTGGAACGCGGCTTAAAAACCGACCAGCGCATCGGTCCCCTGGCGTATCTACACGCGGGCGGTCCCATCGCCGGCGGCACCTTGGCTCGCGACATTGCTTTCCTGCGGTCTCTTGGCCGCCGCGGTTCCGCGCCGCTGCCGCTGATCGAAGGCGTTCACACCAGCAACGAGTATCATAAAACATGGCTTCAGCGGCGTGTGACAGGGTCCCTCGGTACGCTCACCGGCCGAACCATCGCGATTCTCGGACTCACCTACAAGCCAGGCACGAACACACTACGCCGTTCTTCAGCCGTGGAGGCGGCACGCTGGCTGAGACGTCAGGGCGCGCTCATTCAGGCGTTTGATCCCCAGATTTACCAATTGCCCCAAGATCTCGAATCTGTGATTTCGCTGCGTGCCAACATCGAAGGAGCGTTGAGCGGTTCCGAGGCACTCGTTGTTATGACACCTTGTCCCGAGTTCCAGTCAATTGATCCGGAACTTGCGCCGCCGGTGGTCTTCGACGCATCTGGGTTTCTCGACAAGGCGCTACGTGCTCGGACTGACATTCAGTATTACTCCATCGGAAGAGCCAATTGAAACTCACGAACAAACGAGCCGTAATTACGGGCGCCAGTCAAGGACTCGGTCGGGCGATCGCCGAAGCTTTTCTTTTAGAGGGCGCCACCGTGCTGCTGTGTGCCCGCGGTCCGCGCGAGTTGGAACGCACCCGTGATTTGCTCGATCAAACCGCGCCTGGCCGTGTGCACGCGATGGTCTGCAACGTCGCGCTGGAAGCCGATGTGGACCGGCTCGCGCGCGAGGCCGAATTGCGGCTCGGCGGTGTAGACATCCTGGTCGCCAACGCCGCCGTCTATGGACCGAAAGGCGCCATAGACGAGATCAACTGGGTGAAGTGGGTGGAGGCGATACAGATCAACCTCATCGGTACTGTATACTGCTGCCGAGTCTTCCTTCCGCTCCTCAAAAGGGCTCAACGTGGCAAGATTGTGATTTTATCGGGTGGCGGCGCAACGAAACCGCTTCCGTTTCTCAGCGCCTACGCTGCCTCGAAGGCGGGCCTCGTGCGCTTCGGGGAGACCCTCGCAGAAGAAGTGAAGGAGTTTGGCATCGACGTGAATCTTGTCGCTCCGGGCGCCCTCAATACCAGGCTTTTGGATGAGGTTCTTGAGGCAGGTCCGGAACGCGTTGGCGAGGCATTCTATAATGCCGCTCTCAAGCAGCGGGACGCCGGCGGAACGCCCCTCGAGTACGGTGCAAATCTTTGTGTTCATCTTGCTTCCGGCGCGAGCGACGGTGTAAGCGGACGGCTCATCAGCGCACAGTGGGACCCATGGCTACGGATTGGAGAGCTCAAGGACGAGTTGATGGGCAGCGACATATATACGTTACGCCGTATTGTGCCTAACGAGCGCGGCAAGAATTGGGATCGTCAATGACGGCGGCGATCATTCACCACCTGCTGCAGCGCGTAGCCGAAGCGGCAGTCCTCCGCTGGTAAACATGCGTTCAGTGAAAGGCCGGACGCACGCTGCGCAGCGGAATCTCAAACGGGATCGGAAACTCGGCGTACTTTGCCGAGGCGGACTTACCCCTGTTTCGCGTACCTTTCTAGGTAGGTAGGCTCGGTAAAATCCATGATCATCACACGTAGTCCATTACGAATCTCGCTGGGCGGCGGCGGCACTGATTTGGCGTCTTATTATCGCGAATACGGAGGCTTTGTGATCTCGGCGGCTATTAACCGATATGTGTACATCACACTACACGAAACCTTCGTAAACTATCTGATTGTAAAGTACTCCGAAATGGAAAAAGTGGAAACGGTGGATGAGCTGGGGCATCCCCTGATCCGGGAGGCGCTCAAGCTCACCGATGTGACGGGACCAGGTCTGGAAATCACTTCCATGTCCGATATTCCGGCAGGCACGGGATTGGGTTCTTCAGGCAGCTTTACCACCGCCCTCCTGCACGCGCTGCATATGCTCAAACGTAAGACGATCTCCAAGCGCAATCTGGCCGAGATGGCCTGCCACATCGAGATCGATATCCTCGGCGAGCCAATCGGCAAGCAAGACCAGTATATTGCGGCCTTTGGCGGGATCACCAGCTTCGAGTTCAGGTGCGACGGCTCAGTCGGTGTGGAACCTTTGAACATTAGTGCGGAGACGCTTGCCAACATGGAGGACAATCTGGCGCTGTTTTTCACTGGCTTCTCACGTTCCGCATCGGACATCCTTCGCGACCAGGACACCCGCAGCAGACAGTGTGATCGGGAAATGGTCGAAAACCTGCACTTCATCAAGCGCTTTGGATATGAGAGCAAAGCCGCTCTGGAGTCGGGGGACCTTCGAGCCTTCGCCGGTATCATGGACGCTCACTGGGAACACAAGAAAAAGCGGTCCCCTGGTATGAGCAACGGTTGTATCGATGCGTACTATCAGCTTGCCAGAAACAATGGTGCACAGGGTGGCAAGTTGATTGGCGCCGGCGGCGGAGGCTTCCTGATGTTCTACACCGAGGATAAGCCACGGCTCCGCCGAGCGATGTGCCAGGCAGGCCTGCGCGAGGTGCGCCACCAAATCGACTTTGAAGGTACCCGGGTCGTCACGCAGTCTTGATGGGGTTTGGTAGAGGCTGGCATTGCCGGCTATAATTGGAAATAATTGGACGCAAGGATTGGTCGAAGCAGCTTCACCTGTAAACTGGACGAGACTCGCGCGTTCGGTGGCGGGCTGTCCAGTCCGGGCGTAAAATCGCCCAAGAAACGGGAAAGGATCGATCGGAAGATGAAATCCGTATCTGAACTTAGAGTCAAGATCTTCGCTGACGGCGCCGACAAAGCCGGGATACTGGACATGTACCGAAACCCGAACATTCGGGGATTCACCACCAATCCCACATTGATGCGCAAGGCTGGGGTCCGGGACTACGAAGCCTTTGCACGGGAAATCCTTGCGTTGATACCAGATCGGCCCATTTCTTTGGAGGTGCTCGCCGACGAGTTTTCCAAAATGGAGGAACAGGCGCGGACGATCGCTGGTTGGGCGGATAACGTCTTCGTCAAGATACCGATTACGAACACAAAGGGCGCATCGTCTGTTCGGTTGGTTCGTCGACTGAGTCGAGATGGAATCAAGCTCAATGTGACTGCGCTTCTTACTTTGGATCAGGTTCGGGACGTGACGGCAGCTCTCTCTGGAGGCGCGCCGGCAAACGTCTCTGTCTTCGCAGGACGTATAGCTGACACCGGTCGCGATCCAGTGCCAGTCATGGCCGCCGCGGTAGAAATGCTTCGTGAGGTTCCAAACGTTGAGATCATCTGGGCGAGCCCGCGGGAGTTGCTGAACATATTCCAAGCCGACGCGGTCGGCTGCCACATCATCACCGCAACGAACGACATCCTCAAGAAGCTTGTTCTGCTAGGAAAGGACCTCTCCGACTATTCGTTGGAGACCGTTAAGATGTTCTACTCGGATGCCGTGGCATCGGGATTCGCTCTGCCACGCCCAGCCGAAAGACGGTATGCCGCTCTGCGGGTGTCTGGGTGACGGTATGCCGTTCCGGCTATACCAAATGCCAGCGGACATGAGTGGCCCAGGGTATACCTTTACGGGCCAACACGACGCCGCCGTGATGCACAATTCGGCGGCCTTCAACCTGAACACCATCCGGAACTGGTACGCGAATGGTTCTCGCCTCTGATGGCGCGTGTTGAACCGGTCAAACGGCCTCCCATCTCACGAGGTGTACTGCGGACCGTTGCAAGGGTTTGGCTTACGCTCCTGATTATCGGGTCACTGCAACCGTCGCGGCCCGGCATCGTCGCCGATGTTCACCGGGAAATTCATTGGGTCGCTTTCGGGGGAGCCGCACTCTTGCTGCTTTGCTTGTCGCAGACCCGCCGCCAGGAAATCGTGAGGGCCTGTACGATTCTCGTTCTAGGATTGTCGCTGGAAGTTTTGCAGCATCTCGCCAATCGAAACCGTATGGAGTGGCGCGATATCAGTGACGACGGCCTAGCCATCCTAGCGGCCTTCGCACTCTACCGTCTGGCTGGCTCATGGAAGCCCGTGCCCGATCCGCGTCCGCAGTGACGTCGCGCAGCCCTTTTGCTTTTTGCATTTTGGCGGCATTTTTCTTTTTTGCAGATGGAAATCGAGCCTCAATTTGTGATTTAATATGGTCTATACCCACGTGGCCGACATTGGCGAAGAGCGGTGGCGAACTGGCCTGGCTAACCTGAAAACCTGGCGCATCCCGCAGTGTCCGTTCCTGCTGGAGTGTTCCCCTTTGGTGCTTGAGCAGGTCCGTCTGGAAGTCGAGAGGGGCCGCAATTTGCCGGATGGTGAACGGGAGACCGGCGGCGTCCTGTTCGGGATCCAGGAACCCGGACGCATCTGCATCCTGGTCTCGAAGCCACTCCAATGCGAGCATGCCATGGGCCCCGGCTTTGTTCTATCGGAGAAGGACCAGAACCGTCTAATGCAGCTTATCTCAGCCTCTGGGACTGACTCGGAGTTGAGCGGTCTGCAGGTTCTGGGCTGGTATCACTCCCACCTCCGTAGCCGGATCTTTCTTTCCGGCCGCGACCGAAAAATCCATTCCCGCCATTTCGCCGCCCCATACCAAATTGCTTTGGTTATTCATCCCAGATCTGACGGCCCGGCTTGCGCCGGATTCTTTTTCTGGGAATCCTCCGGCGAAATGCGTACCGAGTCGAGTTACGAAGAGTTTACGATCGAGGCGCCTCCACCCGCAGCACCGGAGCCCAAGCCGGCGGCGGTTTCCAGGCAGGCACCACCTCGCTCGCCAACGCTGTCCCCCCCTAAGCCCGACCAGCGGCGCGATACGATCTGCCCCAGGTGCGGCAGCAAGCATCTCCGGCGGTCGCGTAGGACGGGGCCCGTCGAGCGCTTTTGCGAGGTTTTCGGCTATTACCCGTACCGGTGTCACGAGTGCCTTTCAAGGTCCTTCGTGAGGACTTCTCCAGGCCTGTTGACAAGCGGCGGGTCCAGGATGCCGAAACGGCCGGAAGAGCGCAAAAGAGCCCACCAACGCACGCGGCGGGAAATGCTCGTTTGGGGCGCCGCAATCCTCGGATTCCTGGCGATTTTGCGCTATTTGATCCGAGAAAGCGCCCCAAAGTCCGATCAGCCCTAGAGATCGCGTTTCGTACTCCGCGCATCTCGTTTCCCAATCCCGTTCCCTGATCCTCGTCTCATGAATACGACCGCCAAGCTCAACAACATCCAGGTTCTGCGCGCCTTCGCCGCCATTACCGTGGCCGTTTTTCACACGGGCTTCGTCCTCCCTCACCTGCGTGCCTTCGGCTCCTTTGGCGTGGATGTCTTCTTCGTCATCAGCGGCTATATCATGGCCCGCATCCTCGACCCAGCCAGCGTTTCCAGCAGCGACTTTTTTTTCCGCCGCCGAATACTGCGCATCGTTCCGCCGTACTGGTTTTTCACCATCCTTCTCTTCCTCGCCGCAGCTCACAGCCCCCAACTCATGAAATCCACGCGCGCCACCGCCGCCGACCTTCTCCAGAGCCTTTTCTTTATCCCCTTCACCAAGAGCAACGGCCTTATCCAGCCCCTCCTTTTTGTCGGCTGGAGCCTCAACTATGAGATGTTCTTTTATCTCGCCCTAGCCATCGGCCTGCTGCTCTATAAGCGCCGTGCGGTTTGGCTCGGCGCCGCCATCGTCCTCGCCACCATGCTGGCTTCGATCCCCTTTGCCGCGCACAACGTCCTCGCCCGGTTCTACGCCCGCGACATCAGCATAGATTTCCTGCTCGGCATCCTCGGCTACCACCTCTGCCGCGCCATATCCGATAGCAGAGCTCGCAGTTGGCGTCTGCCCGCCTTGATCGTATGCTTTGCCAGCGCCCTCGGGCTCATTGCCACACAGGCCTTCTTTCCTCACGACATCTTCCCCGACAGCGCTCGCTTCCTCACCTTAGGCGCCCTCTCATTCCTGCTGGTCACGAGCGCCAGCCTGCTCTCTCAGGCCCACTGGGATACCCGCCTTGCCTCGCTCGTCCTGCTCGGCGATGCCAGCTATATGCTCTACCTCATTCACCCCTACTGCGAATACTCCCTCGACCGCCTCTTCGGCGCGCATTACCACTGGCTCAAAGTCGGCACCGCTAGCGGAACTCTTATCGGCGTTTCGTTTTCGATCCTTGGTGCCATCCTCCTGCACCTCTATGCCGAGCGTCCCACAGTCCGCTTCCTCAACCGCAACTTCGGCGGCAAACGCAAATCCATCGAATTCGCCGCGGCCGCGCCCGAGAACAAGTGGGGGGGCTCCTCAGTCGCCACAGCAGTACGGTGAGGCCTCGGTACATCCAAAACTCAGCCACTTCCTGCACCGCCTTGGGCGGCTGGGGTCGAAAAACCCCCGGCAACAAGCTTGCTTCGCCTCATTTATATAGGTGAGCGGGTAGTGCGGGCCGTGCCCTTCCTCGTACCTGTACTAATTATGAGGACTATCTCCTCAATATCTCGCCCCCACGACGCTTCCGCGGCGCGCTCTCTGGTTGGGCCTGAAATCCGAGGCCCTTCGAATAGACTCCGTTCTCTCGTTATTGCCCTGCTTCTAACGTCAGCCGCGGTTGGTGTAACCATTTCGAGCCGTCCCCTCGCTGGTGCTCAAGTGATACACCATCAGGGCCGGGTTCTAGCCGATTCTACACCTGGCGCAGGGGTGATCCTTAAGACCAGCTGGAAGGCAGCGCCTGGGCAAGCCTTGGGCCTATTCGGGTGGAATTTCCGCAGCAGC
>Ga0302324_100021628_pt1 | contig 12535 bp, 11 predicted proteins | sample Palsa_T0_1_FD_201949 | JGI IMG/M metagenome (GOLD analysis project Ga0302324, IMG submission 201949) | Peat permafrost microbial communities from Stordalen Mire near Abisko, Sweden - Palsa_T0_1 | ecosystem: Environmental > Terrestrial > Soil > Palsa > Peat permafrost | place: Sweden: Abisko...
AGATCGTATTGTTGTCGATCTGCACCCCGTTCAGCGAGCCCTGATTCCATGTGTAAACGTAGATCTCTCCTTGTTTCGACAGGTCGCTCCTCTGGCCGTTGTTGGAACAAACGTTGTACCGGACAACACTGTCGACAGTCGCCCTGCCGCCAGAGCCAAAAACCGCCACGCAATAGCCCGCCGAGTCATGGCCGTAGTTGTACTGCACGACGTTATTGTTGTTGTAATAATCGATGTCGAAATCTCCGCCATCGCCGCCCCAGCTCTGATTGGCGTAGGACTCATTGTTCTGCACCGTACACGTGTGGCAGTACCATTCCCAAAGTCCTACCGGCGTGCTGCCGGTGCAGTTTGGGCAAAGCCCGCTGTTGTACACGACATTCGCCTGCAGCAATCCGTTATTCAACTCTGTAATAAGAATTCCATCGCCGTAGATATCGTGCGCCGACGAATTCTGTACGGTGACATTGCTCCCCAGCGGCTGGGACACGCCGTTGCCCTCGATCCATGCTCCACCAGCGTTTACCAGTATTCCCTCGGAGACCTGGCTGTTATACGCCGTCACCCCGTCGACAAGGACATCATTGAAGACTTGTCCGGCCCCATTGGCGGAGAGGAACACTTCACCCGAGTCGACTCGCTTGGTCGAGGTGTAAGTGGCCCCGTGGACGTTCAGATTCCGCAGGTAGATATGATTGATGCTCGCGTTGGGAGTGTTGCCGGAAACGTAAACGCCATACAGAGTGCCGCCCACAATCTCTAGGTTGTTGATCTCCCAATATTGCTGGTTGAACAGCTTCAGAGCCGCCGCGGCACTCCCGCCGTTGATCACCGGCTGCGCGCCGGTTCCGTAAGCATTGATCACGATGGAATTGTTCGCCGCGCCCGAGCCTTGCGGAGCCAGCGCCCCGTTGCAAGCCGTGCCGCGGTTGAGCAGGAGCTGATTTCCTGGAAGGAAATTAAACGCGTTCACGCTCGCCACCGAATTCCACGGCGAAGCCTGCGTCCCGTTGCCGTTTTGGCTGGCCGAACAATCGAGATAGTAGGTGGTGGCCGAACCTTGTACGGGTGGAACCGAAGCGGAACCCGGCCCTGAGCATGCATGGAGGAAGGAAAACAGAAGTAGCGCCCAAGCCGACGTCAGGCCACGCACCAGAACATTCTGGACCAGAAACGACATGAGCTACCCTTCCGCTTGCTCAAAACATTTGATATGAGATCATATCCGACGAAGATTTAGCTTGCCTGACCGAGAATGTTCGAGCTACTACGTGGTTACTTCCGGATAGCCGACAAACCGGGAATTGCGCGGGCTGCTTCTCCGGTTTGCCACAGCCAATTGGTTTGGAGCGGTTTTCAGCCAGCCACCCTGATCAGTTCTCCCAGCTTGTCCAAATCCTGGGCGCTGGCGTCGCCGATTACAAAATAGCGCAGACCGTTGTGGCGCCAGCTGCGGACTTCAAAAGAAAAGGCCGTCCGCTCAGCCTCATTCTCGCGCGCCTCTGGCAATCCCCGCTCTTGAAAAATAAAGACCGAAATCTGGTGTTGTCGGACGCGAAAAATGAGTTCCGCGCCCGGCGACTGGCCGACGTAGCTGACCCTTCCGCCGACCAGAACGAACGGTGAACCCTGCAGCTCGGGCAGATTAAAGGTGAAAGGAATTTTGCCTTCGAACCATGGCTTCACCGTGTGACGGTCGGTGGAAACGACATCGACCGGGTTGGCACTGGCGAGGGTTGCCACGTGCTGATCCACCAGTTCGCTCATCAGTTGATGTTCGCTGCCGCGGTCATGTTGGAGAGTTAGAAGAAAAGCGCCAGCAATCAGCAACGCCGCGACGGCAGTTGCAGTTATAAGAACGGGAAACCAGCGTCGACTCCACAGAGTTGGCCCGGGTGCCGCGATGCTCTTTTGGATGCGCATGCGAAACGCGGGGTCCGGAATGAACCTCTGACCGGCCGCCTGAACCGCACGCTTCTGCTGAACTCTGCGTAGGCCCTCTGCGGCGCAGACGGCACATTCGCGCAGATGTTCATCCAACGCGCGCGCCTCATCGGCAGAGAGCTCCCCGTCGAGGTAAGCATCGAGTTTTCCAGTCCAACGCGCGCAAGCCATGATTTACGATTCAACTAACCTTATTCAATTCAATGCCTTTGCAATTCCTGCACGGTATCCCGCAAAGCCCCGCGGGCGCGCGACAAGCGCGACATCACGGTGCCCATCGGAATGGCTAGAGTTGCAGAAATCTCCTGATACGACATCTCTTCAAACTCACAGAGGAGCAGCACCTCGCGATAGGGCACGGGCAACCGGCCCAAAGCCTCCTGCACAAGCTGCTGATCCGAACGCTGCAGCAGGATGCTCTCTGGCGTGTCGTTGCTCGCGAGCAGGGCTTCCTGGTCGTCTTCCAGTTCCAGCGGCACAGTCGCCGTTGACCTCAGCCCGGTGCGAGAGGTGAGGAACGTGTTACGCAGAATCTGGTAGATCCATGCGCGGAAGTTAGTGCCCGGCTGAAACGAGCGGAACCCTTTAAGAGCCTTAGCGAATGTCTCCTGCACCAGATCCTCGGCTTCTTGCCGGTCTTGTGTCAGCCAATGGGCAAAGTTATAAAGCCGATCAAAGAGCGGCATGGCCAACTCCTCGAATGACCCCGATAACGAGCGCTCTTCCGACACGCACACAAGAGTAAACCAGCGAGCGATCGTTTTATTCCCGCCGGAACAAAATAAATTTACCTGGAATAAAACCGAGTCCCTTCAGTTCTACACGGTGAAACGAGAACGGGTAGTGGTGCAATTTGCGAAATCGTTAACCACCAACACGAAAGAAACTGCCAAGGCCAAAAGCCTTCGTGATCCTTAGTGCCCTTGGTGGTCCAGGATTTCATCAGCTCCATCGCAAAACTGCGCGACGACACGAGAACAAGTTGATAAGGAAAGAACGGAAAGGGGAAATATGCCAATGCAGAAAAATCGCGACGCAATTTTATCCGACCACAACCACGACGGTATCGACCGCCGGGGATTCCTGAAATGCATGGCCTGGGCCGGCACCGGAGCGCTCTGCGTGCTGGAGGGCGGAGTGCTGAAGTCCTACGGCCTTGACGATCCCGCACGCATCGCAAAAGCCGCCCGTGGTGAGCTTAGTTTTGTGCAGATCAGCGACAGCCACATGGGATTCAACAAGCCTGCGAACTCCGACGTGATCGCGACGCTGAAAGCCGCGGTCGCCAAAATCAACGCGCTGCCCGCGCCTCCTGAATTCATGCTGCACACCGGCGACATCAGCCATCTCTCCAAACCGGTGGAGTTCGATACCGTGGACCAGATTCTTCAATCCGCACCCACCAAGGATGTTTTTTTCGTCCCCGGTGAGCACGACGTTCTCGAAGACGACGGCAAGCAATACCGCGAGCGTTACGGCAAGAACACAAAGGGCGCTGGCTGGTACAGCTTTGACAAGAAGGGCGTGCACCTCATCGGACTTGTCAACGTGATGAACCTGAAGGCTGGAGGCATGGGTTCGCTCGGAGCCCAGCAACTGAAGTGGCTCGAAGACGACGTCAGGCATCTCTCCAAAAGCACGCCGGTGATAGTGTTCGCGCACATGCCGCTATGGAACATATATCCGGAGTGGGGATGGGGCACCGACGACAGCGCGCAGGCGCTCTCCCATCTGAAGCGTTTCGGATCGGTGACGGTTCTGAACGGACACATTCATCAAACCATGCAGAAGGTGGAAGGCAACGTCACTTTCCACACCGCGACTTCGACCGCCTTCCCTCAACCCCGTCCGGGAGCAGCGCCCTCCCCGGGCCCGATGAAGGTGCCGGCGGAGCAGTTGCGCGGCCTGCTGGGAGTGACCGATGTGAACTACGTGCGCAAGCATCACGCCCTGGCGTTGATCGATTCCACGCTGGAGTAACGGGTCATCGAATGCCTCGAAAAGCACATTCACAATTCACAAACTTTATAAGGAGCAAGCAATGAGAATAAGAATGAGAAAAAGTAGCTGGATTCTCTGCGTCGCAGCGTCAATGCTGCTGGCCTTGGCCGCACTCTCCGCCGCACAGAAGTCGGTGGCCGCGGGTCCGCCAACCGTTGAAGTCAAAATCGATAACTTCACCTTCACGCCGGCAACGCTCACCGTGAAAGCGGGGACCCAGATCACCTGGACGAACGGAGATGATATTCCGCATACCGTGGTCAGCGACAACCAGAGTTTTAAGTCCAAAGTGCTCGACACGGACGAGAAGTTCACGTTCACGGCCAGCAAGCCCGGCACGTATTCGTACTTCTGTTCGATTCACCCGAAGATGACCGGCAAACTGGTTGTGGAGTAGGCGACATGGTGAATCCCTTTGATCCCAAAACAGCCTTGCTCGCAAAACATGGGCAACATGTTGTCCTGATCCACTTTCCGATTGCTCTTTTTCTGACGGGAGTCGTTTTCGACCTCGCGGCACGCTGGACGAAAAACGCCACGAACCGAGCAACTCTGGCGGCCGCGGCACGGCTCAACATGCTCGCCGCGGCGATTGCCGTGGTGCCGACCCTCGCAACCGGCATCGTGGCCTGGCAGTGGCAACTCGCTGGACAGAAGCTGAAGGGACTGTTGCTGCTGCATCTCGCCCTCGGATGCACCTCCGCTCTTCTTATCTGTCTGGTTGCGTGGATCCATTTTCGGCGGCGAGCCTCAGGACCTGCGCTTCCAGGTTACTACCTGCCGCTGGAACTCCTGACCGCCATCGTCATTGGTCTCACGGCTCACGTCGGTGGCTTTCTGAGTGGTGTCAACGTTCCTGGTTAGCGCGCTAGACCGCTCGCGGTCACATCCTCGACGAGATCGTTCCCGAGTAACGCGCAATCCGGAAGTTATCCCAAGGCAAGGTTAGCCGACCATCCGCGAGGTGGAGCCCGGGGCAATCCCACGAACCCATGGCTTCACCTGGCGGCACCCGTAGGGTCGTTTTTCAGTTTGGGCTCGATCTCCGTCGCCGCAGAACCCGCCGAGGCATACTTCAGGCCGGCCTTCTGCAATCCCTGCAAGAAAAGTTCCACCTCACCTTGGTCCGGATCCCACATCTCAAAATCCTGACGGACATTTTCAAGGTCGAGAAACGTTGGGTTGTATTTGCGCAGAGACTCAATGGCCGTACGAGCTTCCTCAAGGCGACCCATCATGCCGCACGCGGCGGCAGTCATCAGGTGCATCCAATGGAACTCCGGCATGTTGATCCTCTTGGCGGCTTGCAAGGCTGCTTCATAGTCGCGTTTGCGATAGTGATGGTGAAACACGACGTTGTGATACCAGCCGGGGTGATGCCGATTGAGGTCAATCGCTCTTTGCCCCAAAGCCACGCCGCGCTCCCAATCGCCGGAGAACGCAATCATGATCGCCATAAAAGCCAAGGTGGTGCCGTCCCGCGGATTGAGCGACATGGCCCGCTCCGCAGTCCCGCGAAACGCGGTGAAATCGCGGCTGAAGAAGTGCACAGCCGCGAGTTCTTTCCAGCCCATCTGGCAAGCCGGATCAATCTTAATAGCCCGCCAAGCGGCCTCACGCGCGCGCTCTAACGGTTTCTCCCGTGGATTGAACCGATCGAAATACTCCAATTGGTATAGGTTCGAAAGACAGGCCCAGACGGTGGCGTGGTTGGGCTCGCGTTCCAGCGCCCGCTCCAAGCCGTCGCGAAGCACGGCATGCTCTTGGGGATTGAACTGTTGCATGAAGGCGTAGTGGCGCAACACAAGTTCGGACGCGCTGAGTTCCTCCACCTTTCGATCTCGAGTGGGGGCGGCCATGGAGCGAACCAGAACTCCATACCCATCCGCAACCGTGGTCACGATGTGGTCGGTGAGGTCGTCCTGAACCTGGAATGTGCCTGCGTCACCGCTCTGGCGATCAATGATTTCGCGGTCAAACGCCTCCGCCCAAAGCTGCGTGCCGCTCACGGCGTCCATCAGTTGCGCGCTAACGCGAATGGCGCGGCCTCTTTTGCGTATGCTCCCCTCGATCACATAACGCGCGCCCAATTCACGGCCCACCGTCCGGATATCCGCTGCGCGGCCTTTGTAAGCCATTGCCGAATTGTGGGCGATGACCTGAAGATACGGAAAACGCGAAAGCCCCGTGCTGACGTCTTCGGTAAGACCGTCGGCCAGAGCTTCGAGGTCCGTGTCGCCGCTCGCCTCCCTGAACGGCAGCACGGCGACCCAGAAGCCTTCACCGGCGCGGGCCGCACCGGAATCGGGCGCCGGAGTGGCGTGCCTCGCCAAAGCAGGAGTTGGCGTGGAATGCGATGCGGTTCGCGTGATGTCCCGAAACTCGTTGCTCACATCACGCGCCGTCTGAACGCGGTGGCGCGGATCTTTTTCCAGGCAGCGGCGGATCACGCGTGCCAGATCGCCAGGCAGATCGGTGCGCACATCAGTGACCAGCGGCGGACTGTCGCGCAGGATCGATGAGACGAGCTCGGCTGATGAAGCTCCCTCGAACGGCCGCCGGCCCGTGGCCATCTCGTGCAAGATCACACCAAGAGAAAAGATATCGGTGCGATGGTCAAGCGCGCGTCCCGAGACTTGTTCGGGGGACATATAGGCCGGCGTTCCCATGATGATGCCCGCTTGCGTGAGACCGGCGGAAGCCTGCGTCGCGCCGTCGGAGCTTTCGGCGCCCACATCTTTGGCCAGACCAAAATCGAGAACCTTGACCCGGCCTTCACCGGTCACCATCACATTGGCGGGCTTCAGATCGCGATGAACGATGCCTTTCTCGTGCGCCGCGGCCAGCGCCTCGGCCAGCGCGCCGGCAATCGCGACGATGCGTTCGCTTGGCAGGCCATCCGCTGGAATCAACCGATCCAGCGGCTGCCCCTCGATCAATTCCATGGTGAGAAAGTGGACGCCGTCGGATTCTTCCACCGAGTACAGCGTTACAACATTCGGATGGTTGAGTGCCGCGACCGCGCGAGCCTCGCGCTGGAACCGGGCCAATCGTTCGGGGTCGCTGGCAACATCAGGCGGCAGGATCTTGAGCGCTACGTCGCGCCCCAGCTTCATATCGGTCGCGCGATACACCTCGCCCATTCCGCCTGCGCCAATTGCGGTGTCGATCCGGTAATGTGCAAGTGTACGTCCGAGCAAACTCAGCCTCCCCGAGTGGTCACTTATCCGCTCTTCGTGAACTCTTCGTGCCCGAACCGAGGCAGCAATCTTATACCAAAGCAACTCCCTCGGGATTGCTCCCGAGTCACGGGCAAACCGAAGGTTATTCCAGCCCAAAAGTCAGCCTGGGGGAAGTATGGGAAATACCGATCGTACAGTTCCGCGCAGTTCCGCGAAGAGCGTTTCTAGATGACCTTCCGGTTGGCGGGCCATCCGAAGACCATCCCATGCTCCTCAGTCGCAGCCGGGCTCGCGGGGCTCCGCGTAAGACTCGAACTGTTCCTCATCCCGTACAATAGAGGCTCACCTGTCCGCATGAAACGCATCGCAATCCTCGGTTCCACCGGCTCGATTGGCCGCAGCACGCTTAGCGTAGTCGAGAGCTATCCCAACCGCTTTGAGGTTACGACGTTGGCGGCGGGCAACAATGCCGAACTCGCCTTCGAGCAGGCGATGCGCTGGAAGCCGCGAGTGCTGTCGCTGGCGGATGAAGCCGCCGCCCACGCGCTCCAAACCAGGCTAAGGCAGGCCGGCTTAGGCAGTAATGAAATCGAAGTCGTGCACGGCGCGGCGGGCACGGTTCGTGTAGCGACTCATCCCGAGGTGGATTTCGTGGTCAGCGCGATCGTCGGCGTCTCCGGCCTGGAGGCCACCTACGAAGCGGTGCGCGCGGGAAAAACAGTGGGCCTCGCCAACAAGGAATGCCTGGTGGTAGCGGGCGAGTTGATTACGGCCGAGGCCCGGAAGCAGCGCAAACCTCTCCTGCCCATCGACAGCGAACATAACGCCATCCACCAGTGCCTGCGCGGAGGCCGGGACATCACCGAAGTAGAACGCATCTGGCTCACCGCTTCGGGCGGCCCGTTTCTGCGAACGCCTAAGTCGGAATTTGCATCAATTACGGTGCAACAAGCCCTCAATCATCCCACCTGGAAGATGGGAAAACGAATCACCATCGACTCCGCCACTTTGATGAACAAGGGTTTCGAGGTCATCGAGGCTTGCCGGCTGTTCAATATCCCGCCCGAGCGCGTGCAAGTCATTGTGCATCCGCAATCTACGATCCACTCCCTGGTCGAATTCGTGGATGGCAGCATACTTGCTCAAATCTCAGTGACCGACATGCGTCTGCCCATCTTGTATGCGCTGACGTATCCGGATCGCATCGCCTCGGAGTTACGGTTTTCGGTAAATGACCTGCGGCAGCTCGATTTTTGCCCCCCGGATATGGCTAAATTCCCCTGTCTCGGTCTGGCTTACGAAGCGGTGACTGCCGGAGGTGCAAAAACTATCGCCCTTAATGCCGCCGACGAGGTCGCGGTGGCTGCGTTTCTGGAGGAGCAGATCGGATTCGAGCAGATTCCGCGAATCATCGAAGAAGTGATGGCTGCAACGCCAGCCGGACTTTTGGAATCTATAGATAAGGTGCTCACGCTGGATACTGAGGCCCGCCATTTAGCAAGAGAAAAAGTGAAGCAACACAGCCGGACGAGATCACCCATTAGGGCCATTTCGTAACGAAAATTTCGGAGTACTCTTATCATCATGCCCCAGTTCTTCTCTATCCTTCACACGATTTTTGACATGGGAATTGTGCTCGGATTCATGATTCTGATTCATGAATTCGGTCACTACGCTGCCGCCAAATATTTCGGCGTCCGCGTAGAAGTGTTTTCCATTGGCTTCGGCAAGCGTCTGTTCGGCTTTACCAAAGGCGATACTGACTATCGCATCAGCGCCATTCCTCTCGGCGGCTACGTCAAGATGTCGGGCGAAAATCCCATGGACGATCGCACCGGCGATCCGGGCGAGTTTCTGTCCCATCCGCGCTGGCAGCGCTTCATCGTCGCTCTTGCCGGACCGGTCATGAACATCATGCTGGCCATAGCCCTGCTGACCGGCGTGTACATGGTGCATTACGCATATCCCGCCGTGCTCGATGGGCCGGCCCGTGTGGGATGGGTCAATCCCAACACCCCCGCCGACCGGGCGGGCATTCAGATTGGCGACAGGATTGTTCGGGTGGAGGAAATCGAGAATCCGAATTGGGAGCAGCTCGACATCAAGATCGCGCTCAGCCCGGATCAGCCTTTGCGATTCGGCATCGAGCGCGACGGCAAGGTGATGGACAAGGTTCTGGTTCCGGAACCGCTCGGCCCCAACCAATACGGCTCCGTAGGTTGGGTACCCAAAGAGCCCAGCGTGAGTTTGACCACCGTCGAACCCGGGCTTCCCGCGGACCAGGCCGGGATCAAAATCGGAGACCAGCTCCTCACCGTCAACGGGCAGGATATTCCCCACTTGGCGGCGCTCATCCAGATGTTGAACCGCACCAAGGATCAGCCGTTGGAACTTGTGGTCCTGCGCAACGGCCAGAAACTGAATTTCACGGTGAAACCGATCCTCGATCCCGGTCCGTCGGGTCAGGGACCGGCCTACCGCATCGGTGTTGCCAGCCAGCCAACGAAAGTCATAAAGCTTAGTTTCGTGGACGCCCTCCAACGCTCTCTATCGGATAACAAGAAGAGCTCGTTCCTGATCCTGGAGTTGCTGCAGAAGATGGTGCAGCATAAAGTATCCATTCGTCAGGTCGATGGTCCCATCGGAATCGGCAGCGCGGTGGGCGAGGCGGCTCGCGAAAAGGGCTGGGCCCCGCTCTTCCTGATTACCGCCGCCATCAGCCTGAACCTCGGCATCATGAACCTGCTTCCCATCCCCATCCTCGACGGCGGCGTGATCATGCTGCTCTTCATCGAGAGCATCATGCAGAAAGAAATCAGCCTGCCCATCAAAGAGCGCATCTACCAGGCTGCCTTCGTCTTTCTGGTGCTCTTCGCCGTGATGGTGATCTACAACGACCTGGTGAAGACTTTGCCGGGCTTAACCAGAATGCCGTAGGAAAAGCGAGAAGTGTTTCACGTGAAACACTTGTGCAGGTCATTGTGTACGTATAAATTTATATTCCCTTTGACGCTAAATGAAACAAGGTACAGGACATGGACGCAGGGGGAAGGTCGTCCGCTTAGCAGCCAGTGAAGGCGGGGAAACCGGCTATTCCCGACGGCCTCCAAAGAAGCGGGTGACGATGTTTCTGGATGCCGATGTGCTGGCCTGGTTCAAGGGCCAAGCGCGGCGTTACCAGAGTGAGATCAATCAGGTCTTGCGCAAGGTGATGACGACGGAGAAGGAACGCGGGGAGTGAGCTGGCAGCATTCCCAACGCTGGCAAACAGCAGGTCCTTCGCTCCGCTCAGGATGACAATTCTTTATTAGAAGCTTTTGTATTAGTATGTTTCGTCATGTGTTCGCTGTTCCCACTGCGTAATTTCCATGTTTCTTCTGCCTGGTTTAAAATAGAGCCTGAACATGGCTGAAATCCAGCGTAGAAAAACCTTGACCGCCACCATCGGCGGAGTCCGCGTGGGCAGCGATGCACCGGTTATGGTGCAGTCCATGACCAACACCGACACCGCGGACATTCCCGGCACCATCAAGCAGGTCGCCGCCCTGGCCCGCGCCGGCAGCGAGGTCGTCCGAGTCACCGTCAACAACGACGAATCCGCCAAAGCGATCCCATACATTGTCGAAGGACTCGAGAAGCAAGGCCTGCGTACGCCGATCATTGGCGACTTCCATTACAACGGACACCTCCTGCTAACGAAATACCCGGGATGCGCCGAAGGCTTGGCCAAGTACCGCATCAATCCCGGAAATTCCAGCATCGGACGCAAAGGCGACGACAACTTCCGCACCATGATCGAAGTCGCCGTGAAGCACCAGAAGCCAGTGCGCATCGGCGTGAACTGGGGCTCGCTCGATCAGGCTCTGCTCACGCGCATGATGGACGAGAACTCGCTTCTGCCGGAGCCGAAAGACGCCCGCGACGTGACCATGGAAGCGATCGTAGTAAGCGCGCTAAGTTCCGCGAAGCTGGCCGAGCAGCATGGACTGCGCCCCGACCAGATCATCCTCAGCGCAAAAGTCAGCGGCGTGCAGGATCTGATCGACGTCTACCGCATACTGGCCGCGCGCTGCGAATACCCGCTCCATCTGGGACTCACCGAAGCCGGCATGGGAGCCAAAGGCGTAGTGGCGTCAAGCGCGGCGATGGCGGTGCTGCTGCAGGAAGGCATCGGCGACACCATCCGGGTTTCGCTGACTCCCGCGCCCGGAGGCGACCGCGCCGAAGAAGTCCGCGTGGCGCAGCAAATTCTGCAGTCGCTCGGCATCCGCAGTTTCACCCCGCAAGTGACCGCCTGCCCGGGTTGCGGACGCACCACCAGCACCTTTTTCCAGGAGATGGCGGAGCAGATCCAAACCTACCTGCGCGAGCAGATGCCGGTCTGGAAAGAAACTCACACCGGCGTGGAAGAAATGAAAGTGGCGGTGATGGGATGCGTCGTCAACGGCCCTGGAGAATCGAAGCACGCCAGCCTGGGAATTTCTCTGCCGGGAACATTCGAAGAGCCGAAGGCCCCGGTCTACGTGGACGGCCGCCTGTTCACCACCCTGAAGGGCGACAAGATCGTAGCCGAGTTCATCAAGATTCTCGACGACTACGTCGACTCCCACTACGCGGCCCGGGAAAAACATCAAGAGAGCTCTCAGCTCTCAGTTCTCAGCTCTCATTAAAAGCTAGAGCTCATAACTTGGCTTCTGGGCGAAGGGCGCGAGGCTGCCGAGGAATTCCTGGACCCGTGCGAGATCCTCTTTCGAAATCCGCCTGAACTTCACGCCGATTCCTGAGCCCGGCGTCGTGTAGGCCACTTCGCAATCCGCCCAGGCCTTGGTCTCTCCGATCCAGATACCCACTTTCACCTTGGTTCCCTTGGGCAAGGGGATCGCCATTTCAAGGTAACAACCGCCGACGCTGAGATCGGCAATGGTTGCCCAGAACGTCGCTCCCTCCTGGGTATGAATCTCAACTGAGTTGTGGCACTTGAAGCGGGGGTGAACTCGCTGCTCAGAGATTCGCTGCTGGAAATTGTCGGGAATGGCTTGGGGCAGTGGAAAATCCCAGAGCGGTTTTTCCGGGGAAATATTGAGCAAGCCCACCTGACCCGCTTGTGGAGTACCGGGCTTCCCTACCCACTTGACGCGAAAATGCACCCGGTTGCTGCCATAGGTCAAGCCAATGATTTCGTCGAGTTTGAGCTCGGGTGCTACGCCGCTCAAGGCCACGCCTTCGAGGCTGACGTTGACCGTAACCGCTTTCTCGGAGAACACCTGGCCACTGCTGTTGGTGCCGAAGATTCGTACCGGCACCTCGATATCTTTGCGAAGCTCGCGACGTTTGCCCATCCCTGTAGCGACCTCTCCGTCGTATCAAGGTAAGAGGAGGAATGGTAACAAGTTACATGCAGACTACAC
>Ga0302324_100021629_pt1 | contig 12535 bp, 14 predicted proteins | sample Palsa_T0_1_FD_201949 | JGI IMG/M metagenome (GOLD analysis project Ga0302324, IMG submission 201949) | Peat permafrost microbial communities from Stordalen Mire near Abisko, Sweden - Palsa_T0_1 | ecosystem: Environmental > Terrestrial > Soil > Palsa > Peat permafrost | place: Sweden: Abisko...
CCAACGACGCCATTGTCTCGCGAAATAGGTAGCAACGACCGCTAACGTGCAACTCCACATAATCCCCGGCTGCGCCAATCCACTCGATATCGTCGGCTAACACGATCTGAATTCGGGTTCCCGTTTGTACTGTGAAGCGCGCTACATACTTTTCGGACGTTTGACCAAGCATTTGCCATACACGCTCGACCATGCTTGCCTTCAACGTCGAATCCATGAGCTTTCGGGCTCGATTGATTGCGGCTGCGAAGCGCTCGTCGTGCAGCGGCTTGAGCAGATAGTCCAATGCATGGAATTCAAATGCGCGTAATGCATGCTGCTCATGCGCTGTAAGGAAAATGACAGCGGGCAACTTTTCCATTGGCAGAGCTCGAAGAACGTCAAAGCCATCCATGCCGGGCATCTGGACATCGAGAAATACTACATCAGGCGATAGGTTCGTGATCTTCTCGACGGCAGATGCCCCGTCGCCGCATTCGCCGATGATTTCGACGTCCTTAAACCTCCGCAGCCTCAGAATGACCCCGCGCCTGGCCAACGGTTCGTCGTCAACAATCAGCGCACGCACCGTTAAGCCTCTTGCTTGCGTACGGCCGGACGAAAAGGCAGCTCCACGGTGACTCGACAGCCGCCCGCCTCAGGCCACTCCATCCAAAACTTATGATTGCTTCCATACAGTGTTTCGAGACGCGCCGCCGTGTTGCTTTGGCCAATCCCATTCCCGGCGTTTGTTTGTCGTTCCGACCCGCGCTGACCGGAGTTGCTGATAACCACGCGTAACCAGTTATCGTGGAAATCGCTTTCTATGGCGATCCCGCCACCCTCGACCAGCGGCGCCACGCCATGACGCACTGCGTTCTCAACGAGTGGTTGGAGCAGCATGCTGGGTACGAGCGCATCCAGTGTTTCAGGATGAATCGCAAGCTCGACCCGCAATCGATCGCCCAACCGGGTTTGCTCGATGGCGATGTATTGTTCGGTAAACGCCAGCTCCTGCGAGAGCGCAATTTCGGACGTCACGTTGTCATCGAGGCTTGTACGCAGCAGGTCCGAGATTTGCGCCAACATTCGCGTGGCTGCAGAAGCGTTGCCGTCCAGAACGAGTGTGGACACGGCGTTCAAGGAATTGAAAAGAAAATGAGGATTTAATTGATAACGCAATGCCCGAAGTCGTACCTCGCGCACTTCAGTTTCGGCATGAAGCACGCGTTCTCTCTCATGAACCGATTGCTGCCATTGCTTAATGCTAAAATACAAGTTGCACCACATAAAAAACATAAATGTGAATTGGAGCGTGTTTGCCGCATGGCGGGCCCAAGTGATTTTTTCGATACCCAATATCGCCAGTTCGGCGCCGAATGCACTGACAGTTCCTACTGCCACGCACCATACCGCGGCTCTCCACTCCAAGCTGAGCCACGGTAGTGAGCGTCGCGACAATGATCGGCAAGCGTAGCGAAGCGCGCAACTGCCGAGCAGCATAAACGCGACAGTGAGAGTAGGTTCGCGCAGCCCTCCGGGGCGGTGTATGGGAGCGAGCGATTCGGCTAACTGCAGCAAATAGAAGCTACCCCAGCCGATCGCCTGCAGCTGCCAGAACGAATAGAATCGTAGAGGATTTTTACCTGCCATTTAAGCAGCATTCTTAACACATATACCCGGAATCCGAACTTCGATCTGTCGCAGAAAACCGTCGGCTCAGCGCATGTTCTTCTCGTCCTGCGGAACAGCCCCGCGAACCGGCCCGAACTCGAGTAGCCTCCATTGCGAATCCCTTCTGTCTTGGAGTCCCGCGTGAGCTTGCAGCGACGTATTGAGATGCTGGAAGGCTCGACCTCTTCGCGAATCATGCTAGCGCTTGGCGACCCAAGGCACTGCGGCGGTCACAGAATCTGAAAGGAAACGAACATGAAGCTTACGAGATGGAAGACTTCGTCTCTTGCGGGCATGCTGTCAGTCGCTGCCCTATCCAGCGGTGCGGCAGCTCAAGACAAGCCTCAGGAACCCGCGAGGGACGTGCACTTAATAAACGGCTCCTCCCCGCGCGGGCGGCAGATCGAACTGGCCTTGAGCGCGGCCCCAATAGAGGTATCAAGTAAGGCCGCAGTTTATGTCTTGGGACCCAAAGGCTACGAGAAGGCTCGCGACGGCACTAACGGCTTTACTTGTTTGATCGAGCGGTCATTCTCAGGAACAACGCAAACTTCGTCAGCGCCGGCGTGCTTCGACGCAGTGGGCAGCCGCAGTATTATGGTTGCTTACCTGCGCAGGGAAGAACTACGGGCAGAGGGCAAGTCGGAGGCAGAGATCAAGGATGACATCGCGAAGGGATACGAGGATGGCCGCTTCAAAGTACCCGGGCCGGGTTTCCTTTACATGATGTCGAACGAAAACTATGTCTACGATTCCGAGTCCAAGAAAAGTGGTTTCGTGCCGCCGCACTTGATGTTCTATGCGCCTTATAAAACCGCGAAAGACGTGGGATATGAATCGGTCTCGCCCATAATGGTGCCTTATCTGACGGGGAGCGGAGTGGGGCCGGAATCATTGCTGGTCGTAGCCGCTGACAAGCCGTCCCAGGATGGCTCCTCCGGCGATTCCCACAAACACTGAGGCAGAACGTGGTGGAGATGTAGGGATTCCAAGGCGGTCTAGCCGGTCATGACATGACACGACTACTGATTAATCGATTAATAGCGTATTGCGCGCGGTTTTGCCGCTCGCGCATTGAGGTATCGATTGTTGGCGGCAGTCGAGCACCGTATCTGGTGAATGCTGACGTGGCCATATTTCTCCGACGACCGTCGGGGCCGGGCCCCGTACGTCGATTGTGCCCTAGGGCGTCTTGATTTTCCCTCACACCTGTCGGCCAGGAACGGCCGGTCGGTGACTAAGTAACGCAGACAGTAAGTAGCCATTCGGGGTTTGCGACTGCTAATTCACGGACCGACTTCGCGTATGGTTTAAGAGTAATTGATAACTACTTGCCTTCGTTGTGTCTCCCGTCCTTCGCGATGCACGTTCCAGGGCTGGCGCGAACTCCGCCGGTAACGGACTCATCGCGTCGAGTGCGACAAGCGCGGCGATGTCGCTCATATCACGTGTTGCGCCTGACTCATCGTCTCCGATCGCCTCGACTAGAAGGCGACGGCGAACGAGCAACGACGCTCCGTCAATCGCTACGAGTGCATTCACGTCAACCACACGCTCGTGCCCTGAAACCCAATCAGTGCCCGTGTTCTCATCGAGTCGCCGAATCAAGAATGGAACGGCGGCAAATGCCTTGGGCCCGATTTTCTGGAGTGCTGCGGCCGCCGCTGTGCCCAGACCTGGTGCCTCTAACAATGGGACAATTGTCGGCAACGAAATCGACGGCGGGGCCACGACAGACAGCGCAGAAATAATCGATGCCGCAATGTCGTCAGATCGTGCCGCCAGCGCCACGCTCAAGCGCCTTTGCAACGCGGGCAAGGCGCCGCTCGCGGTTGATCCGATGTTTCCTAATGCGCTAGCGGCGGCCGCCGCCCGCAACGGATCGTCCAATAGTCGAACCAAATGAGCGACGATATCTCTTAGCTGAATACGACCAAGGCCACCGAGCGTTTGGATCGCATACAGGGATTTGGCCCGACCAAGATTGGTCCCATCATCGGTCACTGATTGCCTCTTTAACAACGGTATTGCAGACTTTGCCGGCTTACCGATGCAGCCTAGGACATCGTAAGCATCTGTCGGGTACTGTTCATTTGTTATCAATAAGAAACGGCACTGCCTCCGCGGCGTTATCTGCAAGACCACATAGTGCAACTGTGGCATCGAATCGAATTTCTGAAGATGCGTCATGCATGAATATCATTAAGGGCTTTGCCGCCGCCTTCCCTTTGTGCGACAAAGCAACAGTCGCGCAATAAGGAGTCCAATAAGGCTGATAGTCCGTTTCTGGAGGCGTTTTCACCTTCTTAATTAACTCGGATATGGATTCAGCGTCGAGTTTTAATGCTTCGCAGGGCGGTACAGGGGCCGGCGATAACGCAATCGTTGGCGGACAGCAGGGAGAAGCGAAGAGCCCAATGGCGAGCGCCCGGGCGCAAAATAGCGTCATACAATGCCTATCGGTCGTATCTAGCTGCGCTTCTTCATGACTTGTCCTGCGCTCCGGTGCAGTTCACCATGCCTTTAGCGGCGGGTCAAATGGACTATCCAGCAGCGGCCCGTCATCACCGGCTCTCCGGTGCCCGCTGCGGTCCTTGGCGACCGTCCGGTTTCGGGCAGGTCGCCCTTTGACAACTTAGGGCGGGAAATTCATCCGTGCCTCGATCGCCTTGAATTGCGGTTCATTGCGGATTGGATCAAGCTCCCAATTCACTCTGCGTTTCCGCTTCGTTGAGTTCTCTGCTCGTGGTGCTCTCGAGCTTGAGGCCGCGGAGGGCTCCTCGGTGAGTGGCGTGGCGCCAGGCGCATGCGCGCCGGTTAGCGCCATAACTTTCGGGGATTGCGCTAACTCAAGGGCAAGTTCGGTGATTCGCTCCTGCAACTCGTTGTCGGCAAGGCCCTGAGCCTCGAGTTGCATGGTGTGGGCAACTGGTTCGGACGCGCTTTCGCGCAACCTCTTTGGCGCGTTCCGCGGTAGTCTGGCGCAGGGGTTTCCGCGGGATGATCGCGTAAAATAGCTTCGCGTCGAGGGCTTCCGCGGCGCGGCGGAGTATGCCAGGGTGATCGCACCCGCTCGTTCGTTTTTTTCCAACTTATCGACACTTTGTTGCGCGAGGCGCATCCGGCTGCCGAGCGCGGCGGCAGACAGCCCGAGCCCTTGACGCAAAGCCCGAATCCAACCGCCGGCGCTGGAAGGACGGAGCGACGCCGCAATAGCGCGGAGGGGAGAGATCTTCCGGTCAATCTGAGTTGCCGCAAGAGGATGGGTTTGCTTGGTTGCCATGCACTTGGTATACCGTTCCTAGGCGGTAAAATCACAAATATTAACTGTCAAAAGACGGTATAAATTCACAGAAATACCGTTTGGCAGTTTTGCGGGAGTTAGTGGCGCTTTGTTGTGCTTTTGGGTGTGACCTTTCCTCAACGATTCGCCATAAACGCACGTGCGGTGGTCCCCGGCCACTGAAACAGGGGGACGGCGAGTCGTTAAATGGCTCTGGTATTCCGCCGAAGACCAGGTGGTTCATGCTGATACGAGGCCGCTCGATTTTAAGGAAACACCGGCTCGGCTGGTTTCGTACCTTCCGGCTGCGGGCCTGGGGGTAGGTCATTACCGTGTCACCGTACAAATAGATGGAACCCTAATTGATACTCAACAATTCACCGTCGTTCCCTAGCGGCGGCAGAGTGACAAAAGTCACGGGACGGTAACGGAAGAAGACGCCTCGCGTGCAATGCTGATCGCTGCGCAGACCATAGAGGCCGCAGTGCTATTCGCCGATATGCGGGGCTTCAGCTGGATTTGGGGTTCGAGATCCGAAGGGCTCGGGTGCCTGCGCAGCGCTTGCCGCCAGCCACGCCATGCTTCAAAGTTTTGCGCCGATAGCGGCTCGATGGCGGGACGAATTCGCAGTCGTCACCGGCATCGGCATCGGCCTTCATTCGGGCGAAGTCGCGATGGGATCTCTCGGGCCGTCAGGTAGTGATGTCATCACTATGATCGGTGACACCGCTAATGTTGCCGCTCGCGTTTGCAGCTGCGCACGCGCCGGCGAGGTGCTGTTTTCCGGCGCCATTGCTGCTGCTCTTGGCACTGACGATGGTCGTTTTGACATGCGAGCGAAACCATCCTTCAACTGCCCGCATTTCGAACTGCGCGGGCGTAGCGAATTGCTGGATATCTGGTGCGTACCCGCGCCTGAGAGACTCGCGCACTGAAATACCCAAGTGTTCGATGGCTGGATGGGACCTACGTTTGTCGCCGTACGCCCATTTTGTCAATCGCATTGCAGCGAGATTCCCGAAATGAGAACTGCGTCACGCTTGTAGAGAGCCACGGCGCCACGTTATGTTCGGTAGCGGACGGATGATCCAAGCGGCATGGGGCACTGTGAGGTCGGTTCCAAGGAAGGGCATCAAAGATGCATTCGGCAGCGCAGACTTTTAGCTCCAAGGTATACCGTGTCCGATCGAACTTTCGGAAATCCGCGTTTGCTGTAGAGAAATCCCGTTGCACGCGTTAGCTCTTCTCATCACGCGGGATCGCGGTCTAATCAAAAGCGCCGTGGAGTCGTCCGAGGTCGAATCTATTATCATAGAACACGTCGATCGCCTTGCGGACGCGACCGACCGATTGAAGCTTCACGATGCTATTCAAGCATTGGTAGTGGATCTAAGCCAGTTCGACAAGCACGAGCTTGAGGCGCTCCAGGTGTTGATGCATGCGGCACCGAATATGCCGGTTCTCGTCGTAGGTCACGATGACGACCTCACACGGCACGCGACACTGCTGGCGCAGGGCGCGCAGGATCTTTTGCTCAAAAGCAATTTAGACGGCGGCGCCCTCCGGCGCGCAGTGCGCAATGCCATGGCAAGGAAAGCACGCGAAGTCGCCGTGTTCAATGATAACGAGCGCGCACGGGTGACGCTCGCATCCATCGGCGATGCCATCCTTAGTACCGATAGCAGCTGGCTGGTGAGCTTTATCAATCCTATCGCTGAAGAGTTGCTGGGATGGACCTGCCTGCAAGCGGTCGGGCGGCACGTCTCAGAAGTGTTTCAGGTGCTTGATGGAACGACCCGCGAGCGCATTGTGCCGCAGATGGAGCAAGCAATACAAAAGGGCCGCACAATCATATTGCCGTCCAATTGTTTACTCGTGCGCAGCGATGGCCAAGAGTTGCATATCGAGGATTCGGCCGCGCCAATATATGATCTCAGCGGTGAGTTTGCCGGGATGGTCGTGGTATTTCACGACGTGAGTGAGTCGCGTGCCATCACGCAAAAGATGTCTCACTTGGCCGAGCACGATGAGCTGACGTCCCTCCCCAATCGTGCACTCCTTAATGATCGGCTGGAACACGGCATTACCCTCGCGCGGCGCCACGGCCGCCAGATGGCGGTACTCTTTATCGATCTTGACCATTTCAAGCACATCAATGACTCTCTCGGCCATATGATCGGCGATCAAATCCTCAAAGCGGTAGCGCGACGCATCGCTCTCTGCATCCGCAACTCTGACACCGTGAGCCGGCAAGGCGGCGATGAATTCATTGTTCTGCTATCAGAGGTCAATCGTGCCGAGGATGCGGAATTGATCGCCGAGAAAATACGGCTCGCCGTGATGATGCCGTACACTATTGACAGCCACTATTTGCACTTAACTGCAAGCATCGGTGTCAGCGTTTATCCAAACGATGGCGAGAATGCCACGGCCTTGGTTCAGTTCGCCGATACTGCCATGTATCACGCTAAGGAGAAAGGTCGCAACAACAGTCAGTTCTTCAAAGACGACATGAACGCGCGCGCCGCAGAACGCCAGACCCTCACGGGGGAGTTACGCCACGCTCTTACGCGCAGTGAATTTTTCCTCGTTTATCAACCGATAATTAATCTCGTCAGTGGTTCCGTTACGGGTTTTGAGGCGCTGATTCGCTGGCGCCATCCCACTCGCGGCACACTCACCCCCGCTGACTTCATCCCCATTGCCGAAGAATGCGGACTCATCATACCCATCGGCGAGTGGGTGCTACGGGAAGCCTGTGCTCGGGCGCAACAATGGCTTGCGGCGGATCTTGAGTTCGAGACGATGGCGGTGAATATTTCGGCCGTCGAGTTTCGTAGCGCTCAGTTCTTCGATGGCGTCTGTCGTATTTTACGCACGACCGGACTCGAACTCCGCTATTTGACGCTGGAGTTGACTGAGACCGCAGTCATGCGCGACTTTGAAGCGACCCGCATTGTTTTAAAAGCTCTGAGCACCATGGGCGTGCGCATCGCCGTCGATGACTTCGGTACCGGCTATTCAAATCTGAGCTACCTGAAGCGATTTCCGATAAACACGCTCAAGCTCGATCAGTCTTTCATTCACGACCTCCCTGAAAGTGCGGATGCCTGCACCATCGTCAGCTCCGTCATCCGCATGGCTCACTGCTTGCATTTGCAGGTGGTCGCCGAAGGGGTGGAAACGCTTCAACAGCTGCAATTTCTCAAGGCCCACAATTGCGGCGAAGGACAAGGTTACTATTTCAGTAAACCGGTGGATCCGAGTGAGTGCGAATCGTTGCTCCAGCCCGCGAAACTACGTCGGTATAGGAAGTTTCGATCGGCCGCCTGGCGAGCAGTGAAATAGGGAGATTTCACAAATGCTACTGCCGGGGTCGCCCACAAAAATAGCTCGCCACCTGCGAATAATTGTTGCTCGGACGGATATTCCTGTTATTGCGGCGACGATTGCGCTTCATGGACTGATGAAGGCTCGCGCGCGCCAGACTCAGTGGTTCCCGCCTCAGGGCTATTCTGCTGCTCAAAATCAAAGCATTTACTGGCACGCTTCGGGCTACTTAAAACATCCGCCGTCGACAATCGATCCTGTCGTCGACTCGTAAGAAAGGATACTTCGACCATGACGCAGCCGCGCAACAAAATGGAGCATCGCTGGGGCGAACGGATTCGGATAGACATGCCGGTGCACGTGTCGGCTGCCGAGGTAGCAGGAATTCTGGGCTGCATGAGAAACCTCAGTTTGAGTGGTGCGCTCTTGAGAATCGATGCTAACCTGCGTCTAAACGCTCTTATTGAAGTGAGCGTCGAACTTCCGCAGCCATCGCATTCACCCGCGATCCTTTTGGCGCATGTCTCACGCAAGGGAAAGGAGGACGTGGGTATCGAATGGTGCGAATTTGCGCCGATCGTCGTTAAGGACTTGCTGCGATCTCCCTCGATGCGGTTACCACTCTAACGGGCTCAGACGATGATCGCGTACCCGACAGAACTAGTGTGTCGCTCCTGCACCGCTGAGGCCGCGCGAGACGTTCCCTGGCCCTCTCCACGAGGGCCAACTCCTGGCTATGTCATCCCCATGCCAGGACCGTTACCTCGGTGGATCACGCGTAAGTGACCACCGAGGGTTTTTTGTGCCCGGCTGTTTAATGCGGTAATAAATGCCCAGGTTGTTGCAGTGGTGCGTCAACACCTCGAAGTGAAGACAATGTGCCATCGAGTAGTATTTCCCCCGGCTCGGCAGTCAAGTTGACAGCCGAATTCTTGAATGACGAATACAAGGATAAACAATGGAAAGGTCGATTCATGCCCGGGTCAATATTGTTGTCCTGGGCGTTATTTGGACATGCGCGTCGGTCGCCGCAGCATTAACTCTATTCTTTTTCCCCAGGGCCGCGGTGATTTTAGGCGTTGGCAGTCTTGGGGCCTTCCTTTTTGTTTTCACTCGCCTCACGCGCGTGACTAAAGGCGCCGCGCCCCGGAGCTGCGTCATGAACAGCGCGGTGTAGGGCACGAACGAGAGTTGGCTTAAATTCTATGACCGATTTTGTCGATCCCGACGCTTTGTAAAATGTATCGTGACCCCACGACGATTCTTCGTTGGGCGAGGCGCGATGTGCCGGAGTTCGAGAAGCAATGGAATCGCTTCCGGCCGTCCTCGGCGTCAAATGGGAATCTCAGCGCCTGCGCCGAGGCACCGCGTTCCTAGAGTCCGCCGCCTCTTCTGCCGCGATATCCATACACGAGAAAGGCTACCACAAGGGCGACAACGATTAATCCGATCGGACCAATGCCCCAGCCCGCACCCATACCCCAATACAGACCTCCGCCACCACCAAATAGCAGCAGCAGAACTATCAAAACGATCAGCAGATCCATGAGCCTCTCCTGCTAGCGGTGAACTCAAGTCGCTTCCGATTGGAGCATGATGAGATTCAAACAGTCTGTGCGCTATCGAACCCTTGCGGGGCGTAGCGGAAAGTGCCCGGGCGTTACCGCGCCGCCGCCCGGGGCAACTTGAATTCGGGATCTACGAACTCATCGAACCGTGCGCCCAATAGGCCCTTGAGCTCTTCCCCCGAGATCACGTCGCGCTCCAGTAATCGTCGAGCCAAGCCATCGAGTTGCGCGCGGTTCGCCTTAAGCAGCTGCTGGCAGGTTGCTTGGGCTTGCTCGAGCAACAGGCGAGCTTCGCGCAGAACAGCGGATTGGATGTCCGGCCCGAGCAGCTCTTTGGGTACACCCGCCACGCTCAACAGGCCGAACGCATCGGAGAACCCGAGCGAGCCTACCATGTTGATGGCGAGTTCCGATGCCCGTTTGAGGTCGTCGGAAGCACCCGTGGAGACGCTGTCGAACACCAACAACTCAGCTTCGCGCCCCGCCAGCATCATCGCCAACCGGCTCGTGAGTTCGGATTGCTTGTACAGCGGGTCCTCGGTGTCACGGGTGATGTAGGTCACGCCGAGTGCCCGACCGCGCGGTTCGATCGTGACCCGCTCAACGATGCCTGCGTTGAGCCAATGTCCTACCAATGCATGGCCTGACTCATGGTACGCAAGACGGTCTCTCAAGTCCTGCGTAAACAGCTGCTTGATCGTAGAGACTTCACCGCCGAGCTGATGCGTCTCGATCGCGCGCAAGAAATGTTCGCTGGTCACTTGCGGCGCGTGAGCTTCCGCTGCCGTGGACGCAGCCTTGTTCACGGTATTGGCAATATCGGCTGGCGACATGCCGACCGTCATGCGCGCCAAGACCGCGGTGTCGGCACGTCCGTCATGCGCTAACTTCCTTATGTACAGGTCGAACAGTTTCTGACGCTCAGGCAAGGTGGGCAGCGTGAGGCGCACCAGCATGTCGAATCGGCCGGGCCGACGCATGGCCTCGTCGATGTTGTCCTCATGATTGGTGGCTGCCACGACCACGACGTTGTCGAGTGCGTCGAACCCATCCATCTCCACCAACACGCGGTTGATGATGCGATTGAGCTCCGATTCGGCTCCGGCCATATCGCCGCCGCGGCTGCGTTTGCCGATACCATCCACCTCGTCGATGAACAACACGCACGGCGCGTTCCTGCGCGCGAGTTTGAAGAGCGCCTTGACCTTGTTGACTCCAGCGCCGTAGAAGGTCGCTGTAAAGTACGAGCCATCGACCGAGATGAAATTGGCTTTAGTTTCTCCCGCAAGTGCCTTGGCGAGAAGCGTCTTGCCGGTGCCGGGCGGCCCGACCAGCAACACGCCTCGTGGTGCCACAGCGCCGAGACTCGCGTAGTGCATGGGGTCCTGCATGAACGCTTTGACGCGGTTCAGCGCGGCCTTTGCCTCTTCTTGGCCGATGGCGTCCGTAAATTGGGTTTTGGGACGGATAGCAAGTCGGGAAGCGGCGCCACCCATACCGCGTTGCAGCCGAATGCCGACGACGCAAGCGCCCACCAACGCGGCCACCACCAGCACGGGCGACAGCAGGCCCGTGAGTAGGTCCAGTAAACGGCGGCTAGCTGTTCGCGGGTCGACCTCGACGCGCACCAGGGCGAAGCCGGCCTGAGCGCTCTTGTCGCCGAGCGAATCCAGCGCGGTCCCCGCACACCCAAGCATCGTACACCCCGGCACAATGGCGCTGCCCTTCTCGCCGCTCTTGAGCGTATAGAGCACGAGGCCGGGTTCGGCGCTATCCAGGCCGACCGCAGACAGATTGCCGGCATTCAGCGCGTTGCGAAATTCCGCGACGCTTTTTTGGTGCGTCAGCCAGGCATCCGGTGCTTTCTCGAACTGCAACGCCTCCGAGCTCTTGCGGGCATCGCTTTCCCGTGAAGCCTTTTCCGTTAGCGCAATGACGCCAAGCAGCAGAAACGCAACGACGAGAGCTGCAATTGACAGCCGATAGTGGGATCGCGCGCCGTTTAGAAGTTTTTTCAGCATCTTTTCTTTTATACGGCAAGAGCGATATGAACCTCCGATGGCATTTCACATATTCACAATACGGTCGCCCCAGACGGTCCGGCGATCCAGACCAGAGAACCGGTGGACGCGTCTTTGTTTGGCCGATGCGAGACGCCCTCCACGCGCCTTTGCAGAACGCGCCGCGTCGCACCAATACCGCCTTTTTTTGGCCGTCCGAGTAGTGGTCTGCCTCGAATCTTGAGGTATCTCTATGTTGCCCCAGGATTCACACGTACAGTCACACGCTGCAATCCCCAAGAATATTTTGCGTGTACCCGAGCTCCGTGAGCGCTGACGGTGGTTCTTATCGATGGGTTCCTGCGCGCTCTTCGCGGGAAAGAGCGTAGCATTCGCCGGTTGGTGCAGCGGGTGGGTGAAGATCGGAGCCCCTTGATTCTGATTTTCTTGATCCTTGAATCGGCTACTCCAGCACAACGGCGCGTGCTCTTTGCCACCGCTATCCGGGAAGATGAAGAGACCTCCACCGATTCTTTCATTCGCTTCGCAGGCTTCAGAAACAACAGCTCGGTGGGCGCGGCAATGCGTCCCTTCTTGAAAGGCAACAATGCGATTTTTTAAAAGCGCGGCAGTCGGGTGCGCTACCGCGAGTGTTTCATGCGACTGTGGGTACTGGCGCGAAATTCACACGCTAGGCGGCT
>Ga0302324_100021633_pt1 | contig 12532 bp, 9 predicted proteins | sample Palsa_T0_1_FD_201949 | JGI IMG/M metagenome (GOLD analysis project Ga0302324, IMG submission 201949) | Peat permafrost microbial communities from Stordalen Mire near Abisko, Sweden - Palsa_T0_1 | ecosystem: Environmental > Terrestrial > Soil > Palsa > Peat permafrost | place: Sweden: Abisko...
CTCTTATCGGCGAACCCGCATCTCGAGGAGCGGGATGCGGGGCGCATCCGCCTGAGCGGCGAGTTGCCGAACGCCTTGAATCTGCCGTCGGGCTGCGTGTTTCACACGCGCTGTCCCCGCAAGCTCGGCAGCATCTGCGAGCGTGAGGAGCCGCCGCTCGCCACGGCCGGGCCTGGGCACGCGATTCGGTGCCACATCCCGCCGGATCGGCTCGGCCGCGCCGCTACGCCGCACGGCTAGCGGGTGGGCCGCACGGCTAGCGGGCGCCCGCACCGGGCGCGAGGCCGACCGGGTCTAGCCGACCGCGTCTAGTCTAGCCGACCGCGTCTATTCGAGCGCAACGCTCGCCTCGGCTAGGTTCAGCTGGCCATTGGCGCTCGGCCGCACGCCGCTGATTTGCTTCGCCGTCACCGAGAGCCAGTCGTAGAAATAGGCGATGATCAGCGGGGTCTCCTCGAGCAGCAGCCGCTGGATGCGGCCGGCACAGGCGCGTTGGGTCGCGGGGTCGAGGGCCGCGATGTAGCTCGCGACCAGGCGGTCGTATTCGGAGTTGTTGAAATGCGCCGCGTTGAAGGGTCCCCGGCTGCCGAGACTCGCCGTCAACAGTGTGTTCGGCACGCCGCGATGCCCATAGTCCTCGATTCCCATCTGTGAGTCGAGCCAGTCGGAGGATCCGAATACGGCGCGCCCATAGTAGGCGGACTGATCCTCGACGTTGAGCGTCAAGTCGATGCCGATCTTGCGCACGGCGTTCTGAATCACCACCGCGTAATCGGGCAGCTCCTGGTAACGCTCGGCAGTGAGCACGGCCGCAAAGCCGTTGGGCACGCCCGCCGCCGCCATCAGCGCCTTGGCCTCCGTGAGATCGAGGTGACGCTGCGGCACGTCGGGGTCGGTCGCGGGAAAGATCGGTGCGAACGGGGAATCGTTGCCGAGTCTCGCGCGTCCGCGAAACAAGCCGCGCACCAGGTTCTCGCGATTCAACGCGAGCGCGACCGCACGGCGCACGCGTTTGTCCGCGAAGCGCCCCTGATCGGTACGCATGTGCACCTGTTCGTGCGCGCTCGATGGCAACGCGACGATGTTCAGGCGTGGATCGGTGAGCAGCCCCTGTCCACCCTGCACCGGCACGTGCAGGAGCACGTCGAGCTGTCCGCCCTGCATGGCGAGCACCTGCGCCTGAATGCTGTCATAGAAGCTGAACAGCACGCGATCGGGCAGCGCCTTGGCACCCCAGTACCGATCGTTGCGCACGAAGGAGGCGCGTGCCTTGGGGACATAGCGTTCGAGGCGGAAGGGCCCCGTGCCGACGAAGTCACGTTCGAAGGCGCCGCCGTAATCCGCGGGCAGGATGATCGCGTTGTAGTTGTCGGAGGAGACGAGGTAGGGGAACGTGCCGTTCGGCGCGTCGAGACGGAACTCGACGGTGCCGGCGTCGAGCGCGCGCGCCCCGCCTTTGGAAAGCGTTCCCGCGAAGGCCGACAGCGCGATCGATCCGTTCGCGGGATCGGCGAGCCGATTCATGGTCGCCGCCACATCGTGCGCCGTGAGCGCGCGGCCGTCGTGAAATTCGACGCCGGGACGGATCTTGAACGTCCAGACCCTGCCGTCCTCGTTCGGCCGCCAGCCGATCGCGAGCTGCGGCTCGAGCTGCAGATCGGCGTCGGAAACCGCGAGATATTCTCCGCATTGGCTGAGAAGACATACTCCTCCGGTATCCCCGACGGTCAAGGGATCGATGAGCCCCGCGGGCACGGGCATTCCCACCGTGATCAGGCCGGGACGGCCCGTCGCCTGCGGCGCACGGCCGCAAGCGCCGAGGGGGACGGCCATTCCGAGAAGCGCCGCAAAGCGCAGAAAATCGCGGCGGCCGATGCGGGCCGCGCGCCACTCCTCGAGCAGGACACTCTCGACCGCCGAGCGAGGCGAAGGGCTTGCCGCTGCGTGGCTCACGCGCTCGTCGAGTCGATGTGCCGCTCGGGCATGAATACCTTCGCCGTGATGGCCGCGGTGAGCCGAGCGAGCTCGGGCCCGAGAATGCGATCCTCATCCACCGGCGCGACATGGCTGCGCACGAGCTCCAGGAATTCCTCGAGAGCCGGCGGCGCCGCGCGTCCGGTGACGTGCAGCGCCTGCGAGGCCATGACCGCCAGCATGGCGAGGGAGGCATCGAGGCAGCGGCCGGCCTGGGCTTCCTTGGTCCAGGCGAGAAACGCGGGAGCGGCGACATCGTCCTGTCCGTTGCCGCCGTCGCTGCTCGGAATGAACGTGCGCTGCGCGGCGTTCTTGGCTTGCTCGATGTAGCCGTTCGCGGCCATGGGCACGTAGCCGACGTTGCCGTGCCCATCGCTTTGTCCCGGCTCGCGTCCCACCAGCAAGAGATCGGGCAATTGCGACACCTGACCGTTCAGCAGCCGCGCGCTGTGCCGGTCGCAGAGCAGACAGATATCCGCCCAGATGCCCGCGAGATCGTCGAGCGCAGGGGCGGCCATGGCGTTGTGGTAGCCGCCCGTGCTGATGCAGCGTCCGAATGGATGGCGCGCATCGGGCGGCAAGTACACCGGGTTGTCGGAGATCGAGGCGAGCGAGACGCGCGCCGCCCGCTCCGCCCCGGAAACGGCGCGATGCGCGTGACCCAAGATGCGCGGCACGATTCGATAGCTCACCGGCGCCTGATAGTTGCGCCGTCCGCCGTCCTCGCCGAGATAATGGCGCAGCGAGCGCAGTATCGCCGCCTCGTCCTCATCGCCCCACAAGGCCTCCAGCGCCTCGTCGTAGTGCTCGAGGGGCGCGCGAAATGCCTCGATGGACAGCGCAAAGGTCTCGGTCGCGAGTTGCAGGCGGCGCCGTGCGGCAATGGCGGCGTCGCCGACCAGCGCGCCCGCGCAGGGCGCCCCGTTGATCAGCGAGCCGCGCTCCTTCACCTCGAGCTCGAAGCGCGTGGCGAGCTCCGCGAACAATGGATAAAGCGCGAGGATCTCGCCGGCGCCGCCCTGGCCGGAGGCAGGCACCGCCGGCAGGGGCCGCCCGTCGAGCATCGCTGCGACGGCTTGCGCGATGCGCGGCGTCGTGGCGGCGTGGCCCTCCAGATAATTCGTCAGCCGCGCAAACACGATGCCGCGCACTGCCCGATCGGGCAAGGAGTCGCCGAACGAGGTCGCCGCCGCGAATGGCTTGAGGCGTGCGTGCCGGTCGCGCTCCTCGGGTGCGAGCCGCTGGCTTGCGCGCTCTCCCATGGCGGTGGTTACGCCGTAGATGACGACGGAAGGATCTTTGTCGATGAGTTCGAGAAACGACGCGCGGCGCGCGGCGATGCACGCAAGGGCGGCATCGCCGATGCGCACGTTCTCGTGTTGCCAGGCGACGCGATAGAGCGTCGTTAGGTTGATGTCCGAGCGGACGTTGACGGTGACGGTCAAGCAGTCATTCCACGGTGGTTGGGATTGCGAGTGCCAAAACGAATAATATGCGATCGCGGACTACGTCGCGTGGAGGAGACCATGGCCGATTTCGATCTCGTCGTCACCGGCAACCTGGTGACCGCACACCGCATCGTCAACGATGGTTTCGTGGCGGTGTCGAACGGCAAAATCGCCTTTGTCGGGCGTGGCGCGCCGCCGGCCGCGCGCGAGCAGATCGATGCACGCGGCCAGTGGGTAATGCCGGGCGCAATCGACGGGCAGGTGAATTCCGGGGGGCAGGCCAACCAGGAAGGGCTCGGCCGCGCCTCGCGCGCCGCCGCCGCCGGCGGCGTCACGACTCTGGTCGACATGCCTTACGACGATCCCGAGCCGGTGTGGCACGGCGAGCTGTTGCGCGCCAAGGCGAAGCAGGTCGAGCGGGAGTGTCACGTCGATGTCGCGCTCTGCGGCACGATTTCCGAGGCCCACGGCACCTCCACCATCGCGGGGCTGATCGAGGCGGGCGCCTGCGCTTTCAAGTTCTCGACATTCGAGGCGGCGCCTGGACGCTTTCCGCGGATCGAGGAGGATCTCCTGCACGATGCTTTTGCGCTGATCGCCCCGAGCGGTCTCGCCTGCGGCGTGCACAATCAGATGCAGGATCTCACGCGCAAGAACATCACCCGCTTGACGGATTCGAAGGACACTGACTGGGACGCGTACGGCCGCGCACACACCCCGCTGATCGAGCACTTGGCCACGGCGATGGTCTACGAGCTCGGCGCTCTCACCGGCGCGCGGGCGCACGTCGCGCACTCCTCGCTCGCTCGCGGCTTCGAACTGTGTGAGATGTACAAGGCGGCCGGCAGCAAGGCGAGCATCGAGACCTGCGTGCAGTATCTGATGCTGAACGGCGAGTCCGACTTGCAGCGCCTCGGCGCGAAGCTCAAGTATTACCCGCCGCTGCGCGCGCAGGCCGAGGTGGAGCTGCTGTGGACGAATGTCGCCGCGGGACGCTGCAATTTCGTTTCGTCCGACCACCTCGCCTGGGCGCTCGAGCGCAAATCGAATCCCAACATCTTCAGGAACGCATCCGGCGGACCGGGCCTCGAGACCTTGCTGCCCGCATTCTGGACCGGCTGCGAGCAGCGCGGCCTGTCCCCCAGCATGGTCGTGAAAATGCTGTGCGAAGGTCCAGCGCGGCACTTCATGCTGCGCGACCGGAAGGGATCCTTCGATCTGGGCTCCGATGCCGACATCGTGATCGCGGAGCCCGGCCGGTTCGTGTTCGACGCCTCGAGGAGCCTCTCGGGGGCCCAATGGAGCGGATTCGACGGCCGCGAAATGCGCATTCGCGTTGGCGCCACCTTCGTCCGAGGCCAGCTCGTGTTCGACGGCAGTAAAATCGTGAACAAGCCGGGCCATGGCCGCTTTCAGCGTCCGCGGGTACCGGGCGGAGATCATCCGCGCCCGCGTCCCCAGGCACCGGGGCGGGCGCCGGCGACAGCGGCGCCCTCCGCGGCACCGGCGCCCACCGCGGCACCGGCGCCTAAAGCAGATCCTTGAGCCGGTAGTAGAGCATCGCGAGCACGAGCGAGGGCCGCCGCAGCAGCGCGCCGCCTGGAAAGTCCCGGTGCGGCAGGCGGGCGATCACGTCGAACCGCTCTGCCGTTCCCGACAGCGCTTCCGCGACGAGCCGGCCGGCGAGCGCCGTAAGCGACATGCCGTGGCCGGAGAAGCCCTGCAGATAGAAAATGTTGGGGGCGAGCCGTCCGAAGTCCGGCGCGCGGCTCATGGTAATGTCCAGGTACCCGCCCCAGGCGTATTCGACTTCGAGATCCGCCGCCTGCGGAAAGACGCGCACCAGGCGCGCGCGCATCGACTCTGCAAGGCGCGGCGGCTGTAAAGCGCTGTAGCTCACGCGGCCGCCGAATAGCAGGCGCCGGTCGGCCGACAGCCGAAAGTAATCCAAGATCCAGTTCAAGTCGGCGACCGCGGCATCGCTCGGCAAGAGTGCGCGCGCCCGCGCATCGTCCATGGGACGCGTCGCGATGATGTAGGTGCCGACGCCGAGGATGCGCCGCGCGAGACGCGGCGAGAGCATCCCGACGTACGCGTTGGCGCACAGCGCGAGGTGTCGGCAGCGCACCAACCCGCGCTCGGTGTGCACGGTCACCTCCCCGCCCTCGGTGAAGCGCAGCGCGGTCGTCTGCTCGAAAATGTGTGCTCCGGCTGCTTCCGCGGCGCGCGCGAGCCCCTGGGTGTACTTGAGCGGGTGCAGATGACCGCTGCGAGGATCGATGAGGCCGCCCAAGTAGCTATCGCTGCGCACGTGCTCGGCAAGTTCGTTGCGGTTCAGAAGCCGGGCCGATGCGTAGCCGTACTCATGGTGCAGCTCGTGCTCCCACTCCCGAAGCTCCTGGAGATGCCGCGGCTTGGTCGCGACGTGCACGTGATTCGGCCGGTAGTCGCAGTCGATGCGGTGATCGCGGATCAGAGACTGCGTGAGGTCGAGCGCCTCCACCGACATGTCGAACAGACGCCGCGCGTTTTCGCGGCCGACCTGGGCGACAAGTGATTTCTGGCCGGCGGCGAGTCCGAAAATGAGCTGTCCGCCGCTGCGGCCCGAGGCCCCGTAGCCGACGCGATGCGCTTCCAGGAGGACGACATCGTAGCCGCGCTGCGCCAGATGCAGCGCGGCCGAACAGCCCGCGATGCCCCCGCCGATGATCGCCACGTCGGCACGGCGCTCGCCGGCGAGGGCCGGACGCGACGGTTCGGCTGCCTCCGGACTCGAAGCGGCGTAATAGGACGGAGCGGGCGGTGAGCGCAGGCGCACGGGTTGGAAGCCTAGAAGTGTTTAAGATTTTGGGGCTATTGACAGCTCAGGGCGCGTGTGAGCCTACCGGGTAGAAGGGGCTGCGTGCAACAATGACGCGACGCAGCAATCGTGGCTAAGTCATGGAAATGCCTAAATCTTAGCCGATTTCGGGCGTGCCGCCGGGACGGGGCGCGGCCGGTATGGTGTAATACTGCGGTTAACAAAGCCCGGTGATCGCTCCGGGCGTTTAATATCTTAAACATGCCTCGCTTGCCAGTCATCGGAATTCCAGCCGATCGCCGGCTCTGTGGAAAGCACCACTTCCACATGGTCGGCGAGAAGTACATCAATGCCGTCGCCGCAGGCGCGCACGCGCTGCCGGTGCTGGTGCCCGCGCTCGGCCCGGACCTCGACCTGGGGGCGCTCCTGGAGGTGTGCGACGGGCTGATGCTCACGGGGAGCGCTTCGAATGTCGAACCCCATCACTACGGAGGCCCGGCGAGTGTGCCGGGAACGCTGCATGATTCAAGTCGGGATGCTACGACGCTTCCGCTGATCCCTCAGGCGATCGCCGCCGGCTTGCCGGTGCTTGCGATCTGCCGCGGATTTCAAGAAATGAACGTCGCCTACGGCGGCACCTTGCACCAGCGCCTGCACGAAGTCGGATTTTCCGACCACCGGGAGGATGAATCGATGCCTCTCGAGGTGCAGTACGGACCCGCGCACGAGGTCCTGCTGGAGCCCGGAGGACTGCTGCGTCAAATCGCAGGGCGGGACCGCCTCGAGGTCAATTCGCTCCACTGGCAAGGCGTCGAGACGCTGGGCAAGCCCCTCGCCGTCGAGGCCCGGGCGCCGGACGGGGTGATCGAGGCGTTCCGGGTGGCCGACGCGCCGAGCTTCGCGATCGGCCTGCAATGGCACCCGGAATGGGAGTTTCAGCAGAATCCGTTTTCGCGCGCGCTGTTCGCCGCCCTCGGGGAGGCGGCCCGGCGGCGCGCTGCAGATACAAGGTGATTTATGGCAAGCACGATTCAGCAATTCTTGAAAGAACACGGCATATCGGAGGTGGAGGCGATCATTCCTGACATGGCCGGCGTCGCGCGCGGCAAGCTCATGCCGGCGGAGAAGTTCGCGGAAGAGGAGGGCATGCGCCTGCCGGAGGCGATCTTCCTGCAGACCGTCACCGGGGACTACCCGGAGGATCAAAGCGCCATGAATCCCTCCGACATCGACATCGTGCTCAAGGCCGATCCGCTGACCGTGCGGGTCGTGCCCTGGGCGGCCGAGCCGACGGCGCAGGTCATCCATGATTGCTTCTACGGCGACGGGCGGCCGGTGACCATGTCCCCGCGCTACGTGCTGCGGCGGGTGCTCGAGCTGTACGAGGCGCACGGCTGGGAGCCGGTGGTGGCGCCCGAGCTCGAGTTCTTCCTGGTCGAGCCGAACATCGACTCGGACTACCCGCTCAAGCCGCCGGTGGGCCGCTCGGGCCGTCCCGAGATCGGCCGCCAGGCCTACAGCATTGCCGCGGTGAATGAGTTCGACCCGCTGTTCGACGACATGTATTCGTTCTGCGAGGCTCAGGACATCGAGATCGACACGCTCATCCACGAGTCGGGCGCCGCGCAGATGGAGATCAATCTGCTGCACGGCTATCCGATGGCGCTTGCCGACCAGGCGTTTCTGTTCAAGCGCACGGCGCGCGAGGCGGCGATGCGCCACAAGATGTATGCGACGTTCATGGCGAAGCCCATGGCCAAGGAGCCGGGCAGCGCGATGCATCTGCATCAGAGCGTGATCGACGTGCGCACGCGCAAGAACATCTTCTCGAATGCCGACGGCTCTCCGTCCCCGCTCTTCTTCGGCCACATCGCGGGCCTGCAGAAGTACCTGCCGGGGGCGATGTCCCTGTTTTGTCCCAACGTGAACAGCTACCGGCGCATCAGCCGCTACTCCTCGGCGCCGATCAACGTGCACTGGGGCTACGACAACCGCACGGCCGGCCTGCGGGTGCCGATGTCCGGCCCGGATGCACGGCGCGTAGAGAACCGCGTCGGCGGCGCGGATGCAAACCCGTATCTGGCGATTGCCGCCTCGCTCGCCTGCGGGTATCTGGGGATGGTCGAGGGGCTGAAGCCTTCCGAGCCTATTTCGGGCAGCGCCTATGACCTTGCGATCGCTCTGCCGCGCACTCTCGCCGAGGCGCTGCGGCTGTTGCGCGAGTCCAAGCCGCTGGTGGACGTGTTCGGGGACCGATTCGTGCTCGCCTATACGGCCGTCAAGGAGGCCGAGTACGAGACCTTCGCGCAAGTGATCAGCTCCTGGGAACGCGAGCATCTGCTGCTGAACGTTTGAGCCGTACAATCGGCGGCGGCGGGGCATGTTCGTGGCGAGTTTCGCACGATGGCTCTGTCGCCGCGCGCTGCCCTGCGATATAACTAGCGCTCGAAAACAGAAGGGGACGCGTTTGATGTTGGGTGTTCGTCGGCTGACCGGGTCCGCCCGGATTCTCGTGCTCGGCGTGTTCCTGCTGAGCGCGTGCGGAGGAGGGAAGCCGGCCGCCGATCAGGGCGCCTCCGCCAGTGGGGCCTCGAGCGCCGGCAAGGAGCTCAACCTCTTCATCTGGTCGGACTACCTCGCGCCCAGCACCCTCTCGGACTTCGAGAAGCAGACCGGCGTCAGCGTGCACGCCGCGTACTACGACTCCAACGAGACCCTCGAGACCAAGCTTCTGGCAGGCTCGAGCGGCTACGACGTGGTGGTGCCCACCGCCTCCTACTTCGAGCGGCAGATCAAGGCCGGCGTCTACCTGACGCTCGACAAATCCAAGCTCCCCAACCTCAAGAATATGGACCCGCAGCTCATGTCGCGCGTGGCCATGCACGACCCGGACAATGCGCACGGCGTGATCTACATGTGGGGCACCAACGGCATCGGCTACAACGAGAAGATGGTGACGGCACTCATGCCCGATGCGCCGCTCGACAGCTGGCGTCTGGTGTTCGATCCTGCGGTCGCCGCGAAGATCGCCAAGTGCGGCATCAGCGTGCTCGATTCGCCGGCGGAGATGATGCGTGCGGTGCTCAACTATCTCGGCAAGGATCCCAACTCGCAGAAGCCCGAGGATGTGCAGGCCGCCGAGGCGACGCTCCTCAAGATCAGGCCCTTCATCCGCAACATCAACTCATCCGAGTACATCGAGGCGCTCGCCAACGGTGATCTGTGCGTCGCGGTGGGCTACAACGGGGACGTACTGCAGGCGCGCGACCGCGCCCGCGATGCCAACAAGGGCATCGACATCAAGTACGTGGTGCCGAAGGAGGGCTCGATCATCTGGTTCGACATGCTCGCCATCCCGAAGGACGCGCCGCACCCCGAGAGCGCGTATGCCTACATCAATTACCTCATGGAGCCGAAGGTCATCGCCGACATCAGCAATTTCAAGCGCTTCGCCAACGCCAACCTGGCCTCGCAACCGTATGTCCTCGATTCGGTGAAGGACGATCCGGCCATCTATCCGCCGCCGCAGCTGCGCGAGAAGCTCGCCGTGCAGCTCTCCGACTCTCCCGAACAGACACGTGTCATCACGCGCATGTGGGAGAAGTTCAAGACGGGCCAGTAGGCGATGGCCAACTCAGGCGACGCGGCCAAGGCCGTGGCATGGCGCGATCCGAATGCTCGCGCCTATGTGGAGATCGAACGGGTCACCAAGTCGTTCGGCGACTTCAAGGCGGTCGACGATGTGAGCCTGAAGATCTACAAGGGGGAGATCTTCTGCCTGCTGGGCGCCTCCGGGTGCGGCAAGACGACGCTGCTGCGCATGCTCGGAGGCTTCGAGACGCCCACCGCCGGACGCATCCTGATCGACGGCGAGGACATGACCGGCGTGCCGCCGTACGAACGCCCGGTGAATATGATGTTCCAGTCCTACGCGCTGTTCCCGCACATGAACGTCGAGCAAAACGTCGCCTTCGGGCTGAAGCAGGACGGCGTTCCGCGCGCCGAGATCGCCGAGCGGGTCGCGACCATGCTCGAACTCGTGAAGCTCGGCGGCTTCGCGAAGCGCAAGCCGCACCAGCTCTCCGGCGGGCAGCGCCAGCGGGTGGCGCTTGCCCGCTCGCTCGTCAAGCGGCCGAAAGTGCTGCTGCTCGATGAGCCGCTGGGCGCGCTCGACAAGAAACTGCGTGAGCACACGCAGTTCGAGCTGATCGGGCTGCAGGACAAGCTCGGGGTGACCTTCCTGGTGGTGACGCACGACCAGGAGGAGGCCATGACCCTGGCGACTCGCATCGGCGTGATGGACCACGGCGAAATCGTCCAGGCGGGCACTCCCTCAGAGATCTACGAGTTTCCCTCCTCGAAATTCGTGGCGGATTTCGTCGGCTCCGTGAACATCTTCGAGGGCAAGCTCCTCGAGGACGAGCCCGAATACGTGCGCATCGGCTCCGAAGAGCTCGGCGCCACGATCTACGTGAGCCACGGCATCAGCGCGGCGCCGGAGGCGGTGGTGTGGGCCGCGATACGCCCCGAGAAGATCTTCATGTCGACCGCGCTTCCGCAGTGCACGGGCGCTGCCGGAGACAACATGGTGCGCGGAGCGGTGCAGGACATCGCCTATCTCGGCGACCTGTCGATCTACCTGGTCAAGCTCCCCACCGGCAAGGTGGTGCGCGTCACTCAACCGAACACTTCACGCCACGCCGAGACCATCACCTGGGAGCAGCAGGTGTATCTCTCGTGGGATGCCTCGAGCCCGGTGGTCGTGACCCGCTGATCCATGCGAATCCTGGCGCCCTTGAGCAAAATCGGAATCTCCGGCCGCGGGCTGGTGGTGTCGTTGCCTTACCTGTGGCTGATGCTGTTCTTCGTCGTGCCGTTCGTCATCGTCCTCAAGATCTCATTCTCCGACGTCGACCTCGCGATCCCGCCGTACAAGCCCTTGCTCGAGTGGGTGGGCCAGAACTCGCTCGCCATCAGGCTCAATTTCAACAACTACGCGTTCCTGTTCACCGATCCCTTGTACGTGCATGCGTTCTTGAACTCCGTGAAAGTCGCGTTCATATCGACGGTGCTGTGCCTGCTCATCGGCTATCCCGTAGCCTACGGCATCGCGCGTGCAACCCCGACCACTCGCAATCTCCTGTTGCTGCTGGTCGTGCTGCCGTTTTGGACATCGCTCCTGCTGCGTGTGTATGCCTGGATCGGCCTGCTCAAGGCGAACGGCGTCATCAACAACGTGCTGCTCGCGCTCGGGGTGATCCACGAGCCGATCAACATGCTGTACACGCCCTTCGCGATGTACGTGGGCATCGTGTACTCGTACTTGCCGTTCTTGATCCTGCCGCTGTATGCAAACCTCGAGAAAATGGACTGGCAGCTGCTCGAGGCCGCCGAAGATCTGGGCTGCAGGCCCTGGCAGGCGTTCTACAAAATCACGCTTCCTCTGTCGCGCAACGGCGTCCTCGCAGGATCCATGCTGGTGTTCATCCCGGCGGTCGGCGAGTTCGTCATCCCCGCTCTGCTCGGCGGACCGAACGCGCTCATGATCGGGCGCGTGCTGTGGGACGAATTCTTCTCGAACCGCGCGTGGCCCGTTGCGGGCGCCGTGGCCATCCTGCTGCTCATTCTGCTGGTGCCTTTCATGATGTGGTATCAGAGCGTGCAGGCGCGCGAATCGGCGTCGGCGCGATGAACTACCGCCGCTCGTTCTTCATCACCACCTGCCTCGCCTTCGGCTTTGCGTTTCTGTACATCCCGATTTTCTCCATGGTGTTTTTTTCCTTCAACGCCTCCAAACTGGTGACGGTGTGGGATGGGGCGAATTCGCCGACGCTCAAGTGGTATTACTCGCTGCTGCACAACGAGGAAATCCTCGACGCCGCCTGGATCTCGCTCAAGGTCGCCGTGATCAACGCGTCGGGTGCCGTGATTCTGGGGACGCTCGCCGGGTTCGGCCTGGCGCGCTTCGAGCAGTTCAGGGGAAGGTTCACCTTGAATGCCATGACCACGGCTCCGCTGGTGATGCCGGAGGTGATCACGGGTCTTTCGATGCTGCTGCTATTCGTGGCCATGGAGCAATGGATCGGCTGGCCGGCGGGCCGCGGCATCACGACCATGACCATTGGACATATGACCTTCTCCATGGCGTACGTCACGGTGGTCGTGCAGTCGCGCATGGCGACCTTCGACATCGCCCTCGAGGAGGCGGCCATGGACTTGGGCGCGCGCCCGGTCAAGGTGTTCTTTCTCATCACACTGCCGATCATTTTCCCCGCCATCCTCTCCGGCTGGCTGCTTGCGTTCACGCTCT
>Ga0302324_100021635_pt1 | contig 12532 bp, 11 predicted proteins | sample Palsa_T0_1_FD_201949 | JGI IMG/M metagenome (GOLD analysis project Ga0302324, IMG submission 201949) | Peat permafrost microbial communities from Stordalen Mire near Abisko, Sweden - Palsa_T0_1 | ecosystem: Environmental > Terrestrial > Soil > Palsa > Peat permafrost | place: Sweden: Abisko...
AAGTCAGGATCTGGTGCCAGTTGAAAGTCGCAGCGGCGCAGCAGGAAAAGGTCGAGGACAGCTTCAAGATAATTTTCCGCGGAGACGCGCGAGGGAAACGGGCCGTAGAAATTCTCCGCAGCGCGCAGGCTGAGCCGGCTGGTGACGTAGACGCGCGGATAATTATTTTCCGCGAGATAGCGGAGCATCGGCGGCGGTCGAAGCTTGAGGCGTTGGCGCGGATCGCGGTAGGCGCGGTAGAGACAAAGGATGGATTGCAGCTGTGATCCGGTGACAGTCCATTCGACGCGGGCGGCGCGCTGGCGCAAATTCAGACGACGCGACGAGCCATCTTCGCTGCCGAGGAGGCGGCGCACCCGGCGTCGCAGATCCGTGGATTGCGAGATGTACGGCTCCGCAGCAGCGTCGTGGCCGAAGAGCGCAAAAACTCCACGAGCCGTGGGGAGCTGGGCGATGGCCGAGTCGATGTCGCAGGTGAGGTCGAGTGCGGCGTCGAGAAGTGTTGGTGAGAACACGAAGGTGATTTTATGTCGCGCGCAAGTTATACGCCGGCTATGGTCATGCCCCGGCGATGGTCATGCCTTCGACGCGCAGGGTGGGCGCGGACGTGGCGCTGCGAAAGAGCAGGTCGTTGGCGATGCCGGAGACGTTGCGGAGCATGTCCTTCAGATTGCCGGCAATCGTAATCTCTTCGACGGGGAAAGCGAGTTCGCCGTTTTCAATCCAGATGCCAGAGGCGCCATGCGAAATGTCGCCAGTGACAAGATTGACGCCGAAGCCCATGATGCTGGTCAGGTAGAGGCCGGATTTTACGTCGGCGATAAGCTGCTGCGGTGTGACGGCGCCGGGTTCGAGATAAAAATTGTGCCCGCCGATGCCGGGAGCGCCGGCGAGTCCGCGAGATGCGTTCGCTGTCGACTGCAGGTTAAGCTTGCGCGCGGTGTAGCTGTTGAGCAGGTAGCTCTGCAGGACGCCGCGCTCGAGAACGACGGTGCGGCGCGTCGGCAAGCCTTCGCCATCGAAGTAACTCGAGCCGAAGCGGCCGGGCAGAGTGCCGTCGTCGACGATGGTGATATTTTCTCCAGCGACTTGTTCACCGAGCTTGCCCGCCAGAAATGATGCTCCGCGATAGATGCCGTCTCCGTTGACGGCCGACATAATGTCGCCGAGAAATGAGCGCGCAACTTCCGGCGCGAACACAACGGTGGCTTTCTGCGTGGGCACGCGGCGTGCGCCGAGACGTCGCAGGGTGCGCCGTGCGGCTTCGGCGCCGACGGATTCCGGCGATTCGAGATTCTTGAGAGACAGCGCGGAGGAGTACCAGTAGTCGCGCTGCATCTGGCCGTTGGTATCCTGCGCGATCGGCGAAGTGGAGATGCCGCAATAGCTGCGGCGGGAGACGCCGGTAAATCCACGGGAATTAGCAAGAACGCGAAAGCCGGTGGAGGCGTTGAAGGAGCCGCCATCGGAGTTAATGAAACGCGTATCGGCGGCCAGCGCGGCTTCTTCAGTGCGGCGCGCCATGGCGATGCGCTCCTCCGGCGGAAGCGAGTAGACATCGTCGTAGAAAAGTCCGAGGTCGCCCGCGAGTTTGCCGAACTCGGCTGCTGCAGGAAGGCCGAGGTATGGATCTTCCGATGTGACACGAGCCAATGCGATGGCGCCGTTGACGAGGTGCTCAATGCCTTCCGGCGAAAGATCGCTGGTTGAAGTGCTGGCGCTGCGATGGCCGCAATAGACACGCAGGCCGATGGCGCGCGAGCCGGCTTCTGTGAGCTGCTCCACCTGACCCATGCGGACTTGCACGGAAAATTCATCGCTCTCGCGGTAGACGGATTCTGCGTCGCTCGCTCCAGCGCGAAGTGCGCGCGCAACGACGTCGGTGGCGAGCGATTCGATGTCAGAGGGCGCACCCATGAGTTGAGTGGCCATGCTCAATGTCCCGTTCCGCCGACGGTCATGCGGTCCAGCTTGATGGTGGGCATGCCGACGCCGACCGGCACCGACTGACCGTCCTTGCCGCAGGTGCCGATGCCTTCGTCGAGTTTCAAATCGTGGCCGACCATGGATACATATTTGAGCGCTTCGGGACCGTTGCCGATCAACGTCGCGTCTTTCACTGGCCGCGTGATCTGGCCGTCTTCGATCAGGTACGCTTCCGAGGCAGAGAAGACAAACTTTCCATTCGTGATGTCCACCTGGCCGCCGCCGAAGTTGACGGCGTACAGTCCGCGCTTGACCGAGCGGATGATGTCGGCCGGCTCGTCTTCGCCCGCCAGCATGTAAGTATTCGTCATGCGCGGCATGGGAATGTGTTGATAGCTTTCGCGGCGGCCGTTGCCGGTATCTTTGCAGCCGGTCAGGCGAGCGGACAATTTGTCACTCATGAAGTTACGTAATACGCCGTTCTCGATGAGCACGGTCTCCTGGGTCGGGGAGCCTTCGTCGTCGACGTTGAGTGAACCGCGGCGATTTTTCAGCGTGCCGTTATCGACCACCGTGACTTTAGGACTTGCCACCATCTGACCCATCAGCCCGGCAAACGCGGAGGTCTTCTTGCGATTGAAGTCGGCTTCGAGGCCGTGGCCGACCGCTTCGTGCAGCAGGACGCCCGGCCAGCCGGGACCGAGGACGACTTCCATGTCGCCAGCCGGCGCGGGCACGGCGTTGAGTTGCAGGATGGCTTGCCGCGCAGCTTCGCGAGCGTGATGCTCCGGCGATTTGTCGCCCTCAAAAAAGCTGAGCTCGACGCGACCGCCGCCGCCGCTGGTGCCGCGGGCGGTGTCGTGCTCGTCCTTCGCGAGAACGAAGACGCTCATGCGGGCGAGTGGCTGGGTGTCGCTGGCGAATGTTCCGTCACTGCCGGCAATGAGGATGCGACGCAGCTCATCGTTGAAGCTGGCGCGAACCTGGACGATGCGCGGATCGAAGGCGCGGGCGGCAACGTCAGCGCGGACGACGAGGGCGAGCTTGGCGCTGATGTCAGCGTCCGCGGTGGCGCCGGCGATCGGATAAAGCTGCGGCGTCTTCGTCTCGTGGAAGCCGGCGACGGGCTGCTGTGCGGGTCCGCTGGCGATCAATGCTGCGGTGCGGGCGGCTCGCGTCAATTTTTCGAGTGACAGATCGTCGGTGTAGGCGAAGCCGGTGCGCTCGCCGGAGAGAACGCGGACACCGCAGCCAACGCTGATGCCTTGGCTGGCGGATTTGACCAGCGACTCGTCCAGCATGAGCGAGGTGGAGGAGATGTATTCGAAATAGAGGTCCGCGTATTCGCCGCCAGCCGAGAGAGCTTGCGACAGGACCTGCTCAAGGACGCGTTCGCTGAGGTGAAGTTTTTCCCAGAAGAAAGTTTTGTGGTCGAGCTGCTGGATGGGGGGGTGGAGGTCGGTCGACGGTTTCGGCGAAGCGAACGAGGACAATGGGCGGCTCCTTTATCTATTGTAGGTTCCGTGGCGGCGCGATGGAAGAGGAATTTCGCGGCGACGCTGCGAGTTGGCGAGCTGGTCAATCTTTCCAGCCGCGAGTGGCTATGCTACTGTCGCGGGCACGGGCGCAAAATATTTCCAGAAGAGATTGGAGGAGACGAGAAATGACGGGCATTTTGACGGAGGCAGATCCGCGATATCCCATCGGAAAATTTGCCAGGCCGGCACAGGTGCGGGCGGAGGATCGCGAGCAATATCTCGCAACGCTGTCCGGGCTTCCGGATGCATTGCGTGCGGCGATCAGCGGGTTGAATGACGCGCAACTGGACACGCCGTATCGCGACGGCGGCTGGACGGTGCGGCAGCTCGTCCATCACGTCGCCGACAGCCATACCAATATGGTGGTACGCGTTCGGCTCGCGCTGACCGAGGATTGGCCGGTCATCAAGCCATATGACGAGGCGGCGTGGGCGAAGTTGGAAGACGCGCGGCTGTTGCCGATCGAGTGGTCGCTGACAATTCTCGACGGCTTGCACGAGCGCCTTGTTGTCCTGCTGCGAGGGCTGCCGGAAATCGAGTGGCAGCGTGAGTATGTTCATCCCGAGGGTGGCCGCACGACGGTGGAGCAGGCGGCGGCGCTGTATGACTGGCACTCGCGGCATCACGTCGCGCACGTCACGGCGCTGCGTAAGCGGATGGGCTGGTGAAAACTCCGCGGTGCCGGCATGGAAGCTGAGCGCGTCCCGGCCGAGGAGTTGGCGCGGGCGCTGGAGAATTATCTGGCAGAGCATCCGCGGGCCGTGGTGCTCGAGGGCGGAAAGGCGCTCTTCCATTTTCAGTTGGGAAATGCGAGTGCGGGAGCCGCGAAATATGCGCTGAACGTGCAGGCGGGCGGCGCGCATGGCCACTGTGTGCTGCAGGTTTGGAGCGAGGAGCGCAACATCGTTCGCCGCATCACCGGCATGAGGATGCGCAAGCAGAGCCTGTTGCTGGAGACGGCGCGGCTGGGCCAGTCGAAGCCCGGATCGCTGGAGCTGACGGACGGGGGCGAGCTGCGCATTCCTTCAGAAAGAAAAACTGAGCGGGCGCGCTTTTTGCAAATGCTCGAACGCGTGCTGCAGCGGCAATGGCCGGAGTGGCGGTTGATCGGGCTGACAGCGGCGCAGGATCTGGAGCACAGCTTTGGTCCGGCCTATGCTCGCGCCGAGTTGGTGCGCGGCAACACTGCGATGGCGGTGCTGGCCGTCGCGGCGGAGGAAACTCCGGAGACTGTGGATGCCGCGCTGACTGCTGGCGTGCTCTGGCTGGAGCGACTGCGGGAGCGTGCGGGCGAAAAGCTGCCGGTCGCGGGGCTGCGGTTGATTCTTCCTGCCGGGATGACGGCGGTGACGGCGGCACGCCTGGCTTGGCTCGACGCAGCGAAGTGGGAGCTATGGGAACTGGACGCGCGGACGGAGGAGCTGACCGCAGTGGAACCGGAGGCAGGCGGCAATCTGGCGACGCGGCTGCTGCGGGCGCCCCAGGAAGAACGCGTCCGCCAGCAATTTGAAACTGCGATTGCGCATATCCAGGAGATTGTGCCGGAGTGCGAAGTGCGGGTCGTTAGCAGCGCGGAGGTAGCGTTCGCGTTGCATGGCCTGGTCTTTGCCCGGGCGCGGGCAGGCGCGGATGGGGCGTCTTTCGTGCGGTCGCAGAAGATTATTTTTGGTGCGGGCGCAAATGAAACGGAGTTGATTCCGGAGACGGAGGAGTTATTTCGCTCGCTGCTGGGGCGGCTCCGCGAAGAACGCCTGCCGGAAGGTCGCATGGCAAGCCCGCTCTACCGCATGCAAAGTGAAGCGTGGCTGGAGTCGCAGCTGCGGGCAAATCTGCAATCGCTGGACACGGAGTTGGAGCCAGCGCCGGTGTACTCGCAGATGGCTGCGTTCGGCGGCGTCGCTGATCGCGGGATGCTCGACTTGCTGGCGCGGACGCGCGGTGGACGGCTCGCGGTCATCGAGGTCAAGGCGCAGGAGGACATGCAGCTTGCCATGCAAGGGTTGGATTACTGGATGCGGGTGCGTCAGCTGCAGGTCGGCACGAATCCGGGCGGCGGCGCGGTGAGCGAGTTCAATCGCATGGGATATTTTCCCGGCTGCGAGCTCAGTCGGGAAGATCCAGTGCTGTATCTCGTGGCGCCGGCGCTGCGCGTGCACCCCGCGACCGAAATCGTGCTGAAACATTTTTCGCCGCGCGTGCCGTGGACTTTGGTTGCAGTAAATGAGGCATGGCGAGATCGAATCAGCGTGGTCTGGCGGAAACGAGCGGGCCGAGGTGGCCCGACAGTGCTCGATTCGCCCGAGTGATAGCGGTGGCATGGCGTGCCATCCGGCGCGCGGTAACTAGGAAATAGCCTCGACCGGCTCAGCTTCCACGGCATTGCGAGTGAAGAACTCATCGACTGCCGCAAGAATCTGGTCGCCACCTTTCGATTCGTAAATAGCTTTGCGCAGCGCGCCACCACCGGCGACACCATGCGTGAACCAGCTGGCGAACTGCTTCATCTTCCCAGTCGCCTCGGCCATGTTTTTGACGTTGGCGGCTACGCCCTCGGTCTCGCTTTCCATTTCGTCGAGCAGCATTTGGAAATAGGCGCGGATCATGGCGAAGCGGTCTTCGTCGCGCGGCACGTCGTAGCGGCCGGTCGCGGTGAACTGCGCAATCTGGCGGAAGATCCACGGATTGGCGGGCGCCGTGCGGCCGATCATGACGCCATCGCAGCCAGTCTGCGCGACCATGGCACACGCGTCTTCCGGCGTGCGGATGTCGCCGTTGCCGATGACGGGAATTGTCACCGCGTCCTTCACCGCAGCAATCCACTCCCAGCGCGCCTGGCCGTTGTAACCCTGCTCGCGCGTGCGGGCATGCAACGCGACGGTGCACAGACCTTCGGCCTCCGCCATTTTCGCCAGCTCGACGCAGACGATGTGATCATCATTCCAGCCCATGCGAAATTTCACGGTGAAGGGAATCGCCACGGCAGCGCGGATAGCGCGAAACAGCTCGCCAATCTTTGGCAAATCGCGAAGCAGCCCCGAGCCGCCGTTGCAGTTGACGACGCGTTTGGCCGGGCAGCCGAGGTTCAGATCGACGGTATCGAAGCCGGTGTCCTGCACGATGCGCGCGGCGTCGGCGAGCGTGTCGGCATTCGAGCCGAAGAGCTGCGCGGCGATCGGATGCTCGTCGTCATAGAAGGTGAGGTAGCGCCTGCGTTTGGATTCGCGCATGCGGGACAGTCCGTCGGCGGAAGTGAACTCCGTCATCAGCAGGCCGCAGCCGGATTGTTGATTTGTAACAGTGGCTGATACATCCGCTGTCGATCCATTGCTGGCCGGATGGTCGAGCGAGAACATGCTGGCGTTGCGGATGAAGCGGCGGAAGACCGTGTCGGTGACGCCGGCCATGGGAGCGAGCACGGTGGCCGGCGCGATGCGGACGCCGCCAATGTGAAATTCCGCAGGCACGCGCACGCCTTCCGGCATGGTGTGCGTCTGCGGATTGTCCCACATCTTTCTCATGGACTTGCTCGCTATTCAAGTGAAAGGCCCCCGCCGCGGCGGAGGCCTCTCCATGTTTTTATCCGGCGGCTCTTACTTGGCTGCCGCAGCTGCTGCGGTTTCCGTCTTGCCTGCATCGGAGGCGGCGTACTTGCGGCGGAAGCGCTCGACGCGGCCTGCGGTGTCGACCAGCTTTTGTTTGCCGGTGAAGAATGGGTGGCAGTTGGAGCAGATTTCCAGATGCAGCTCGCCCTTGTGAGTGGAGCGGGTCTGGAAGCTGTGTCCACAAGCGCACTGGACCTTGATTTCGCTATATGCGGGGTGAATTCCCGGCTTTGCCATGGGGTTACGACCTTTCGTTTGGGGGCCTGGACCGGGCTGCCCACTCGCAAGACGCGCGATCGGGACCTCTTACAGGCAATATGAATAGTTTAGCTGCGTTTTCCTCTGACGGCAATGGTTCTCCACCGCGAGCTAGCTGGCACGGCGTCATTTTGACCGTTATGGTTTAGATGGAATGGCTAGCGGAACGATGCAAAGAGGCGGATTGGGGGGGGAAGCCAGCGAGTGCGAGCTGTGCGGCGGGACTGGTTTGCGGATGGAGCGGCAGCCCGGGCGGGGACGCGTCGCCGTGCCATGCAACTGCCAGGTGGAACGGACGGCAGGATGGGCGCTGCGGCAGGCGCAGGTTCCCAAGCGCTACGAGCATTGCACGCTGGAAAATTTCGACACCAATTTTCTCGATGCCGACCGGACGCCGGCCGATCCCAGCTTGGCCAAGGCGTTTGTCCAGGCGAAGGGATTTGTTGAGGGCTATCCACTGAACACTGACGGCAAGGGGCTGCTGCTGGTGGGAAGCATCGGCGTCGGCAAGACTCACCTCGCAGTTGGAATTCTGGAGGCGTTGGTTCGCAAGAAAAATGCTGGCGGCCTGTTTTGCGATTATCGCGATCTGTTGAAGCAGGTACAGAATTCTTATAACCCGCAAGTAGCTGCGACTGAAATGGACGTGCTTCGGCCAGTGTTTGAGGCCGAGGTGCTGGTGCTCGATGAACTGGGCGCGTCCAAGCCGACGGATTGGGTCTGGGACACGGTCGCTCACATTTTGAACACACGCTACAACGACAAGCGGACGACCATCTTCACGACGAATTACCCGAACATGGCATCGGCCGGAGCCGATGCAAACGGCGGCGGAAATTTACGCCGGGCGACGCGGGAAGAAACGCTGGGCGACAGGATTGGCGACCGCATGCGCTCCCGGTTGATGGAGATGTGCGCGGTCATCGAGATGCATGGCCAGGACTGGCGGCAGAGCCTGAAGCGGGCGCGATTCTAGTGCGCGAATATTTCCTAGAGAATCACCGCGGTGCAGATCAACAAAACCACAATCAACACTGTCGCTGCCTGGTAGTGCAGATCTTTCACGCGTGAATTTGAGTGGCTGCTCGGCATGGGATTTTCTCTGGTGTCTCCCTATAGACGGTCTATCGGCAGAACGGGATGTTCTCTTCAGATGAATTTTACAAATCGTAGCGCCCGCGGAATCGAAGATCTGAACAAGATGCGCTACTCATTGGTCAGCGCGCGGACGGGTACAATTTCTTTGCCATGAGTTCAGCAGGTTTGCCAAACGGGAAGCAGCAGCCGGCGATGTTCAGCGCCGGGCAGGAAAGCGACAGCGGAGGGTTTCCGTGGAAGCCCGTGGTCGGCGCCGCGGTCGTGCTGCTGATTGCGGTTGCGGTGCTGGTGATTGTCGGCAAGCACTCCCGGCCAGGTCCGCAGTTCTCCGGAACTGAGGTTGCGCCGCCAGCAGCCTATGCGGCCAGTCTCCCGCTCAGCGACATCAAGATGAGCGAGGCCGACAGCTTCGCCGGCAACAAGGCCACATATATTGATGGCACCATCACCAACCGTGGGGACAAAACGGTGACCGGCGCCTCCATCCAGGTCATCTTCCAGGACGACATGGGGCAGATGGCGCAGAAGGACGTGCTGCCGGTGGCAGTGATCCGTATGCATGAGCCCTATGTCGATACGGTGCCGCTCGAAAAAGCGCCGTTGAAGCCGGGGCAGGCGGCGGAGTTCCGGCTGATCTTTGACCATGTCTCGGCGATGTGGGATCAGCAGTATCCTAAGGTGACGGTGGTCCAGGTCCAGGCCGAATAACCCATAAGTTCGCTAACCTGCCGTGCTTACTTAGACATAGGTCCTTTCGTAACGCCCCAAAACTTCCAGCCGGTAAGGTAAAAAATGCGCTGTGCGGCCGGGAAGCCACGGCCTTTTTGCGCTGTTTTCAGTTGCCGTGCGCCTCAGTTTTGGGGCTGGGTCTTTGGTGGTAGTCAGTAGTAAGTATCGTGCATTCAATTACATGCGTCGGGTTTTCAGGACAGACCGTAAATTGCGGCGAGTTTGGCCCCCCGGGTGCATATAACCGGGCACTTAAGAATTTATCGATCGGCCGACACCAACGATTGTTATCCCAGTAATCCCGAAAGCACCATAGAGAGGCACGATATGGAAAATAAAAATTGGAACATAGTTTTCGGTGTCGCGGCGCTGGCAGCGTGTATGAGCACCGCGGGGTGGGCACAAACGCAGGACGACAGCGTTGAAGCGGGACCGGCATCGCGGGCCCCCCAGGCAGCGCAGGCAGCACCGACAAATTCCGCGTCGAAATATTTTGCCTCGACGCAAAGCCCGACGATGTCGAACTCCTATAGCGTGACGCAGCAGACGTCTGCGCCGGCAAGGTCTTCATCGAATGGCGGCACGACCGCAGTGAACACAACTTCCGGGACGGCAGTACCCGCGCCCGCTGAAGCCACAAATTCGACTTCCTCCCCCAACCAGACTGCAACGGGTCAGGGCCCGTTGCAGTCCCAGGCCCACGAGGGCTTCTGGGGACAGATGAACCCGATGGCGCGCAAGAAGTGGGTCAACCGCCAGACGACGCCGATCAAAGAGCGGCTGAATGAGATCGACCAGCTGACGGCAAAGAATGCGACTGAGATCCACGACCTGGACGAGCGCGCCACCGTAGGCATCCGCCGTGCGACCGCGACGGCCAACGCCGCCAACTCCACCGCGACCGATGCCAGCAACCGTGCCGAGCAGGCGCAGGAGCAGGCGCAGATCGCGGCCGATGAATCCGCCAAGTTGAACTTCGCGGTCAGCAACCTCGACCGCTACAAGACAGTCACCGACGCTGAAGTCCGCTTCCGCGGCGGCAGCCTGATGCTCCCCAACAGCTCCCGCGAGGCGCTGGACCAGTTGGCCGAGCAGCTGAACGGACAGAAGGGCTACATCATCCAGGTTGCAGGCTTCACGCGGGTTCGCGGACAGGCCGGCATCACGGCTTCGGAGAAGATGGCCGACACCGTGGTTCGCTACCTGGTCGAGAAGAAGCGGGTTCCGCTCTATCGCATCTACAAGATGGGATACGGCAGCGCGCACCCGGCCGACGTAGTCCTGGCCAGCGGCAGCGTAGTGCAGGTCACCCTGATGCGCAACAGCTTGTCAGAGTTAACAGATTTGGGCCCGTCCGAACACTCGGGCTCTCCGATAGGGGCGACGCAACCGGCCATGTCAGCAACTTCCCCCGGGGCGGCTGCGTCGCAACCTGCTAATAAGTAAATAAAAACGGCAGGTACCACAAGCTCTCACACACGAGAGAACCAAGGCAGATTGGCCCCTCACCCCCGAGGGGCCGTTTTTTTTGTGTTGGAAAGTGAATTGTCCGGCAGCTGTTACTTATTTCGCATGCTCGCGGCGGATGGCGTCCAACTCCAGCAGCTCTTCCAGCAGCGGCTTCAGTAAATCCAGACGCAATGCGTTGGGCCCGTCAGATTTCGCCTCCGCGGGATTGTCATGGACTTCCAGGAACAGCCCATCCACTCCAGCAGCGACAGCAGCGCGCGCCAGCAGCGGAATGAACTGCGGCTGACCGCCACTCGACGCCGTATCACCCGCCACCGCAGAAGACGGCGTCTGCACCGAGTGCGTGCCGTCGAAGACTACGGGCGCATAGTCGCGCATGATGGCCAGCGAGCGCATGTCGACGACGAGATTGTTGTAGCCAAAGCTGGCGCCGCGTTCCGTCAGAAATACGTTGTCGTTGCCGGAGTCGCGGACCTTCTGCACGGCGTAACGCATGTCTTGCGGAGCGACGAACTGGCCTTTCTTGATGTTCACCGCGCGCCCGGTTGCCGCCGCAGCGATCAGCAGATCCGTCTGCCGGCATAGAAACGCGGGAATCTGCAGGACGTCGACCGCGTCGCCGACGGCGGCGCAGTCCTGCGGCGTGTGGACATCGGTCAGCACCGGCAGACCCGTATCTTTCGCAATGGCGCGGAGGATGCGGGTGCCCTCTTCCAGCCCCGGCCCGCGGAAGCTGCGAATCGAAGTGCGGTTGGCCTTGTCGTACGACGCTTTGAAAATGTGAGGCAGCTTCAGATCTGCAGTGACGCGCTGAATCGCCTCGGCCATCTTGCGGGCATGGGCTTCGGACTCGATGACGCAAGGGCCGGCGATCAGAAAAAGTTTGCGAGCAGCAGTGCCGCGTCCCACGGTGACGGCGTGGGCGCCGGTTCCGACTTGAAAGGATGCATTCACGCGTACCAGTTTATAGCTCTCGCGAATCTTAGAGCCGGCGAATGTCCACTATTGGCCAGACCCGACTCATCCCCCGCGTGAACACGGAGGCCGGCATGACAAAAGCTTCTTCACGTCTCAAAGCAAGGCTGGCGGGCGCCTTTTATTTCCTCGCCGGACTGACGTCAGTCCTCGGCGGCGTGTACATTCCAGGAAAGCTGGTCGTCACCGGCAACGCTGCCGCAACGGCGAACGCCATCCTGTCGCACAAGCCTCTCTTCCAGCTCGGCTTCTCCGTCATGCTGCTGGCCGTCTTCTGCTCCATTATTCTGACGGCGCTTTTCTACGACCTGTTTGCGCCGGTAAATAAAACGCTGTCTCTCACCGCCGCATTCGTTCATCTTGTCGGACTCGCGATTCTGGGTTTCGCCAGCTTTCTGCAACTCGCCCCGCTCGTCGTTTTGGAAGGCGGAGGGGCTTATCTAGGCGTCTTCCAGGCACAACAAATCCACGCGCTGGCTTATCTATTTTTGCAACTCAATGTTCAGGCCGCAAATGCTTTCCTGGCATTTTTTGGCCTCTATTGCTTACTGCTGGGCTACCTCGTTTTCAGATCGACATTCCTGCCGCGCCTCATCGGCGTCTTCATGGCGTTCGCCGGTCTGGGCTACCTGACTTTCGTGTCGCCGCCGCTGGCAGCCTATTTGTCGCCGTACAATTTAGCCCCGGCCGCGCTGGGCGAAGGATCGCTGATGCTCTGGCTGCTCATCGTCGGGGTGAACGCTCCTCGTTGGCAGGAACAAGCCAGCCACGCGGCGAGATACGCTGCGAGCGGCGAACCCTCCTGACAATTCTTAATTCGCCGGCCCGGCAAAGAGAATCAGATTGCCGTCCGGATCTTTGACCATGAACGTCTTGGCTCCCCACGGCTCCTTTCGCAGAGATTGAGCGAAGGCCACGTCGGCAGCTTGATACGCG